>Ga0179593_1610863_pt1 | contig 16719 bp, 19 predicted proteins | sample CZODoug2_1_08_16_FD_185931 | JGI IMG/M metagenome (GOLD analysis project Ga0179593, IMG submission 185931) | Vadose zone soil fungal communities from Angelo Coast Range Reserve, California, USA - CZODoug2_1_08_16fungal (PacBio error correction) | ecosystem: Environmental > Terrestrial > Soil >...
TGAGAATTTTTTCGGCCATCCCCCAACAAACCCGGGACTCTGCGGGAGAAAAAAAAGGTAGGAAGAGGGCAACCCTGACTCATGGGAAAGGGGTTAAGACCGGAGTCTTTTCTCCGATATTCCATAGCGCGGGCATCTGCAGGAGCAACTCCAATCCGGGGAGAGACGCACCAAGTCCGGCCATCTGAACGGAAACCAAGCCGGAAAGAGGTAGGGGACCATACAAGAGATCGATGGAGAGAAAGGATTAGCGTGAAATTGTTCTTCGACAACAAGGAGCGGGATAGCTTGACCTGGAAGAACGGGTTTTAATGCGCAAAAAAAAAAAAGAAAGGTCTCAATATAGATGAAGGCGAAAGGTCGGCGAGGGCTCCTCCATCTCAAAGAAAAAGAGTGAGGGGGGGGAGCAAAAGTCCCGAAGGGTTTCTCCTCAAGCGGAGGGCAGGAGTTGGGGGTGTTGCTAGGACAGAGATGGCCGCGTTGGAATACTCATATATCATTGGAGGAAGGGTGGAAGGAACCGAGCGACATTCGTCAACTCTTTGAAGTTTTGCTTACGAGTCCGTGGAGAGAGGGGGGACAGATGGCACGTGGGTAAGGAGATTATGGGACGGGACGGGTGAAACTCCTGCTAAGTCTCTGGAGGGGCTCCAGGAAGGGGAAAGTACCATGCGTTTCTCCAAAGGGTTCGGGGGGGGGGAAAAGCAGTAGGAGAGAAACAGGTCGGGGTAGGTGCCCTGTGTGTAATGCTTTCATGGCATTCATACGGATCTCGTGGACCGGAGAGTGGGGTGCTTGGAATAAGGGGTGTTAATTATTTGGGGTCAGACGTAAAAAGGTGGTAAGGCGACTTGGATTTGAGACAGAGAAACCGGGTGGATTCCTTATTGAAAAGGTCGTTAGGGGGTGTCCGTCTACGCGAGACTCACCAGGACAGCAGGGTAGTGCCGGCAATAATAAGGGGAGTAATCATTGCAATCGGGTTCGACTTCTGAGAAAAGTTTCGGACACTAAGAGTCGAGTAATGTCGGCAACGTCGGGGCTTAGTTTTTTTAGTCCCAGAACCTGGGGTGGTTCAGCAAATACCTGGGAGGGCCGCGACCCATGGCTTGATTTTCTGGACTATTATGATCAGATAGAACCCAGGGGAGAACGTTGAATGGAGCACTGACTGGCGGCTTCGATACATCTAGGAAGAGAAAAGTTGTGGATCGGGGGGGCGATTCTTCTATAAGAACTTTATGGGATCCGAACTTCTGATATGTTTTGAATTTTTTTCGGGACCTGGTAAGAAAGGAGGATGGGGGATTTGACCTGGGCTATGTACGAAGGCCGGGTCTGGAAACGGGTGTCATGAGGGGGTTCAGGGTCGGGAGAAGTGGAAGGGAGCTGCAAGGGCAAAGGGAACGACGGAAGGATCGGAACAAACGCAGACATCCTGGAAAAAAAGAGTGTGGGGGGTCTCGCAGAAGGCAGCGTCCAGGAATGTTAGAGAGAACAGTCGAGAGGTTTACAAAGTAAGCGTCCCATCAAGGGGGAACTCTTCCTATCGAGAATTCTACGAGGCCGCCTGCAGAGGACTGAGGAAGGTTCCAGCGGAGTTGCGCAAGCAATAATAGACGGGCAGAAGGAAAGGTGCGGATTCCTTAGGCAGGATGCCGAGAGAGATTACTGGGGGAAGGTCGTCGGTCTTATCACTAGAGAGCTCGCCAGAAGAGCGGGAGGGGCCGCACCGTGTGGCAAAGGTATTTTTATTGAAGAAGGTAGACTACAGTTCGGAAAGAATCCTTAAAAGACTGTCCGAGTCTGGGGGAAACCCTCATTTCCTACTTTCCCTAATAGAAAACAATTTTGATAACGACCTAAGAGGGGGGTAGATAGGAAAAGACAGGAATCATTCTTCTCGACTTCAGGGATCGACGAATAGGCGGGAGACCGAAAAGCGAATTATCATTCAGCCGCTCAGTCAATGGAAAGAGGAAGAGTCCAAATCGGTTTGTGTATCGAGGAAAAAAAATGGTTGGGTAGCCCATGAGTGAGAGCGCAAAGTGCGAAGGGGGGGACAGCCCTGAACGAACCGTCACGTCAGTCGTAAAAGAGTTGGGGGAGGTGTTTCGAGCCCCCTCGGTTTCATGCGAGTGATCGGGAGGGAGGAAGATCAGAAGAGGGAGGTGCTTTCGTTGTTTGAGGGAAAGCCAGTGAGGAAAGTTCTCGTCCTCCGGAATCTGAAAGAAAGTCATGAGAGCAACAGGCCAATCCAGGAGGACACTAGGGGGGGAGGGTAAAAAGCTCTTTACGTCGATACAGGTACTCGTTTATCTCTTCCTCAAAGAGGAAATAGCAATCACGGGGGAACAGAAGTATTTCTAGAAGAGACTGACTCGAGGACATGGGCGAATCGGGGGGTTGGTGGAGAAACATGGGATGTCGCGTTCCAAGGGATCGTGAACGAAAGGCCAGGCTCGTTTGCGCAAGTTCCTAGGAGATTCAGAGCGATCGAAAGAAGAGACGGTATGGAATCGTTTCGAACCCGCTAGGGAAAGATTGGGGATTTGACTAATTGCTACGGAAGGGGGGAAGTTCATCAAGGAAGGAAGGTTCCGGAGTGGGATTGAAGAAAAAAGAGACGATGTCTGCGATGCCATAAGAGGGGACTGGGAACTGACCAAGCCGTCCACCTTAGAAGGAAAGTGGGTCAGAAGATGAGTGGAGAAAAAAAGGGAAAAGTTATCGGCCTTCAAGACAGAGGTGGAGCCCCAAAAAAATGAGAGAAGGAGTTAGAGAAGGGCCGGGGAAGTAAAAGGTCAGTGCACCGGTCTTAGGGGTAGGGAGAGGGGGAGGCGGAGAGGCGAAAAGAGGAGAAGAAAGGCGATCCTTGCTATCTAGAAAGGGGATGTGTTCGATGAAATTCATTGAAGGAAAGGGAGGCACACGCCTGCGGCCGAACATGTCATCGTATGGGAGATCTCTCAGATGAAGGAGAGAGATTCAAGGAACTGTCGCAGGGCCGGAGTTTTGCCCCAGGAGCCTGAACGAATGATTGGTCAGCAGAAAGTGCCTTCTCTCGAAAGAGATCCTTGGTCTGAAAAGGCAGAGGTGGTCTAGATCAGCTCCGGGGAGAGAAGAAAACGCCATGGTTCCGTAAACCGTACGTAGGACTCTTACAGATTGTCAGCGTTTGACAATCGAAGAGTCCTTTCTGGAATTAAGAGGAAAGAAGATCGCAGGGGATGATAAGACGTCGGCTTGTGTATTGGCACTTCCGGGACGTGAACGCTTGGCAAAAGGTGACCTGCCATAAAAATTTTTCAGCGCAGCAGTAGGGGTTGGTCAACCACCCGGGAAATGGATTCCGAACCATAAAGGAGCCAATAAAGTAACTAAATTCAAACGCTTCGGGCGAAAAAAGGCTCCTTACTTGTGTAATCAGCGATCAATCCATATACCGGTGGGTCCTGGAGGGAGGGAGGCGGAAGATCTCCCTTCGTTTCTAGAAAGGAGTAGATATTCCTGGGAGAGTCCTGAAACTCGCCAGAAGACTGTTTATGGGGTACGACACAGAGGACATGCCACCTAGGAGAGTCCTTCTCCAGAACTTAGCCTTGGATTTAGGGATGCCGGAAGGGACGCCTGCAGCTTGAGAGGATATGACGAGCCGGAAAGCTCGCCAATAAGGCCCGTACTTTTGTTGGTTTCCTCGGAGTTCTATTATTGGGAAGGGATATCGTCGAAAAAGTCAAAAAGGATTCAATTCTGATTGACACTCGCCGGCACAGAAGACCCGCTAGACAGCACGTCTCAACGAGAACGCCGAGGAGATCAGCAATCGCCGTAAGCGAGTCTGCGGGGAATGCCTCCGAAAAGGGGGGGCTCCCTACTTTACTTTCGGACTTGCAGGAGCCGAACAAGAAGGAAGGGGGGATCATGTGCAGATTGTCAGATAGTTTATAACTACAACTTTGGATAGTAGCAGTTTCAATTTTTGGGTAAAAGTTTATCTGTCAAAGTCTAGCTGACGCGCGAGAAAAAATAATTGTTTAAAGGTGGGTTCAAGTAAGCCCAGGGGGGAGAGTAAAAGAACTTGAATGGACGACTGATCACTGACTTTTCAGGATCTCAGATGCTCTTTCTGCGGGAACAATGGACGTGGGGGCACTAGCAGTGGAATTTCATTGAAAGCCAGGGCCGACGGCGTCATTCGAATTCACGATGGGTTATCAGGCTATCCACAAAAAGGGGCAAAACGGTGGCGGGGAATTCGAGTATTTGCTAGGGTCTCCCCCAAAAAAGCGAGGGGGAGGCTCGGACTCGGCGCATCTTATCTTCAAGAACAGAAGCCTTCAATAGAGAGATGAATGACTTATCGCCGACGTCAGAGACAGGGCGACGGAACGGAAGAAGCAGAGGAGCAGTGGAACAGGTCTCTTCAGTCCGCAGGAGAAGCTCTAAGGAATCGGGGGAGGAAAACTAAGAGGTTTGCCAAGGAGGCAGCGGGTTGGACGGATATCAACAGGACAAATATCCATCGCCCGGAAGAGGACCGGAGAGGTAGAGAGGAGGACGCATCCCACACATACTGGAGTTTCAACGCTTGCCTATCATGCTGGTAGGAGGGAGAAAAAACTTCGTCGATGACGGCACGAAACGATGTTTCAATAGGGGCCTGCCTCGGGGAAAAAAGAATAGAGACGCTGCACTCCAAATCATCTCGGCTACTCAGAGAGACCACAGGTAACCATCCGAATCTGCAGGTCGGGAAATCGACTCGCAGCCATGCACGAACAACATTTCTGAGGTCGGTGAGTGTCACGGGGAAAAGCCGGAAGGCCGGCGGGGACTCATTGCTAGAAAATAAGATTGGCGTCAGGGGTCTATTTCCGGTTGGTAAGGGGGCCGAGGGGGGGAAGCTGATTTTTAAATCGGGGTAGGGAATTACGTGATCTAAAAAACTGAGGCCAGAACTTCTAACGCCTCGGCCGGCAGAAAAAGGGCGTACGATATTGTAGAGGAGTCAAAGAAGAGGGCTTAGGGGACTTCTATTTTCAGAGAGTACTACTGTAAGGCATGGCCAGTCGAGAAAAAAAGTGGGTTCTCTATTACATTTGTGATTGTGCTCGAATTAATGGGGCTGGAAGGGAGAAAAAAGCGAAGGGATATACAACTAGGCAAGGGTCGGGGGAACACCTTTATTTGGGGAAGCGTGTCGCGCCGCAGGGACCGGGAAATGATATCAAAAAGAACGCAACGTCTCGGGTTGCCGTGAGGAGAAGCGAGACAAAAATGCACTCATTCAAGACCAAAAAGGCAAAAAGACGAGGATTGGGTGTTTCGCCAAGAGCTCGGCGGGGGACCGGGGGGCCAAAGAACGGAAGAACGAAACGCGGTAGGGGGGTGGAAGAGAATTGAAGGGGGATATTGCCCAGGAGGGAATAAGGAGGGGAGTCGGCACCTAAGTTCGCCATGTTCAGGCAGAAACAATTCTGAGACACTGAACTTCCCAAAAAGGGGGAGACAAGAATTCGGTAAAGTTCAAACACACTAGGAGGGGCGGGAAGGGGGAGGGACGCGTGACTTTGTTCGGGCGGGAGAGGCCTAATGAACTGAGGGAGGAGGACAAGGGGAAAAAAGGTGGAGGGAGAGAGGGGGAACAAAACTCCGCGGAAGACGTTCTCAGATCGGAGGCCGGGACTGGGTTTCTGCGACGAGCTCGAAAGAAAAAACAGGGAGGAGAGGGATGGAAGGATGAGCCGAAACGTCCGAATTGACGCACTAGAGAGTGTCTCGGATTGGTGGAGTCCGACAGAAAAACAGGGAGAGCGAGAAAGGGAGAACGCATCACGTCAGAAGTTGCTTGCAGCGGGAGGGGTTGCGCTCATCATTTAGCAGGACCTAAGGAGAAGGGACCGGGGAAGAGGTGCGACAGGCACTTGTGGGGACGGCAAGCTGGCAAGACTTTGAGGGAAGGAACATGGAGGGTACAAAAAGGAATGAGACGAAGAGGGGGGACTCCTGACATAGACTCATTGGAAAACCTGAAGGATGTTAAGAGGAGAGAAAGCGGTGAAGGATTCGCGTTCTTCCTACGTGGAAAGCAGGAAGGGAATCAGAGAGGGGTAACGGGATTCGTTGTTGTTCCCGGGGTTGTAAGAGACATTAGAGAAAGAGGGCCTGGGGCGAGACGTCAACCAAAGACTTTGCGTCTTTGAGATATAGGATAAAAAGTCGGAAAGAAAAAAAAAGACAAACTACCGGTGCTAAGAAGGACGGAGAAAAAAATGCTTCCGCTCGCTTTAACGTCAGGGGAAGGGGCACGGCGAAGAACGACCAACAGGGAAGAGATCTAGGGAGGAGAAGAGAGCGGCAATCGCATCCGACGGCAAAGAGAGAAAGTGTCCAAGGGGGGAAAGGAAAGTTGTGAGGACTTCAGGGCCGTCGGGAATTCAGGCGTACCCAGAGACCATAGGGAAGTCTGGGGAGGGATGGGGAAGGGGATGCCGACCTCCTAGAGGGATGGCTTGTGAAAGATGGCTGGGGATATTCACACCTACAGATCCAAGGGGGGGAAAAGGTTGTTCCTTCCGTAGGGCTGTTATCAGCGGGGTCAGGGGACAAGAAAGTCTTCATTGTGAAAGAGTGTTTCTTAAAAGAAAAAAGTTGGAGTTGGAGACAGATCGGAAGGGGGAGGATTTCCCTTTGTCCGGAAACCTCGTAGAGCAGGCCAACACACCCCCCCCCGATTCAGCGCTTTCCGTTCGCGGCGAAGGGGGCCGCGACGACAATTGAAAGACATCGCGGCCGAGGATGGGGGGTGGGAAAGACATACGACCGCGAAGCGTCGATCATGGCGGATGGGGGTCGCGGACCGCCCGAGAAAAGGCAGGACGCCCGGCAAACACGGAGTCTTGACCTCGTCGAAGGAGCGAAGGGGGCGAGAGGGGGGAGGATCAACGAAAAAGTGATCAACCTGGCAAGTGCAAGGGACGTGGGGGGGGGAGGGGGCGAGCTAGGGTAGAAACGTCGAAAGAACGCACTAAAAAACGTGATTGCTGAGGAAGGGCATGCCTGGGCTTGAGCCGGAAAGGAGCAGCAGAGGGAACCGACTCAAGGGTGGAGCACTAGACGCCGAGGAGCAAGGAAGCAAGAACGGAAGGGATTGCGACACGCACCGTGGGAACAACTGAAAGGGGGGGGGCTTGGCTGGGGGATAAAGAGAATCGCTGATTTCGGGTAAGAAGAGTCAAGGATTGCATGCACTTTCGCTGGTACCCCTCCAGGGGTCATCGGGGAAAGAGAAAAAACCCGAGAGAGGAGTCTCACTGCCCGAAAGAAGATCTCGATGTTCAGGAAAGGTCGGAAGTAAGGAAAAAAATTCAAGGTCTGCCCTCTGGTTGGAAGGAGAAGCCTATGAAAACTTTATAGAGAGAGATGCATCCTCTGAAAGAGGGAGTGAAGAAGAGGAGGTCCCCCTTTTGTATTCGTCCAGGAACAAAAGGGGGGGTTGGGACAAGGAAGGGCAATATTAATAGGTTGTCGAAAGAGAAGAAGAGAGAAGCTACCTTCCAAGTGGTCTCCAGCACTTTTAAGACGCTGCGGGGAAGGAACAAGAAAAGCCTCAAGGGTACATTTCGTGATGATATAGGAAAGAGGACGAGAAAAACTTGGACGCAGGGATGGATGTCCTTCGTTTGTTCGAGGGAGGAGGGGAGGAAGTTGAGGAAGCAGAATCGAAAATTACTAGCCCTGAAATTCCAAAGAGCAACCAAGATAAGGTGAGCCTCTTGCCGATATCGTATTACTTTCAAGGGGATCGGGCAGACGCCGCGGATGCAGCTGCATGACTGGCTCAGAAAAACCGTCAAGACGGGTCATAAAGGAGTGTCAACCTGGCTTGCAATCATTAGGGCTGGAAAAGGGACAAGGCATATAGAAGCATGGAAAACAGGGGGGGTCGTCTGGACTGGGGCTATCAAAGGGGATCTCCTAACAAACGCTGATGGAAGGGAAGAATACACCTGGTTCGAGGGAAGATGCGGAGTAAAGCTGTGAGAAGGAGAAAACGCGGTAGAAGTGTCACTTTCGGGAACACACCGGTGTGCAGTGCTTTAAAAAGGTTCAAAGAAGCCGGAACCACAGGTCTTTTGGGCCTAGAAAGTCGAGTCAGGGGGACTTACGGACGTCCCAGACGTCACCTTAGTAAGGAAGGGCACAGCAGAGCTGCCTTTTAGTGAAAAGATAGGGTTCGAGGGGAAGGGAAAAGGAGATTCGAGGGGAGAGGACTAGCCAACGCGAGCTGAATAGGACCAGGAAAAGGAAAAAGGGTCATCCACGATGGTGTCGGGTCGGGGGAAGGGGCGGAGCTTAGAGAAAAGAAAAGGCTGCAGCCAAAAGGAATCAGCAAAAGGAGCAGTAAGAAAAAGGTTTCATACGTTTTCTCAGCAAGACCAAGAAGGGTTCGTACAAGAAAGAAGAGGCACAAGAGAGCATGGAAAGTCTCAAAAAGAAACACGTAGGAGGAGAAGAGGATATATTCCAGCCTATGACCTGGAACCAAGGGTGAAGGAAAAGCCGGGTACGAAATGAATGCTGACGCATTAAACTCCTGCCGAGAAGAGAAGGATCCGTTGGGGAGACGGTACGAGGCCGAGAAAAGGACGTTCACCATCGTAGACCGGGGAAATAAAAGTTCCGTCGGGGAACTGAAGATTTTCAGCGGGGGGGGGATAGAGGAATGGTTGAAGGCCGAAGGAAGAGATCCTAATTCAAGGACTAGGTCTGTACTCAGAAAAACGACGAGGCAGATTGAATGATCGGTGACGGAAATGGGCAAGGGGGGAAGAAAGTGACAAACAGAGAGAGGGACCGTATTTTACCATCCTGGAAAAAAAGGAAAGGGGAAGAGAACCTACCGAAAGCAAAAAGCACAACGAGCCGAGACAAGTAGTCTCCGTATCGGAAGCCGAAAAACAAGTGCGGAGAAGGGCATCAAAAGCTTAAATACCGGGGGGAGACTCGCCATCCTCAGCGAATTCCAGCGAGGAGAAGGTCGAGAGCCTTGTCTGGTTGGGGTTCTCCCTCCTTCCTAAGAGCTCAAGGCCCGGTTCTAAACCGACAGGTGGGGGGGGCCAGACGGCGTTACCTGTGGCAGAAGGAGAAAGGCAATGCCGACTCGTCTAGTATCCGGAGGGGAGGGGCGGAAGAAGACTCGATATAGACAAACACTTCGACATAAGTCGTGAAGGTTGGGATTTGGCCTGGCGGAGTTACTATTGAGGGGAAAGGTAGAAGTAAAGAGTCAGGAAGAGCAGCCGGACCTCAATTCGATTAGCTAGAACAACGCCAGAGGAAAAGACACGCGAGACCCTATAGGGGGGGAAGCTTACTCGCCTTACCCTAGGCTGCTGAAAACCGCTATATAGCGTTTCAGGAAAGGAAGTACTGTCTCTGTCTAGCCTTGTGAGGTGGAAGCCGAGAATTGAAGAAGGTCATGGAGAGAAACACACTTTGGGGAGGAGAGACAAACGGGGAAATGGGTTCCTTTATCTGTGGTACTGGAAGATAAATAATGGTTGTTGGAGGGGGCAGTCGGAGGGCTTCTGAAAGATTTGGCGGGAGAAGGGCGAAGGTGCCAGGCCGTGCAGAGGCTTTTCAGGGGAAGGGACCGTAAGGTCTAGGGTCGTCCTGGGTTGGGATGGGAGAAGTTTAGAGTTGGTAACAAGCCGGGCAAAGTGGAGGCTAGAGCGTCATTCGAAGCCAGGATGGTGGGAGTCCGGAACGAAAACTAAGTCCATTTGCACTGTGCGGGTGACTCAAGAGGCGATGAGTTAGATAGAAGTTTCGAGTCTCGGTCTAAAAAGGAGAAGACATTCTGATCGAAGGATACGCGGGTAGGGGACCAAGGAGGTTAATTGAACTATCGAAGAGAAGCACCGGGGATTCTACCGGACTCTCCAACAAGGGAAGAGGCTAAAAAAAATCTCGGACAGAATCTAATCTCTGAGGGAATTCTCGATCAGAAGAGTCAAAAAGGTTTTGCCCAATCAGTTTTAGCTTGCTATTACTAGGCCGAGAAAGCGGGGAGAAATCCAGAGGGGCGACAGTCTATGCGGCTTCTAAGGACCACATATCTTAGAGGAAGGGGGACCGGATGGTCTTTGATGCTGCAGCAAAGCGCCCGCGGCAAATGAAATAGATGGGTCAAGACAGGCAATCCTGGCCCATGGGAACAGAGAACGAGATAGCGTGAGAAACGAGAAAAAAAAAAAATCAAGTAGACGGTACAATAACCACATGACACAACATCCTGAAATCCGTAAGATGAATCTCGCGTGGGAAAGTGGGCTATCGGGCTGGAGATAGCAGAAAATTGATTACATTGCATTGGGAGAAGGGGGGTCTGGGCTCCGGCTCTCTGAGTCTGAAAACGACGGTCAGGGCAGAGTCAGGATGGAAATAACATTCCGAACAGACTACCTATGGGTAGGGAGGGGGAGATATCTTTCTCGGTCCAAGGGAGGAGAAGGTGAGAGACCGAAGGAACATTCATGAGCCGCTCGCAGAGTGAGGGGCTGAAAGTAGGCTGCCTTCTTTATTACTTCGATTGGAATTGAAGAACTAAGTAGGAGGGCTCCGGAAAGTGCTCTATTAAAGTTAGGTGGGGCCGGCCACGAACAATCAGCAGTACATAAGGCCAAAGCTGAAAGCGAATCAACTACATGCCGGAAATAATAGTGTTCGGTGCTACAGAGGAGTCAAACGACCTGGAAGGTTATTCCCATCGAGACAAAACCAACGAAAAGTGCCGACCACGTGGCCTGCACGCATGAATCCACTGGCACAAATCGAAGACTGGGAGAAAGGAGTGTTGTCAAGCCAGAGAAGAGAAGGCGGAACGGTAAATAACGGGGGGGGTGGGGAGCAGTAAGGTGGGCTATAAGGAGGACTACAGGTCAACCAGCGGAGGGGTAACTAGACGTAGGAGGAAGGGAGGGGGATCTTTTCAAAATAGGCAATCACAAGAAGTCAGGAAAGCTAGGACCCACCCAGGAAATTGCCACGAGGACTTCTTCAGAAAATTCACAGGTCGCTTGAGAGGACTGCGCGTTGTGAAATTGTTTTCTCTCAACGGGAGGAACAGAAGTTAAGTAGTGCAGGTCCGACGGACGATATTTGGGGTCAAGCACACCACCTCGAAGAGTCTCAGAGAACTAGGGCGAAAGAGGAGGGGGGACGGGGGGAGCTACAGTCTCTCTAAACAACAACGGGAGAACGAACCTAACAACCTCAGATAGAATATAGTGAAGAATAAAGGGCGACTTATTTTTGCGGCAGGTGGTGGGAGCAACGTTTCAAATGCATAAAGTAGATTGGGAATTGGGGGTGAAGAAATTTCAAGAAGCTAGCGCAAATGTCGGACCCGCCAGATCTCCGGTGAGTCGTCCTAAGAATCTTGTCTCAGGCAATGGGGTTGGGACGTAGGAGGGGCAACGACTTGTGAGGGGGACCAGATGAACAGCGATGGGAGGTGCAGTGAAAGAGGGTGCCCGCATCCGACCTAGACTCAGTCACCTGGAACATGCGTGTGAACAGTCAGCTGGTTTCTTAGTCCTACCGTTCCGCCGAATGGGGGGGGAGGAAAAATGGGCAGATCAGTAAACTTCTTCTATTTTGTGCCAGTGGAGGGGAGCAAAAAAAAGAAAAAGGTCCGACCCCGGAATTGGGGCTGGGGGGATATGTATCATCGCAAAAGAGGAAGAATGGGCGGCCGCAAGACCACTACCTTCTCCTGAAGCCGGGGAGGTAAAGGGTCCTGAAATGCACAAGCGGGGAGAGTTTCCAGAGCGGGAAAATAAAAAAAGGGAAGAGGAGCGGGAGAAAGACTTAAGAAATTCATCTAGCTCCGACGGCAGATAGACGGGCCGACTATAAAGGGAGAAGGCGTTCAACACCTCAATTTTATCCGGAGGGGGGTCCCCGCCGTGGGAGATCCAACGACTGTTGGACCAATTTACCCATTAAACATATCGTCTTTGAAGGGTACTAGTTTATGCTAAGCAGGGAGAACGAAACCGCGGTAGTCACGGGGCGCGCGGCGAGAGAACCCGAAAGGCAAAGGACGAAAGGTTTAGTAGGATAAGGATCTTCAGAGCCACGTCTTCAAGAAAGAGAGAAAAAGAGAACACAAGGAAGATGTGTGAGTGGTTATGGGGAGTACTGATGATGTTGCAAAGAGCGGATCTCTTTGTGAAGAGCCCGGTTAGAAGTGTCATGACCAGGGAGTTCTCGCGTGCCGTAGCGATGGGAGCTACCCAAGATACGGACAGAGGGTTGAAAAACATCGCGACATGGGGGTCGAAGAGGGAGAACGCTGTCAGGATCGACAGGGAAGATTGGTACAAACCCGTTAGGACAGACTACCCGAGACCCAAGAGTCCGCGCAGACAAAAACGTCGGAGGAACTAGTCAATCTATGGGGGACAGCAGGCCTGGGCAGCCATCACTCAGCTTCGCATTGGAAAAGAGGTGTTGGAGAGGAAACATTGTTCGAAGGAAACGCACTTCCCGCGTACTCTCGAAAGATTGCGGGATTCCTACCTCGATGAAGAGACTATCAGAAAGGTGCAACAGCTGAGACACTAGACTCTCGACACCGAGCACACCCGTAATCTCGCGACAAAATGCCACTGGATGGTTGCGGGTCGGCTCTCGGGAAAAGGAGAGCTGAGGAGGAACTCCTGATATTGCCCGGTCAAGGCCACTCCATCTGTACCCATCCCGATGTCAGAGTGCTCGAAAAAAGAAAGAAAAAAGCCTCATCTCCCTTGTCTCACGAGAACAGAGAAGATCGAGGACCCGCAGGAAGCAGTCGAATCCTTCTGATCAAGGGCCAACGGGCAGGACCGCGAATGAAAACGAAACCATTCAAGGGGGGCCACTGCATAGGAAAGCAGACTTTGACAAGCTACGAGGCAAAACACCAGGGTTATTACAAGGGCCCTATCCAAAGGTGGGTGCATGAGGTGGAACAAAAGCAAAGGCCATATTGGAAGTTGGAGGGACCCAAAACAGCACGCCACCGGTCACGTAAAAAGAAGCACTGGGGAGTCGCAGAGGCATTCAATTGGCACCCCACGCGGGACGGGTAGCGTCGACTCGGCAAGGGAGAGAGTGGGAGGAGGGCGGGTGGGGGAGTCCGCCCGGTGAGGCAAAGGTTCTATAGCGACCGATCCTGGGAGGGGAAGAGAAGATAAAAAACCACGACCGCCGGACAGAAAACGAGGCAATTGTGGCTCGGAAGAGGTCTCTTCGATTACGATAGCGCGTGCGACTCTCAGGATACCGACGCTGATACTGCAGAATCAGGGGGGCTAAATGCGACAGTCGGGGTTGAGGGGCCTGGAGGTGTTTCAGGTATTCTAACCGGGGCCTGAGCGTCAAGGGCGTGGAACCAACTCGCTCGCTACCTCAATTTTAGAAGGAGGCGGGAAGAACGATCGAGCCGCTCCATACAACGCGTGAACGGTATCGAAACGGCGACTGGCAGAGGATAAGCGCGGGATCATGTCGAACGCCAGGGTTATGCCGCAGTCCGTTCAGGGAAGGAGCCTCCCGGATGGGCGTCTACAGGGGATAGGCCTCTTTGCTGCGAGCACTGAGTCAATTTCGGAACCAATCCTTCACCTTTCGGGAATGTCAGAGAGAAGGGGTACAGACCCTAGCCGGGAGTTCTGGGGGACGGCCTTCAAGCGCCAACTTAGGGGGAGAGGACACAATGAGGAAAGAGGGAACCGACGGAAGCATGGCCCCCTGAAAGGGTAAGGGAAGGAGAGCGGCGTCGGGCGGAGCTTACCAAGCGGAGGCAGCCAAGGCTAAAGTTCGGGGCGCCGGCAATTCTGTCGAAGCCAATTGCAAAAAGATGTCCGTAAGAGATCCTTTCGGCACACGCCCTACCCTTCGACAGGAGAAGAGGAAGGAGGAGAGAGAAAAACACAAAGGGAGAAAAAGAGATATATACACTCGATGACCTGTGAAGAGAGGCTCAGTAGGTGTAGACATGAAGTGGATGATTGGGAAGCTTCTTCCAGCAAGAAAGCCTGCCAGAGGAGACTAAGAGAAGCGATGTGCTCCGCCCAGACTCGCCTCTAATTGACGAAGAATCGTAAATCGTCAGCCTGATACCGTCCGAGACCGAGTGAGGGGGTTCATCGTTGTACCTACGGCTCAGGAAGAGCCGTTGGAGGAAGCTGAAGAGACCCAAATGATCCTATTGGGCGCCGACTCGATTGGGAGGCAAGCGGACAGAAGGGGAAGGGGGGTGCAGTCCCTCAAGGGACCTGACTCAACAGGGAGACACCGGTCCCAAGATCGGGAACGGGGCAGCGACCAAAAAGGACTGAATTCATCACCTCACTGGTTCTACCTTAGTCCCCAGCCTCCAAAGAGCCCATTCGACCAAAAAGATCCCGATTCAATACCGCGGGAGAGGGAGGAGAAAATCATCATCCTCAAGGGATTCGCAAGCTGGCAAAAGGGGGCCTTGCTTTTTCACTTCCTGAACACCCAGGTTCGAATGAAAAAGAAACGGGGGGCAGGGAAGTCCAGCCGGCGTTGCCGTGTTCTTCCTTCGCCAGGGCTGAAAAGGGATCCGGCGGTAGAGTTGGGAAGAAGGGACAACTGCAAAGCGCTCAGGGTAGCGCCGGGGGGAAGAGGGAGCCCAAGATAATCTTGTTGTCAAGGGCTTTGCCTGAATGGATGAGGGAACGGTTACCAGGAGGCGAGAAGATAGCTCCTCAAGAGGGTCTCGCCACACCCAACGCCCGGAGACATCCATGTACAAGGGGCAAGATTCGTAGGGTCTCACTCAATGAACTAAAGGCGGCACGGGAATGCCTCTCCCGCGAGAGAAAAGTGCTTGGCGAACGACTGGGGTCGCGCTGGCTGCAAGGGTGCTGGGGGACGAAATATGGGGAGGGGTCGTGGTCAACTCATGGAGAACTAGGAAAGGGTTGGGGGGAGACAAGGGGCATGGACCGTGTATCTTTAAGCCACGGACTGACCGGCTGAGGGAGGAGTGGGGTTTAGGTCATTCGCGGGGAGGTAAAAGGGGAGAGGAGGGCGAATTGGGCCATCTTTCAACGGGGGTTTGGAAGGAATCGCGTGGCCTTGAGACAATTTACGCGTGCGCTTTTGGTGATATGAAGGGGGGGTAACGGGGCGAAGTTCTGGCAACACAGCCTATACTTGCATTGTCAGCGGTTCTTTACCAAGGAGGGGAGAGAAACAAAAAAAATCATTAGGGTCTTTGTTCGCAATAAGGAGTACGGGGGGGGGTTCGCGGATCCTAGGGGAGGGCAGGCCTGCGTCTAGGCACCGGGCTGATCGTAGAGTCGGGTCGGCCTGAAGGGACAAGTATCGCCGAAGTCGCCGACGGTTCGGAGTTTACGGAAACGGGGCTGCAACAGATTTCAAAAGGGTATGCCAGCGCATCAGTCGCCTTAGCATCGGGGAGAGAGTGTCAAGGAGTGTTTGCGCCGCTTGGGAGGTCCGCCGGTTCTCGGGCCGACGTTTCGGACCAGAGATAACATCCCTTGCTACGCGTACCAGAGGAGAATTAAATTGCGAAAAAAAGGCATTGAAACAAAACTTCCGATCTGCTTGCAGGCCAGGACTCACGCTGGGCCCTTCCTCTCTGAAGAAAGGGAGGAAAGGGGAGAACGGCCGGCAGATAACACTAGAGACTCTCGGCAACTCCAAATCCTGCCGGACGGCAAGACATTCAGACATCCTGCAAATTGCAAAAGGTCAGCAAGTGAAAGCTTCGCCACCTGAAGAAAATAAACATTTTCGTCATTTCCGGTGGAATTTAGCTGGTGCTCGCCTGCGCGCTCGGCTAACCAGGGAAAGAAATAAAGGGATGGAGTCGTTCCGTGTAGGGGGATTGCAATAACTATGTAGGTAGCCATACGAGTCGCGGGATGGCCCACGCAGGTACTTGCTAGTATCAAGGCTGGAAAGACGAACCACTCCTAGACCCAGAGCAGTTTATTCAGGGCCGTAGTAGGCCGACGGCTATCAGTTGGGCAAGGGGAGGTGCCTGGAGGGGGGGGTCTTGAAGAAATTGAGGGGAAGGAGTAGTGGTTGATCAGAAGCAGTACCATACGCAAGGAAGGACTTCCTCTGGGGGCAAGCTCATATGGCGCCGCATGGGGAGGAACCCGGTAATGCTCTCCTCAGGACCGGACCTCGGTTATTAGCCATATCATCGAAATCAGCGTCTCTTTTTTGAACGTTCTCACTCAGACGGCACGTCGGATTCCGGGGAGGGGGACCGGGCGAAATAGGAAGAAGTGGGATACCAGGTTCCGCCATCGCCGAGGGCGGACGAGGAGAAGGCTTCAGAACTCAAACAATTAGGAAAAAAGAATGTCCAGGGGTCCCAGGAGATTGTCGTCCCATCGCGTACGCACGATCGCACTGGCGGCACCTCCGACGCCATTTTACAGCGGTCCTGAGGGAGCGGAGCACCGGGGGTGATGAAAAAAGGTACAGGAAGCAACTTTCAGGTCACGAGATCGGACGTGCAGGAAGAGTCTGCAGTCGGGGGGTGATTTGGAGAAAGAGAGCAGAAAGAAAGAGCGTTATTGACTAATTCCAGTTGACGGCCTCGTCAGCAGTTTGGAAAAGAAACGAACAAAACTCCTCAGGTCTCAAGATTCGAAAAAA
>Ga0179593_1403206_pt1 | contig 16718 bp, 26 predicted proteins | sample CZODoug2_1_08_16_FD_185931 | JGI IMG/M metagenome (GOLD analysis project Ga0179593, IMG submission 185931) | Vadose zone soil fungal communities from Angelo Coast Range Reserve, California, USA - CZODoug2_1_08_16fungal (PacBio error correction) | ecosystem: Environmental > Terrestrial > Soil >...
AGGTCAAACTACTACGGTAAGAAAAAAGCCCGCATCGTACCGAACACCTGAACACCCTGGACTTGTGAAGAAGTCAGGCCGTAAAGAAGAGAACTGTATTAGATCGGAACTTAGGGGGGAGGTGGAAAAACTTGCAGCGCGTGCGATCAGAATTTCCGTAGGGTCATTTAAAAAAAACACATCACAGGGAAATTGGGTGGGAAACTCCGAACTTCTTCATAGTTGAAGGAGGGGGACTAAGTGCGAAGTCAGAAGTAAATCATTACAGGTTGCATCCTTAAAAAACCAGCAAAAGGGGGCCTAAGGGGGAGGAAAAAGAGACGGAGAGGAAAAAAAAAAAACTAAAGGGACTGTTACTCAAAGAGGGGAAAAAAGGGGAAACTGCACAGCAGGAAAGAAAAATTTGCCTAAGGCGCAAGGAAGATGAAGGGAAAAAAAAAAGGAACAGCTCCAAAAAACAAAGCGGGGTATGAGGACAATATACCCAAAGAGGAGAAGGGAGCAAAGATGAGGAGATCGAAAAAAAGCAGAGAGAGGAGGGAGGGATGGGAGAAGGAAAGGGGGATTGAGTTCAGACAAACGGAGGCCGGGTGCAAAAAGCGAGGGCGGAACCCATTGGGGGTATCCTGGTACAAAGGGGGCACCTCGGGGGGGAGAAGACAATGTATCAGTGTCTCTCAGAAATCGAGGGGGGTTGGGAGAAAATGAACAAACTGGTTGAACAAAACGCAAAAGGAGTTAGCTTTGGGGGGGAGGGGAGTGAAAGAAAAGCTCAATAAAGCAAAAAAACAAAAGGGGAAGGTTCTTCACTGGGAAAAGAAAAAAACCTGGCAAATGAGGACGGCGCACAAACCTGGAACATCCTTAAACAAAGAACCTCTCGATCCGGAGGGGGAAAAAAAAGGAACCTTGGGGTTCCAGAGAAATTTGAGTGAGGGGTCTTAGGAGGAAAGGAAAACTGACAAGCTAAAAAAAGGAAAGGGGTCCGGGAATAAGGGAACAAGTGAATGAAAACTGGATAATAAAAGGGGGAGAAAGGAATGGTGGCCAGAAAGTCGGCAATTCAGGATTAGGGGGGGGGGGGAGTGGCATTACAAAAACAAAGAAAAATCAACAAAAGGAAAGACAGGAAAAAAGGTTTGGTGTTGGAGGGGGGGAAAAAAAAAATAAGAATATCCGAAATGGGGGGGGGGACCTTATCAAGGATTAAAAAGGGGGCAGGTCTGAAAGAGGGGTATCGCAGGTGGACCAAAAAGGCGTGATGAGTTTACAGGAGTGCCACATCCGCCACTCACTGACAAAAGAAGGGAAACGGGCAGGGGGTGTAAGGAAAAAAGAAGAAAAAGAATTGACAGAGAGGAGCGCACATCAAGAAACGGATAAAAAAACAAACCAAAATTCCTAGGTGGAAAAAAGAAGGAGGGTTAGGCAAAACAAAGTACGCAAGCTAAGGGGGGAGAGGGTGGTGTGTAAAGTCAAGATCACCAATTCGGAAAGAAGAAGGGGAAAACGGGGTGAAGTCGCCTAAAAAAAATTTTGAGGGGGGGAACAGGGAGAGAAAGGGAAAGGGACGAAGAGGGAAAAAACAAAAAAGCAGAAAAAAAAAAAAGGGGGGGCTGCAGAGTTCGGCGACAGAATTGATTGAAACCGATAAAGTACATTCCGAAATTGGAAGAAGAAATAGGTACATGTTGTCAAGGAAATCGAAATAAGTGCTCAAAGGTGGGGGAAAGCGAACTGAACTGGACGAAGAAACCCAGCCGTGGGAAGGGGAATGGAGAAGGGGGTCCGGCACGCAGTAAAAAGGGTCGCGAGACACGAACCTGAACGGCGGCAGAATCAGGACCGAACATCGAACGACGAGAAATCTAAAAAAAACCATACTCGACGAGAATGAATAATACTGAAGAAACCTGCCAAAGGATGAAACCACAATACTCGCACGGGCCGAAAGGCCAGTGCCAAGACCAACGTGGGAAAGGAGCGATCAAATAAAGAAAAAGACTTGGGGTAAAGGAAAGGAAGGAACACGTTTAACGGGGGAGGTGTCCCGCTAACGCACAAAAAGCCGAAAGCCAAAAAGACCAGCGGGAAAAATCAAACGAGACGGAACCTTGGTAAAAAACACCACAAAAACGATTTAATGGTGTGCATTCACGAAAATTTCACCACCTCGCACTAAAAAACGTTCTGAGAACAGGGCAGGCCAGCTGCAAAAACCGCCCCTAAATCAAGGGGGGGGGGGAGTCTCAGTGCTACCAATTATAATAGCAAAGGGGCAGTCCCTACTCACGATCCACGGACGTCAAGCAGGTATGCGCCCAAACCTCCAGCAACTGGGTCCATCAGACAACGGCAAATTACTGATCAAAGGGCATTTGGGACCAAGTCAAAAAATAGGCGGGTGTGGGTGTAGATTTCTCGACATGTCAACGGCCTGGCAGAAGTCATAACGCGTCGGAGGAACTGTAAAGGAGGGATCAGACCGAAAGGGTAAGAGGACCGCCGATGGTAAGGGGGAATTCGAGTGGAAACATCAGGGCAAAAACGAGACACTCAAAAAAACAAAAAACCTTGTACCCAGCTCGAACGGCGCGACTGAGTCCTTCGCAGGATAATGCAGGGGTTATAGTAATATGAAAGGGACATTTTAAAGGAACGTGGTATCTAAAAATGAAAGGATAGTAACGATACGAACACAGAGCTGAATCCGACCAAGACCACGTGGCGGAACGCCTGAATACCGAGGGAAAAAAACAGAGGGGTAGGGGGACACAAACGAATTTTTTTGGGGAAAAAAAACCACAAAAAAAAGAGAGATATGAAAAAAAAAGGCGCCCAATCGTGTGTGGTGATGAAAAGGGAACAAAGGGGAGTTTAAACGAAGATACGTTCCGTCGGTTCAGCCTACGGTTGCGACCCCGTTTATAGTAGAAAAATTGGCCTTTCGTAACGAAATGACTGGAAAAAAGCGCACGCTTACAAGAACAACCTATCAAAATAATCGAGGTAAACACACAGCCCCCACACAACGCATTAGCGCCACAAAAACCGCGGACTGCCGTTAAACGTGTTGAAGGACGGGGCACTAAAAAGGGGAATCGAAGGCCCCTCACTAAAAAGCGCGAGCCGTGTACGTAAAGCCGCAGCGTTAGTGACTGCAAAACCGTGTTGACCAGGCCCTGCAATCCAACACAGCCTGTGTGGCCGGTTACAACTGCATTGAGAGACCAGGTTGCTCGTCTGGGCATTCTGTGAAAAGGGCTGAGAAAGTGGCTAAAAAGAAGAACGGGTGAGCGGCAGGCGGGAATCCAGGTTAATAGTGTGTCTCCGTCGAAAAACGATTCAGAAAGCGGCGTGGCCGACAAAGGCAGCGAAACGGGTTGAAAAACGTCGAGTGGTGAATATTTCACAACCCGGAATAGAAAAAATTCCCGTCAGAAGTGTAGCCGGCGTGAGGGGTCGTGGGAAAGGCGTTGTGTAGTTAAAAAAAGCAGCCAAAACAACGTGTGTGGTTTCCATTAGGGCCCCGGGAGACTCACAGTGTCGCCGGGTAGAAAATAACGGTCAACAATTTTGGGGTTAACTGGCTAGTTGGCGTCAACCGGGGCACTGAGTGGAGGGCCGGCAGATGAAGGTGGGGGACGCCTGATGGAAAAGGGGGAAAGGTTGCAGTCGTGAAGTGAGCAAAAAAGGAGGGAATGGTGCAAGAGGAACGGATTGACGCAAGAAAGTATTCATTGGAGGCTCAAAAAAAGGGGATGTCTGTCAAAGAACAAAACGGAGAAATTGCCACTGGGATCAGCAGGGACGTAGAAACGTCTAACGCCTAAACCGAATAAAATCAGTCAAAGGGATGTCCTATAAAAGTTTAAATTTTCGAAAGTAGATCTTTCAGACAGTTGCAGGGAAGCATATTTCTAGGAAAAAAAGGGGGTGGCTGGACTGTGGGATACAAGAAACGTAGTGAAGTAAGCTTTCCGGCCGGCGCCAAACCGAGAGAGGGTCCACCACGGACCACATGTATCGGTTGGAAGACAATCCTGAGTGAAATGTGCAAGTAGGCGAGACTGGCGGGGGAGTAGTGGGTCGTACCTCAACACAAAAAAATGGCTGTGCCACATAAAGGCCTGAGGTGTGATCAGAGTTTCATGATAAGATGACCGTCGAGCGGATGCTGTTATGAAAATAAACACCCGGCACGGGAATCTCGCCGGGCAAAAAAGGTGGAGACTTCTGTACAATCAAAAGGAGTGGTAACGGGGAGCAAAAAAAATCCGGAACTTTCAAAAGCGGAGATAAAAAGCCGCTGCGAGTGCTGATGATTTCCAAAAACGGGTGCGTCCATCTTGTGTTGATAGTAAAGCGTAAAAAGCACAAAGCAAGACGTCCACACGTTGCCGAACTTCAGCCAATCCGTGCCCCACCTGGTTGTTCAAAAGGCAGGTTGCGGTGATGACTGAAATCCAGGGGTGGTCGCGATACGTCGTCTAATCGCCAAAAGAACAATAAACGGGATATTGTAATAACTGTTCATGGGGGGCCGAGCTAATGTTGCCGTGTTTACTTAGTGTGACGGGGGCCCGGAACTGACGGCCGGGTGTCGTGTGACCGCGAAGTCGGGGGGGCGAGGTCTGAGAAGGACAAAATCAAGAGGGCTTGTGCTGAAACTCCCCAAAAAAAAAAAACCCGAGGGGAAAAGTATACACTGTTGGCGGGCAAAAACAAGGGTAACCCCCAGGATCCAGGCTTCGCGGTCCTCCGGGCATCCCACAACGGTCTGTGCAAACATCTTAACAGGAGTTAACAAACCTATCCCTGCCCGGGTCTCGGAAAATAATGCAGAAATTGAAGAGAGAAAAAAAAGGGGGGTCTCGGTGACATACAGGATATTGGGTTCGAGAAAGTCCGTTACCATCAATCATTACATGGAGCCCTGGGCCCAAAAAAATATGCCTCTAAGGCGACGGCAGTTTACGGTTCAAAAATAATTTGGAAAGAACATCTTTGTGGTAAAGCGCTTCGAGAAAAAAAGTATCCAGGTGACTGGGGGGGCAAAACTTTCAGGACCGGAAAAATGTCATTCTGTAATCAGGCGATGACGCGCCGGGCGGCCAAGCCAGCAATCATTCGTCGTCCACATGTTCCGGGGGCGGCTTCAAAAAAAAAAAAAAAAAAAAAAAGAAAGCCAAAAAAAAAAGCAAGCACCGTAACTGGCGCTCCATCGAACAGAAGTACATCTTCCACGCAAAACACCCTCAACGGAACGATCTCACTATGTTTCCATCCAGTTACCCGTTCATCATGAATCACCCATCGCTTGGGCAGGTGGGACTGGCCAAGTATTGCCCGGCCGGAACAGTGTGACATGCAAGTTAGAATAAAGCACACCAACGGAATTATTAAAAGAGAGAGAACTTGCCCTTACACTACTGGGAATCGAAGCTCGAACAGAACAACAAGGACGTGAATTACTCGGCCGTAAGAATAGGAACCTGTAGTATCGTTCCTGAGTTGGGCGTGGTAATCTAGATGGCATGTTCGGGGAGAGTCAGGAGGGGCTTTGGCGTGACAGACAACCAAAAAAGTGGCCCGAAGGACTGATGCTGCTTTAGGCCAAGGCATCGCTGATTGACGAACATTTCGCCTTCATGAAAGCCAAAAGAGTACTCGAGACCCGCGCCTTCTCGAACGCAAGCGACAACACAAAGAGAACGCAAATTGTGAACCGTAAAAAGAAAAAAAAAAAAGGATCGACGCATAGAGAGTTTTAAGGGCTCCTGGAAAACGGTGGAGGTCACACCCAGACAGCTAAAATTCAAGTAGTGGCACGAGACAAAAACAATCGTAAGGCAAAATTCTCAGGAGCAAAGGCACAGGGATAGGGGCATTGTTACATCCTGTAATGGGAGGGGAACCAGACAGAACAGGTGAGACGCGGAAAATTGCTGCCTGGTTTTCAAAAAAACTTGCAACATCGAAAGTACTGTTGTGGGCAGGAAAGCGAGGGGGGGGGGTCCTGGAGACATAGTTAAAAAACACGATATTCGGACTGGTGAGCACTTATGAACATACTCTCACGGAAAAGCACCGACCCGTGGGAGCAGATCACCGACAGACAAAAACAAGCCATGTCCGTGAGAAAAGGTCAGCAGAACTGACACACGATGGCTAACTGGGTCACGAAAGTTGAGCAAGGACAGCGGGAGTAGCGGTGATGACATGAGAGACCCCTATTAATGGGAAAATAAAAAAAAAGTAACCCATAAACGGATATCACCAAGGTCGAAACGATTGCCATTGTCAGGACGAAATAAAAGTTGTGCAAGAAACTCAGAAACATCAAAAAGGAGACTCAAAGTGGGAGACAAGCACTCGCAGGTCACTTATAATAGGCGGAAAAAAAAGGTCGCAGAGATGTTGAGACCAGTTACCCGCCATATATTCTTGGACAGAAGTGAACCCTCCGGCCACCCCCCGGCGAAGAGGTCAAAGGCCGGAAGCTGCGAGATAAAGACAGCATGTACGCTCAGAAGGGAGAAGAACATAGTCAAGAGATCACGACAAAAAAAAAGAGAAACCAGGCAGGGGGAAAAAATAAATGAGGGGAGTCCCACCTAAACCGCAAACTCAGGAACTACGAAAAAATGCGACTGTTGGGGGGGGTTAAAAAAGACAAGGCATCAAAAAGGTCGAAAAAATCCATGGGAGGTGAATTGTCGTCAGAAAGGGGAAAGAAAAAAAAAGAGATGAACCTGGAAAATGGGCGGCACAATCCCCAGCGCAAGCAAAACTAGGCAATCACAGTTAGAAAAACGACCGATCTACAGAACGAAAAATTTAAAAAATAGGAAGGGGGTTGCATGTTCATCAGCGGCTTCCGGGCGGTTAAAAAATCGGGGGAGCGAAAGGGGAAAGGGAAAAGGGGGCATGGGAAGGAGAATGAGTGGAACGCATAGAACCGGGGCACTAAAAAAAGGAGAGCTGTCAAAACATACGTGCAAGTCACATAAAAGAAGGGGAGAAAACATCTCTAAAAGGAAGGGAGAAACTGGCAAGGAGAAAAGAAGGCGTAAAAAAGGCCTGGCCTATTACGCAGTGCCGGGGAAAAACACGGCAGGTTACAACAAGGGTTAAGAGAGAGATCAAAGATCGGAGAAAAAATAAGGTTGAAGAAGGGGGCCATTAGAAGAGTGGCGGGCAATTGGGGCGGGGGTGCGGGACCTAAGAAAGCAAAAACAAACCAAGGGAAACAAAAGTAAACCGTCGGTGAACCCGAACAGGACGCGAACCTGGGACAAGATGTCGGGTGGAAATGAAGTACCAAAAGGAAGACTAAAACTTGGAGAGGGGGGGGGGGGGGGGGGGGGGGGGGGGGGGGGGGGGGGGGGGGGGGGGGGGGGGGGGGGGGGGGGGGGGGGGGGGGGAGAAAAGCCTCTTGAGAACGCAAACCTACCTTTTAGCGATTAGCCGAACCCCAAGGAAAACTCCGACTTGAAGACGAATCACAAACTTCTCACCTGATCGCCCCAAAATCCCACAAACAAAATGAAAGTCACCTAAAAGAAGTCTCAAAGAGGGTAAACCACGGTTCAAACAGGATGGTTGTGAGTACGAAGAAACCTTGCAACTAAGGGGGGAGAAAAAAGTCAAGAAAAGAAAACTCGGTAATGGGAAAAGGAAACTCAAAAGGGATGACCTGCCGGATTCATTCGAGTGCCCCAAAAAGAACAAGAAAGCGGAGACGGAAGGAAGAAAAGTCGCGAGGGGGAGGATTAGTCAAGTCAAAAAGGGCAATGGTCGCGTGCTGACCGTGGACTAGACTGATGTTACTAACTGTCCAACGGGGGGATTAGAAAAAAAAGGGCGGAAAACCCGAATGAAAAGGAAGAAAACATAACGGGGGAGAAAGAAACTACTGTCAGAAGTCACAAAAAAAAAACAAACGTTGGGCCCTCGACTTGTTTGTATCTCTAAAACACAAAAACGGAGGATGAGGGAGATCAACGCCCTTAAGGGAAAAAGAAGGGGTTGTGGGGAGGGGGAGGCCAGCGGGGGAAAACTAAGATAACTTGGTGGATACAGCATCTGGTTCGAAAGAAAAAAAGGGGATAGGGAAAAAAGGGGGGAATTGCGTGAAGAAGGAAGGGAATGCCACGTAAAGCGTACAGCTACACATGAACATTGGTTAGGAACGAAAAAAAGTCCAGAAAAAAGTTACGGCGAAAAGGGAAAAGGAAACTTGGCAGGAAGGGCTTGGTGAAGTGACCGGGGGCCACTACGAGAAGCAGGCGAATAAAAGGTAGAATCCAGGTAAAAGTAAAGGGTGAAAGGGCGAAGGTTTGCTGGAAAGGAAGGGGGGGGGAAAGCTGAGAAGGGAAAACAGCACATGATTTTTTGGGGGAAAACAGGGAAAGAATATGAAAGACAGAAAGTTACGACAAATGCTGTCGTAAGGGTGAAACAGGCGGGGTGTCAGGGAAAATAAAGGGTGGAAAAAAAGGGGGGGAGCGTGAAAAGGTCGGGTATGCCCTTAAAAACTGAGGACGGGTTCGGGGGAAAGGAAACGAAGAAAGCATGGGACGCACGGTCAGGGGAGGCAGAGGGGGTAAGTAACCCACGGGGAATCTGGGTAGTTGGGGAAGCGCTCGGTGAAGTAGAGTTGAAACCCAAAAGATCTTTCAAAAAAAAGGGCGATAAAGATTAGTGGTGAAAAGGGAACTTTTAAGTGGGGTTCAGTTTTGATGTCCTGTGGGGGGGGGCTTGACTGGAAAGGGAAAAAACCTGGGAAAGGGGGTAATATGATAAATGACCCCGAATAACAAACAGGATTTGGTGAGAATAACTAGAGGGACTGGAAAAAGGGGGGTGTGTTGAAAAGGGGGCCTTGTGGGATTCAAAGTCGGGGGCAGAAGGAAAGAAGGGGAAGGGAAGGAGAAAGGAGAAGTCATTGAAGCGTGGGATGGGGCGGATGCGAAATAGGGATGAGGTTGCAACACCGTAAAGGATTGCCAAAAAGGAAAAGAAGTCAGGGAGAAAAAGTTAGACTGAGTCCACTAAGAGAAAAGGGAAGAAGAACAGGTAAGGGGGGCAATTGAAAAAAAGGGGAAAAGAAGCCTGCAACAAGAGAAAGACTAGTCCGGAAGGGAAAAAAAAGGGAAGGGGCATTCCTGCGTAAAAGGGGCAAAGTAGAGAGGCCAGCAGGGATATCAAAAAGGAGCTAAACGAGACGGGGGTGCTTGCGGAGGGGGAGGGGGGGAAAAGAGTGAAATGGAGGACTCCTAAGGAGTGAAAGAAAGGTTTGCGGAGAAAGGACACAAAGGCCAATGGGAAAGTGGAAAGTCCCAGGGGGGGGAAGAGGGGGGGGATGGGGGGGAAAAAAAAAATCGCGGCTAAGAGTATTGAGGAGGTGAAGTTGGACAGCAACATGCAGGTGGGTTGGAAAGAAGGAATTCAAGGGTTTCAGGGGGGGGGTTGGGGAAAAAAAGGGTTCATTTGAGAGAAACAGGCAACGCTTTGGTAGGTCGACGTCGCGACATTCGCCTTTGACAAGAGGGTCAAGCTGAGGGGAGGAATTGAAAAAAAGGAGGAACAGAGGAAAGCAGGCTGGGGACAGCAGCCAACAGCGCCGCGGACCGTTTCATCGGGGGAAGATCCTGAAAAGGAGAAGGTGGGCAGGAGATTGCCAAAAAGGTGGTCTGCCGAGGGGAGTTGTGGAGGAATCCGTGGCCTTCAAAACTCCTACGACAAACAAGTGTCATAATAGGGACAGAGACGCACCAAATGGGGGGGGAAAGAAATTGAAAAGCAAGGGGGGGAAATTTGGGTGAAAAAAAGGCCGGGGGGGAGAGTCAGAGAAGCACGACATCAAAAAGGGTATGGAGGACAAATGGGGGAATTGTGGAAAAAAAAAAGGGAATGAATGACGAGAGGGTGCCAAGTTTGGGAAGTCGGTGACGGGCAACCTAACCTTATTTTCAAGGTGGTTGGGACGGTGACAGGGGGGCCTAAACTCGGGGGTTGTTTGGCTAGAGGAGGGCATTGTCGAAGAAATCAAATATAAGATTGGGAAGGGGGGGGGGGAAAAAAGTGGGAGACCTGACTAAAAAAAAAAAACCCTAGGGAGACGGATAGAAAAAAGGAAGAACAGGGGGAGTTGGACTAGGAGCAAAAAAAGGGGGAACACCGGCATAAAGGGCTGTACTTGGGGGATCAAAAAGGGCTTTAGAGTAGGGAGAAGAGGAAAAAAAAAAAGGTTAACAAGGAAAAAGGAAAAAAAGCTGTTCTTGAAAAATACAAAGGAAGATTGGGAAGGAAAAAACGGGGGGGACGTGCAGGAAAAAAAACAGGAAAGATGGGGGGGGACAGCCGGGACTTTGTGGAACAGTAATAAAATTAAAAGGGATCAAGAAACAAGAGCGAGTGAAGAAAAACTGCAGTTGAGGGGGAAAGTAATTTGGCTAAAGAAGGATGTGGGGGTGTGTCCAAGGAAGCAGGTTAGTAAGAAAAAAAAACGGAAAGGGGGGGGGGTCGCTGGAGGAAGGTGGTTAAAGGAAAAAAAACCAATGAGGGGCATAAGGGCGATGGAAAGTCACAAGATACGTCCAATCAAAGAGGAGGCAGGGCAAAAAAAAGGGAAGTTCGTAGGAGTGAAAATGTCAAACAAAAAACGGACAAGGGAATCGAAAGATAAAAAACGTCAGCTTCCAAGCAACAAAGAAAGAGGAACTAAGGGGACATAGAGTTAACGGGGAAAGGGAAGGGGCGTCCATGGTCAAAAGGACCGGCAGAATGTGCTAGAGCCGGAGTAAGGCGCAAAGAGGAGGTGTTCCATGGGAAGCGCATCAAAAAAACAAAGAAGGAGGAAGAAAGAAGGAAGGAAAGGGAATCACAAGGAAAAGAACATGGGAAAGTCTTCTCCTGAGAGAAGAAGCAACGTTGAAAAACCGGGGAAAGTGACGTAGGGAAGGGTAACTAATAAGGGGGAAACTGTGAATGAGATCGGGTGACGAAAAAAGGTGGTTTCAGGGGAAGAGGACGCTGATGTGCGAGGGAAAAGGAAGTTACGACGTATGAAAAAAAGGAAAATACCACGAAGTGGGGAGGGCAAAAGGAAAAGGGGTGAGGTATGGCCGGAGAGGGGAGTCAGAGAAGGAGGAAAGGGGGAATGTCCAGTGGGGGGAATACCGGGAAAAGAGAAAAAGTCAACAGGGGGGAAAACCAGCTGGTTCATAGAAAAAAAATAAGGCAAAAACAAAAATAATAGGAAGGGGAAAAAAAAGAAGTGGGAAAGGTACCGGGGAACTGCAACGGGAAAGCAGAGAGAAGTGTGTCCAGAAACGAGGGAGAGGGGAAAACAAAGGAAAAGCGAAAACCAAGATCCGGGTGGGGGGCGACACGAAAAAAAAAAATATGTATATTCTCCATGATACGGGTCTTCATAAAACTCAGGATAGGGCGGGGGGAAAGGAAGGATGAAAACGGGAAAACGCAAAATAGACAGAAAAAAGGTTAAAGGGGACAACAGTGTGTTCTAAGGGGGGAAGGAAAGGGGAAGGGGTCTAGCTATCGAAGGGGGGGGGGAAAAATGGGGAAAAGGTGTACAAAAGGGACGAGAGGAAGAGTTTGAGGGCGGGAGCCCACTCTCAATTAGGGAAAAAACGAAAAGATGTGGGAAAGGGGGGACCGACAAAAAAAAAAAAGGGAACGTATAATGGCGAAAAAGGGGGACCAAGGGGGAAGGCACAAAGGAAAAAAAAAGCAGGCTTATCCGAGGGAAAAAATGGAAAACGGGATGAAAGAGCCATGCCTGGAGGGGGAAGAGGAGGAGGGAAAAAACGACAGAGAAAACCCGATTTCAAAAGAAAACAGGAACCGCGGAAAAGGAGTCAACCAGGTGGGGGTGCGCAAGAGGGGGGGTTCCCTTCCCGGGGGGGAAACGGGAGGGGGATTCGAGAGGGGGGAAAGAAACAGGGGGAAAAGAAAAGAAAAACATAATGGGAGGGGGGAAAAAAGGGGGGAGAATCAAGAAAGCATCTAAAGCTGGAGAGGGAAGATTAAAGGAAAGGTGGAAGCGAAAAGGAGAAGGTTCATCTAATTAAAACACGGAGTGATGAGGGGGAAAGATTAGGACAAAAGCCTCCAAGAAGGACAGAGACTGTGAAAAACAGAAGGGACTCGCCTAGAAGCCAAATCAGGTACGCATCGAAGGGAAAAAATCAACATTAACAAAGAGAAAGCAAAAAAACCCACCATACTGGGGAAAAAAGGAAGATGGGGGGATTTCACAGAAGGGACCAAGACTCCTAGAAAAAAAAAAAAAAGGAGACTAAGTGGGGGGTTTTCACGAAAAAAAAAGGAGAAAAAAAAGCTTTTAAGAAAATAAAAAGACATTGTGCCTGGGTGTTGAATTTCTACAAACCGGGGGAGGTAAATACAGGAGCTACTTCAACGGGAAAAAGGCGGAAACCACAGCGTCAACATAAAAGGGGCGGGAGGAAAAAAGCGGGGGGGCTGACTCAAGGGGACGTGAAAGAGGAGAAAGGCGACCCTTTTACGGAAGAAGAAAGAAATTTTGGAAAAGGAATAAGGACTAAAAGGGAGGAAGTAGGCAGGCTCGGGGAAGGAAAGTGAGACGGAAAGAAGGGTCACAGGGGGAGGGGCAAATTTCGACCGGAGAAGAAACGGGGGACAGGAAGAACCGAAGGGGGGAGATGAAAGAAGTAAGCTACCAGGAGGGCCACGAAGTGTCAAGGGAAAACCAAGAAAAACGAGAGACTCAAAAAAAAGGGCAAAACGACGGGGAAAGGGATAGGCCGGAGGAAAAAAAGGACGTGCCTTGGGCAAACGAAAGGAAAGAAGAAAGGAGGGGGAAAACAAGCAAAAAGGGGACACCCCCAAAACAAGGGAGGAAACGGGCTAGGGGAAAAGAAAGACTCGGATACAAAGAAGTGTGGAAGGGAGCTTGGGGGAACACAACTTACAGAGAAGTCACCCTTGCAGGGGGGGGGCTTCCCCGTATAACAGACAGACGCCCCACCAAGGGAAAAAGACCGAGAGTACCCAGGTAGGGCTACCCTCCCAGGGACTTAGAAACGGTAAACCGCGTTGTCCTTTTTGGGTACGCCCTTACCTTCCAAACCGCTGACGCGAAAAACACGGGCGCATCAGTGGTCAGCCAGCTCCTTCCAGGGAAGACTGGAATCGCGGCGGATGGTCCGGAGACACCACCCGCAGGAGAGGCAGGGCCTGAACGAAGGGAAAAACTATAAAAAGTGAAAAACGGATTCGACAAGCGAAAGAAGGGTAACAGAAAGGGAAAACAGCCAATGAAAAAAGGGCTGAAAGATGAAAAGAGATGGGGGGGAAAAGGGGAAAAACAAAGAAAAATTTCGGGGGGGGGAATGTACAGGCAGAAGGAAACAAGAAGGTCCACAGTCAAGCGCGCCGTCAAGGGTACGTTTAATACGTATAGGGCAGACAGGGGAGCACTGGAAGAGTCATTCTCGGATAAACCGAAGGAAAAAAAAAACCAGGAAAGGAAGTCCGCAGCGACGGAAAAAGGGGAGACAAAGCTTCTGCGTATCTCTCACTGTGAAATGGGTCGGCGGGAAAGGGCCGGGGGAACTCGCCGGCAGGGAAAAAAAAAAAACGGGACAAACGGGGCTTAGAGGACAAGGGGAGTGAGAAAATATAAAGAATACCAAGAAGAGAGAGTAGTCTTAACCCTGAGACCGGGGAGGAACTAACAAACCACCCGAAGGGGGGTTGACCGTCAAAGGGGGGGGTTATATCGAGAAAAAAACACTTGGGGGGATAGAAATAGCGCAGAAAAAAAAGGGCGAACAAGAGGGTTGAGGGGGGGGGGGGGGGGGGGATTTGAAAACAGGGCGGGGAAAAGAGGAGGACGGGGGAAGCCCTAAAGAGAGGGGGAGGGGAGGAGGAACCGGGCGACGGACAGTTTCTAGAGAAGGGAAAACTTGGGGGGAGCCGGGCGGAACGGAAAGGAAGACAAAGGGTCCGGACAAAGGCGACCCATGAAAGGGAGAGAGGAAGAAGACGGCCGTCAGGGGGCACATTCAGAGGCGCGAAAGCGGACGTCGGGAAGGAAGGGGGGGGGAAGGGGGGGGGGAACTACAGGGAATCGGGGGGGGGGCAGTAAAGAAACTGGTATGAGCACAGGCAAACAGTGAAAGAGAGGGGGAGGACGAGACCGGCAGGGGGACCTCTGCGGGGAAACAAGAATGAAAAGTTGGGGGGGGGAAAAAGGGGGTTGACAGAAGAGCTCGATCATAACAGTTAGAGAGGATGGAAGGAGTGTAACCAGTGGCGAGGGGGGGGACAAAGACGGAGAAAGGGTGATCGTGGAAGGGAGGGGAGCAATTGGAGAAGTGGTTTGAGAATCTCATAAAGCATGAAAGTTTCAGGTGAAGAGGGAGGGTTCCTGACACAAAACGTCCTCGTAAAGGGTTACCGTCTGTATATGAGGAAAACACGAAAAAAGAAGGGGGAACCATTGAGAAAGTCAGCAAGGGGTAAAACAAGTGGATTGGTTAGAGGGATGGAAATAGTTTTGAGAGGTGGGGAGAGCAAGGGACAGAAACCCCCCTGGCAAAAACGTGGGGGGCCGATCTGCAAACTGAAGAGGCCAGATGGAATGCCAACCGTTAGGGTGGGTCGAGAAGGGAGGAGGGCAGGGGGGAGAAAACGGGGTTGTAAACTGGACCGTTTTAAAAAGGCACTTATTACTAGGGGCAAGCCCGGCAGGGGTGACGAGGGGAGAAAAAGGAGGACATTCTTAAGAGGGAGACGAGATGGCAGAAGTAGGGGGATGTTTGACAAGGTCCAGGAGTGCCGGCAAGGGGACAGAAGGAGACCGGAAGAGCAGAAAGACAGGGGGGGGTACTGGGCGGGAAACAGAAGAAAGGTAAAAAATGAAACGTCTGCACGCAGGTCCTTAGGAAAGGGGAAAGGAGAAGGAAACCAGACGAAGCCGGAGGGACCGAGGACATGGGAAGAGGGCGTGCAGTCGGTGGGGGCGGAAGGGAGAAGCGGGCAGCCATTTCTAAATAACTGCTGCGATCAGGCCGAAGGGGGGGGTAGCAGAGTTGGATGGGACACGAAGGAGAGGGACTCGGGAGGCACAGAAAAGGGGAAAAGAAAGAAAAAACGGGATAAGGGGCGGGGGGGGGAAAAAGAACTGTGGAGAAGGGGGGGGGGGGGAGGGGGGGGAAAAAAAAAAACCCAAATAGAAAATACGGAGGAGTAGAAAAAAACCAGGGAGGGAACGAAACCTTGTTGGGGGTGGGACCAAACCAGCAATTAGGGTGGTCTGGTGGGGGCAAAGAGTGTTTCATAGGAAATACCTTCGGTCGGGGAGGGGACTGGGAAAACAGAGCGTAATCGCGGGGGACGGAGGAAAGGGGAGGGATTATGGGGGGGAAGGAATTAGGAGGTAAGCAAAGAAAGGAACCAGGGAGGGGGAAGGGGGAAAGAAACATCGCATGCAAAGGGGGGGGTTGCGAGGGGAAGGCCTAGTAGCAAAGGCTGATGGGTCCTAACTTAAGGGGGGGGAGGGGAAAAGGCATCGGGGGGGTGATTGGCGCCTGCGGGGGGGAATTCAAAAAAAGATCGAAAATCCACGAAGGTTGTATGGGAACCAGAGGGCCAAGAGAGGGAAAACTCAAGGGGGAAAAGTGGATCAGAAGTAATGGGGGAGGAAAGGGAAAGGGGTGCTCAGTGGAGGACAGGTAAAGAAATCTTCAAAGGGAAAAGGAAAGGGAAAAAGGGAAGATGGGGAAGAAAGGGCGGGGAAAACGCAGGAAACATCGTGGGGGTTACAAAGGGGGACGGAGGGGGACTGTTAAAGGAAGGAAGGGAAGGGGGTGGGTCGGTAAGAGACCAGAGAGGGGCGTTGGGAAATGAATGGGGGGGGATCTACATACCAATAGAGAATCGGTTTTCTTGGGGAAAAGGGGGGGTCTCATTACAACCTCGATCGGAAAGATAAATGGTGAGGAAGAAGAGAAAGTTTTAACCCAGGAAGCCAAAAAATTCAGGAGGACTCATAAAAGGGAGGGGAGGAAAGAAAATGAAGGGAACAGAATTTACCAATCATAAACCATAAATCAAGAAGACAGGGGAAAGCCATATAATGAAATGGAGAACTAAAGAGGGGGTAGTCCTCGGTGGAAAAAATAGAATAGGGTGGGGGGGAGGGCGGGGGATTGGGGTTGAAACATTAAAAAATCACAACAGGGGAAGGAAGGATATTGGGGACCACAAGAAAGCGAGAGAGGCCAAAAAGACGGGCGGTTTCGGTGGGGCAAAATAATTTTTAGAAAACTAAAGAATGGAGGGGGGGGAGGCGAAGGAATTAAAGGGAAGGGGATAGACCCACAAGAGGGAGAAAGTGTGCCAGGGTCGGATTCAAGAGCAAAAGGGCAGTCAGTAAAAGGAGATTAACAGAACTACGTAAAAAAAGGAATCAGTTCGTCAAAACAAAAAAAGGGAACAATTTAATGGGAAAGGACGTTGAAAACAAAGAAAAGGAACGGGCAGAGAAAAGAAACCGCAGTCAGGAAAGGGGAAAAACGAAAACCTCAAAGGCTAACTAAAGGTAAATAGAGGAGGCGGACGTAAGTTCAAAAAATTACAAGGTTTCAGGTGAGTGGAAAGAGTGAAGGATCCAAAGACAAGTATGTAAGGTCAAGTGAGAG
>Ga0179593_1517697_pt1 | contig 16718 bp, 16 predicted proteins | sample CZODoug2_1_08_16_FD_185931 | JGI IMG/M metagenome (GOLD analysis project Ga0179593, IMG submission 185931) | Vadose zone soil fungal communities from Angelo Coast Range Reserve, California, USA - CZODoug2_1_08_16fungal (PacBio error correction) | ecosystem: Environmental > Terrestrial > Soil >...
CAAAGTTCTCTTTGAGGGAAGGGGGAAAGGAGCCACCTCCGCTTGGTTCTCGTGGAACGCTGTTTATAGGTGAACACAAAGGGAAAACCTTAGGGAAAATAAGCAGGTCGAAAGGTGAGCTGATCCCGGACGGGAGGCAGCCCCACTTGGGGATGTCCTCTATCCAAGCGTGAGAAGGTGGAATGAAGTGACCGACTAGTGATTCCTGCCCTTGGAAAAAAGTAATTTTCCTACTTATCCCCGGTAAAAGAAGAAGGAGGATCATATCTCGACAAAGGGGAGGGTAGGGCCCGCGCCAAAAAATTGGGGCGGACCAAGGGAGAAGATGAGCTTGTTTTTAACTTTTTCGAGGGGGCCTTCACGTCCTGGCCGGCAGAAAAGGAGCTAAACAGTGGGGGAAAGGGGAAGAATCCTGCTGTCAACACCATCGGCTCGGGGAAGGACGGTAGGCTCATCAAAGATGTTTTCATCCTCCTGTGAGAAGCTCGTTGCGCCGAGAAAAGAATGAAGCATGCGCCGGGGGTCAGTCCTCAGGGGGACTTTTATTTTGCGAAGGGTTATGTGACGGAGGCCTAGGGTTAGAGATCAAACGAAAGAAAAGAGGGACCTTGCAACGTATTTATAAGAAGAGATCTTTTCACGGGAACCAAGGGGGGGGAAGAGACTTGTAAGGTGAAGGGCAAGATTATCTCGTCCCTGGCCGAGGAGTGGTGACAAATGCTTCTTGATCAACAGGCTCCGTGGCGAAAAAGAAACAAAGCCACCGGGAAGACCGTGTCAAGTCGGGTAGTCCCCCGGGGCCTTACTCTTGTACTGGGAGGGGAAGGGAAGGGAAGAAGGGTAGGAAGGGGGAGGACTCATTTAAACAGTACCTTGAAAAGGAAGGGCGTCTTCCATCGGGAATCCTTCTGCTACTGGGCGAGCTGACCGCAGTAAAGATAGAAGAAATTCACAATAGCGCCAGTGGAAACGGATTCAAGACCGGTGCGTCCTTGCTGCTTCTCAGAATTCTGCGGTCGAAGAGGGCCCCGTCGTGGGAGGTAAGAAAGTCGCGAAAGGAGAGTGACTGGGGGAAGAGGTTTTCCTTCCTTATCTCCCAGGGACGCATTAATCTGCTACTAACGAAGGCGAAGAATCGCAGGGAATCGCTCAGCGGCGCCTTCCCCAAAAAAATCTTTATCTCCGGGGGAGAGAAAGAGGATCGACTCGAAGAAAAAAAAGGGGGCCGGAACCATGTGGTGATCGCGCTCTTCCTCTTCTAAAAATCACCGCAATGGACAAGAGGGGGTCTGCGCGGAGAAGAAGATGGCATGAAAAAGCGGGTTAGGGGCGCGAAAGGGGAGATCACCCTATCTAATGTCATTTGATCAAGGGGGAGAGATAACCCGTGCTGGGGAAAAAGGGAGGGCGCCGATTAAGAACGTGGAGGAAAAATAACCAGGGCCCGAAGTGCTGGTCTGTATCTGAGAAACCTCGACAGGAAAGGGAAGCCAACAGGAAAGGGAAATGAAAGTTCAAAACACCCGGGGGGGGAATGGGGTTTTCCATCAAGAAAGAAGGGTTCTTCGCCGAAGAGGGAAACTGGGAGAGAAAAGAAACACCTAGCCAGTCCGGAGGAGGAATGTCAACACCACTGGCTGGAGGGGACCCTCTCCCTAATACCCTCATGTAGGGGAGAATTTCCCATGAAAGCCCTTCAAAGTCCGACCTCTTCTTTCTCTAGCGGGAACCTTGTGAACAGGGGAGAGACGCAGAGACAGGTATCAGGAGGTCCTATGCGCTGAGGGGGCTATGGACCGCGTGCGAGCTCTCGATACAGCGTTAGAAGGAAGGGAAAGGGGAATAGAAAAGAACCGAAGGATACCGTCTGGGGTGCCAATTTACCTGAATCAACAAAAGAACCAGCACGGAAGGTCTCTCAACAAAAAAAAGAGGATAGAGAGAGGTGATCATTGGCTGGGGTTTATGTGCGCGGTCAGAAGACCGACCAGCCGGTAGAAGTAGGTATCCGAGAACATAGTCGGAGGGAAAGAGGTCTCTGCATAGGGGGGGGGGAGCTTTAAAAGAGGATACCAGGAAAAGAAGAAGGGCATCTGGAGAAGGAGTGATAATATTTCCGAACTTAAAAAGGGGGGAAAACTTTTTCGTGCGCACGCAGCAGTTCTTCCACCGAACGCTATTTACGAAACGACTACCTTCTGGAGCTCTTTTCCCAAAAAAGAAAATTTGGAAAATGAACCGGCCGGCCTTGGGGAAAAGGTTGGAAAGCTAGGGGCTCATCCCTTTCTCACGTGTCTTCGGCAAAAAGGACCTTCGCCAGAAGAAAAAAATGTACAACCGGGAAAGAAGGGGAAAAACGAGGCTCCTTCCGAGGGGGAGAGCAGCTTTCTACGCAAAACCGGCCTCAGATACGACAGAGGGAAAGCAGAACACCTTGAGGAAAGAAGAATCGCCGACGAATGAAAAAAAAATACCATCTAATTGATAAAAGGGGATTAGTCACTATCTACCTACGGGGGCTCCTTCGCGCTCAACGCCAGGAAGGAAGCGGCCAGAAAAAAAGGGAAAAAGCAGCCCGCAACAGCAGAGATCTTGGGGGAAATTGTTTCCTAATAATGAGGAAGGACGCCCTAGCCCCGCCAGTCTCGGAAAAAAAGAAGAGAAGAGCTGAGGAGAACAAGACAGGAAACTGCGCACGTTCCAGTCTATTTTCAGGGAAAAGGGGCTTCTCCGATCCGCTGCGGGGGAGAGCAGAACGGAAAAAACCCGAAAGAAGAGCGAAGTCGATGACGACCACGAAGGAATAGGATTAGACTGCAGAGAAGGAAGGAAGGTATGACCGTCCGCGAGGGAGGGGGGGGGGGGTCTAGGAAGAGAGAGCGGAGCCCCAGTATACTAATGATGGGGAGAGACTCCTGAAGTAGGTTGACCTCTTATTTAACTTGAAAGCACTCACCTCAAGAAGGAAAATAAAAAACAAAGGAAGCCGTCATGCGGCGAAAAAAAGGAAAAGGACCCGGAGTTCCCGGAAGGGCCCTCAGTCTCCCCCTCGGTGGTCCTTTGCTCGCCACCTGAGAAGGGGATGATCCAGCAGAAAAGGAAATGAGAGAGCGGGCCAAGGAAAATAGAGAGGCGAAACGGACAGTCTAAAACCTTGACAAAGAGTGGACTATCCGTCGTTTAAGGGACGTGGCATGAGGTGCAGGAGCCTGGTCAGAAGAGAAAAAAGGGGTTATGCTTCCGCAGAAGAAAGAAAGATCCAAAAACTTGACGACGCGAGTACTATCCACATCCAAGGAGAGGCTCCACATCTTCGCACTATCCTGGAAGAGGATGCCCCATCAGAGGTGAAGAAAAGACAAAGCAACTTCCACCGGAATGTAAGATGAGAAAAAAACCACTTTTCTCCTAAACTCTTTTCATCGAAGAAAAGTCGGCTCCCCAGGACCGCGACGTGAGAGGGGGAAAAGAAAAAAATCATTCAACGCCGAGAGGAAGAGGGAAAAATCCCAAACCTGACACACTCGTTTTCGACGATCTGAAAAAAAATTAATATTCAATCCCTGTTCAAAAAGAAGGGCATCCATTTACCTTATCGAAGAGAAGTCCACGACAACCGCTTCGGGGGAGGGAAGGAAAAAACTTGGCTGCCGAAAAAAGGAGAAAAGAGTGTCTTCCCGAAAGAAAAGGGTGGACTCTCAAAAGACCTCCGGAAAGGAAAATGTGGGCGTGTTCACGCTATAACTCTATTTGACGGGGGCAGGTGGCTCCTGGCCCACTACTTCTGAAAAAGGAGGGTCCATGTCGATAGAGAAAAAACACACCGAGAGGGAGGAGGACGTTTGTGTGGTAAGGGGGTGTCCATTATCCACCTCTCCTTTTCTAGGTTTATATTGAACACGCACACATCGGGGGAGAAAAAGAGGAGGGCAGGACACACCTAAAGAAGGGGGAGGGGGGAAGACTCTTCGAAGAAAAAACAGTGATCGGCAGAAAAGGGTGGTTTACCCTCTCTTTCCTCGAGAGCCGAGGGGGGGGGGGGGGGGGGGAAAGGAGGGAATTTAAAAGGAAGACAGACCGTCTATAATTACCTGGAAAAAAAGGATTTAGGGAGTTTCTAAGGGATACCCTGTACTTCCCTGGAGAGAATACCGAGGGGGGGGAAAGGGAAAATGAGGGCGTGACAAAGACCGGCCCGTTTGCTGACCGGGGGAGGGATTGGATTTCAGACCTTTGGGCGTCCCTCCTTTCTTCTCATCAAGAAAAGTTCTTCGCAACCAAGGGGGGGGGGAAAAAAGGGGAGGCAAAAAAACACCATCGGGCTCGGTGCATTGGCGGATGGAAGACCTTGGGGGAAGAGGACTGCAGGGAAGCTCGTCTCTTTCTAAGAGAGACAGCGTCGCCGTGGCTGTGGCTCGTACCAGCGAGGGAAAAGGGAGCCTCTGGGGGATGAAAAAACGTTTTTCGCGCCCCCGGCAGAAAAGACTGAATGCTCTACGGCGAGAAAGGGGCACTCTGGGTCAGGTTGAAAGGGCCGTTAAGGCGTCCCAAAAATGCCGCGCTCTACGGGGGGAGATGATAGTCTTCGGTGTTCCCTCTCCTGTGGCGAAAAAGCGGTAGTCATCAAACAGAGGGGGGGCCTGAGAAACAAGGAGAAGAAAGGAGAAACAGGCGGTGGTCCTCGTAATAGGGGGTGGTTGAGTTTACGGCCTGCTGTATTTGATTCGGGAAAAGGGAAGCCGCGGTCCCCTGGAGAAAGGGAGGGGGGATGCCGTGCGGAAAAAAGAGACGGATACTACTTGGGAAAGGGAAAACCGGTCGTAGAACCTTCCCCCGCATCACTTTCATCGGGCGGCCTGAAAAAAAGGAAGGGCTTCGGGTAAAGAGGGAAAGGCACCGCGTGTCGTCCTAAGGGAACTCAGCTTCTCTGGAAGAGGTTTCCGGCTCTGATCTCCGTGAACCGCCATCCGATCGGCGACGGAGAAAAAGAGACTGGCAAATTAGAGAGACTGGGAAACAGCTCTTATCGAAAAAAAGAGCCTGGCGGTGCTCGGAAAAAAAGGTGCGCAACTCGACCTCGGCGTCGCGACTGGGCCAGAAGAAAAATCGCTAATGGGGGAGCGGAAGGCGCGGACGTCAAATTGAAGATTCCGTACTCCATGAGCTCGGGAGAAGGATCATTAATAGTCTCTAGGAGGTAGTGACAAGGATCTGCTTACCATGGTTCTTCGAGGAAGGAGACGAGAGAAGGAGGAAAAAGGTTTCAAATCGCTTGCCCAGAAGTTCTGGGGAGCTATAGGAGTCCTTTTTCCGAAAGGACATTTTCCGCAAAGCGGAACAAGAACTGGGGGAAAAAAAAAAAAAGGAAGTTCACGGGGAAAGAGTACGGTTGTCCGGAGGGGCGGTTGAGGCAGACACGAAAGGAAAGGATCACCCACAACAGGAAGAGGGGAACCACCTAACTCGCTAAAGCCGTGATGAAGCAACTTGGGGGAAGGGAAAGTAAACCCCACGAATACAAATAACGGCACTTCAAAGGGCCTCCCTTAAAAGGGGGCCTACCTGCTGCGCTAGAAAGCGTCACCGGGCCAAAGGTTTCTTAGGGGAGGCAATTATCAAAAGAAAAAGGGACTGGAGACGGGGCCTTGTCGGAGATGTGGAACTACTGAGGAGACGTATAAAAAAAAAGAGGATCTAAAAAAACGACCCGTTACCTCTTTGCAAAAAAGGAACCAAACACCGAAAAAAAGGGGCAGGGGAAGGAAAAATGAGCCCCATCCCGGAACGATTTGAAAATAGGAGAGATGTTTTCTCCTTCTGGGGAGAAAAAAGGCTCTTTCATGGAAAAGGAAGGAAGGGTCTTTTGATCCGATAAAAAGAAGCTAGATGAACCGCGGTCTCGTCATCGAGAGATTCAGAATCGACCGGAATAGGTTCTCCATTCAGAAAGAGGGGTTATCATCTTCCAAGTCTCGGCCCTACAGGGGAAAACTTTGAGCTCTTAAGGGGTCGTCCTCCGAGAGCCCGTAGACAGGGCAGGGCAGGTCTTTTGCGGAAAAAAGTGAGGTCCCTCTCAAAGTTCGCCCGGAAGGCCTTTTCATTGTTGGCGCTCGGAAAGAAAAGGAGCATCGTGATTAGGAGAGGCCGACGAACCTCCGCGAAAAATGGACACCGGGAAGAGTCTTCACCTTAAAAACTTTCCTCGTTGGCGCGAAGGAGGAGGTTTGGGGGGATTGGAGGAGGAGAAAAGGGGGCATCGTCCCCCGGCTCAGATACGAAAAAAGAAAGCGGATTGGAAAAAATTGCTGTTTCCCCCTCAAGAGTCCTACGATTCTCGAAAAAAAGGGAGGACCGATCGAAGGCAAGACTTGATTAAGAAAAATTGAATAAGAAGGATCTCCGGAACCTCACGGCGGAAGGTAATCGGAAGACCAAAACTTCTGCGAAAAAAGGAATCTGACAGGAAGGAGATCGGCGCCCTTTCTTTAGGGAGACTATCTTTAGCACAACGGGGAAAGGGAAAGAAGACGCGATTCTATCAGAGAAGAGAAAAGAGAAAAGCAGAGCAGCCGCAGGATCTCGCCCGCAGGAACTGAGTTTTCTAGGAGAGAAACGCTTCGTGTTACCTTCTATCAGAGTCCGGAAAAAAAAGAGAATCGCTAATGCGATGAAAAGGGCCGGCGCAGCACAGAAGGAGAAAAGCCGTGCAGTATGAGAAAGCGCTGTAAAATCGCTCCGGTGTCACTGGCAAGGTTCGAGCCTCTCAGAAGGGCAAGAGCCACAATTAGCCGAAGGGAAAAAAGCACCGGCGCCGCGCCGGGTGCGCTCGGAGGTGAACTTGTACTCAACCACTGGCCCGCACTCAAAGCCGGAGGAACGAAGAAAAAAAAAAAAAAACGGACGTACGCTGACCTCCGTTGGGCCCCCTTTATCGAGTCCTCAGTAGCCCGGGAGGAGCCCAGCGGCGCAGAAGGAGCGGGAACACTAAAAAAGCAGGGCGGTCAAGTCCGAGCTCTGCATCACAGGGCCCTCCAGGAAAAGGGAAAGGAAGAGGGGGGGGAAAGATTGGCCCGGAAGAAGACCCGTAGAAGCCGTGAAAGGGCTTGGACTTCCGGGCGGCGACAACTTTTTTGATTGCGTAAAAAAAGCCTCGCGCCCATCAAAAAAAGAAAGCCCTCCGCTCCGAGGGGAGAAGAAGGAAAAAGCAGGGGCGCACGATCGCGACGGAAGAAAACCCAGAGCTGGAGGAAAGAAGAGGAAGACCATCCTCCACTTCCACCAAGTGTTTATCATCAGGAGGAACAGGTTCGCCAAAATAGGAAAAGAAACGGCGACATCCCTTCGGGAAACTTCCAAAAAGCAGTTCGAAAGGACGGGTAGAAACGGTCCTAGTTTCTGTCATCTTCCCTCATCAAAAAAGAAATCGCTATCTGATCCTCCGCGCAAGGAAGGAGAAAAAAACTAATTTGCGAAAAAGGATAGCCGTCGAGCTTACGTCACAGGAAAGAACTACAACCTCTTCTATTCTGGAAAAAAAAGGGGGAGGCCTCTATCAGCCTTTAAGTTCTTCACCGGGAAAGAGAAGAGAGGGTACTCTCCCCCTGGAACTGCAGAAAGATAGACAAGGGGACTTCCGGGATGGGAAGGGGAAAAGGGCAGTGCTCCTTTCAACCAAATGACAAGGTCGTCCAGGTCAGATCTCTCTGAGAAAAGAGAGAGATCGGACCGCGAAAAGGAAAGGGGGGGGGGGACAGACCCATGCCCTTTGTCCGTTAAAAAGAAAGAAAGGTCAAATTCGCTGTTCTATTTAAAACGAAAAGGAAAGGCGGAGGGGAGCAGACCCGGAGAGGAAAAATATTGGCTCTTCGGAAAGAAAGGCTGGGGATCGCGGCAGCCCAACGGGGGGGGCGCCTTTCCGCGGGAAAGGGTGTCGTTTACTTCTTTGAATTTAAATATCTTCCCTGTTGCCTGCACTTCGTGGGGCGAGATACCCGGTACCGGAAGGGAGGGGAAAAAGATCGGAGACACGAGTGTTAAGTGTGGGGGGGGAAAACCGGACCGCACGCCCTTCCGTGCCTTTACCTGCAGTGAAAAACTTCTCTTTCCTGGCTAAAAAAAAAAGGTCGCGGCGAGGAAAAAAAAAGGAGGAGACGAACCAGTGGGGGACCTGGGCAGAAAACTCGCTTTGGCATGAAAGGCTTCTGCTGCTCATCTCCGGAAAAAAAGGAAGTACAAGGGGGGGGGGAGGGCCGTGTGGTCCAAAGAAAGCCGCGCGCCGGGAGGGCACGTCGCGTTGATGACGCCTCGGCGGGGGAGAGGGTTTTCCTCGCCTCAAAGGAAAAGAGAAGGAACCCCGGGAAGAGATCGACGGCGTAGAAGGGAAACTCGTGGGGAAGGTGCTGATCCCTTGCCGTGTTTAAAAGCATCGTCATGGCCCGCGCTCGAAAGACTGGATCATAGTCAGGAAGGAAAGACTCCGGTGGCTATCACGGAAACGACAGGGGTGCCTTATTAAACTTCCGGCCTATCCATGGTCTGAGCAAAAGGCTGGTGGGTCTGCCGGGGGGACTGACAGGGGATGGTGGTGTGAGATGACGCAGGAGGGGGTGCTTGCGTTCCATTGACTCAGGGGAAGAAGGGGAAGTCGGCTGACCGTGAGGCAGAAAGGGAATGGGTTTCTCGAGGAATAGGCCACTCAGGAAGAAGCCATTCCACGTCGAGGGTGTGCGTCCTTCTGCTCGCCAATGGGAAAAGTCTGCGGTCGAGGAGCAGCCCGCCCCCGTGAGTGGAGACAGTGATCCGAGAATCGGCTCTTCTCTTTCGCTGGGGCGCTTTAACGCCCAGAGGGGGAGAAGAACAGGAGGCCATCTCCGGGGAAATGCGAGTCGCGCTTCCTTCGCTCGGGGCTCTTATCGGCCGATGAAAGAAGGAAGCCGGCTGGGGAGAAAAAAAAGCTCTCGGGTCATCAGGAAGATTCTCGGAAAAATCAACACGATAAATGCTGAGAAGAGGTTGTTCTCGGAAAAAGTCGCCGTAAATGCAGACGCCAGGAGGGGGAGGGGTAGAAAAACAGAAGGAGATAGTGACTATCAGTAGGGAAAAAGGATCTAGAACCGGAGGGAGGCTATATCTTCGCCTATGAGTGAAAGGGTGGAAAGAAAAGGTGCTGGTCGGGATGAGAAGGGAAGATGCACCCCTTACTACGGGACTCTTGCAGAGAAAAAACGTACGTTCTCAGCAGGGGAAATCTGTGTACATGGTTGGAAAAGAGGGAGAAGGCCCGGGGCGGGACGAAAACGCTTCGAACGGGAGATAAACCTACATTCCCATTCAGGGGGGAGGGAACCAAGGAAAAAGAAGAGGGGACCCTCGAAAACCGAAGTTCCGTCGTGGCAAGGGAACGAGTCCCCCGGTCTGAGGGGCCGACATTCTTCGCAGGAAGCAACCGTGTTGAAGGGAGGGGGCCTATAAGAGAAGAAAAAAAAGCCTATCCGGAGGGGGCCCAATCAGACCTGTTCGATGAGGACCGCTTGGCACTCCTCGATGATATCTTGATCGAGCGGATCAAAAAGGGAAATGCTGGGAACGGAAGAAAAGCAAAAGGGCTCACCAGAAACACCTCATGTCACAACACCACCTTATTAGGGTTTTTATCATTGCTGGTGAGAAAGGGGGGGAGCTTTCCATGGCCCGGAAAAGGGTCTCAGGGGGGGTCGTTATAAAGAGGCTCGCGAGTCTTGGAGAGTTCACTCGTAGGAAAAGGAATAGCGGCGCCAGAAAGAGGGATTTGTTTGATCCTTGGGAGAAAACCTGCCGACCCTGGGGAGGGAAAAGACTCTCTCAGCAGTAAAAAGACAGGGCGAGGGGGTACTTGCGGACAGAGGAAGACGACGAAACTGCGTTTATGCAGGGGGAGAGGGAACGAGGATGGTTCCCGCATCCAGTGGGGGGGGCAGCTCTTAGTGTTTGGCGCATGGGAGAAAGACGTTTAGGGAGAGGCAAAAAGGACCTTCCGCAGCTGCTGGACAAAGGGAAAAGGGAGGAAGGGCGTGAACGAAAGAACGCCCGTCCGCTTTTGTCGCGAAGAGAGTAGGGGTTGCATCGGCCACCGAAAGAAAAAAAAAAGAAAGGGCCAGCGAGGGGGGAACCGGGGCTGTTCCAAAATAAAAAATTCGAACTCTACGCCAAAGACGTTCTATATCCTCTCATAAAACTTATTATCCATAGCGACTAGTAGAAGGGGGGGAATCGCCGTTCGCCATCAAAGAAGGGGACGCAGGAATTCGCTAGCCCAAAGGACCGCGCAGAAAGAGAAAATCATGATCTGATGAGGGGGGGAGGGCCCATTCTCGAAGAAAGGACGAGCAGAAAAGAGCAAAAACGTCAACCGCCAAAGGAGAGGAAGAGAAGACAGGACCTATAATATCTGAGATCAAGAACATCGGCAAACTTGAAAGAGGGTGCATTCTTTTCTCTTTCAGAGCGCTATCATAGCCGGAAAACGCCGGAAAAAGAAGATAATGCATGAGTAAGAAAAGAGGGGCTGCACAATGAGAACCGCAGCAGGAAGCAGCGGCCGCACAAGGAAAGTCCCGCTCCGTACTGGCTTATCTTTAAGGGGAAGGGGCAGTCTGCGCCCCAGTATCCAAGGGAAGAAGTTCAAGGGGGGGAAGGAGAGGTAACTGGTTCCAAAGAACGACATCCAAAGGAAGAACCACGAAGAACACCAAAGACTTCGACCACCCGCCTGTTGCTCAAAAGAAAGTTTTCAGAAAGGGAAAGAGGGTGGCGGGCTCCCCTCTGCTCAATAGGGGGAGAATAACGACGTTAAAAGAAAGGAAGATGATCCACTCTCATTCTTTCCAAGAGTGTAATTCTGGCCTCCATGGAGAAAAGTTACCAAGAGGGGAGTCATCTTTTCCCGAAAGAAGAAAAAACTTCAGTAGTCAGAGAAGGGGGTCTGTCCTGGGCAACTGTTTTGAAGGGGTCCATCATACAACTGGAAAAGACGGGCCGACGAAAAAAACCACGCAAGGACGCGGCGTAGTGAAGGGAAAAAGACCGGCGACGGCCATACACGTCGGAGAAAAAAGGGAAAAAAACTACTCAGCCGAAAAGGGAAAAAAAGAGGGGGGTTGATCATCAGGAAGGAGGGAAACAGGACGCAAAACTCGGGGCGCATCGAGTGACAGGCCGTTCCGATCATCCTTTCGGGGAAGTGCCCAATCTCATCATGTCGACCTTCCGGTAAACGGGGGCATCTGGCCACGAATCAAAAAAGGCACCCTCGTTGTCGGAGCCGCCGCCAGGCAAGGGGAAAGGGGGTATCATTCTACCAATCCTGGAGAACAGTAATTAATAGGAGGGAAATTCACCGAAAAACAGGATTCGCGGAACAGCGGAGGGAAAACCGCTAAAACAGCCGTGCGGAGTTCCGAATAGTTGAGAAGACCTGCTGAGCGGAAGAAGAGAAAAACTTCACCTCTGGGGGAGGGAAAAAGGGAGTGGAGGCCGGGATTGAACTAGAGAGGAAGAGAATGCCCCTATGAACAGAATGAAAAAAAGAGGAGCCAGGTCCGATCTCTAAAGATTATGAAAGAGATAGATCTGACCGGGGAGCGCCCTTTGTCCATGCGGGGGAGGGGGGCCAGGATCCACCCGGAAAAAAAGGGAGGTAAAAACGTCCTTCCACTAGAAACCTCCCACAGCGGTTTGAAGGGAGGAAAAAAAGAAAAACAGCGTTCTATGTCAGTGGGAAAAAGACTTCTCCTGGGAAAGAGGTTTAGAGAGGAAAGAAAAGTGTGTTTTACCGATGCGCCGCGGTTGTCGTGGGAGGAAAACTCCGAAGAGAGAAGAAGGAAGGTGGGGCCAAGGATTGTCGACTGGGGATAACAGCCTTTCGGAGGGATCAGATCGTCTACAAAGAGGGGTATTGATGAGGGACGAAATAATCCTTCCAGGGGGGAAAAAAAGAGACCTCGGAGCTTTGAACTGTAGAAGGTCCTGCCGACGGGAGAAACACGACGTACTGGCCGGCGATTCTCGAGGAGAGAACATGGTGTGACCGGGGAATCATCCTGCTTATAAAGGGGAAGGTTCTGAACTACATCCTCCTGCAGAGGAAACCGCAGGCTGGCCGTCTCCGGCTCTTGCAAGCCAGCCGACATAAGAAAGGGTCTTTGTATAGAATAGGTCAAGTTGAGGGTCTCTCTCTTGGAAGGCCTCAACAAACGTAGAGAAAAAGAAGACCCAGTCTAGCCTAACAATGCTTCTACGGTCTACGCGAGCGTGCAAAAAAAGGCAGGGGGTTGAGAAATGGCCTTTCAGAGTATCTCGTCCTGGCCAGAAGAAAAAGGAAAGTTGTGAGAAGGCAGGGATCATCTTCCGCATGGGGGGGAGGGGCGTTGAGAAAAGCGGCCGCGGGAGCCATCAAAAGGTTCAGACTCGGGCCTATCAAAGAGGTTTCTCCCGTGAACGCGGGGGGGGGCTTCGTGTACTTCCGGGGGAGAAGGGGGGGTTGGGACAAGTGTACCTCAAGAGGGAACACTGTCTGCTTCTTCTTCCGAGGAGCTCTCTACCGCCGTAAAAGACCGATAAAAAGGAGGACTGTCATAACGGTGAGGAAGGCTATTAAGTTCTGCAGGGAGAAAGAGGGAAGCCCCTCCCCTTTAGTGGGGTCGCTCTTCTCGTCAAAAAAGGCTCTTCGCTGGCAAGGAGGGGGGAAGGACTCGAGCGCGTTACCAAAACGGATCGGCGACGAACGAAATCCATCGCCTGAGAGAAGATTCGGGGCCGGAGGAGAGAGGGGTCAGCATCTGAGGGAAACTTCTTACTACTCGACGATGGCAACTCGCTCAGGGGGGAGAGCGCTCGTTCCGAGGAGAGAAGGGTTCCCGAAGCACTGGCGCCGATCCGCTATGGGGGCTGCTCTGAGAAGGGGATGGTCATGGGGGGGGGAGGGGGGGGGGGTACCGTACTCCAGGAGGAGGGCGCGCCTTAGATTGCTTAATAAGTCGCATAGGCTTGATCAATGAAAGATCGGCACGTCTGGGGCGGCGTAGATCGTCGATTAACTTGCTGAAAAAGCCTCTTGCCCTGAACAGGGGGAGAGAGGGGGACGGTGGCCGATGCAAAATGAAAAAAAGAAGGTCCTCACGCTGCGCGCCAAAAAACGTGAAGTTCACGCCGGCACGGTTTAACAGGAGAAGGCCGGGGTAGGGAGAGAAAAAGAAAACGCGGCGCACGAGGCGACCCGAAAAAAAACCTACTCTCTTTACCAATGGGACCTTTATTAATGGCAAAAGGGGGGAACTTCATCGTCAGGAAAAGGAAAAACGAAACCTCTCAATTTCTACGGGTTAAGAATGGCCGAGTCCACCCTTTCTATTGGAAGAGAAAGGGCTTTATCTCTCGCAAAAGGGAAGCTTGGTCCGAGAAGAAAGAAGGATCAACAAACCTTATCCGATGCCGAAGATCCGATAAATCCCTGTTCATTATTAATAATCGTGGCCAAGAGATGCCGAGAAAGCGTTTCCTCGAAGAGAGTCACCTAATGAAGAAGCTGGGCCGGCAAAGGGGAAGAAAGAAACCGGGGAGAAAAACAACTGAGAAAACTCTCGATACCAAACGAGGAGGGAGAGGGGGAAGAGGGGGGAAGCCCTTTGTGAAAGGAAGGGTCCCGCCGTCTCCGGGAAGGGGATCAGAAGGAGAGAATATTAGGGAAATCGAGAAGAAGTCCACTCTTAGAAAGGAATATCGGCGCCAAAAGAGCTACGGCTTTGGGGGAATCATTGCCTGACGTGCAAAATGGTAGAAACGGGCTTAGCTCCTATCTCCACCGAGGAAAGGCTAAAGGGAACGAAGAACTGCGGGTATTAGGAAAACTTTAGGACCGGTCATCCATTGGAACGGCCGCCTTGGCAGCTGGGGGAAAAAGAGGGGGCGCATCCCCGGAAAAGGCGTTCTAGAAAACCCTGCGACGCAGCAGTGACCACCCTGTAAAAGAAAGTTAACTTCACGCTTGAAGAAAAGGGGGGGGGCGCGCAGCAGGCAGGGGGAGGAGGGGTGCATCGGCCCCAGGAAACCGCCTGGACATGGCCTCAGCTTATTTGGGGAAACGCCACTTTCCTCCTCGCCAGAAAAAGAAAAAAAGAAGGGCTATATCCGTCAAATGGGGGGAAAGGAAGTAAGGATCACTACGAAGAGAGAGCAAGGTATCTCAGGAAGACCCTCAACTCCTAAGGGGAGACCAGCCTTCCGGCGACGGAGCCGCCAGCGAAAATGGAGAGTAATCGTCCACCAATTCGCAGAGAGAAAAAGGGGGGACTAGCTCTAGCACAAAAAAAGAAAAAAATCCATTCTCGTCGGGCGAGGAGGAAAGATAAGAGCTATGAAATAAAAAGCCCCGCTTCGAAGGGGGCCAGGCCTATGTCATGAAGGGGAGCGCTGCGTGTAAACTGGCTATCAAGAAAGAAGAAGGGAAAAAGAGGGGGCCTATAAGCGCGAGGGAAAAGAACGGGGCCGGAGAGACCGCAATCCGGAAGAGGAGCAGCTTCCTCACCTTCTTACCTGGAGGGAAGGGCGATTCGATCCTTACTGAAAAAGGAGAGAAGTAGGACAGCAGGGGGGGGGGGTGGGTTTGGGTGGGGTTTTTGCAAAGAACAGTTTCCCTCGGAGGTAACAGACACACTTGCCCGCAAGAACCCCAGCAGAATGAAAACGAATACACCACCAGTCCCCATCGGACAGGAAAAACGCCGGGGGCTCCAGAAAGGAACGCCCTTCCGTTTCCTCATTCTCCCCCTCGGGGAAAGCCGTGCTCGCCACCGGAGAGAAAAGGGAAGGATCCACAGAAGGAAAAGAGCGGCCAGGACGAGATAAGCGGGGGGAAGGAAGCCAGGACTCAACAGGGGAGAGTTTCCCTATCTCGTGGTAGTGCCTTATTTTCAGGAGCCTGGAAGGGGAGCTTACGAAGGAGTCGTTCCGTCCCTCAGCAAAAAGGACAAGGACCTCCGAGGAAAACAGCCACAGCCCGGCTCCGGGGCGTGCAGGGACGGCTACTTCCAGCAACGGAGGGAAGGAGGAGAAGGACTACTACATCCTCCAAGGAAGAAGAGGGAGGGTGTTTATCCTCCTTATGAAGAAAAACAAACTCTTGCGGGCCGCCAGGAAGGGCAGAAAAAAAGGCAAAGACCCATGACCGCTAACGTTAAAAAATAAAAAGAGGGATCATCAAACTGGCCAGGGGGGAGAATCTGCCTCATCATCCCCAAAAGCTATCTGATCGAGCCCGTCAAAAAAGGGGACGCGGGAGAGAAAAACAATCCTGGGCAAGACTAAGGGAAGAAGGTATTCCTGAGGGCACCTACTTCCACGACAAGGGGGAAAGAGGGGGGGAGTACTCGGGGGAAAAAGGGGCGGCCGGATCCATCCGGGACCTAAATAGGGGATTCACTCTACCTCTACCTTGGAGGGAATGTCACCGCTTGTCGTGTTCACAGGAAAGAAGGGATGGGGTCCTTAATCGAGACCAGGAAGGGGGAAAGAAGAAGGAGTCGAAGAAAAGTTCGTTCAAGTAAGAAGAGAGAGAGAGAGAGAAAGGGAGAGAGAAAAAAGGGACTCCCTTGTCCTTCTGTTAGAATTCTTGTGCCAGGAAAAAAAGAAGGTACCATCCGGCCGTCCACGTCAGAGACCCACATCGTGCAGTTCCGGGAAGGGGAAAACAAAAGGTCGAGGTCTTTGAGAAAGAGGAAATTACTTGAGCGGAAAGGTGGTTTTACCCAAAAAACACAAAGCGGTTTTCCAGGGGGGGACGTCGGGCCGACCCCTACGGGGAGGAAGGAAAAGGAGTGAAACAGGATTGGAGAAAGGAAAACCGGCCTGGCTGCGCTTCTCAGATCGTCGACAACGGAGGGAGGATGGCGCTGCCAAGAAGTTTGCTGACCGGAAGGGAAGGACTGAGCTTGGGAACTTTCGCGGTCAAGGGGGGAGGCTAGCAGCGGGAAGGAAGGCAGGGATGTCGCCATCGTTTCGGCGAACCATTGGGGAGAATGCTGATCAACAAGGGAAAAAAAGGGTCGTCGACGGACTCCAAGAAGAAGAGGGGAGAAGTGAGGGACGGCGCGGCTCGTGAAAGAGAAAAGCAGCACCGCGGAAAAAAGAGGTTGCTCTTCCTTCCTCTGCGAAAGGGAGCAGGGATTATTTACTGAATCCTCAACAAAAGAAAAAGAAAAGTCCCCTGAAAATAAGGAAAAAGGCGTCGGACAAACAACTCGATCAGGCACGGTTTCGATCCTGGCCGGTAAGAGGAAGTTCCGCGGGATCGAAGGACGCCTTCTTCTGGAAAGAAGAGGAACCTATTGGTTCCAATAAGGTTGCGATCACTTCTTCCGGGACATCCCACCTCGGAAGAAAAAAAGTCTGGAAAGAAAACAGGGTCTTGATCCACGGAGGTGGGGGAGGGGGGAAGACGATTTGAGGGGGTTACTTCGTTTACTGTTCTTTCCATTGTTATACGCAGGGAAGGGTCACCCGGGGGAGATTCGTCGGCCAGTGTTGAAGCAGGGGAATTGTCTCGGAGGAGGACCGGATCTTCCTCTCCCTTCATCCTTCTCGAGGGAGTCCTTCGCAGGGAAGGAGGTGTTTCCAAAGAAATACACGGCGTGGTCCTCATCATGAAGATTCTCTTTCCGGGGGAATTCTCTGAATAAAAAGAAAAC
>Ga0179593_1331705_pt1 | contig 16716 bp, 33 predicted proteins | sample CZODoug2_1_08_16_FD_185931 | JGI IMG/M metagenome (GOLD analysis project Ga0179593, IMG submission 185931) | Vadose zone soil fungal communities from Angelo Coast Range Reserve, California, USA - CZODoug2_1_08_16fungal (PacBio error correction) | ecosystem: Environmental > Terrestrial > Soil >...
GGGAAAAACCTTGAACAAAAATTGGCCAGAGAAGCCCGGTTTCGCTAACTGGATATATTCAAGAAGACTCAGAAGCTGGGATGGTGTGAGGAGACGTTTTGCTTTTTTTGGGGGGGGGGGGGGCTTCGGGGACGGTTTAGCCGGGGGACAGCGGTGGACGCGGAAGCATGGAGACGGGGGAGGACGCTGTTGGTCGGAATGTTCAAACAGTTGTGTTTTGGGGGCAACGGTTGGGGGCCGCTGGAACAAAAAAAAAAAAAAGAGAGAAAAGAGAAGGAAGCAAAAGCAAAAAACACATAGCGGCGTTGGGCGGCCAACCAGCTTGTAATGGGTTGATGCACAAGAAGGGGGAACGGTAAAGACGACAGTGGTAGATGGGGGATTAGCGACAGGAAAGGGGTTGGGGGAAATGTTTCACATCTTCAACAAGAAATTTCTGTGTTGGGGGGGGGGGGGTCAGTGCAAACCGTCAGCATATGGATCACCTGCGATGGGCAGGTCCAAAAAACTTTTGAAGAATGGACAAAGACAGGGGCGGGGGAAAGATTGGAGAAAAAGAAAGCCACATACACGCCTAAATGTTTTGCATGCAAGGATGGGTCGAGCGACATAAAAGACCTAAGGAAGAATTGTTTGAGCTATAAGAGGGTGCGGGGAAGCAATCGTAAAGACCCACTCGGGAGGAAAAATATGGGCAAAATAGGAGATTTTTTGCCAAGGACGCGGAGGAGAGGGCTGCCAAAACGAAAAAAGGGCCTGGTTGTGGATGACGGGATTTTGACTTGGGATGGGTTTCGACGCAAAGCCAAAAGTTTGTCACCAACTGCGGCGGGGAAAAAAGTTTACAGTGTGGGTCTTAAATTTGCAGTGTAGACAAGCCGGACATATTCCAAGGGCCGGAGTGAATGAAAGAGAGGGGGTGTGAAATTGCCAACAGGCAATCCCCGACTGCAAGGTGGAAACTGCAGCATGAAAAAGTACGTCCAAAAAGTGGGCCAGCGCCTTGTTTAAAGGTAGTTGCGCAACGGGTTTTGGTTAGGACCCAAATTCGAAAGAGGGAGGCCGATGGGGTCGGTCAGCGAAAGAATTGCGAAGGCTGTAGGTTGGAGGCTTGGACAAAATGCCTGGGGGCGGGGCGAGTTGCTGGGAAGGCGGTCGGGCTGGGGATCAAAAATATCCCCTGGATTGGGGTTGAAAAGAAAAAGGGAATAGTGGCAGGGGGACGGGGACAGAATTTCTACTGTTAAAGCAAAGGTACGTGTGGGCGTTCGGCACACCCGTCACCAGAAGTTCTGTGGAAGGGGGATTGGATGGGGGGTCGGAACCCACGCGGGGGGAAGCCTAATCAAAAAATAAAAAAAAACGCAACTATTTTGATGATAAAGTCACGACAGGGGTTGCGATGACTTAGTTGGCAAAGAACGCGAGAGGAAGGAGATCGGAAAGGTATACCGAGAGCAAAGGTGGTCGATCCACACGGAAGGTGTGGAAGCAGAGTGGAGAGGATTTGTTCGTTCCAGGGGCCAAAAGGAGCGGCCCTGGGATTCACACGGGGACTAGGGCATAATGTCACCAGAAAGGACAGAGGCGCGGAAAGACGAAAAGGGCGGGAACGAAACAAAGGAAGTCCAAGGGTTTGAAAAAAACGAAGGGTTTGGATGCCGCCGTCAGGCCCCATAAGGAAAAAGGCAGGGGTGGTTACAAACATCCACTGAACTATGCCCATCTCACAACAACAAAAGGTAGATCCAGGGAAGAGAGTCCAAAGGGGCAGGGGGAGTGCGGTTTGCCAGTTTAAACTGACACGACGCGGAAGCAAAGGGGGGTTCAAAAAGGCGGAAGAGTTGGGGGCAAGGGACGCCAAGAACTAAAAAACAGGGGTTTCGGAAAAAGTGGGGGGCCCTCTGTTCAACCTGATGAGCCGACGACCAAGTGAAATAGAGAAATGCGGCCGATTGGACTGACCCGGAAGTTGGTCACGAAGTTTTTCAAAGTGGAGAGCCAGCGGTGGGAGTGGGCAAGGAGAACTGTCAAGAACCCGAAAACGCCAAAAAAGTTACTTCACGATGACGACAAAGAACACGCGCAAACCCGTGGACAATAAGTTGTTTTGTCTAATTTCGTCCACCAAAAAGTAAACGGGGGTAAAGGCAGGCGAGGGTCCTCGCTAATTGTCTCTTAAGGAGGGTGCAGAGAAAAAAAAAAAGGTAAAGCAAGGGTTGCAGAGTTGGTCGACCAGGCCAGGGGACGAGCCATGAGGAAACGCAAGGGCAGAATTGTCTGGAAATGAATTGTCTTAAATCGTTAACCTCCAATGGGTAAAAAGGTGACTGGGAAAAAGACACGGGAGGGGGCGGGACAGGAAAACCAACCGGTATCCAACGTGGGGGAAAAAAAATGAGACAGCCAGAAAAAGTGTGTGGCCACCGGGCGCGAGGAAGCCGAAAAAAAAACTTGGCGCTGAAAAACATTAGAAAAACGTTTCCAGGTCGGACAGACTCAGTTGAAATGAAGAACATTCCACACTTTTTTAAAAAAAACAGCGGACTTGTGTTGCCGAGGGGAAAGGGGAGGCGGAAAAGGATGGGGGGACGATCCCTTGCCAATAAGAAGCTCGGGAGGTCGAAGGGGTTGTAAGGGGGAGAAGCAAAGCTCATCTGGGGGAAAAGAAAAGAAGAAAGGCAAGGGTTGGAAATGGTACAAGGTCCGGGATCATCCGTGTAGCGGGGACCAGAATCGTGCCAGAAAAAGAGAACACACCTTTTGGGGGCAACGCGGGGGAAAACGCTGTTGTGTTTTGTTCGCTGAGTGGTGGGGGTGGTTGGGCAAACCTTTTGGTACGAAAGGGAAAAAAAATATAGCGAAATTGCCCGCATCCAAAAGATCTCACCACACGGAGGCTTGTCAAATCAGGAGACCACACTCTGCACTGAACCTCAACGTACTTCCCCTGTACACAGAAAAAGAAGGGGGGGGAATGTGGCAGATGGCGTGCTCCAGGAAGACTGGTAACTTTTGAAACTTGTACTTCCGCTGGGTTGCACACAGGATATTATTCGCAACAGTCCTCGGGGGGGAACAAATAAAAAAGATTCACTTCCTTCAATGGAAGGTATCGCAAAACTCAGAACCGAGAAACAGGCAAGGTACGAAAACGGTGATGCGAGCAAGGGTAACTGAATCGACTGAAGGAGGGGAAAAACCTTGAAGGTTTATGAGCGCAAAAAGTTGTGGGTGAAGCTAACAAGCGATCGGGAAAATGGCGGATGTCTCAAAGGGGAAACAGGGGGATTGGGGGAGTTTGGTGACGAAATCCTCATTTTTGGTTCTCTCACGGGGAATGACCGACACGAAACTAGAAGAGATCAAAATAGCAAATGCGCCCAACTCGATTGAAAAACGCCAAACCAATGGGAAAACGAAATCAAGTAATGGTGCAACGGGACAAACGAAGAGCATCGGGGGGAGAACGGGGGGGGAGATTCCCGAGTGGAAAGAAGGGACGATAAGCAAAAGGAAAAAATTCGTGGCAGGACACAGGGGGATTGTGTTGTCTTCAGCGCGAAAAACGTTTTGGTGACTATGCATTTGAAGATAATTGACGCCAAAACTGGCCCAGCGGTGAGCACAACCGTCGAAAAAAAGGCCAAAAAGGGGGTAAAGTCCACGAAGAAGTCAAAGGGGAACCGCGCAAATAGTTCGCAAGACGAAACCCCTTTGGCCGGGAGCCAAAACAACCGGGAAAGTCACTACTAAAAGGGGCCAAAGTGTAACAAATTGCCGTGGAGGCGGAACAAATGGCTTTAATAAAAAGGAGCACGCCCCGAAGGGAAAATGCCGGAGAGAAAAAGGCGGGGGGCGACCCAGGGGGAATGGAAACATCGTTCATGGAAGGTTAACATTGCTAATTGTGGGCGGAAGGACCGCCCCCCGAGGTGGAGACAATGTGCGAATCTTTATGTGGCGACCGCGAGGTCCGAGCAAAAGACATCAGACATCTTTGGAAAGGACAAGAGAAGCACAACCAGCAAAAGGGATTGGGGGGGGGCCGCACGAAGAATCGTCACACTATTAGCCCAATAAAAAAAGAGTGCAAGACTAAAGGTAAATTCGACTACTATTGAGGCGCGCGAATCCTTCCGTTGAAAACCTCCTTCCCCGACCCCGCGGAAAAATCAAAGAAGAGATGGGGGCGTGTAAAGCCGAACGCGGGGAGGAAACAATCCAAAGGAACTTAACCAACAGAAGAAAACCCGACACTTTGAAACTGAGTTAGCAAATTGCCAGGACCGCAAAAGGGGTCACGGATGGGGGACAACTAACCAGCTGCGGACTATACTTGATCAGGCGACAAGAAGGGACCAAAAAAAAAAAACCATTCAGAGCAAAAAAGGCCACCTAGAGGCAGGGGAAACGTCGGCACGAATGTGGGACCTTCGCAAGATGTTCGCAGGCAAGGGCAAAGACGATCAGGGTTGGAGACCCAACTACCCATGGCAGGGAAAACAATCTCGGGAGGGATAAGAATGCCGTCACGATGCGGTTGGGCAATGTGGTCAAACAAAAGAGAATGAAGTCCGAACTAGAACCCACCGGTGAGAAAAAACCTGGGAAATTAAAAGCAAAGGAAAGTCAAAACCCGAAATCCTGGAAAGCGAAAGGAACCGCGGAACACGAACGAGGGAAACAAGAAAACATCCCACAAGGTAAAGAGTTGCAAAAACTTCGGCACAATTGGGAACAACTCCCCCGACGGTTGCATAGTATGGATCGCAAAGATTGATGTGCGGCAACATGCGGACGCAAGCACCAAAATCTTGGGGGGGACACGTGCCGAAAAAACCGAAAAGAGCCTTAGACCGAAACAAAGTTTAAGGCCGTGTTAAACCGCGCCCCAGAGCCGGCAACTTTAGATCAGGCCGGAGGAAATCTCCGCAGGAAGCCTGGAAAGGTTGTCTGAGAAAGAAACAAAGCGTGGGTCATCAAGATTGCAACGGCAAACAGCAAGCCCAAGAGGGCCAAAGAAGCAGGAAGGGTAAGGCTAAATTGAAACTGGGACGGCGCGTTAAGAGAAAACGAAAACAAACAAGGAGTTTCCAAAATCAAAAGGGATGGGACAGACCAAGTACAAAGCGGCCAGGAACAGCGCCCGGGCTAATGGGGGGTGCTGGTTGTGCAGCGGGATGCCTTGGTTGCCTTAAAACAAGCCGCGCCAAAACAAAACCCTTGGCTAAAGGCGTGGGCAAAAAGGAAAGAAAAACCAACGATCCTCAAAAGTTGGCGGTCCGTAAGAAGGAAAAAAACTACTGCGATGACCGCCGGTCAAAGCCAAAAGGCAAATCCCAAAATAGCGAAAAAAAAGAAAAGCACGACAGAGGCCGGCGAGGGTGGCTGGTTGAATGGAAGGGGTTGAACGAAAAGGATACCGGCAAGGGAGGGTTCATTCAAAACTCTCAGAGGAGGAGGAAAGGGAAAAAAAGGGGACAAAAAGAGGGCCAGATATCCCCTTTTTGGGGCTAAAAGGGGAGAAAAAAAACAAACGCCTCTGCGTTTTGAAATACTGGATTCAGCATCCTTACTGATGGGGCACTGTTGGGCTGTAGGGGAAGTGGGGGTCGGGAAAGGTGGCTCAAAAGTCACTCTGGTTACGATGGAGAACGGGCGGACTGAAAAAAAAAAAAAAAAAAAAGGTGGCCGGCCAAGGTGTTGCAGCCGGCTGTGTGGCAGCTGGGCGCAGAGGGCTCAGCGAACAGCAAAAAAACAAAAAGGGACCCATTGAAAAAGGGGGCGCTTGTTGTATGGTGGCGTTCAGGAGGCATTGTTAAAAAAAAAAAAACATTTGGAAAGGGGTAAACGGAATAGAAAAAAATCAGGGTTCAGGATGTAACGAACCGAAAGGTAAGCACCATCTCCACGGGAAAATGGGGGGCATAAAGTTTGAGTCTTTTGTGCTGGCTTGAGGCGTCGCAAAACAATAAGGCCCCGGGAAACCTCTTCGGGCCACCCGGGGCCATGGTGGTTTTGGGCTTTTGTTAGAAATACAAAATAATGAACGAAAAGAATTGAGAAGCACAGGGGAGAAAGCCGGAGGGAGCGGGGATACAAACAAAGGTCGGAGGGCTAGACGGGCTATTCCTGCCTGCGGAACGAGGCCAGAATTGTTGACGATCAAATAGTCACGTCCCGAAACAGGCGCGCCCGAGATTCTGCAAAAGGGAGGGGGGAAGTTTACAAAAACAGGGGAGGTGAAGAGAAAACCGACATGTAAAAATGGGGGGGAAAAAATTCACCGAATTGTCAAGTGGGGGGGGCGTAGGCCGCGTGAAAGGAGCGTGGGTTCCGCAATTGGGAGGGGCGGAATTGAATTGCCCTGGGGTCATATTGAAACCCAGGGGTAGAAAGAGCAGAAAAACAGATACAGGCCACAATGAGTTCAGGATGGGGTGTGGGAAATTGCAACGCCTCGGACAAAGAAAGTGGCCAATGAAGCGGGGCAATCAACCCGAGATGTTGTTCAACCGCCCGTCCGGGTAAAAAGGTGGGGGGGGTGAGCACACTGTATTGGGGTTAAAAAATCGTATTAAGTCGCGCCCCAAAAAACAGAGAAAAATATTTGCCCCGAAGTAAAAAGCGTGGAGGGAAGCGGTGCACAATAAACGGACTCAATTACCCTTTGGCGGACAAATGCTTGGAAAAATCGGTCCGCGGGGGCTTGATCAAGATAGACAATGGGAATAGTGAACAAGAAAAAATGAAAAGAGTGAAGGAGTTGGGTAATCGGGTGGTCAGAGGGAGCCGTTTTTTCCGGAAGGTTTATTGGAATTGGGCAAAGGGTTGTTCGTCAGGGACGCTGGGGGAAATGGATTTACAAAGTCCCATACAAAACTTGCAGATTTACAACAACACTTGGTAAAAATGGAAGGGGGGAGTCCTGAGGGGGGCGAAGAAGGGGAGTGTGAAAACAAAACCGGAAGATCGAAGGGGCTAGCCGAATAGTAGTTCACTATGGGATGAATGGTATAAACACAAAGAGGGGGGTTGCGGGGGGGGTGGTAGAGCAGAGTGGGGTAGCTAGGGGGGCACTTGTCGGGCGGCCCCAAGGGAAAAAATGGGATGGGTGGAAACTCGGTAGGAGGGGTTGATTAATTCAAATGAATAACGCGAAAGAGCAAGGCGGTCGCGACCAATTGGCAAAGAGGTCAAAGGGGTGTCGCGCGCCACAAGGGGGAGGCCCGCCGAAACAGAAAATTCAATAAAGGGTTAAACTAAACGAAAATGCCAAAGGGAGCCCCGGCACAGGCAAAAAAAAAAAAGAGGAGGAAAACGGGGAGGGGGGACGTGCCGAACAGCAGGGTTTAAAAAGGGACATAAACTGCCAAAGTGTCAAAAGGGAATCACAAAAACCGGTGGCACCCTGTTTGGTAGTCAGAACGGGGCTGGGGCGAAAAAAGGTAAGGGGAGGATAAGGTTCCTGAATCTCGAGAATCTTGTCCGTGCGACTATTTAAAAAGCATCTAGGGCTCGGGAGATTGTCAATGTGAGGGGTGGGGGAGAAGACGTGAAAAAAGAATCGGGAAGCGGACTGGCGTGCAAACTACCTGTCAAAGCTCCTACAGCGTGAGGGGTTCACGCGGTAGAGAACAAAGAGGGCCGCAAACAGGGCAATAATCGGTGGGTGACGGGAAAAAGAAACAGAGTCCACTTTACGGGAAACGCCTATGGGTGGGGGTTAGGCGCGGAATTTATGGATACTGGGGTCGCGCTATGGAAAGAAAACCCAAGGAATCAAGGGGGGGGGGGACGTTGTGTGGATGGTCCTTCATCCCAAAGACAGGGGCGCAAAAAAAAAAAAATAGGAACTGCGGAAGGTGAGACTTTGAAAATGGGGATGGAGTAGTCTTCCCGGCCATGGTCCCAGGTTAAAGCTAGCAGGGACGCGGCGGGGGGAGGTTGTCCCGGGGAGCCATCGGGTGGGGGCGAAGGGAAACAAATAACCGAATGTACAAACGGTCAGGGCGGGATGTTCTCCAGACAACAAGATTTGGGGGCCGCGCTATATACGTTTTCAGTCAAATGGGAAGCCTATCGTTAGAAAGTAGAACTGGGATCCAATTCCCCCATTTTGCTACGGGGGGTGGTGAAAAGGGTGGGGGAACATCGGAAAAGGGGGACCCAAAAAAGCTTGAGCAGTCCCACTTTTATGGAACGAAAGAGCTCAACGCAAAGGGGAAAAATACCGGGCAAAAAAATGGAAAAGTCCAGAGGGAATCAAACAAAAGTCCAGGCATCGACCCGCCGAGAAAACCCCCATTTCAACCGAAAACAAAACGGGCTGTTTCGACTGTTTTTGTTGGGGGGCGATTTCTCCGATGGTTGAATTAGAATTTGACCGATCACTCTCCAACAAAAAAAGAGAAAAATAGAGATCCGGGCGGAAAGAGGAGTCGAAAAGATCCCGGGAGGGAATTTCAAAGCCCCAGCGAAAATCCTGGGGGGGCCGAATGGGGAGCTGGGGTCTCGGCGGGGAACGTGGGGCCAGGGGACTCCGGCTTTTGAATTGGCAACGGCTATTAGGTTTCGGGCCAGAGAGATGACCCTCAGGACATGAAAGGCTAAAGCACGGGAAAGGGGTCGGAAAGGTAGTCGGCAAATCGTCCGGCCAGAACTGGGGCTCACACCCCGCAATTAAAGGGGTTGGGGGAGAAGAAGGAAAAACAAGGAGAACGGGAAACTTGGGTGAGGCGCAATTGTTTGGGGGTTGTGAGGGGCTAAATCGCGGAAGGGGCAGGGTTTCAGGACGGACAAACCAAGGATTGATTTGTCCTGAACTGACCAGAAACCCGCCACTGGTTTACGCAAACCAAAAACGCAGACTGAAACAGGAGGCAAGGAAAAAAGACGCACCAAAGAAGAGCAAATGACGAACGACATTCGCTGGGTTTACAACATTTTCCGTGGGAGCTCGGCAATGCCAGACGGGACGAACTACGGAAAACGAAGAGAATCAGAGGGAGGGGGGCTTCCAGGGCGGCCTCTGGGGAAAAAGCCAAGAACGCCCACAAAAAACATGCAGGTTGCGCGGTGGGTAAAAACGAAGAAAAGAAACTGGGGGGGGGTTGGGCGAAGGAAACCTGGGGGAAGGGCATTAAAAAAAACCAAGGGATCAAAAACCATGTCCACAGCGTGCCAGAAAGCAACCTAAAACGAACACAACGGGAAAGGGGAAAAACGAGATTCACAAGGGGAGGAGAGGTAGGGGGGAAATCCAAAAAAAAATTTTGCCAAGCCAGCTGAATGGAGAACGACAAAGGCAGAACCCAACCGCGGAATCTGGAACCTTTGCCGGTTTGGGAATCGGAAACGAAAACAGGGGAAAACGGGGTGGCTCGAAAAAACGACGGACGCTCTCACCAGTAAAGGCGGGCGAAAAGAATGGAGCGGTTGGGAAATGGAGTACCCGGAGGTCAGGGGGGGGGGGCGGCCAACGTTTACACAATTGAAAAGCACAGGGGACAGAGGTTGCGAAAAAGACCCGATGGAGTTTTTTTTCCACTCTCGGCTGGGGAAGGGAACCATCGAAGAGGTCCAAAAAAGCAGAACCACAAAACCCTTGCACGGAAGAATCTAAACGCCTTCCAGCTGCCTCGACAAGGGGATGGTGGGGCATCCTAAAGAGAGAGATAGGCTAGTTAAGTTCGAAATGCTCCGAAAAGACAAGTCCAAAAACTCCCTTCACGGGCGACCCCGACGAAAATGAAAGCAAAAGCGAAAGGGGGACGTTGGAAAGAAAAAACGAAAAGGGAGACCTCAAAATAAAAGTTCCACAGAAGGGGGGTTCACGAGAACGAACCCGCCAAAGAAAAAGAAAGGGGGTTGCCAGAGGAGAAAAGGGGGGGTCCCGCCAACAACGATTTCAATGGCGAAATAATGAAAAAAAGAGCTCATCAGCCCGCAGAAAAAACTTGAGACAGGAAGAAAGGAAACTGAAGGACGCAAACCACGAAAAGCTGTACCTTGAACGGAAAAAGAATCTTGTCGCAGCGGAGAACCTCGAGCACAAGAATAAAGGACAACACCAAGAAAAAAATAACGTGGGAAAAAAAAGAGAAAAAAAAGGAAGATTTGCAGCGAGCCAAAAGTCTACGAAGGGGGGGGCAATTTCAAAAATCGAGTTGAATGCCGGGGAAATGTCGACAAGAAATTGCTAAAACGGGAAAAATGTCGACCGAAGAAGGGGGAGTTCGCCAAAAAGCGGAAAAAGCTCCGGTGAAAGTCGGACAGAACTAACCAGAATCCAGATGCAAGGAAAAGCACCTCTGCCATGAACCGCCGAAAACTAATGGGGGGACTTACGCTAGCGTTGCAAAAGTCTCGAGGCACGGGTATCAGGGAGACTGCAAGGAAGCGAGACACAACACTTGAGGCGGCCTTGACCGGGACTAGAAGGCAAACCACGAAAAAGGGTGGGGTCAGTGTAGGACCGCGAGAAACCGCAACGAGTTCGAATAGGGGGGAAATTCCAATCGACGCTCCAGAATTCTTAAAAGAGAGACAGAGAAGAAGTGCTGCAAGAAAAAAAGAATCGACAGCACAAGAAACACGAGCGCGGGGGGAAAGGGCTGGAGTTTGTGTCGGAGGAGAACTAACGGAGGGGGAAAGGGAAATGCAAAAGGGGTGACAACACAGTACAAGGGGGGGGGGAAGGAAGCAAGCCCGCTATGGTGGCTGTGGGGTTTGTCACCTCGCCCGCCGGGTGGGAGGGGTACGCAGAACCAAAAGCCCAAACACGACTGAGAAAAGGGGGCAAACGACCCCCGGTCCCCCCAAAGTCGTGGAAGCACGACAAATACGAAAGAAGTCCTCAAAAAACGCCGAAGCCAAAAATCCAAGAAGGCAAAAAAATTCCCCGAAAAGGGGAAGAGTTGCTTGCAAGGTAAATCAGACGAAAAAAGGCAGGGAGGGGAAGGGAAGGTCACATCTCCAAAAACAAAAAAAAATAGCAGGGAAAGAAGGAAAAAAGAATGAAGAAAAAAAGGAAAAAAAAGAGGGCACCAAAAAATTAAAAAGGGGCGGAAGGATACTTCCAGGAAAAATGGCAACGCACATGAGTTAAGCCAATGGGATTTGTTTGGGTTTGCAGAGTCTAAGGGGAGGGGGTGGATTTGGGATTCGGGAAAAGCGGGGGGGGGTAAGGTGCTCAGCTGCCTTTAAAAATTTGGGTAAAGGCGGGGGGCACTGCTTGGCCAATAAAAGGCAGTGGGGGGTGGGTTTTTCAAAAAAAGAGGGGAAGGGAGGCGCATGGTAACCGCCAAATATAAGCATCTAAGGAAAAAGAGGAGGGAAGACTTTGCAGGCCAAAAAAAACTGGTTAATGGGTGGCGTCAAAAGCGGTGTTACCCGAACGTCACGACGATAAAAGGAAGCCGCACTAAGGTAATAGCAATCTCAAAACCGACTTTCCTTGGTCAGGAAACCCCTTTGGGCAACGTCAATAAAGGATTGGGGGGCAGCCTCATTTAGACTGGTTGTCCCTTTGGGAGTGAGAGGGAAAAAAAAAGAGCGGAGGGAGAACCTGAAAAGTAAGAAGCCGGCCGGTCGCGTAAAGAAAACACGAAAACAAAAACGCATTGGGAAACTGTTAGTCAACGTCAGGAGGGGGGGCGAGGGGAGGGGTACAAGCCAAAGGGGGAGCAAGTGGGAAGACTAAAAGAAGGGAGCAGAAACTCAGCAATAGTTTCACAGACCAAGCCAGCGGAAGGGCTATGCCAAGAGATAGGGGGAAAAGAAAAAGCCAGGGTAAAGTGTTTCACCAATCTGGATGGGCGGTAGAGGCTGAACGAGGACCACGTAAAGGACCGGAGGATTGGGGGGACCTTGGTTTTCGAGTTTCGAGTAAGCAGGAAAAAAATTAAAGGACTTTTTGCCCCGCAAGCAAAAAAAAGTTCCGTGCCTTTACGAAGAAAAAAGGGGGCCAGGTTTGAGAAAGGGAGGGAGCATGCAGGCCAAAATCTGAAATTAAAGCGAGGTGTGGGGTAAGGGGCCAAAACATCGGAACATGGGGGCCGTGATCGCGGAACAATAAGGGTCCGATGGGGCACTTCTTGTCCGGTAGTGGGGTTGCAGAAAATTTTTTATTAGGCCGCAGAAGGAGGGCGAAGGGGGGAGGGGGGCAGCGACAGTGCACAGGAAAGGGAACAAAAGCGTAGGTTTGTAGTCGCAGTTCCTCCACGAGACAGGGGGCAGAAGGACACGATGACTTTGCCTGAGAGGTTCGCAAGCCGTGGGGATCAAGGGAAGAGGTATAGTGTTGGCGACGCCAGTAAGGGCAGGGGGAAGGGGGAAAAAGTTTCTCATAGTGCCGGGCAAAAGGGGTAGGGGCCCTGGGCGGGGGTGGGACGGGAAGGGGGGGGGGAATTACACGTCTTTGAGGGATGGGAGGCAAGTCAACAGCAACGCGTTTTGAGGGCGTGGGAAAAAAAAAACAAGTGATGGTTTGCACATCCTTCGGTTAGAGAAAGGAAAAAAGGAATTGGTTTGGAAACGGGGAATCGCTAGGGGTGAAGGCAGAAATAATTATCTGAGATAGAAGTATGTATATTGCCAAACGGTTGGATGGGGGGTGTCGATCATGTGTAGGAGAGATTTCTTGTACTCGGCAACAGAGAAATGGGGACTGAGGGAATACGGTCAGATGTTTGAACAATGGAAAAGATATTACGAAGAAAGACTAGACAAAAAGTCCGGTCGCAGTGCAATATGCTAAAAGGGGGGGGAACCAGAAACGCCGGGGTCGGGGGAAGCACCGAAAAAAAAAAAAAATTAAAGCAGGTTTGGTCAACCTCGGAGCCCAAGCACTGGGGAACGAGTAACACAAGGGTGGAAGTCCGGGCAGAGAGAATCAACCGGTCGGGGGGGGGAAAAAAAGTTGTTTTAATCAATGGTTCCTAAAGGAAAGGAACGCAAGGTTTTCAAAGATGAAGCGGGGTGCCAAAAAAACACTCCGGTGAGACCTAAGAACGGGGGTCCTTCTTCAAAAAAAGTAAAGAACTGGGGAGAAAAAAAAACAAAGCGGAAGGAACCCTCCTTGAATCTATTTGGAAAAGGCGAATGGAAAAAACCGTGCGAAAAGGTTTGAGGGTGAGGGACGAGGGGGCAAAGACGGAAAGGGGGCTACAGCGTCACCGGGCAAGCTGCCGACGACAAAAAAAGGTCTTGTCTTCTGCGTGTACCACCCGGAAAAATCACAAAAAAAAAACAAAGCCTGAGGGGTAACGTTGGGCGAGGATGTACAACAGATCAACAAAGGGGGGGGAAGGGAAGGCAAACGATGCCCGTTTGGAGGATGCTGGGACGGGGACTGGAGGGGGGCGAAAAAGACACTTCATGGTCCGGTCAGGTTCAAACTAACAGAGCAAATGCGAAACGGAGGGGGGAAAAAAATGTCAAAAAGGAGTTGGGGAGGGGATTAAATTTGAAGGAGGCAAGGTAAAGGGGGGAAAGGGGGAGGACGAACGCGACGAAGCTGTGTCATGGGGAATAATGACCAGGGGGCGACTAACGACAAAAAAAAGAAAAAAGGTGAACAGGGAAAAAAAAAGTGTGGTATCAGCCAAACAGCTCAAAAGAAAACCGGGTGGTCAAAATCGAAGCAAAGGGAAAAGCGGACAGGGACTTGATGCTACAACCGTTTTTCGGATTGGAGCCCGAGGGAGGGGGAGGGGACGAGAGTGGCAAGAAGACCATAAAAAAAGAAGGAAAGCGGGGGAGAAGGGGTCAAACTTGGGTTGAGGGTGAGCAGCTCGATGGGACCAAAGAAGGTGGGGGCAAGGGGAAAGGGACTGGGCCCCAGGGCAACAAGTCGGGAAGGGCCGAGGGGATGACCGGGGCCAGAGCCCCGCGAAAAAACAAAGCTCCTAACATGGTCTACAAAAAGCCGCTTGTTGTTTTGGGGTTTCGGCGGAGGGGGGGTGGTTATTTACCCGTCAAACCCGGCTTAATCATAGAACTTGCCGGGACCGAAAGGAAATCTCCTCAACAAAAAAAAAAAAACGAGGAGGGGGGGCAAAGAGAGGGGAAAGCGGCAATTGAGAGATAATCGGAAAGGGGAAAAAAGGTGGACAAAAAACCGGAACTAGAGGGGTCGAGGCGAATGTGCAAGGGGGGGCAGAAATGCTGGGGAAGGGTGAATCAAAATGGCGATCCGACGGACATTGACAAGGTCGGGTCCAAGGAAAAAAGACGGGGGCTAAAAAAGGAAACGGAACAAGATTCTGAGTGCGGAAGGGGGGCGGAATGGTCTCCAAAGAAACCTGCTCCCCGACGGCAAAGTCTAAAAGGGGTGGGGGGAAAAAAAATCAAAAAAAGGGAAAAGGGGAAGCCAGACCTGAGGTTATAAGAAGGGGTTGTGCAGAACACGGAGGAACATGGTTTCGGGGGCGCTCCCAACCGGATGGGTTGTTCAGGGAAAAAGAAGCAGAGATTCAGAGGGCCCGCACGGAAGACGACTGGGAAAAATAAAGATAAAAGAACCACGAAAAGGGCTGCGCAGAGAAATTTTGCTCCAAGGGGCGTGCAGGAAATCGGGGGAAAGGAAAGTGGACTGGGAGAAGGCACAGGAAAATAATATCAGCGCGAAAAAAGGGAATTCCGTTACCACGGGGGACTATTTAAGCAATCAGAAAAAAAAGGAAAAAGGAAAAAAAGATGGGAGAGGTGGGGGGTTTGGGGGGAATCAAACACGAAGAAAACTGGTTTTTTGGAGAGGGGGCAAGCATGTGTGAAGGAAATGGCAAGAAAAAGATCAAGGAGGGAAAGCGGGGCACGCACGCAAAAAGCAAACGGTTCCCGTAAATCGCCGAATGGAGAAGTAAGGGAGGAACGGAAGGGGAGGGCAAAGAAAAAAATTGCGCAGCCGACGTTCTGAGGGTCAGAGAAAACGCGTACCCAACGCCGAAGGAAGGGAAAAAACTTGGACGGGGGGAGAAATGAAACACTCAAAGAACGAAGAACCCTCACTCTTAAAAACGTCTAAAGGGGGCGGACAACAAGGATGTTCGGGGGGTGTGTGGGAATGGGATGGTGGGGGAAACAAGGACGGAAAATTTGTCTGGGCGGAAAAGCTCCCCCCAACCCGTGGACCAGAAAAGGAAGAGTCATGGCAAAAAGGGGGGGGGTCAAAAGACCGAAATGGGGGAGGACTCAATCAAACGGGAAAAAAGTAAACGACATCGAATAGTCGAAAAAGGGAAAGAAGCAGCCACCGAATTGGGGCACGAGAAAAAAAAAAAGAAAAATAACTGCCACTTTCAAAGTCCAAGAGAGAAAAAACAGAAAAAGAGTGTGAAATCTTACAATATTTTTCAGCAATCAGAACTGGCAGGGGATCCGAGTAGAAAGAAGGGAAAAAAACCTACTCTCAACCAGAACACTCAAATCTAAACCAGGTCCCGTTTGAACAGCCGAACCGTGCCGAAAGCAAATCCTTCCAAATAAAGAAGGAAGAAAAAAAAAGAAAAAAGTACAAAGTTGGGAAGGAAAAAGCAATATAAAAAGATGGGGTTAACCGCACGATCCAAAAACTGTATTGGGAGAAATAATGCACCAAAGGAGGGGAAAAACCGGGGAAAAAGAAAAAGAAGACGAACGAAGAACAAAAAGGCACGCCGCCAACCTAATGAAGGAGTTGTCTACAACTCGGACGCTGGGACAATTTCAAGTTTGCAGGAGAGCGGAACAAAAGTAGAAAATAAAGGGGTGGGGGAGAACAATAAACGGAAGCGTGGAAAAATCTCGATGGGCAGAACAGGCAAAACAGGCCAAGTAAGAACGGGGCAATTTCAAAGAAGGCCTGATATTAGGAAAGCATGCAACCAGGGGGGACCGAAAAAAAAAAGAAGGAAGGAAAGGGAAGCCCGAAAAAGAGAAAAGCTACAGAATACTCTGAGCGAACTCAGGAAAAATCAGCGTAAAAGTCAAGGAAAGGAGACGTCCATATGGGAGAGAACAACCAAAAAAACCCGGTGAAACTACGATAAATTCAAAAATCTCAGAACCGGGAGAGTGGCTGCCCCGTGACGAACTGACGCCGAAACAAAGTCGGGAGTCTAGGAACAGTCAAAGAGAAGAAGCAGACACCCGAAGCACAAAAAGGACGGGTATAAGAAACCAACCCACGCCGGCAAGTGACGAGTAGAGAAATCCCAGGAGACGGGCATGTAAGGGAGGAACAGAAAAAGGACAAAGAGGCGAGTGCTGCAAGCAAAAAAAAAAAAACGAGGGGGCAGACGGGGAGAAAAAGAAAGCAGACAAGATGCCCAAAAGCGATATATAAAAGGAAACCGGAGGGGGCGAGAATAAAAATGCGAACAGGGATAAAATCTGGGTTACAAAAATTACACAAGCGGCCAGGCCAAGAACTGTCCAACCGGCTAGGGGGTGTGCAGGGGGGTGGGCCCCAGGGCGCCGATGGAAAGCTTTTGCCGTGAAGCCAAACACCAACACGCGAAGAGGGGGAAAAAAAAGAAATACGCCAGATCCTCGATCCTTAAAAAAGAGGAGAAAAAAGTAATCTTTACGTAGCAAAAACCGCGTCCCCCAAGCCGGAAAAAGGAAGAGAGGCAAAAAAAAAAAAAATCAGCCTAACGAAAAGGAAACGATGGATGTGGGAAAAGGGAAGAACAGGAGAAAGATATCAAAAAGGGCGCCCCTTAGGGTTTC
>Ga0179593_1385320_pt1 | contig 16716 bp, 14 predicted proteins | sample CZODoug2_1_08_16_FD_185931 | JGI IMG/M metagenome (GOLD analysis project Ga0179593, IMG submission 185931) | Vadose zone soil fungal communities from Angelo Coast Range Reserve, California, USA - CZODoug2_1_08_16fungal (PacBio error correction) | ecosystem: Environmental > Terrestrial > Soil >...
GGGGCGGTCAACTGGAAAAAGCACAACAGTAGAGCGGCTCTGAAGGAATCGTCCAGTGGAACGGAGTACATTCACCGGGCGCGGGTGGGCTCTAAAGTCGAAGCTTGGTGGGAGGCCTTCTGCAAGAGAACGAACAGAAAAAAAAGCAGGGACGCAAGTGTTGACCGGCATGGGGGTGGGAGAAACCATCGCGAGAAAGGCCACACCTGTGCATAAGAAATAAAGAGCCAATCCGGCTCCGCCGGAAAGGGGCTCCACCAAGGCAGGAATAATAGAAACCTGAAAAGGACGCCAGCTCGCGCGCGGAAAACACCAAGGGCTGCCGAGAGGCTGGGGGGGAAAGAAGCAGAGCGCGTCGTGGATAAAAAAAAAACCCGGGCGATTACAGTTGCGAGCGCGTGCGTACGAATGGGACGTCGCCAGAGCAGAGGACAGGTCGTTCGCCCACTATTTCACAAAAGACCTCATCACCCGCTAGTGAGGAGAAACTAATGACCTGCTTACCCAGGGGGAAGGAAGAATAGCAGCAGCCTGGCAAAAGAAGGGGGACGCGCATCTCGCTTCTCGCAACCGTAGCAAGCTCGAACATCTAGGGACTAGGCGATTCCAGAAAAAAGGCGAGACCGAAAGCTCTTCTTCGAACCGGAAAGGGCCTCGTCAAAGGGGGGGCCTGCAGGTGCGCGCTCATACGGAACGATCACTCGAACATCCGCTCCAAAAATTTGAAAAAGAAACAAAAAAGTACAAGAGCATGAGGACAGGGAAGCCCAGGGCGATTAAGAAGCGAGGAACCTTGGGGCCTGGGTGGCTTCGAGCAAGGAGCTCTATCCGTATCCAACTGTAAGCTATTTCAACAATCCTCCGGAATTGTGAGAAACGGTTTTCCGGAAAGAAATTCAAAACGACCCAAGCAAAAAGATCATAAAATCACGGGAAAAGATCATGCAGGAAGTCTGAAACTTACGGCATTACTGAACGAAAGGTCACCGGCCACTCCTACAGATGGGGGGAATTATGCAACGGGGGGACAGGCTAACTGCGGCGGATCTCCTCTCAAAAAGGAAGGGGGGGAGAAAATAAAAGGGGGCTAGATTTCGCAGTCTAACTCAAATGGGAAAAATGACCAAGCTACCAGGCGTGCGTGAGAAATGGGGACGATTGAGTAGTCGTTTGAGGAACTTTGTTCGAGGACCCAAATTGGGGGGACGAAAAAGGTCAAAGAACGTAGTTGACCTCGGAGGAGAACCAAGCCGGGTTGAAGATTGGAGGAAAGGCTCCTCAAATGCAGACAAAAAAGATAGAACGCAAATAAAAAAACAAATCTTTTCCCACGCGCAATGGGGAAACGACATCTTATAATCGATAAGCAGGACCAAACAATGTGAGGGCTGTTCTTTGTTAGGGACGGTTCAAGGAGGAAGGTCGGCGATATGGAGAGCGGGTACATGATGACGAAATGATATAAGTCAAAAATGATTCACGGTGGCGACGCGGACGTCTCCCAAGGAGGTATCGAATCTTGAGACTCCTGACACGTGGAGACTTGACATCAGGGTACGACGCGAGGAGCTGAAGGAAAAATTAATCTTATTCAAGGACTTCTTCCACGGAGGCTAACTGAAGCTTATGGGTGGGGCAATAACGCTCCCTAACCGCGTGATGTAGGGATGGGAAAAAAAAGCGATCTTGGCTCAAGGAAGATTGGCGAAGACACTTGCTATGCGGATGACTAAAAGGGGTCACTCGAAGAAAACGGTAAGGAAGAGGAACGTGGCCCGATTAGGGGAAAAGATCCTCGAAACTCCATTCTTAACCGAAGGGCCAGAGCTGGGAAGCTACCGCTGAAATCAGAAGGTGCCTGAATTGGGGAACTGGATCTCGCACAACTCAGAAGGAGGCCGGATTGGAAAGGAGGGAAAGGCAAAAAAGGCAGGCCTACGGGGAAAGATGTTAAAACCAATGGCAAACTACGAACGTGGGGAGAAATTTGCAGGAGAGGGGAGGAGTTGCCGGGGCCTCCTCTTGGGGGGGGAGACAAACACATCTTCGAAGATCCATACCGGAGCAAAGGGCAGCTTCACCACGCTTGAAAGCAAAAAGGGCCGAATTCCAAAGAAATTTAAAATTGGAAAGTCTAAAAAAAGGCGATGTTCAGATCTGCGCGCAAAGGGGAAGGGGGAAGATCAAGGAAAAGTAACGCAAACGGCAGAGCGGGATAGAGAGGATCTCAAGGAGGGTACCCCGGTCAAAAAGAGATGCGGATGCAGTTGAAGGGAACTGATCGATACTCTAAAACTGGCCAGTCTAAACTCTAAACAAAAAGTCCCTCTGGAGAATAAATGCCGCGAATCGCGCCGGAAGGGAGCACGTGAAAAAAGTAAGGAAGACCGGGGACCCCGAATTAGGAGGATCAAAACGATCTGCCGGAAAACCTTACCTTGGATCTACCTAATATCCTCAGATTGTGGAAATAGCCAGTAGAGTCCGAAGTGAACCGCGGGGGAAACATGCCCCCCGATAATACGTCATAGAGATGCCACAAGAGCCCAAAAACGTGGTGACGGCTTCGCAGCAGCGGGAGAAATCATGGCTCTCAGTCAAGGGGGGTGACGCAACAGAGGAGGAAAGGCAGCGCAGCGAAGAATCCGGCCGCCCTGTCGTAAGTGATGCGAGCTCCTTCGGGTAAAATAAACCAATCCACTAGCTCCGACGTCCAAAGAGAGAAAACGAAAAGGATAAAACGCGTCTCACTAGATAGAATCAAGACACCTAAGCCCGTTCGAGGGTAGGGTCGAAAAGAGAAAACTCAAAAAAAAATTGCCATAGGCTTCCCGCATGGCGGAGCTTGGCGTCGGCGGGCATCAACAGTCGTCCAATGGCCAAACCGCTATTCATCGCCGGCGCGACAAACAGAAGGGGGAAATTGCCTCAAGGAGGCCATAAAACTGAAAAAAATCGTGAAGTCTGCGAGGTGGCCTAAGAGGCAAAAGCCGCAGGCCTAACAAGTTGAAAATGTGAAACAGGCGGCAATGGGAACTTCGTGGCCGAGGGGGGCAGAAAACACTAAGAAGCTACTGTAGCCGGCTGCGCGTAAAAAAATGTGGGGAAAAGAGGGAAAACTCCGAAAAAAGAGGGACAGAGACAAGCGCGGGAACCGAGGCGAAAAAGCAAACCCGGTCCCAAAGGGCTATCAAAGGGGGAGCGAGCCCGGGAACCAGCTCTAAAGAACGAGAACGGAAAACAGGCCTCAGAAACAAAGCTGTGACCGAACTGCTTGAAAGAAAAAGAAGAGGGGTCATCAGAAGCAAAGGAGAGCAGAGAAGTGACTAAAATCCTCGCGTGATCGAAGAGGTTGGACTTTCGACATAGAAACGACTCTGAGGGCACCCAAACCAGACGGCAAAGATCGGGCTTAAAAAAGGAAAAGGATGCGGGCATCGAACCGCGAAAAGGGGAAAACAAAAAAAAACACCGGAACGAAGGAGAATGGCTGCCAGGCCGACTGGTGGGGAAGGGCAAACTCAGAAAATACTCTGACAACACGGAGAAAAAAAAAGAGTGTTCAGCGCAGTTCGCACCCCAAACCGTCAGTCACAACTCAATTCCATTGTCTTCTACGGGGGCCGGGAGAAAGGGCTCGTTAGGAGTCCGGGCGTAAGGTGCGAGGCCCGCCAGCAGAGGGAGAAGGAAGCAGGGTGTGGGCCGGGGGATCGAGGACAGGGGTGGAAGCGAAGAAACTCGACTAAAAAGTCACCACTAAACCCAAAACCCAAATGAATTTTTGCCGAAAAAACCTGGGAAGGAAAAACTAGAGGAAGCAGACAAGATGCGCGCAAAAAACCGCAATGAAGGAACAGGGATGGCAAATCTTGGTATGCGCCGACGGAGAGATGTCAGAGATGGGAGAAGCGGGGACATTAAAATCAGAGGATCTCACTTTGGACCGACCGTCGGGAAGACGCAGAGCGCCGCGTCGGTCAAAAGAGTAGAAATCGTCGAGAAGGTTCTAGTGCACCCTACTCGCAGAATTACAACCTTAAGAGTCAGGGAAGTGCACTGTCTGCACAACCACGGGCAAACTGGGGAAGTCAGTAAATGCTGGAAACTTGCACGTCTCAATCCGGAGAGGTGAGGGGGGCTACTGTAGTTCAGGGATCGGCGACTTAACGTTTAATGAAAGAATCGAAAGGAAGCTATTCTAAGAAGGCTCGCCGTATCGTCAATAAGAAAAAAGATTCAGCCACAACTCCTCGGCCCGCCAAACTTTAAGAGCGGGAGCGGGCGGAGGCTTAGCTGTCGACCGCGAAAAAGCAGAGGTTAACAAGAAATTTTTTTGAGCGAACTGAGAAAAAACCGGACTGATTCCGATTTGGGGGGAAGACTGATGAATTGTCCGCACGGACTCGCCGGAGCCGGATGTGAAAACCAAAAGCTACCAAGAAGCGAAAGCGGGCCCTCTGTGCTTTCAAACCACCTCGCCCAGGAGACCTTCGTCCGCAAAGTGGGGGCTAACAAAAAAAAGAGAAAAGGTGAGAGCGCGCCTGCATCGGCGAGAGAAGAGAAGGAGAGCGCGGTAACACGAGGGGGTCAAAGCGGAGGAAGGGAGATGTGAAAACAGACGGCACGCCGGGTAAAATTGGCGCACCGATATAGGGGATTGAGCTCAATCAGGTGAAAAGAAAAAAAAAATCGAGGGCTCGCCCCGGTCCGCACCGAGATGATCCTTGCGCAAAGGCGCTGCAGACTAAACCACAAGAAGGAAAGAATATGGAGAAGGTTTCAGAAGAGATCTCCTCAAAGGAACGGGGCCGGTTCCGTCATCTATCTTCTAAAAGGAAAAACGCGGGCCGGCGAGGGGGGGACTTAGCAAGAAAAGGCTGAAGGGGCTCGCGTACCGGACTGGGAGCAGGGACACAAAAGGAAGAGGGAGCAGCCCTTTTTGCTCGCTGCGTCATTGGCCCACTTCAAGGGGGAGCTCAATCGATCGGCAAAGCGCACAATAAGGGTAGCGCTGTGCGTCTCTAAAGGTCTGGTCTAAAAAAAGGTTGGTTGCAAAAAAAGGAGGGCCCGTCAGACGAAAAGAAGAAAAAGACGCAGGAAGTGGGGGGGTGAGGGACAGGATCGTCTAAGGAAGCAATAAAACAACGGGCGAACCCTGCGGCAAACCAAAAAACGAAAACGTTTCTGCCACCTGCGCGAAAGGTAGCAGCCGTCGGACCGGGCGTACAAATAGGGCCTGGAGGGGGCCAGCCAGGGACGACCGCGAGGCGGTTGGACTTATAATCTGGCAAAAAAAATGAACACGACCCCGGAATACACCTCGGGGAGCTCGCGGAAAGCTAAGTCATCGCAGCTCGGGAGTGAGGTGCCGGCCAACTATGAGGACGCGACCGAGTAAATCCCTCCTCTTTGAGAAGGAAGGAAACGTCATGACCGCTCAAAGTCAGTGTCAAGAAACGCCTGGTGGGAAAATAGGCAAAGCAGGAAAATCTACTGTCGAACCAGCCTGCGCGTCGGGTGCTCGTGATAAAAAGAAAGAAAAGGGGAAATCCGCGCAGACCGCGGGAGATTCGTCGCCACGGACGGCGGAAAAAAAAAAAAAGGGGGTTGAGAAGCATGATCAAAAGGTTGGGGCAGAATTCGCCTACCTCACACTCTAGCGAAGCAGGCGAAGACAGCCCTTTGCCAAGACCGACAATAGGGGGAAGAGCGTCTGGGGGAAAAAACGGAAAGAGGGTGGGAGAGATCGAAACAACGTCTTCGAGGTCGCCAAAAAAAAGGTCCGTCGAAGGATGGGGCGACTTGTAAACCGAGAAAAAAGGGGACGCAAAGCAAAGAAGTCACCGTATATTCAGGGCTTGATGACGCCTCTCCGATGATCCGAAAAGGGGGTACTAAGAGCTATCAACCGCGAAGAGGCAACCCGAACAAATACATATTAGGCCGGACGGGGTTCGGCGAAACTCGATAAAAGCGCATCACCAAAAGGAATTCGGAACAATATATTAGTAGGGGAGGACAGTGAACGAAACCTTCCGTCCGCACGTTATAGAAAGCGGAAGTGCCGAAAGGATGTCAATAGGTCAAGCGGAGAGGAAAGGGAATCGGTTTTTCTAAAAAAACACCGAGAAGAACCCGAGATCGTACCGCGTTGCGTAGGGGAAGAAAGCAAAAGAGCCACTACAAAAAAGGTTTAAAAAAAGCGGAAGGGGGAGCGACTAAGGCTCTGCGAAAGAGAGGGCCCCCACGGACCAGCCGAGGGTCTTTGCAATTTCTTGGGATTCAAGAGACGGAAGGGAGAGCGCGGCAGGACAGAAGAGGAAGCTCAATGACACGAGCCAACAAATCGTGAAAGAAGGGAACGAGGATCGACCGAGGGCAGTGGATCTCAGAAGGTGATCGAGCTTCAAAGCAGCGGGCAGGACAGTCGAGATCGAGCCAGGGTCTGGGAAAAAAACGTCAAAAGGCGAACTGGGGGAAGATAATGGAAGTGGCTGAACTTGCAATACGGGCCTCGGATTTTGATGGTAGCGGAGGGACCAAAAAGGATCGTTGGGCGGGGGGGGAAGGAAACGAAAGGGGCTCGTCTCTGGGCGTCCAGGGAAAAGAAAAGGGAGCGGCGACGAAAGAAGATGCCCAAGTGTAAGTGCCGATCTCCCGATTCCCAGACCGGAAAATCCTCTCAAGAAGATTCGAGAAAAGCAAACTGCTGGGTCTAAAAAAGAAGTCTTAAGAGGAAAAGGGGGCGGAGCGCCTAGGTAGAAAACGGGTCGGATCATAATGATTGTTCCTACTTGTGCCAGGGGTGACAACTCTCGGGGGGGGGGGACTCAGGGACAGACCCACTTCCTGATTGTGCGCTAAATCCTTGGATTGGAAGACCTCTGTGCTTTCACAAAAAAGAGACAGAACAAGGGCGCCGCGCAACAATGGCCTAAGATAAACCAAAAGGGGCGCAAGGGGCAATCTGCCGAGGGAAACCGCAAGAAAGAACATTGACCGCCCACGGCAGCTCTCCGAGGTGAAGCCCATCTTTCGATCTAGAGGGGGGGAGTAGGGAAGGAAACAAGGCATATCGTATACGAAAAGAAGACCGGTCAAGGTGCGGAAAACACGAAAACAAAAACGTAGTCACGACGGCGCAGCCCGAGGCAAGAAGCAGTTATTCTAACACCACTTCGGATTCGGAAGAGAAGAGATTGGAGAAGCAAGAGGAGAGAGGAAGGCTAGAACGGCCGCCGCATCTCGGAGGAGAGGGCGAATAGAACGGGGGAGACGGACTTCCTCAATCAGAAGAAAAGGAGGACGCGACCGGGACTTATCTGGAACCCAGTTTTGCTATAACAAAGTCTAAAGGAGGAGATCGCAGTGACCGCGTTAAACTGGCCGCCTTAGAGGGGCTAGGGGAGGATAGGCGCTCTAGCCAATCAAGGGGGGCGGAGGCTGAGGGGCGCGGCGAGGTCTGGCAATACTCTTCGACTGGGGGAAAGCACGGATTCCTGAATTTCAAGCTATAGGCTACAAAAGAAAAAGCCCGTATTCGTTTTGAAGGGGAAATTTTGTCGGCTCGCTCTTCTCCGTCAAGGGAATACGGGAAAAACAGGGGAGTAAATCGGCACGACGCGCGATCACGAGTGGTGAAAAAATCAAGACAAAGGCAGCGGGCCGTGCTCGAGCGTTCTACACTCCTCATAAAGGCCTTAAAAAATCGAGGAAACATGGCGGCCGAGTGGAACTTTTGTTCGAGAGGGAGGCCGATCGGGAAGCAAGCTCGTCTGAGACGTAAGAGTAAAAATCGAAGGGCCGCAGCGAGGAAATGGGGGCGCCAACAAGTTGGTTACAAGCAATAAAGGAGCCCAACTCTCAGTCCTAGGAAGGTCAATGGGAAAGCAAATTCAAGTGGGATATCCAAGGGGAAAAACTTTTCGACCAAGAAAATCACGCAAGGCGCGCCGAAGATCGCCGCAACCTGCGCTGAGACAAGCATCGATCCATCGAGCCAAGACCTCCTGAGCAAACCGTACTCGGGAGGGACTCAATTGAGAATCCACCCGGCGAACGGTTCACCGTGGAGAGCCTTTACCGGGAAGAAGGAGCGCAGAACCATCATCGAAACGGAACGAAATACATTCCTCCTAAAAAATCGAAAAAAAAAAAAAAAGGCTTCGGTAATGGCCAAACGGTCGACGATCTTTGCTCGTAGAAGGACGATCTCAAAAAGTGCGAAAAAATCCTCGAGTGGGTCGAAATCTGTCAAAAACTTTCCCCGGTCGAGCAGACGCAACCCGGGGTATACAACATGCGCCACCGCCAATCAGAAACGGGGACTAAAACAGGACGAAACATCGAACTACACATGACCAAAAAAAAATATGAAAAAATGTTCCAGGGCGGGACGACGTTCGAAACTACTCGAAAATCCACGAAAAACGGGGATTCGGAAAAAGAGTGAGTCAGAAAGTCAAAAGAAAGAAACACGGATCCACGCACTTGAAAAGGCATCTTGGGAAAGCGGCGGGCAAACTTGCGCGGTGAAAATATCTTTCATCTGGCGATACCCGATCGGCGATGCGCGGAAAGGCATCCGGACGATCGTGGGACGGGAGAGAAGGAGACGGTTGAATCTGTCGGAAATCTACCTCAATCACACCTGAGGATTTTATCGACACCGAAGGGGAGGAGTAAAAAACGCCCGCGCAAGGAGCGCGACCGGCAAGGAAGACAAGGGGCGCGGTCAGGGGTAAAAAATGGGATGGGGAAGGGGAAACGATCTACGAGATGGAGAGCGGTAGCGATCAGTCCTCCACTTTGACCAAGCAGGACAGAGGAAGCTAGGGGGGGGAGAGATGGGGAAGACGATCTGGGGAAAAAACGAAAAAAGAGGAAAGGGAATCGACCAAATTCTTGCCTATTTCTCAAAAAATGCAATCACCAAGACTGAAGATTGCAGGGAAGGGGCGGAGTTAAAAAAAGTGCGGGCCGGGGAGGTTGGGGTAACAAGAAGTCGTTAAAAGAGAAGGCGTCCTTGCGCTGTGACATTCAAAACCTTCGCAGAACAGAACGAAGACAAGGAACCGATCGCACTAACCGCCACGCCCTCCAGGACATGGCTGATCCGGCTTTACAGCGAAGAGGAAGGGGACGAAAGGGCGACGAGTCGACGGGGACCATTGGTCCTTGCTCGGTGGGGAGAACGATCAGGAGGGGGGGGGGGGGTTAAAGGCTAGGAGGATCGGCCATTTTCTTCTTCCTCAGAAGCAACAAAGGCCGGACTACCGAAGCTAGAGAGGTTCCATGATTAAAAAGGAGAAAGTGGGGAAAAAAAATGAAGCCAAGAAAGCGCCAAACATCCAGAACACTTCTTGTGCGACTCTCCAGGGGGAGAGACGAAAAACGCCGCACGGCGTGAAATTGAAAAGGAAGGGGCGCAAGAAAATTTAGATGGGACATCAAAAAAGGGACTCATATGCCTTCCGGGGGAAAAGGAACAGTCCACCGGAAATAGGATAGAACGACCTAAGCGGCCTGTCGCTGGCGAAATCAGATAGGGGGAGTAGGCCGTTCCCGTGCGAAAAGGACAGGCTTCTCCAAAATCTCGAGAAGAAAAAAAAAAAACAGGGAAAAAAAAAGAAAAAGGAAAGAGGGGACTATTTGCCGCGGATCGGCAGGCCGTCCGTTCGCACTACTTACGAGAGTACCGGTGGGGCCGCGCGCTACAAGGGGAAAGAAAAAAAGTAATCCTCTCCGCATCCATCAATCCCGGCCAAAACCGGCCAGTGATCGGTACAACTTCCAATCTCCGGGAAGGACAAAAAAAGGGTGGCGCGCTCGCAGGTGAAACTAAGGAAACGGGAGAGGAGGTAGGGGAGGACGATCTTTGGCCAGGATGCAAGGGCGCTCTCTCCCAAGCGAAGTTGGGGTGAAAAAGGGTGCAGTAAGAAAGTGTCTGTTCTCTCTTCAAAATATGGCGGGGGGGAAAGCAAACAGAGTGATGAACACGCATGAGGGGAGAGCACATACCTTCTCCCGGGGTAGGTGAAAAAGCATGGGTGTCCTCACCCTCGAGAGTCAATTAAGAAGGACCAACTGGCAAAAGCTAACGGGCCACGAAAAAATCACTCGGGGAGACTAAAAAACGCTAAGGGTCGCCGTAAAAGGGGGCGACTCAGGAGGGAGGAACCTCAGCTCGCCAAGTCACGCGGGATTGCTGGCCGAGGAGCGGGGGGGAGCGGGAATAACCGATCTGAACTTCCCTGAGGCTCTTTAGAAGAAAATCTAACCACGGTCTAGAGAAGTCAAGCAAAGAGAATGAAAAAACAAAGTGCGGACGGGGCAAAGCACAACCTACGGGGGCCTGCATCGACTCGGGACCTGGGTTAAGCCCCGAAAAACCCAACTTCAGGGACCTGCCTGGGGGGGATAAAAAAAAAAAAAGGCGCTAGATAAAGCTGTTCGACCGCCTGCGCGTCTGGTTTCATCTCGGCGTCTCGTGCTAGGAAGGAAGCGAGATAAAGGGAGAGGAGTCTCAAACGCTCGTTCCCAAGAAAAGAAGGATAATGTACTTCAGAGAAAAAAAGAACTAAAAAAGAAGGTCCAAGCCCTTTGCCAGAAAAGGCGACTGATTGAATGGAGGGTTTTTCGGGACGGCGACTGATCTGATGAAGCGTCGTCGTGGCGCAAAAGAAGGAAAAGTCTTGATATAGGGAAGGAGAGGCTTAAAAAAAAAAAACAAACGAAACCACGATCGTCGAGTCAAATCGACCCAAGATGCTGTCCTCGCACAAGAAAGAGGGAAACAGGGAAAAGCGCAACGTAAAGTTCAAAGGAATTGCGTACGACAGTTTTTCTGGGGGCTAACAAAAAAAAGGTCTCAAACAAAAACGGAGGAGGGGGGAAAAAGATAACGTGCCCTAACCCGTCGACAAAAAAATGGGGATTAAAGAGTCGTTCTCCGGCTTTCGAAGGAGGGGTGTGGGGTGTCGGTCTCAAAAAAGAGGGGGAAGGATTTGCGCATGGCCGACAGATCGGGTGACGGCTAAGTCCTTGTAGCTGTCGGCAGCAAAGGAGAAACACTAAAGATTGTTTTTCTCCGACTCGAGTGCAACAAAAGAGCAAGGATCGACCGCACCCTCCGCAAGCTAAAAAAAGGAAAAGGGGGGACAAAGGCTTGTTATAGTCCATTCAGGTTCTTGAGGAAAGCGCTTACAGAGTCTATGATCATGGACAAAATGACGAGCCGTGGGTGTCGACAAAACAGAGGGCAACAACGCGGCGTGATCTCCTCAAGAGAGGGGAGCGAGCTGCAAACGCAGGCGTCGACAAGAGGAAGGGCGACGCCTGGTACGGGCCCTCACCAGGACTTCTCCAGGAAAGAAGAGGGTCATTGAATTGGCTTAAAGGTTGGAAAAGCGCGTATATAAGAAGGGAGGTCCCGAATCGTAGAGGGGCCGCGAGTATCTCCTTGCCGGGAGGGAAGGAGAGACTCAAACGTCGCTACGGAGAAATCGCCGTTATTTCCCGACAAAAAAGGGAATCCTCCGTAAATCAGGGCCTCACTAAGGGAGCGAGCCGGGGGGGGGGGCCGGAGACCGGAATAGTCGACGGTTCAGGCACAGGGGGGGAAAAAACTCTTGGAGAAACGAAAGGGAAGAACGATGGGCCACGGCCGTAGCTGGAGCCAGTCAATTGCCCGTCTCCTATCTATGTAAAAAAAAAAGGAAATCCCAAGAATACCGTGCAATATACAGAGCAGCTTGGGGAAAAAAATGCGGGCCTCAGCTGTGCGCAACAGGGACTACTAAGATCCACAGAGAGTAGCCTTCACCACTGCTAGGACATAAGCAAGATACGGGGGCCGATATAAAGGAGGAAGCCTTAAATACCGTTGCGAAGGCGCGGCAAGGGATCAGAAAAAATCGGTTCGTCTCGGGGGGGCCTTTCCTAGACGCCACCGGCAGGCGGGAGGAAGGAAAGTCCATTTTCCATCTGCAGGAGGAGGGGATCACGGAAAAAAAAAAAGGGTCAAGTTCCGTGGCTCACGGACGACGCGATCCTCGGAAAATATTTCCTCAACAACAACGTATTTATTAGTAAACTACTATAAGGGGCGGAAGGACCGGGACGCTGAGAAGGGGACGGCGCCGTCTAAAAAGACTCGGCGCTCACCAAACCAGGAGAGGCTCAGCGCTCCATCCAATCGCCGGCGAAGGGGAAACCTTTACGACAAAGAAGAAATGGGCTGAACATCACCGGCTGAACCGTCTGGGAAAATTGGAAGCCGGTCGGCGCTCGGGGACGAGTGCTCAGAGGAACGCTCTGCGCCACGCGGGGTGATGACGCTAAGATTGGCGAATCGTCGGGGGGGGGTGACACATAGGATAAAGGGAGGAAGCGATAAAAAAAGAAGTAGTCGTGGTGACGCGGCGGGGTGTGGTCAAATTCTCTTTCTCCGAAATGGAACAAGAGGGCGAAGTCTCACGGCCAGAAAAATCCGGACGAGAAATAGGAAAAAAAAAGTGCGCTTCAAGACCACGTCAGAAATCTAGTCTTAAAGAAGAGAGCCTCGCCGGGCGTGAGCTACTAAAAAGGAGGGCTGAAGGGGGGGGAATGAAGGACGCGACTTGCACTTTTCCCCTGGACTCTCTTAAACGGGATCAGTAAGGTAATCGTAATTGAAGAAGAGCATTAAAGGAAAAAAGCAGCCATTCGGTAAGACAGATCGACCGAAGAGGATCTTGTGAAAAAGGGACAAGTGAAAACTTGACATTCAAAGGAGGAAAAAGAACAAGAAAAAACTCGTGGCGACGGGGGACTTTGAAATCAGCAATCTCTCCTATCTCGCTTTCGCAGGGACAGGGGGACCTAGATCACATCTCGTAAACTGGGAAAATCTAGAAAGGCAGATTCAGAGGGGAGGATCCAAAAGCTAGTTCAACGTGGAGAGCCGGAAAAATCAAGGTCTTCGACTCGCCAGAATAAAGAGATGAAAATACGACGTGCCGATAAAAAAGCCCGAACGACTGCTGAGGAAAAGGGAAGATAAAAAAAAGAGGGAGCGTGATCGTAGAGCTACGAGAGACAGTTGGGAGGAGTCTCAAAAATCCGGGAGGTGGGAAGGGGGCAAATGGCCGCATCTGGAGAACAACAGTGTCGATCAAACCGAAAGTCAAAAGGAGGGCGGGATCGCAAAGCCTATGTACGAGGCGGGGAATGACAATGACTAAAGCGAGACCGGCAACGTCCATAAAATGGGAAATGCGTGACGTTTTTGAGGGAAAAAAAGGAAAAGATCAACAACAACAAACGGATGAATATAGGGCTTTCCAAGCAGAAAACCGTCGTCAAAAAAAACTGGTAGGTGGGTCCGTCGTGCTGGGCGTAATGGTAAGATGTCGGCGCGGGGACAGGCTATTTCGTCGCAAGGGGAAGAAAAAGTCAGGGTTGAACGTCGGAAACGTGGGCACGGAAACAGAAGGAAGGTGTCGGCAAACAGGCAACCTACGAGGGGGTCAGTGGATGGACTCTCGGAGCTTAGATCGAGAAAAAAAAGGAACCTAGCCAGAAAAGAAAAGAGTAGCCTTGGGAGGGGGGGCGGAAAAAGGTGGATGGAGGCCTGCGGGATTCGTCTATAGCTGGGGGGACATTATCTCCTAAGGAGCAGGCAAAACCAGGGGAAAGAGGAAAGGAAACGTCACATAGCGGCAAAAGTTAAGGAAAAAAGCGGCGATCTGTCATCTAATAAAGATAAATCTTGCAACCTACAAAGTTAACGTATATCGACTGCGCCTTGCGGACCAGGTTCAGCGCAAAAAGAACTGGAAGTTGGATTAGTGCCCGGCGGCCCGGGAGGGATAAAAAAAAAAGTGGTCACCGGAAATGAGCCCCTACTACTGGGGGGGAAGGCCATTCGATCTCGGGGGAAAAAAGGCGAAAGAGCGGCCCTGTGGGGAATTGAAAGAAAAAAAAAACTATCCCTATGCCATCCTCTTCAGGGCGAGCACGAAAGAAGCCGGCTAGCTGACGTCCCCGAAGGTGAAGGCGAACGTGGGTAGTGAAGAAAGAAGATAAACGCGTGATCGCGCGGATGACTGGATTCGGAATCTTCTTCATTTTGTTGGCCGGGAACGGGAGCGACGACACCCATACTAGAAAGGGGCCGTAAGGGGGCAGTAAAAAAAAGAGACCGTGCAAGTGCTTTCAAAACCAACACTACAGACCTGGGGACGCTGCCCCTGCTGAAAGGAGACCTTTGGAGGCGAAATTGCAACGCGCGGAAATGCAAGGGGGGGAAGACTCCAAGTAAACTGTCCAAAGGGCCGGTTCACTGCTAGCGCGCAGGGACTATGGGAACCGCTTAACGGAATCAAGGTCCCGGTCAAAAAAAATCACGGATGGCGAGAGGAAAGTGTCCTTCTCCTCAGAAAGCGTTGCGGGAAAAAATTCGCGCCCGCGGCCGTTCCGTGCGCATTAAACTGATAACGTTGCAATCAGAGAGCAACAACCCCCCCTTAGAGTGAGGAAGGGAAATTGGAGAACGAGGAAGAAGATCGCCTCCGTCCACTCACAAGCAAGGTCATCAACTTGCGCGGGACGGTCAAAAGAAAAGGCGAGGAGAAGGACTTCAGCGAGAGCAACAAAGCTGAAGGGCGCGCACGGAAAACACACTTAAAGACGCAGATGGTGATGAAAAGGGGCAAGAGCTTTCAACTGTAACCAAGGAAAAAAGAGGCTCGACATTCGGCGGCGTATTAATAAATCGCCCACCTTTTGATCGCGTGGGGGAGGCTGAGGTCTGGCTCTCTGTATAAGCGTGGGGGCAGGAGGACCCGTAAAGGAACAAGCTAAAGAGCAAAAGGAAACAACTAGATTGAAGCTTCAGGTGAGGCCAGCCCGCTCGGCGAAGTGAAGCACCCGGTGAAGAAAGGACAAGGAAAAAGAAAAAATCCAGCGGTCACTTTAAACAAAGAGGTCTCTCCCGAAGGTCGCAAGGGTAAGTAGGACGCGCGGTCGACCCGAGATCTAACCAACCACGCCGCCCCTGGCGTGCCAGGGGAGAGTCGGAAAAAAAAACATCGGGCCGATCGGGCAATCAAAAGGGATCGTAACGTCGATGGTCCTCATCAAAAAAAAGAGAGACAATGCTTCGGGCGCAACATTCGGTAGAAAAAAGATCCAATAGAAAGGCAAGTTCCAAAAAGAAAAAGGAAAGCTTCCAGTTCGCCAAGGGGGGACAGACGGCAACGCAAGGCGCGAAGGATGAAGGAGAGAGGGGGTGAAAAAGAGAAGAAAGAGAAGAGAAAAAACGCCCGCGGCGTACCGACTCAAGCAAAAGAAGTCGACCCTACGGTCGCGGTCCCGTGGAGAATGGAAGAGGGTAGTCTCGGAAACGCTCACCAGCTCGGAAATCCTCAGCAGTCCGCAGACAAAAGTGGAAACGCGGGACGGCTTCGTCAGGCCATTTGCAAGTGCTCGAGATAAGGCGACTTGGGCAAAAAAAGCAAAAAGAAAGTTGATGAGTAAAAGACAAGAAGAGTAACAAGGGAGAGCGGTCACACCAAAGTAAAAGGCTGCATTCGCAACGCCATATGAAAGAACGGGAAACCGGACTAATAAACTCAAGTCAAAAAGTGGGTAAAGAAAGAAAAATGCAGTGCGTGACAGACGGGGGTTTGGAAAAAAAGCTGAAAATCTCTCTCAAAAAAAAAACGGCAATGGGACGCGCGTTAAGGCGACGCACGGCAAAGTCCATCTTTGTAAGCGGAAAAAAGGCAAGTACAAATTGGGAATGTAGTAGAGGTCAGGTAGGGAAACCAATGAGGGCCAGATTGGGCGTTGCGCAAAAAAGTAAAGAGGGTTCGGGGGCTGCTACCGCTAATTTTAGATATCAAGGAGACTATGGGACAACGCAGAGCCTGGTCCACGCTCCGTTGCGCTCTCGACTATCTCTCCAAAGCGCATGACTACGAGTGGGGGGGGGAAAAGTCCCACACCCGCTTAGATGAAATTAAGGGAAAGTCGTTCTAGGAGGGAGAAGGACAAGGAGGGAGCTCTCCACTTACAAAAAAGAAAAGCGCCGGATAATCTCGGGAAGAAAACAATATCGAGCTGGATCGATCTTGCAACCCGAAAAGTCAGCGGTCAAAAGCGGGACGGCTGCGCCAATTTCTTTCCTTCTTATGGCACCACGAAAGGGAACGGTCATGGAAGGGCTGAAGAAAAAGTTCCTGACGAGAGGAAGGGTAGAATGATAGGTCACAAATAAAGGGAAAACGGTGCTATTCCTGGCTCAGTCAAAGGAAGTGAGCGAGACTACTAGCGGCCAGGGTTCAAAAAAAAATTCAAGCACAGGGCAGAAAAAGAAATGGAGACTCAGGATGGCCCAGGCGGCGAGTCTGGGGTGGATCGATGGGGGCCTTCTACCTTGTCTTTGGTGGATAAACAGGGATCCGGCGATGGGGAACCGTCAGAGGAGGAGTTCGCCTTGCAAGCGCCAAGTTGAACAACATTCCTTTCCCACAAGAACCGCAAGGAGGTGTTGCGAGCGTTGCAAATTCTAAAAGGAGAGGCTTCAAACAACCAGCTGTCGACAGATCCAGGAAAAAAAAGAAGGGCCTACAAGGAATCACCAGGATTGGGCCGAGAGAAGAATTGCAGTCTAAAATCTGCCTATCCTCCGCACTTGCGGTAACATTGGAAGCGGGAGAGATCGCAAAAACA
>Ga0179593_1445202_pt1 | contig 16715 bp, 14 predicted proteins | sample CZODoug2_1_08_16_FD_185931 | JGI IMG/M metagenome (GOLD analysis project Ga0179593, IMG submission 185931) | Vadose zone soil fungal communities from Angelo Coast Range Reserve, California, USA - CZODoug2_1_08_16fungal (PacBio error correction) | ecosystem: Environmental > Terrestrial > Soil >...
CCAAGTCTTCTCGGGGGCAAGGCATGAGGGAACCGAAGGCACACTCTCTTAAATGAACCAAATGGATGTACGGGAATATGGGCAGGGGTACCACTGAATCATGGTGTCGAAAAGAGAACGTGAGGAGAAGAGCCACCGAAACCCAAAGTAAACTGTCAGCGCTTCATCGGTCAAAGGAGAAAAAGAGCGAGTAAGCAAATCATCAAACCACTTACGGCGCCAAACTGGAAGGCAAGAGGGGCGACCGAAGGGACCAAAAAGCTTGGAAGAAATGACACCTTACGGCGAAACGAAAGGTGTCCATTATTCCGGGGACTGGAGCGGAAACAGACATATAACTCAGGAAAAGTGCCTTAAGATAGAGAGCACCGAGACGCGCGCCCAGAAGGGAATGGCTAAGAATCACGGAATTACACCACCCTCACGCGCAGGGGATTAGACAGAACAGGATTTGTAGATCCGAGCACACAATGAACCAATAAAATGAAAAGGAACGCTCACAGAAAGATTCTGGAGTAAAGAGCCCAATACCGAAAAAGGTCAACGAAGCATCGACGACCATGGCCCATTCCCGCGAAAAGATAACCACACTACGGAAAAAAAGACTGCTAGGGACAGTTGAATAATTAGGAGGGCAACTACAGAACGGCAGTTTACGCGAGGGAAAAGAGGAGAGTACAACGTCCTACAAGCCTCGAGAAGAGTAGCCACACAGCAAAAACAGCACGAGAAAGCACATCCCACCGCCTAAGAGTCAAGCGGCCAAGAGATTCGCCCGGGCAAAAAACACGACCCTAGGATCAGGACATTGCACTTCAATGGGGAAAGACTTAAATCAAGAAAGGGACTCGAGCAGAGGCCGCTAGCAATCGGAGATGACAGTCCAGATCGCACTGAGGGAAGGGAAGCAACAGAAAACTCCTGAAACGTATCGGCGCAAATCTTCCGGAAAAAAATAAGGAAAGGGAGGACGAGAACGGATAAAAAGGGAAAAAAAGGACGCTATCAGCCACACCTGAGATTAGTCAAGACAGCGAACATCGCAAACGAACTCGGCGAGGGATATTCTGGACATTTGGAGTTTTACCCTGGGATCTGTTCTCAAGAATTACAGCGATCATCCTTGGAAGGACAGCGGTATCGCTACTGTGGAAAAACGGAAGTGGGGAGGGGGCACCTTATTACGTTTTCGGGAGAGGTCAAGAAATGGAGCACTGAAGGTGGGCTTACTCTCTGTCTCAGCGTTAAAGGGGAAAAAAACGAAACCCGGAGGCGATACAAGGTCTCATGTAATCCGGAGAAAGAAAAAACGCAAACAAGGGCCGACGTCATGAAAAACATTCTTGAAGAAGCTTTATACGAACGAACCACTTACAAGCGAATGAGATTCATATGGGGGGGCACAAGGCTACTAGCAAAAGGGGCCGCTTCTAGAAGCTTAGAAATACTACCAAGTTCCTAGTCTTCTCACGAAGGCGATGGACGGAAAACCACGTCCACCCGTCAAGAAGAAAACTTTCCCACCTAAGAGGGCTGGCGCCCGACTGGAGACGGTAAGACATAGACTGTCTCGACATCAACCTGCGATGGACGTGACCGGAACAGGCTCACCGCTTCTGATCAAGCGGGGCCAGGAAATCGCACCGCGAACCTCGTCCTTACCTCAATTATCGGGACGTGCGGACATAGAAGCGGGTTCTCAAGAAGGAAGGAACTGGATCAACGATATTAGAAGAAACCGAAGAGGCACCTATGACCTCCCGTTCTAAACTTCGCGAGCGAACGAGAATAAAGGAGGACCCTCTATAAGAGGACCTTACTTGACTACAGGGAGGGGGGGGAGCATCACTCAGAAAAAGAGAGCACGAAAACAAGGGGGGGGGGGGAGGAAGAGGAAGAGAGTGGGTGGGGTATGACGTAGAGAAAAGGGGATCAAGACTCGGATGGCATATATTTTCAAAGGTCACAGAAGGATTTCGTAAGAGTTCCGCTGAGCGAAAAGGTCTACGACCGGGAAGAATAGGGGAGGGAGTCAAGGTGAGGGGGAAGAAGTCCGGAATACAGCTAGAACCATTCGGATGTACTGAACAGCAGCATTGATTTAAACTGAAGGTGCTGGGGGTGTTCGATGGAGGTCAGCTGGATAAGAAGTTATCATGGGAAAGGAAACGTCCATAGCAGAGAAAATTTGTCGAGGCTGCTGGGTAACGCAGTCGGCGACGAGTCAAAAGATTCTCTTGGCCCTGAAAAAGAACGGGAAGGATGGATTTTGTCTTGGGACTAGCGGAAAAGGAAAGAGGAGAAACTTCGGAATAACTGCCACTTGTCGGAAAAGACCGGGGGATTTTAAGCGGTCAGGCTAGTGAAGGGCCAAAAAATATGAAAGAGCTGTACTGTGCAGAGGGTGCGTCCGTGAGCTTTTAGATTCAAGAGGAGTAAATGCGGAAAAGGTCCAAGTCGGCTAGATCGAGTGGTTAATCGATTACTTAGAAATTTATTTCAGAAGGGTGGGGGTGGGGGTCAATTATGGAACAGTACAGATGAAGAGTAAGCCATCACGATGATAAAAGGATTTCGACCTATAACGAAAAAAAAGGTAATATTACACAGGAGGCCTCAAGAAAATGTGAGGGACTTCTTGTCAACGCTATCGCTAAAGCTGGCGTTAGATTGGGCTCACAGATCCAGAAAAAAATCCCAAAAAGAAAATGGTAGCCAGAGGTGGCGTATTGCAGATTGGGTGACAACGGATGGGTATTTGGTAGCAAAAGAACCGGGGGGAGAAGTGTGCGTGCACAGGGAAAAGAAGACGTTTATCTGTAATGGGGCGAGGGGGTTAAACTGGACTCTCTGCAGGCGTCGATAGGGGAAAAGGAATGAGGAGACGAGGCAGGTCTGCTGAATTCTGCAGGAAGGGAGACAGAAGAAGCTGTGAATCTCCGCATGGAGGAGAGGAGGCGATCATCTGCGAGAGATAGATGTGGGCGATGATGAGAGACTAAGCTTAACTCATGGGAGGGGGGACAGTGAAGAGCAGAGGGCGTGGGGATGCTTGGAAGAGTAGGGAGGATTAGAACGCGATGACGGAGGGGGGGATGTGTATATCGATACAGGCTGTGGCGGCTGCCTGTGTTATAAGCTAAAATCAAAGGAGGAGTAAGGACGGGGGTGGAGGAAATACGAGAAGTAGCAATCTAGGCAGGTAGTAGGAGGGACCCCCTCATCGAAAGAACAGATGCAACTTTATTGGTGGTGTAGTATCCGGGCGTTCATTTCAGGCGTAAACCGATTCAGGGTATGAAAGGAGGGGCCGAAGAGAACTGAAAAAAGGAAGGTGGGGGCTAGATACTCCATCGATCTGGAGTGGGGAGATTCCTGGATTTTGGGGTTTCATTAATCACGCATTGGGGAGTACCTTTCTAAGGCTGGCGGGGTCAGGGGACTCGGACGGATATGCTGTTGGCAAGACATGACTATACGGGAGCGAGGGACTTAGACCAGAGGAGATAAGGGGCATCGGGGAATGTGAGATCAGCATGAGTATCCTAAAGGGGAAAGGAAGGAAAGGAAACACGACGAAGGGAAAAGGAAGTTCAGTCTTCCAGGAGGGAGTCACGTGGTTGGCAACGGTTACGAAGGGAGCCATTGCTCACTGGCTATGAAGAGGCGCTGTCGGAGTTGACCGAGAAGCGAACATAGGAAAGGGGGAGTGCGGTGCAGGGGGGGGAAAGCAGACGTATGATTCATGATGTTCACTGTAAGAGGATCGAAACCCATGCCAACTCTTAAAGACAGGTGGGGGGAGGTCGTGCTCATCGGAGAGAGGTATTCAACAGGGTACTCATTAAATAGCGGTCGACTAGATGCAGAGTTTTTGTGACCATTTCATCTCTCTAAACAACAACCTCTTATTATTATGGATATATAACTGAAGAAAATTCAGTCATCTATCTTGCCAAGTGCTGGCACCTGGCACAGCACCAAGTCGCTAAAGCTCGGCAAAAACAAAGTCACCAAAAAGTATTGTAAGGACCGGAACGTGCGGCTCTGTACAGAATGAAACATCAAGGGGGTACTCACATGACGCAGGACCGTGCCTAAACGTGCAAGGGTACAAATGTAAAGACGGGCGTTGCGTACTAGGTAATACCCTACGACAGGAAAGAAGATCATCCCGCATAAACAACTTCTGCGCAACTCTTGGCCGTAAGAGGCGTAGACGTCTGGAAGAAAAACACCCTCTGAAGGCAGGTCATGACAGGGGCACCTACTCAAGGGAGAGGGTACCAAGAACGTCAGACCTTACTAAAGACAGATGCTAAAAAAAACATCAATCCAAATACTTGCAGGCGAGCACGACCGAAGAGAGCAGAAAGGTTCGGCAGCTGAAAAGAGGAGAGGACAAGTACTCCCAACCACTCCATCAAGGGCTAAAGCTTCTGGGGGGGGAAGGAGCGACCAACAAAACACAATCCAGAAAAGCACTAGAAAAAACTCCTTCGCTGTGTAGAGAAGCATCGCGAACGGGGTTGGCCTAATCAGCAGAAAAGACTCAATGCACTTCATCAGGAAAGAACCCTAGACCATAACAACTAGAAATTATAAAGATCATCGGGGGGCGGGTAAAAAAGATGCGGTTAACGGCTATACCACCCCCCCCATACTTGTCAGTTTAGAGGAGCAGGTCCTACAGACCTTGGAAGGCAGCGCTCGCAGAAAGGGCGCAACTAACTCAGAGCAGCAAGAACGAGCAACGAACAGTGCCACATAGAGGATGTGCCGCTCAAGAGAGAGCAACAAAAAAGCAAAACCGCTATACGAGGATGAAATCCCGAACCAGGAAGCTCTATGAACATACTCGGATACAACAGGACCAATCAGACAACGGCGAGCCCATGACGGAGGACGGGTTAATTAAGAGGAAAAATCAGAAAGAAAGAAGCGTAAGGCTAAAGATAACCGCCACTTATCGGGAAGCAGATGCATAGCAGAACAACCCCGATGGAAGCCTACAGAAAGGCTACATATAACCTCTCTATCGGGCCCTCCAATGTCGCACGCACCTGAGCAACCCGGTATACCAAAAGAAGAGCAAACAGGAGAAATTCGGGATTGTCACAGGGGGGATTGGACCCTGATCTTTGGGCACGGGGGCCCAAACCTTACTCGCAAGAAAAGGGGGTAATCGGAAGAATGAGTACGGTCGGAAGGGGCACAGGCAAACGTGGGGAAGTCGTTAAAAGATGGCGAATCCATGGGCCATGACTGGGAGTCCTCGTCACGTACATATTGTCCCATCCGAGGGGAACCAACAAAAAGGCCGAACGAACACAAAGAGGATAACGGTAGAAAGGATAAAAAAAATCAAAAAAAAAACCTGTCCTTTTGGGACGTTCTGACCGACAAACTGAGAAAGCTCGAGGCACGGCTCACGGACAACGATGAACCCACGTACGCGTGATTCATGCCGTTGGGGTGCACCAGTACTATCACCCAACCGTAAGCCAAAGAGGGACAAAAGAGGTCTGGCGTCCAAGGGAAAGGGCCGGGCAGGCGTCAGAAGGGTTCTATTGATCGTCTAGAATGTCCCAACAAAAGCCATCGGTACACCCATAGACACGTCATACCTCCGAGGGGACTGAGGGACTTAATGACGTCAGCAGAAGCCGAATTTCAGTCATCACTGAATGGACGTAAACTTGTACAGGCTAAAAAGAGGTAAAACTCAATAAAAAAACATCATAATGACGCGTAGCCTTTAACTCCAGGAACGAAAATACAATGGTGAGGGAGAAGCGCCTAGGGAGACATCTTCGACAAAACCGGAGCGAAGACCTAAGAATTCTACAGGAACCCCTGCGCTCAGAGGAAGACGACAGACAGAGAAGAGGGGAAAGGATAGATAGACACTGCTCTACCATTTCTGGAATAAAACAAAGTACAGGGGGGGGGGGGGGGGCACCCCCCACCACCCAGAAAAGTGTCACTATGTGCCAACAAGGAGGGAAAAGAGGATGATCTGTTTGAAGTAATATTGAGAGTTCGGGATGATTAACATCACTTTGAGCCGCAGACATCGGAGAGTCATAGAACCCAAGAATGAGATTCGTCTAAATGGGGCTGGTTGAAGGTCTCCTGTGATAGATTGGATGAGGAGGCGTCAAGTGCTGGGGAAAAAATAAAAAATCTGGAACGTCTTTGACGAACAATTATTAGGCAAGACATCCATTTAGGGTAAAGGAGAGGGATTGCTGTTATCGGGGCAGTATCAGAAGAATGTAAGCCGGCAGGTCACGTCCAGAGGAAGGGGTGATGGGGAGAAGAGGCACGGGACATCCTGACACGCGCATCACCAGATGGAGGTGGGGACGGAAAAAAAAAGTGATATGAACGGGAAGAGGGGGAGGGTGTCGGGTATCATAGGGAAGGGAAATAAAGGGACAAGGATGGGGATCCTATAATGCTGGGAAGTTCCAGGGGGAGAGAAAAGGTAAATGGGGACCACAACACTATTAAGAGCAAGTCGACTGGTCATAAAGGGGGGATGTATAGGCAGTCTCTAAAAAAAAAAAAAAAAAAAAGTGCTTCAGGAAACGGCCGCCAAAAATCAGGGCTGAGTCGATGTATGGGGGTGGGTTATTGCGTTAACTAAAAAGGTTGTAAGGTCGGGCCTTGGTGGTCCAGAATAGTTAGTGGCGAACCGAGTAACAACAGCTCTAACATTGATGGTCGGGAAAGATAAGAACGACCAAGGGGGGACTGACGCCTCTAGGTGTACAGGCAGGGGACGTTGCGGCGAAAGGGGCTGGCGCCGGACCTCAGTGCAGCACAGATACCATTAAATCCCAAAATATAAATACAGGGAGAAATTGAGCCGAGCCCGTTGGGTCCGATTTGGAAGAACGAATAAGCCCCAGGGCGTGCACGCAGTTAGCATCCTAAAGGTGAGATTAGTCAGCGTAGGAGAGGAACGTCAGGGCGGAAGGTGAATGCAGGTGTCACTTCATAGTGATACGGGGGGAAAAGGGTGTAGTGCTAAGAGGCTGGACTGCTGTTTGAAAGAAGAATTCGCCGTGATTAAGGTCATCTCCTGATGTCGGGCCCGAGCACGAAGATAGTCAGACGCTGGAAGTGTAGAGAAATGATGAAAGGCATAGCCTGACCATGAACCTTTGACGGGGTGTACGAAGCGGTAGAGACAGGTTCGCTGTGCGAAAGGAGGGACCATACTATGACGAGGGGGGAGGTGTCGGGATAGGTCGGGGTGCCTGAGGACTCTATTGTATGAGAGAAGCACTGCCACTCTGCGCGAGGGGGAAGGGTGGTATAGCAGCGAGAGAAAAACGGCTGTAGGGAGGGAGAGCGCCAAAAGGCACTCCGGGATAACGTCTATGGAGGGGGGGAGGGGAAGAGCCAGGGGGGGGAAAGAGGGAGGCGATGAGGGAGTCTAAGGAAGCCTGTAGCCGTACAGCGGGGGGCCAAGAAAAGGGGGAGGGTTAGGGAAAGTCCAGCGAGAAAGTTTTAAGGACTTTTTGGGAGTCTGGGGGGAGTGGGGGGGAGAGATGGGACAAAGCTGGGAGTGGTTCTAGCCGGGTCGCGGAAGGGTGTGGGCGAGTTCCGTGAATACATGGGTCACAGATAGAAAAGTTTAAAATCGATTGCCTTAGATCGCAGAAGAAGGGCATAGGTTGAATGATGTGGCAGGACAACCGGAGTCGACTCGCCAAAAGGGCAGATGATGGAAATTTGGGAAAAAAACTTCAGAGCTTTGAGTGTCATGTGTCCCCGTCTCTCGGATTCACGGGGTTGGTCTAGGGTCCGCTTCTACTGCCCTAACGTCAAGAAGTTTAAGGGGTGACCTGCGCGGAAGAGAGGACTACTAAAATGCGGGATCTCGACTAATTAGGAGAGTCCGTTTGGGTACGCGTGCCGGCCGGAGGAACGAGCCGCTTCTTCTGATAGGGGGGGGGGGGGGAACCAAATGAGGTGGAATCGGCATAGATAACCAGGGCCAGGCCCTAGAATACAGGGGGGGGCCTATGTTTAGCGCTTGAGAGAGGGGGGAGGAGGTGTCCCAGGGACAAGAAAAGTAGAAGCATATGTGGAAATTGGCGGGTAACTCAGCTCAAACAACAAAAACGTAAAGAAAAAAGAAGGAGGGAAAGGCAATACACGTCGGAGCTCGCTGACCGAAGAGCAACTCTCTCGAAGGGGAGAGGGGGGCACAAGGAATGGACTTGAGATTGGCAAAGGGGGAAAGCGCTTCTGCCGATGAAATCATGGTGTCAAAAAAGGTCGGAGGAACTAGAAGGCAAAGAAAGGGGACAACTCCTCTTCCGAACTGGTACGGACTGCCATCGGGAAAGAAGCGAAATAAGATAACCGCAGGGCTCAAGACCACGATAAGCAAAAAATCATGGTCGTGACACAAGGACGTCCCTATAAAACCCACGGCCAGGAGCCCCTTACTACCCAAACTGCTATCGAGGAAAGGGGGCAATATCCCGGGGCGCGGGACTGCTTACCTGAAACTAGCATTAAATCTGGAAAAACACTACCTGAATCCTCCCTCTAGATCCCCCCGGATTGCGCGTGTCAGTTCACACAAACATATAAAACGGACGGCAAAGGAAATACCAAAAACCGCTCATTATATACTGACACAGAACCGTAGTGTGGATCGAGCAACATACACAAAGAAAAAGGAACAGCCTAGCAATCCCATCCATGATAAGACCGCTACCTTAAGTATCTGGGACTGGGCCGGGACCAAACACCTCCCGTCTACTTCATAGGGGCCCACACCCAAGCAACCGCGATAACCAGCCAGAAAAAAAAAGAGACTTAAAGATGCATCGGGAGAGGAAGAATGGGCGTTATACCCAGAATAACAGAAGGTGTTAAGACGCAGCACCAGGGCATCCCACGGTGTAAAGGTGGCCCGTACCAACTCTCGAAATTCGGCGAGGAGACAAGAATCATCGAAAAAAGCACAGAGAAAAACCGAAGCACAAAAAGAGTGATCAACTACGGTGCCAGCGTGGGGTTTTCAGACTCACCGCAAAAAAAACGTAAAGAGGCTCCACAATGGCCCGAAAGGATCGAGAAATAGCACAATCAACTAAACAGCCAAGAGTAGAGACTCAACTGCGGGGGCTACGACATGCAGAGTAATGAAATACCTCATCGAGACGGAAAGCAGAAAAGGCTGGAATAAAGTACCAGCACATTTACGCAAAGAGGCAAGAAGCGCAATTCACTCCAACGACCGCCCTAGGGGGATCTAACGAACGTGCTCAGAGAACAGAGCTATAGGCGAACTGGCGACGCACAACAGGGATGAAACCTTTATTTCGCTCCCAAAAGGAAAAAAGAGAAAAAAAGAAAACGACCACCTCTTGTTTCAGGTCTAGTGGGGATCATTGTGAGGGGAAAGATCACATAGGAGAAAAAGGAAAGTATCGCGACAAGAACGGGGAAATGTAAAAGTAAAAAGAAAGGGGAGGTCTGGAGAGGCGGAGATTTCAAATCAATGTCTAGGTGAACTGTGCTTCTGTCCAGCACGGTCCAGATAGGGACCACCCAAAAAAAGGGGAGCGACAAATCTAATGTGAATCGGGGGTGAGAATAAAACACGAACAAGAAAAGGCAAAATAACCCGACTGGGTCGCAGGGGGGAAGGCAAGAGGAACTGGAGATCAATCACAAAGGACCGACAAGCGAATGGAGGAACTGAAGTTGTTCTACTGCATTAAGCGTGCCAAGAGGCGACCACAGGACACCTGAGGGGCCCAACGTTGTCCGGGTTCCCTGGTTTCTAATCGAAGGGCCGCAATATAGGCACCGTGATTCCTGATTTTCTTACTCCAATAATCTATACACGCTAATGCTGTAGTCCTTGCGAAGAGTGTTACTCTCTCCACCCTCACAGTTTTATTGGGAGACACAAAAGGCCTCCTTAGGGATTGTAATTTTAACCGGCTACAGAAGTCCCCTTAGCTTGCGCACGGGCAAAAATCAGGGGCCATTCTCTTGTTGGTACTTAACCGGACCAAACCGCGGAGAGAAAGAGGGAAAAAGGGACAAGCAAGGAGGGGACATAGCCAGGGGACATAAACGGAGCCTTGAAATAAATCGCAGGGAAAAAGGAGAAAAAATCAGAGAAAGCTCGAGAGGATGACCGCACCCTTGGAAGCGACTGAAAAAAAAACACCTACTTCACCCAGTCGCTCTAGCGAAAAGAAAACAGTCATGGGACAGGAGCCCAATCGCAGAGGGGCTTCAAGTTAGGGGGGAGAGCCTCGACATACGGCGCAGTACTCCCACCGTACGCCTCACCAACAGTATTAGAAAAAAAAGAGAGAATGAATGGGGAGTAATCGGATAGGAGGGAAATGAATAAAGGGGAGAGAGTCGAGGAGGAGGGCCTAGTGCTCACCACTGTAATCATTACCCGGTAGGTAGGGAAGTTCCGAGGAGTCCCCAAAGTCATACTTTTAATAAGTGGTATGCGCGACAATGGAGGTGAAGTAGTAGGGGTCGGAGTCACATCTTGGGAAGAAACCATGCAGGAACTATGTACGGCAAGGAACCCCAAAGGAAACCTAGGGGAAATGTTGCTTTGGGTAGGGACCAAGTGTAGCGTAAGCCAATTCAAAGGAACGGCAAGGGGAGGCCGGCCGTCTCTGTGGCACCTGCCCCGTGCGGCGCAGGGCCCAGCCGGAGTGGTCCTGCTGAGATGAGGGAAAGGGAAGCTTTTTTTCGGGAAGGATCTAGCGGAAAGTACCCAACTAGGCAAGGGGGGGGAATCTTTTTCCGCTGGGAGCGCGCATGTGAAATCGGCACTGGTGCCACCCTAGAAGAGCCAGGGCGCTTGTGTACTCCTGGGTTCATAGGGAGAGGAGCAAACTTTCTTGCTGACACGGCCACCCGGCAGGCGTGAGGGTAAGTTGGAGGAGTTGGGGGGTCTACAGACATAGAAACTTTTGGTAGGGCCCGTTGTGTGGCCTAGAAGGAAGACCGAGGAACAAGAGTCACACAAAGGGAGCACATCCCGAGAACAGAAAAAGAAACGTAATAAGGGGCAGAAGAAAAGAAAGAATATTTGTCAGTAATTTAACAGAAAAGTTAATTGTAAACGCTGAAGACTAAAGGTATTCGGGAACAATCCCGGGGGGGAAAAAAACCCAACTAAGGCCGGAATTTGGGGAAGGGAGGCGGGGGGAGATGTTAAGGGGAGGGTGTCTTTACCGCGGGGACCTCTTGTCCTGATAAGAGAAAAAACTGAAGATGAGAGGAACATGAGTTATTTGGGAGAGGTCACAGGGAGCTGCTTGAGTAAATACGTGGTGTGGTGATATGAGAAGACGATGTCTTGCTGGTTTCAGAAAAAACGGAGAGGAACCACGACCCGCATTTATCTCGGACAAGTGCCCCATGCTGGGACTGTGTAGCGTGAAGGGGAAGCGAGTGAATTGAACCAGGGGCGGGCACAGTTGTACTGCAGAGAGTTGGGGGTGGACGAAGAGTATATTAAAGAAGCTAGAAGAGGGGGTTAGGGCGGGTGGGATTGCCGTTACTCTGTGCGGTTCGGAGACCAATGTTCACGTTGGGAGAGCTGAGGACGGTCGTAGAGAACAGATGCACGCGAAGAACGGCTTTTTTAGGGTGGAGGGGCGGAGACTCCAGCCTAAATCTCTACGCTTTGGTGCTAAAGGAGTTTTAAGGGGGATGTAATCTCGTGCGCGGGGGCATTGCCATGACGTCGAGAAAAAAGGGGAGTCCACTGGGAGGACGCTGAGGACGGACCAAAAACAGCTCGTCCTTTTTTTCTGGGGAGGGGGGTATCAGCGCGGGGGAGGGGGGGGAGAGAACATGGAGTGGGGGGAAGGGTGTGTGCTCGATCGACAAAAAGACGGTGCTGGGGAAAAGTCTGCTGGCCGTTTGGGGGGTAGGAATTGTTATCGTCGTTTCCTGAATCGGCTGGGACTGGCTCGTCCCGCGTGAGAGGGGAGGGGCGTTGATTCAAGGGGGTAGCTCTCGCAGAAACGGAACTTGGACTGCTCGTCGAAAGGGAGGACGCTCCATTTAAGAGAGATAGCACCTGAAAGAACGGAAAAGGGTTAAGTTGTCACATGTCGTTCCGGGAAGTCAGAATGGTTGGGGTAACACAGAGCCCCTACAAATTTTCCTTCAAAAGTGGTCAGACCACGCTGCATTATATGATGAGTTGTCATGTAGACAGATGAATGCCGAAGGAACAGGTGAACGGGTGGTCTTGAGTTGATAAGGAAGGTAGGTTATCTGCGAGTTCGATCGGACAAGAATGTGCCGGAGCGGCTAAACCCGGAAGGAGAAAACAAGTACATCCAGTTTATGGTGCCGGGAATGATCAGGAGAAGTTGCCATCATGAAGAAGAAGGGGGCCAATTATTGACCTTTGTTCTCTCAAAACAAACCCAAGGAAGATAAAGGGGAAAGAACCATTCTTCATAGAGAGACGAGTGCAGAGCGGGCGCACAGTCTCGCCTCAAGCGGGGCGGCAGACGAACAACTGTAGTACTTTGACTGGCCAGTACAGAGAGACTGAAAACATTGTAGATCAGAAGGAAAAGGTGCCAGAGGTGGACAGACGAGGAGCACTAGTTACAGGCAACTCCGCGTGCATCTGTCGTCGGCTCAAACGGTCCAGAAGACAATCTTACGAAAAGAATAAGACCTCTCGGCAATAGGAAGAAAATGCTCCAAAGCTGGGACCGAAAAGTGCCGGAGGGATAGACCAACCACCTTAAGGCCGGGAGAAAAAGCGGAAAAAAAAAAACGCACCCTAATCGGCTTGTGTGCGTTCAACTTTCGGAGGAATGGTCGAAGAAATTCATAACTAAAAATAAGCAAGCCGATTCACTTTATCTGAGGACTACTCGGTGCCCTAGCCAGAACCTGCGAGGCATCTGCAGAGAATATCACGTACGGTGCACATGCCCCCTCCACTCGAGAGGAGAGCCAAAATCTACTCACCCATAGCCGATTGTGCGATACCAACAACCAAAGGGAAAAAAGGGGAAAGAGAAACAATTCAATGCTGGAAGTAGCCTAACGTACAACAGGTTCGGGATGGGGGAGAGGCCCCAAACCGCCGCCTCCCAGCAGGAAGCATTCACGACCGAAGGGCCAGAAAGTAACACCAAGACGAAGAAAAGAAGCATCGAACTTAAATATGCGGTGTCTCCACGAGGTAAAAAAAACATACATAATCCGTGCTAAAGGAGTATCGAAACTGAAAAGGAAGTCGGCAGCCCATAAATGGGAGTGCGCTTAACTCGAGAATAAAAAGACAGAAAGGGGCACATAACCAGCAGACCGGTAATAGGGTGGGAAGAGCCATAGCCCCACCTCATAAAAGTCACATATAAAAAACCGCTGGGGCTAACACTTTGGGGGAAGAAAGGGGGGCAAGGATTATAAGAAAATCACACGCAAAAATAGATAACTAAAAGGACGGGAGAGGACTCCCGAGGAAGATAAAGTCATACTCCAAAAGCGGGCTAAAGCATGTCCTGAAATCAGAATACCGCGAAAAAAAAGAACTTGAAAAATCGGACGAAATATTCAATTAATATCAGAAACATCCGGCCCAGGACTCTGAAAAACGTAATAAAAGGGAGAAACTGATAGATCTGCTCAATGGCGAACGCACACCTTGGAGAAAACAATGAAACACCCATCGGGGGAAAATCGAGACAAGATCATCAAGATCAGGAAAGGGTACTATGTTGCGGGGATTTTGTCAACTGATCAGGGGCACAAGATACATAGGCAACCAACCCTAAGCGTCATTATCGCGACGGGGTTACTTCTTGAAAATAATGGGCTGGAAAGGGTGTACGTTTTTTGAGGGAAGGGTTTGAAAAACTCAATGTGGACATCAAGGGCCGTCTTACATTCCTCGGGCGATTGTAACAAAGCCGAGACAAAATTCAATGGTAAGCGAGATTAAACAGCGGGAAAAAGGAACAATCAGCACGGGGGGGGCGCCGGTCCTGCAGCAATTAAGCTCTCCGCGCAATACCGGAAGGAAGGGGCTTCATCGGTGGGGGCACAGACGAGCTCGCAAATAAAACAGCAACTTTAACCACGCTTCGAAGGCGTACCCTGACAAGGAGACAGGCTCTTAGTCAGGAGGAGCTGAATACACCAGAACATCTTCCCGTCCTAAGCAAGTGAGGACAAACGAAACGAGGTGCTTGCGCGAGTCTGGAACGGACGAGATCATCTCAGCGAAAATCACCTGCGAAGCATTGCCCCCTGCCCGCCCAGGATCGACTTACATTCAAGGGAAAAAAGGACGGAACCGGGGAAAGGGAGACGCCTTGACAAAAAGAATTCACTAGCCATGGGGGGAAAAAAGAGGGAGGACGCCTCTCTCGAAAGAGGAGGCCAGCGCGAGAAAAATAACTGACCGGTCGAGACCTTCAAGCAGACGGACTTCGAACAAAGCGCAGAAACCGAAGAGCAGAGGGACCCAAGGAGAAAGAGAAAGGTGCATCAGAAAGACGGAAGCGCAGGCGCAAGATCGGGAGCATAACAACAACGAGGGAGAGATGTGAGAAGGACTAAAAGGGAAGGATGAAATAAAGGGAGAGCAGGCGGAGGGAAGAGGTCGCAAGGCCCAGGACATGGAATGTCGTCTGTCCCGAAGGCGAACTGGAAGCAAGAGGGAGAAAGAAGGGACGACCAGATTAAGGAAGACTCGAGAGGGGAGTTGCGAAGTCAGCTGTCTTGAAGGACCATGCGCGATGTTCAGTCGAACGAATGGAGGTAAAGGACGAGGGTCGACAGTTAACGGAAGGGAAAGAAATTTATAAGAAGGGGGGGACAATTACACTTCCCTACGAAGGAAAAATGGAAAAAGGAGAGTTACCCGGAGAAAGTCGGACGCGGCAGAACCTCGGAGGTGGTTGTCCAGGAATTGAAGGAACTTTCTTGGGAGGGGGGGAGTATCAGAATTCCCGCGGGAGAAATCTGACAGAGGAACGGGCAATGAGGAACCGATACGCTGGTAAAAGATCCGCGTGCTGAACTGGTGTCACCCAAAGAAGGAAATTTTACTTTGGTCTTGGGGTGAGTTGATATAAGCTTCAAAAGGGCAAGGAGGAAACGGCGCACACAATCCTGTGAGGGGTTGAGTTGGTACTCTAGAAGGAAGAACTGGGTGATTTACTGCCTAAGGGGTGGGGGTACTACGAGCAAGTAAAGGAAAAAGGAAAAGATACTTGATTGGGCGAAAGAGAACGAAATAAAAAGAAAAGACAACTGACGTATACAAAAGGGGGAAGGCAGGTATCAGAAATAGGCAGAAGCGCTAGCCTGGCAAAGGGGGGGGATCTTGCGACACAATCCGATCAAAAAGAAGAATACAGGAAATGGGGGGCAAGAGGGGCGGTGTTTTCTATCCTGTGTCTTAGGCGAAATAAAATTTCCCTAGGTGTGCGTGCGCATTGAGCAAAAGAGAAGTTGGAAACTGAATGGTCGTAGGAGGGCCACAGAAATGGAAGATGAATAATACATTTCTTAGTATTGCGCAGGGGAATGAATCCGCTGGCGGGAAGGAGAGAAGTTCAAAAGGATAAGGTACCTAAGAAAGAGAGACGATCATGGCTAATCTAACAGGGCATCGGGTGAAAATGTGCTATCAGTGCCAGAAACCAGTGCAGGCAAATGACGGAACAGCGGTAGCGTGGGACTGACTGGGGTAAAGTGTAACATCCGATAGGGAAAGGGGGAGGGGGGGGAGGGGCCGTTCTCATGGGATGGGTTTCAGGGCTGCAAAGCAGGGAAAGCAACTTTCCTGCAGAGACTGCGGGAAGGGGAAGTGAGTGGAGATACTAATGGCGCGCAGAACCGGATTATGCCTAGAAAAGAACAAAGATTAAGTCTACGGCACTTTTGGGGGGGGGGTCTGGTTATCGGGGGGAAAGCGGGGAATGGCCATGCGTAAAGCAGGGAGTCTGTAAGGCTTGGACCGACCTCCAAGAGAACGGACTTTTTTGAGGAGGGGGGAGCGACATCTATAGGGAGGGGGAGAGTGACGGTTATTGTGTGGGGTGGGTGTGGCTCGGGGCGAGGAAATACTGTCTGGGCAACTCATCGCAGCGTGAGGGGGGGGGTGATTGAAGTGGCACTAGGAAGGATCTTAACGGCCCAATCAGAAACCATGAGTCGTACTTTGTGGGCCTTGAGGAGCCGCGCAGATAAAAATAGTGGGATATTTTAAGGGGAGTGTCAAAGTCATTCAGGTAGTAAGAGGTGACTACATATAGGAAAAAAAAACAGAAAAACGCGAGCGGGGGGAGTAAGGGGGTCCAAGGAAGTTTTAAGCAGGGTGGAAAGAGACGAGTCGACGCCTCAGTGGGGAGGGGTTTGGGGGGGTCCCGCAGAAAGGGCGTCGGCCAGGATGGAGGGCTTACTGAACGTAGAGGTATTCAGGAAAAAAGGGATAGCACGAAAAAAAAGGAGTAACAGAGGGGGGCGGCTTGCGACTGCCGGAGGGGGGCACGATAGCACCGTACTGATGAACGCAAAATGAAGGGGGAAAATCAAAGCAGAGCTACCCGGGGCCGAAAGAATAAATGACAGTTGGGCCGAGGGACGCTTTGGAAAGATGGCTTAGACGTTTGAGAATCCGCAAGAGAAGAACCGAAGTTTATTGATTGGTC
>Ga0179593_1494599_pt1 | contig 16715 bp, 32 predicted proteins | sample CZODoug2_1_08_16_FD_185931 | JGI IMG/M metagenome (GOLD analysis project Ga0179593, IMG submission 185931) | Vadose zone soil fungal communities from Angelo Coast Range Reserve, California, USA - CZODoug2_1_08_16fungal (PacBio error correction) | ecosystem: Environmental > Terrestrial > Soil >...
GGGGGGGGAAAGAGAGGGCGAACAAAAAGGGGGGGAGGGAATTAAAAAAAAACAAATTGGTGGTTAAAGAAAAGGGTTGGGTTTTGGGTCGAGGGCACCGTTTCGTGGTCGGTGGGGGGACCATTCGATGGCGGGAGAAAGTCCGGTGGTTGCCACCAGTAAAAAAACCTGGGTTTTTTGGGGGGGAAGCGCCAAGAAAGAAATGCCCAGGATAATTTGGGTTTGGACGATCAACCGGCCAACCGCCGTGGGAAGCAAGGGGGAACGCGGGTTAACAAGGGAAAGCGGGAAAAGCGGAACGGGGGGCCTCATCAGTGGCCTGCTACACCAAACAAATCCACCAATTAACATCACGGGTGTGGGGGTGGGAGGATGCACTGACTAAATTGAGGACGGCCGCGCACGAAAGGGTAAAAAGGAAGAGAGAACCACAAATGCAGGGCGCACCATCAGTTTGCGAGAAAACCGACCGGAAAGCCAGTTGTTATCCCTCGAACGCAAGAACAACCACCAAAAGAGAAAAAGGTTTTCTTGCAGGCACAGGGAAAGAACGCAGTTCCCGGAAGCCAAAGTGCGCCAGGGAGAACGGGGAGAGGGAAACAGTTTTACACAGTTTGGGGGACGAAAATAAAAATCAGAGGAGTGAGGCCTGGATTAAGGGGTCTAACGTGTGGAGAACAGGGGCGCAAGAGACGCGAAAGAAGCAGGGGGGGGAGGTGACCAAGATGGAGAAGTTGGGGGTGTAAAGATCAAGCAGGGAAAGGGTTTAGATACTGACCATTGAAGGGCCAGAACCAGGAAGGACATGGCAAAAAAATGGAAAAAATTTGTGAAGGCTCAAAACGCCTAAGAAGTTCCCCCCAGAAAAGACAACCGCCGTTGAGGGGAAAACCCAAAATTGTCCCCACTTGTGCTGAACGATGGCAGGCGGGGAGGACAAGGTGCCGGCCGGAAGGGGGCCCTTTTCATAAGAGGGAGAAAATGTGGAGCCCACTAAGCGCCTAGGAATCACGAAGGGACAAAAAGTGGGAAGAAAAAAGGGATCAACAGGAATCAACGGTTTGAGCCGTCCAAAATCAGCACAAGAACCTATTTACTGTTTAAAAAAAACAAGACAAAGTGACGAAAATGAAAGTTCCCGCAACCACCCTGGAAAAGGTTAGGGTCACTTTTTAGGAAACCGCCTACAAAAAGGGATGGCCGGCAAAGGACGTGATGGGCATGGCGAATGTTAGGATGGGAAAAGGAATAACAAAAATGATGCACCCCGATAGAGTTAAGAAGGACACGAGGACAAAAAAAATCGAATAACGTTCATAACTTGAATACTGGGGGGGGGGGGGGGGGACAATTTGGGGGGGATTAAAAAAACAATAAAAAAAAAGAGCGGGGGGAGGGGGGAAGCAAAAAAAAAAAATCGGTATATCGGACACAGGGGTGAAAAAAAGTCGACGGCGTTCAGGTCGTGACAAAAGTGAGATGGAAAAAAGGTTGTAAAAAAAGGTCGCAAAGCATCACTGTAACAAAAAAAGGAACTTAGACTAAACAATGGGGAGACGAGGGACAGCCCCTAATGCCGCTGAAAAGGAAAGGAGAACGAGGGGGAAACCCTGGGACAAGAAGACCAAACTCAATAAGTGGCAAACATGGGTGGACATTGGCTGATAACGCCCTGGACACAAAGAGGGCCCACAAAGAACCCAAAGAAAAACGGCGATTAGGAAGAAACGGGAGCAAAGGGAAGACCGGGGAAGGGAGGTTGGGGGGGAAAAACGGGTTGCACTCAACGGAAACACCGGGACGAACGGTGCCGATCGAGACGGCAAGCCCAAAGGGGGAATTTGTGCGTAATATTGGGACGACAAAAGCAGGAAGGCCTTGGAAAACAATGGTGGATTAAAAAAATAAGCAGTGGGGTAGGAACATGAGAATGTCAGATCAGAAAACAAGGAAAACAGGCGGGGGGGAAAAACACAAAGGAGAGGGGTGAGGAAAATCACATTTACATTAACAAAGACTAAAGTTGGGGGGAACTAAAAGAAAGGACTGGGAAAAAAAGCTTTGGTATGGGGACAACCAACGTTGGGGAGGGGGGGCCCTGTGAACACGGTCGCACGAAGAAGAAAATCCACAAGGGGGACCGGGGAAAAATTTGGTGGGGGAGGTCAAATTTTCTCAAAGGGGAAAAATGGGGTTCCAGTGGGGAGAAAATGAACCGCCCCGGGTGCGGAAAGGCGAGGGAAGGAAAAAGGAAAAGGTAAAGGAACATTCACCATTAAAAAAAAAAGAGAGGGTCCAGGTGCCCGTGAAACTGGCGGCAAACAGACAGTGGTGCGCCAAACAAAGAAGAGACGCGTAAGCACAACCAACAAACGGGGCGACAAGAGATATAGTCGTGGGGAAAAGAACAGGGGGGGACGCAAGGAAGGCAACGGGGGAAAGAACTAACGTGAAAAGACAAGGTGAATCAGAGTAAAAAAGGAAGGGAGACGCCACACTGAGACCTAGAAAAACTGGAACGTTCACATGTCGACACGAAAACGCGAGTTACAAGAACAACTAAAGGTTAAAAAATGCAACAAAAAAAAATGAAGCAAAGGAAATCAGGGGGTTAAAGGAGGAGGCTGACCAGCAAGGGCAAACCCAACATCAAAAATAGTAGTCAATAAACAAATCAAAGGCAAAGAGACACACCCTTGTCTTGAGAAGAAATAATAAGTGGGGAATTGAACGGGAAGACACGCTCATTTGCCAAACAAGCATTGGGATGACGGACAATGGATCAAGCAATAAACAAACACAAAGAACTAACCAATGAAGAGGTTTGTTCACCATAGTTGTTTACGCCTGAACTGCTGGGGGAAGGACGAAAAAAAGCTACAGGCAACATAAAGAAACGCGTACGTTGATAAGGACGTGACCCAAAAAGGATCGTGAAACGGGGCGACAATACCAACCGGGAGGAAAAAGGAAAAAGAAAAAAGGACCGGATCGTGCGGGACATGGTGCCCAGCTGGTAGCCGCCAAAATGAAATCCCAGGAGATTGGGGAGCAAGACGGGGGGGAGGTCATTTCGGGAGAAAAGGTTATAAGAAAGAGGGGTCCATAGAAATTGGGGAAAGGGACAAGTCAAGAGACCATGTATTTGACCAAAAAAAAGGGGGGGATGGGTCTGAAGAGGGGAATGGTTTGGGGGAACAAGGAAACCGCCCTGACACTAAGCAGAAAACGGTCACAAGCAGAGGGGATTGGCAAAAAACGCAAGGCGAAAAAAAAAAAAACACCGGATGTTGGGGGGGCAAAAATTTTGGAGGGGTGTTCAATGGACAAAAAAAGTCAATCAACACGTTCACAATACCATTCCCGGATCGGAAATAGGACGATGGAAGGATGCAATGGGAAGGGGGGCAATACGTGAAAAAAACGGAGTGCCATTGTTTGGGGAGGACCTACCGGGAAAAAATAAGAAAGGGCGGACGAAAAGTGGAATAACCATCGACACTTTGGCGCAAATCAGAGAACTGGCCAATGGGGGGCCGGGAGAAAATAAAAGGGGTACAGCGAGCAATGGAATAAAGTGGGGAGACACTTGTAGTTGAGTTATTGTGGGGTTCTGCCGTGAGAAAAGGGGAAAAAAAGGTGATCAAAACAGGTGTAAAATTGAGTTGAATTGGGGGGGGAAAGGGAAGAGACCTCATTAGTGGGCAGTACAAGGACCTAACGTAGACTGAGGAAAGACTCTAAAAACAAATCAACACGAGAAAAGAGGGGAGAAAGCGTCAAAAAAAGGCTTTGAAGTCAGGAAAAGTGAAACTAGTCTCAGAATGGGGTTCATTCGGGGCAAGGTAAAGAAGGGCAAAAGAGGAGGAGGAGGGCCACAAGGAAGAAAAACTTGGTCCAGCGGACTATAAAAAACGTGAAAAAAAGAGAGCAACCACTTGAAACAATCTGCAAAAAAAAACGGTTGAAAATCAACTGCCTGTCAAAAAAAAAAAAAGGATGAGAAAGAATCAAATCGAATTGTAGGAAAGTGACACCACACTGGGACGAAAAAAGAAATGGCGAAAACAAGGGGGGACAGAAAGAAGGACTGGAACGGGAAGGCGGGAAGGCGCAAATGTTGGGAAGAGGGGTGGACAAGTGGGAGGAAGGAGTTCCAGAAGAAAATGTGGCACAGGTCCGGGGTCACAAGACTGGTAAGCATGGGGGAAGAGGAGAAGTAGGGGGCGCGAGTCAAAAAGCACAGAAAAAGCAGGTTAAAAGGGGTCGGAAATAAGCAGACCAAACAAAAGTAAAGGCAACCAACAGACTAAAAAACCGCTAACAAGAAAAAAAAGGTTGGCTTCCCTGGGACTTATTCCACAAAGTAGATTGGTCAGAGGTCTGGGGGAAGTCAAAAAAGGAAAAAATGAGGTTCGGAAAAAACAGAAATACTCCATGATAAACACAGACGAAAGGAAGCTAAAAAAAAAAAAAAGAAAAAAAATGGCGGGAAAAATTTCCCACATCAACAAAAGGATTAAACCGAGAAACCTCCGGGAGAGGATGGTAGAGATGGTAAGCGGACGTGAAAAGGGGGGGATGTGGGTAAATTCTTTACCATTTTGGGAGGTTGGTTGGGTGGAAATAGCGAAAAAAAAAAAACAAAGGTTCGGGGGAGGGGGAAGGGATAGCTGGTATTTGAACTTTTTTGGTTTTTTTGGCCAAGAGGAAGGATTCTTGGGAAAACGCAGATGAACCAAATGAGGTAAGTTGTTTGACACCCTAATTCAACCTCCAAAAAGGGAAGGAGGGCCTCGGGTTAGGGAAAAGGAAAGAAAGCGACGTCCATGTTTCAGCCAGAAAACTACGGGTGGGAAGGAAAATTATATGCGGCCAAAAATAACATAAAGGTTTTTTGTTTTGGGGGGTTCCTATGGCATGGCAAAAAAAAGAAGGAACTCTTCGGCGTGAAAAGGACCAAACCGAATATCGAGCCAGCCTCCACCGTGGGAAACCATCAGGGGAAGGAACGCGACAAACCCCATATTCAAAGTGGGCCTCAAAACTCCGGCGGAAAGGACATCACGAAAACCAAAAAATGGGGGGGTCGTGGGGGGTGTGAGGGAAGAACGAAGCACAGTTCCCGTCAGAACCGAGTTCCAAAAAAGAGGGAAAAAAAGGCGCAATTACGAAAAGGGTGTTTAACCGCCTTTTTTTTGGGGAAAAGGAAAACCAAAAAGACAGCGGCAGATTATTCGACTTGGGGGTTGGTTCAGAAAGGGGGGGAAAAAAGAGAGGCGCGAGGAAAGGGTGGGTGTACCCGCGAGTGGAGGGGGGGATGTGTAGAGCCGCATGTGGGAAAGTTTTGGGAAACAACCATTTAAATAAAACTTCATAAGTGGGGGGAATGAAGTGAAGGGGGGGGATAGGAGGAAAAGGAAGGACGCCCGGAGCCCCAAACAGCAATTTATCAGGTGAAGAGCCGCTGGGTCACAATTTCTCGTGGGAAACAAAAGCGTCACTAAAAAAGCTCTAAAGTGGAGGAGGGGAGGGTTAACGCACGAACTGATTAATGAAAAACGAAATGACCAAAGAAAGCTACGGAAACTGTGATAAAAGGTACGGAAAAAATGCTCCGGAAAAAATAACCAAAACGAATGAAAGGGAAGAAACTGCGCGCGAAAAAAAAGCATCCTGACCAAGGGAAAAAACAGGGTTAATTTTAAAATGACAAAAGAAGACGCAAGTCCGTATTGACAGGACCAAGTGACGATTGGGAAAGAGGGGAAAAGTTTTAGCGAGTAAAAAAAACAGGGGCCGCCAAAATTAACACACCTGGTAAAAAGGTAGCACAGAGGACCGCCTGATACGGGGAAATCATAATGTTGGAGTTAACGGTTGGGGGAACCAAGTGGGGGTGGGGTTGGGGGGAAGTGAAAAAAAAACGCATAAGCGTGCTAAAAAAACCGGGGGGCACAGGATCGTCACGAGTAAAAAAAAGACTCGGGGCCTTTTGGGGGGGAGGGGAACAAGGAACGTCGCCTGAGGGTTGGGGGAAAAAAGGTGGAAAAACCAATGCCCACGGCAAAAAAAAAACCATGGACGATTCCAGAACATTGGGGGAAGCAGAAAGTCCAGCCTCAATGACGGCAATTAAAAATCACGGGGAAAAAGATTGGAGGGGAAAAAACTGGGCATAACAAGGAAGGAAGAAAGAAAAAGAAGTCGACAAAGATTACGACCTGTAGTTCATTGGGGGGGGGAGGGAAAAAAAAAACAGCTGGGGGACAACTAGACAGACCTTCTAATTAAGAAAAGGTGAAAAGGGGCAAAGAAGAAAACGGTCAAGGAGGGGTGAAAATGAAAGAGAGTAAAAAACTCACTCTCGAAGACAATCTGGCCAAAAGGGGTTATGGTGGGGACATATAGGGTGTGCGAAATCAAAAGGATCACAGGCTTGAAAAAAGAGGTGTGTACCGAGGAATTGGGGGGAGGAAAAGGGGGGGGAGGAAATCTCCCAGAAAGATTTGGGTGCCGTATAAGCCTCACCCGGCCAGAAGGGGGGAAAAAGGGGCAAAAAGGAGGGGTTGTACCGAAAAACAAGGGGGAATCGATTCTGGGTGGTTTTTTCTCCCAAGCAAGTGTGAATAGACTAAAAGAAAAATGCGCCTGAGGGGGGTATTGGATCAAAAAACCGCCTGTGGGATTGCGAAGGGAAATGGGGGAGCCAAGCGCACGACTAACCAACTTTGGGAGGGAAAAAAAGGGCGCATGGGGGGTGGAAGTGCCCACGAGGTTTTGCGTTGCTGAGGTAATCAAGAGGAGTTGGAGTGTGTAGAATGAACCCGTGCCGGGGAGCCAAGGAGAGTAGGAAAAAAGTGAATTTTAACTCTAAAAAGGGGCAAAGGTGCACCAAAAAGTTGACAAAATCGGAGGAGGGGGAAAGGTGCAAATAAGGAGGCAAAGGGGAAGTTTTCAGAGCCACAAGGGGAAGCAAAAAATCTCAACAAACAAAAACAAACCAAGGAGGTAAAGGGGAAAAAAGGGAAAAGGATAGGAGGGGGGCGAAACAGACGCAGAGCAAAGCGGGACAGCAAGGGAAACTCAATGGAACATCGTTATAGGTACAACGGAAATAAAAAGAGGCCACTCTCGGAGGACGGAACGGCGGCGTGTCATTCACAAAGAAAAACTAGAGGACCGAGAAAGGGGGGGAAATAAACCCAAAAGACCCGTTAAGCACGTTGGAAACAGGGTCAAAGGAAAGTCGTAAAAAGGGGAAAAGGCAAAAACAAACAGCAAACAGGAGCAATGGTAAAGCGAAAGGGGAAAAAACAAACACACCCTTTGGGAGGAGGGGGAATCGAAAGAAAAATTGAGGAAAAATGACGAAAAACGTAGGGGCCACTGGGGATCATCACGGGTCAAGAAAGGAAACGTCCAGGCACATGAAGCACAAAAAGAAAGTCGATCAAAAAATAACTTGGTGAAGCCATGACTGATTGGAAAAAACAATTGATACTGAAAGGTAAAAAAGATCACGGCAATGGGGTCAAGACAAGTGGAAAACGCTCCAGAAGGGGAAAAGAAAAGTTGGAACAAACGAAAGGACCAGCAAGAGAGAACGGAGTTACAGTGAAGGACAGGAAGAGGAAAGTAAGGAAAGAAAGAGAGGAAGGAGGAAACGAGGACCGGCTTTTGAGAGTGGCTAGAGAAATCTCAAAAACTGGGGACGGCAGGGGAATTGCAACAAAAAGGGGGGGTAGGACCGCAAAGAACTAAAAGGAGAAGTCGTCAATTATTGATGTAGTGAAGACTTGTATAGAAGGGGATAAGAACTACTTGCAGAGAGGTGTAATGGGTAAGGAAAGTGAAGGATGGCACGTGGTGGGACCAACTCATTGTTGTAATGTCTGGAAAGAAAAGCGTCATTGGGGGTGCTTTACTACGCAAGTAAACAAACATCAGTGAAAAAAATGAAAAGGTACGAGTGTTAAAAAAAAGCGACGTCCCCGAAACACAGGGGGGGCAAATGCCAAAAATTTATGCTGGGGGGGTAACAGGTGGGGAAAAAAAAAAGTCCCCCTCAAAAATGGCCTACAGACACTGGATCAAAGGCATGCAATGAGGAAAAACTTAAACAGAGGGGGACGGCAAGTTTGACAATGAAGGGATCCAAAAAAAAAGCCAAGGGGGGGGAAGGGACGTCACGGTGGGGGGGAGACACATCGAGAAAGTGCGGAGGGAGGAAAGTGGGGAAAATGACAAATGGGGAAAAAAAAAAAAAATAAAAAAAAAAAAAAAAAAAAAATCGCTCCCATCATGTTGGGGCACATGGTGGGTAAAGGAGTAGGGCTTGGTGACTGGGGGCAACACGGCGCAGGAAGACGTTTATAAGGAAGGGTGGGGGGGGCAAAAGTGGGTAATCGTGAGAGTCTCAGGGGGACTTAAAAAAACTAACAGTGCTGAGCCGACCTGAACGAAGAGGGAGAAAAGAGAGAGAAAAAGCCGCGAGTAAAGGCGGGTGGGGGAGAAGGCGACTTTAGCAGGGCCTCATAGAAAATGGGGGGGGGGGGAGTGACCATTTGAGAAGAGCTCTAGTAGAATCCGAAAAAACGTGAAAAGGGAATAATCAACGAAACAGCGGAAAAGAACCAAATGCTCCAAAAGAGAAACGCTTCGCGCCACACCTGGAAAAAAAACATTAAGAAATCGCCAGAAGAAAGGAAGTGGTAGGAAAAAAAAACGGGCCACAAACAAAACGGGAGAAGCATTTCTGAAAAAAGCGCCACTCACCCTGCGGGAACTGGGGAGGAGAAAAAAGACCTCATGTGAAAAGAGGGGGAAATTAAAAACGGAGAATAAAAAAAGTTGGAAGAGGAAGGTCCCCGGAGGGTGGGAAAAAAGACGGGAGCTCGGTACACGTAATGTGCCCGAAAAAAAGTCGGGCAGCAGGCAAAAAAGAAACGTGATGGTAGGGGAGGGGGCGAAAACAGACCTCCTGACTGAGCCACAAACAAACTTCAACCCGGGGGAAAGAGACACAGCGACACCGGCGGTTCAGGGAGAGGAAATATAAAAAAAGGTTGCATAGTTCATGGGCGTCAAAAAAAAGGGGAATAACTGCAGGTACTCAAAAAGAAAGAAACATCGAAACACAGTAAAGGGTCTCTAAAAAAGAGAAAAAAAGGAAAAAAGAAGGAAACCACATCAAAAAAGGGAATCAATGATATCAAGAACACTAAGAGCAACAAAAAAAAAAGGAGGAAGGGGAAAAGAGAGGGACTTAGTGTTTGGGGGGGAGTCTGGGGAAAAGGGTAATGAGTTGGGGGGGTGGTTCATTGCCAAAACGGGAGGGGGACTGGTCTGAAGATGCGTTAAAAGTCCTGGGTTGCACAAGAAAGCCAGTGCTTCACTTTGGGATCACTCAAAGATGAAACATGTCAGTGCAGTTGACCAAAACCCACCCGCAAGGTTGGGTGCAGGGAGAGGGGGACCAGGACGCAAGGACTTAGGTAGGTCAAACAGACTAAAGGAGGCCGTGCAAGGATAAAAAACCGAAAGGGGGAAATCAAATGGGGGGTCCTTTGGGAAAAGGAAGTTTGAAACCATGCTGACGACGAACTGAAGGGAAAAAACAAAGTCACGAAGAAGTATCCGAGCGGCAAAAACAGGTGCAAAAAACACAAAATGGGAAAGGAAGGACGCACCGGAGCAAACTGGGGTTGGAAAAAAAAGTAAGACAGGCTCACTGAAAACAACAATCAAACATTGTGGGGGGAAAAGGTTCTGGATGGCCTACTAAAAAGAAAAGTTCCAGGAAACGATTGAGCCAAAAGGAAGAACATTAAGGAAATTGGGGGGGAGACAGGCGACTTGGGGTTTGTACAGCAATGAAATCAACACAAAAAAAGGCGGTGAGGCTGATTAGGTTCAAGAAGGGGGTGGTTTACAACAAACAAAAACAGAGAGCGCGAAGGAAAAAAAATTGGGGGGAAAAAGTTGAACGGCGTAGTTGAAAGGGGTAAAGCGCAACCACGGGGAGTTAGGATCGGGAAAGGACGAAGAAATCAAGCGGAAACAGGCAAAAAAAAGCAAAAACTGGGGGCAGAAAAAAAGACAGCCTAATAAGGAAGGAGCAAAAGCCAACGTGTTAAAACGGTAAAAAGAAACGCTGGAGGACGAAAAAAAGGGCGCGAGGCTGCGGCAGGGCTCCGCCAAGAGGGAAAAAGTGGGGTTGGAAAAAAGGGAGCTTATGAGACAAGAAAAAAGAAAAAAAGATAGATTAATTGGAACACTGAGAAAAGGAAGTCAACCCGGTTTGAAAAACCCTCAAGAAAAAACAATAACAATGAGGGGGGGAAGCTGACAAAAAACGCGACGATTAGACCTTGGAAAACACATTGAAAAAAGGGTGTGGTTAACACCCTCCAATCGAAATCCGAAGAAAAGGGCGCCAAATGGCGAAGAGAAAATGGAAACGCGTCATGCAGGATCACCACATGAAGGAAGACGGGTTTAAGAGGGAAAGAATTACGGAAGGAAAAACCAAATCGAGAAAAAGGTCGATCCGGAAAAGGTGAATTGGGGGGGAAAAAGAACTTTTGGGGACAGAAAAACGATAAAATAGCGAAGTCAAAAAGGATGGAGAGTTCACGGGGGGGGGGGAAATCAAAAAAAAACGAAGTACCACGCCGTCGGCAGAGTTTCAGAAACTGGAAGGGGGAACAGGGGGAAAAAAACAAAAAAAGGAACCTATTCCAGACTAAAATTGGGAGCAAGAAAAGACCAGCCTCAAGCCAGCATGACAAGGGAAAGACGGAAGGGGGTAAAGAAAACAGAAAAGGAGCCCCGGCAAATAAGGCAAGAAGATATTCTCGAGGAAGGGGTCATTTGGCTCCTAAAAAAGCCGGGGGGGGAAATCGGCAAGTAAAGGCCAATTGCCAAACTTACTGGGGGCAAAAACGGGTCCCTGGTTTGAAATGAGAAAAAAAAGGAAGAGAGTTCACCATCAAAGAGAGAGGCCAGCTGGGAAATTTGTGCGAGGGGAAGTATTTTTTGGGGTGTCGAAAGCAAAGCAAATGGGGAAAACAGTGGAAAAAAAAGGGAGGAAACGAGGATGAGAAGAGTGGTAGAAGCGCATGAAGAGGGGTTTTTGTTGCCGTCCCACAGAAAGCGCGGGATCAAATGAACGTGAAAAAAAAACAAGGAACTTTTGAGGGAAAGATCACAAAGCCAAACTTGGAAATGCGCAAAACAGGTGCCTTGGGGACTTGGCCCTTCAAAAATTGGTGGAGGGGTTCCGGTGCAAGGGAAGAAACCAGAAAGTCACCAACGTGGTTGACGGGGATTCCATTTTGGGGAGGAACGGGGGGGTTTCAAAGAGTTAAAAGATCGCCTGGGGGGTTCGGGGGGTGTAAGACAAGGGCCGACGAAACGTAAAAAGGAGTTGCGGGGGAAAAGAAAAATTTACTACACATTAAAAGAAGGGGTCCAAATCGGATTGCAAAAAGGTTCAAAAAAACCAAGGGGAAAGGGGCTAAGACACCAGGGGAGGCCAAAAAGAAAAAAAGCGAACCTCTCAAAAACAAACACAAAAGGGGATAACAAGTATAGTAGAAAATTGGGGAGGGAAAGGCCTAGAAAAAGTAAGGCAACCTGGTAAAGTCAAACCGAGGAATCGGGGAATGAAACTTAAATTGAAGGGAATAAAAGGAACAACAGGGCTAAAGTAGGAAGAAGGCTCAGGGCCACTCGGCAGAAAAAAAAAGAAAAAGCCGAAAAAGACCTATCCAAGTTAAAAGCCACCAAAATTTTCACAAAGCAGACAAAATGTGTGAGGGCAGCGGAGGTGGGAAGGAAACGAAAAAACAAAAAAAAAAAAAGGACAAACATCAAAGACAGGGAAGGCACCAAACCAAAGAAGGGAAAGATCAACCACCGGTGGTAGTGAGGGGGGGGAAAATCGATAGAAGGGGTATTCGGGGGGGAACACGCCTCATTTTGGGCAACTGGGGAAGATCACTGGGGGGAAAAAAGCAAGGAAGGGGGGGGAACCTGAAGAACTAGAAACATCTCTACCATGCCGCATTTGGGGTGAAAAATACACACAAATTCTGGGTTGGTGGGACAAACTCAACTACACTGACTGGGGGGCGGGCAAAAAAAATGAACGGGGGAAAAAAAAAGACGAGCACGGGATGTGCCATGGCTAGTATAGGCCGGTGACAACCCACAGGCTCTCACCTACCAAACATAAAGGGTGTTGGGGAGACAGATGGGACAAAAAGCCAGGACCAGTGACAAAGCTGTACAGACCCAAAGGAAAAGAGCAAGGCTGCTGACCGAAGGGTTTCCCCCCAGGGGTTGTATGAAGAAAAGGGTGAAACTCAACTCCCAGGAGATATTTGGGGAAAGCAAAGGAGGTAAGGTCTGGAGAGTAGCTCCAGTTGTTGTATCCCACTCAGTTCATATGGAGCCTTTGGTATGAAGGGTTCCATGAGAAACCGTTATGTAATAACCGCAGTTGTGGGGGGGGTGGCAAGGTGTATGTCGGGGGCACTCGATGGGGTGTTAGGCCGGGGGGTGGAAAAAGGCCGGCGGAACAAAAACATCAGCGACACGGGCGGGGGGGAAACGAAGGGCGCGTCGATTTGGGGAAAAGGACTGAGGCCATCCCGCCGGGGGTTTTGGGGTGACTGACAAGCTGGGTTTCTTAGGGTTGTGGGTTGTGGACAAACCAAAACCATGGGGAAAAACAAAAGTGAACAAAAGAAAACAGCAAACCATCCCATGACAGGATCAAATTAAGAGAGGGAGGGAAAAGGGTTGAAAATCAATGGAAAGAGGGAAAAAACCGCGGGGACGGGGAAAGGGTGTGGGAACCGAAAAAATTGGGGGAAATGTGAAAGGACTCAGAATAGGGCGCAGGGGGGAGCGAAGGGGAAGGACAACTTTGGAGGCCATAAGACGAAGGGGGGAGGGGAGGACTTGAAGAATAAAAAACAGGGGTGACCTCGTCATGGGGAGTCCTTGTGCGCAGGGGTGAGTAAGGATTTGAAAAAACTTTTGCTGGTGCGAACGCCGCAAAAAGTGGATACCTGTGCAGTGGGGTCGGGGGAACTTTGTGGGACCACTTGGTAATGGGGGGAGGAAACGCCAGGTGGCGAAAAAGATGTCTCATAAAAGAGGAAATAAGAAACGAAGAAAAGCGCGAGGGGCCGAAGCGAAAAGGCGTTATCAAACATAGGCGTTGGAATCCGGCGACAGGTAGAAATTCGTTCGTCCTTCCCGGGGGGGGGATAGAAACATGTGGAATGATCCGTCCAAAGGAGAACTGGGGTCGTTAGAAACCCAAGAAGAATGCTAAGCCATCAACTTGAGCGGGCGGCCAAAAATCACCCAAAGGACTCTGTCAACTATCCAAAAGGGGTCACAGACCAATGAACCAAAGTAAAAAAAGGGAGGACAGCCCGCAGACGCCTGTTGGGGGGAAGAAACAGTTTTCAAACAAGGAATTAACAACGGGGTATCAAAGGTCCTCGAAACTTGGAAAAAAAAAGACAAAAACACAGAAAAAAAAAAAAAAAAAAAAAAAAAGAAAAAGAGGAGGTGAAGGTGAAGATGACGTAAATCCCCAATGTTTATCTGGAACATTAACCACGTGACGAGGGGGAGGGTAGAAAAAAGAAAAACAACATTGTGTGCTCCGGTCAACTTGGAAAACTGGTTGAGCGAACTTGGGGGGGGGAGCTTCGCTCCTGGGGTGGCTCGGAAAAACCAATGCAGGAACAAAACCAGAACAATCAGGGGGGAATTTGAAGGGGTTGAGAAAGAAAGCCAACATCCAGAAACTGATCAAACAGCAATCAAAACAAAATACGACGAACAATCGCCAACTAGGTTGGGGGTCTTACAAAACCATACGGGAAGGGGGCAACAAAGCCTATCAGGGTCATCGGTCTTGGGGGGAGGCAAAAAAGGGTAAGCAAAAAGCTTCTTACACCGGGAGTAAAACGAAGTTACCAGAAAGAAGATATCAAAGAAAAAAAAAATCACAGAAAAAAAAAATTTTTGGGAAATAATGTCAACAAAAAATAAAGGAAAAAGGGAACGAGGACAGAAAGAGACTAACAACAACAAAAGGGAAAAAGATAGGGAAAAAGGGGAGGAAATATGGGAAACCTTGGGAAGTTTGGGGGGGGGGCGGTGACCCCAAAAGGGGGGTTGAAAATGTTTGTTGGTGTCAGAGGGCTCACCGGGGAAAGGTGGTCGGTCATTCAAATCGGGATTGGGGGAGTGGTTGGGGGATCTCAGTGTATGGGGGACGTGGTGGGGAAGAAAGAGATGAAAAATGATAAATTGGGGGTTTGTCCTAAGAAAAGGAGCAAAAAGTGGGGGGGCTCACAAAACGGGGGGGGGGGTTGGTTTAAAAAGTCGCGGTAACCATTGTGGGGGGTCAGTACGTTAGCACAGCTGCCTATATGGGACAAAAAAAAGCAAAAAAAGGAAGATTTGGGGGGTCTGCTGGCAGAAGGGTCGGAACGGGGGTAGCGCACAAGGGACGGAGCGGATCGCAACACAGGAAACTACAAGAAAAAAAGTTTTTAAGACCGGCGGCCCAAAAAAAAACAAATGTTAAATCGAAACCGTTCGTGCCAAAAGGAACATCACGACAAAAACACCGGGGGGTTTCAATGAAGAAAAAAGACGAAGTCTTCCCGAAGCATAATAAAAAGGTGACAAGTTGTCAGTGAACAATAACTGGCAGGACGACAGGGGTTTAAAAAGGTTTTGGGGGGGGAAAAAAAGCTAGAAAAAATCAGAGGACTGAGGAGGGGGGGATGACTGGAACGGGGGGTTTGTTGAGGAAAAAAGGGAAAATCAGAGAAAGCGGAAAAAAAGAATTGGGATGTGACACCAGCAAGGTGCAGGTGATTGTAAGCTCGGAGGGGGTGAATTTTTGAGGAAAGAAAGAAAACCATTGAAAGAAAAGAGGAGAGAACGAAGGAAAAGGACAAAAATTGGGGTATATGAGACATCAGCCTAAGGAAAAGGGAGCCAACCGCCGGAAGAAGTGTCATAGAAATCAACGGGGGGGGCTCTAAAATCCATCATCAGACTAAAGGGAAACGGCCCGGAAAGAAGCTAAGGTAAGACAAATGTAAACCTAAAAATATGGAATCAGGAAGTTAAACAAAGGGGGGTAAAAGAAATTAACAAAAAGCAACGGAAACTTCTAAAAAGGTGCTCAGGGCAACAGCAAAAGAAAATCATGGACGGGGAGAGACACAAACGAGAAAAAGAAAAGGAAAGACGGTACATAGGGGGCCCCATTGTTTATGGGTGTGAAAAGGCGGCCAAGGTAAGACAGTCTCCGGGCAAAGAGTAGTGCACCAAAAAGTTAAGGAAAGTAGAAAGTGGGTCAGGCTCCTATCAGGAGATACCAAGGCAAGGGGGGACGCACCAAACAGGCGAGAAGCAGGGGTGTAAAATAAATTGGTACACAGCAAGGGAAACTTACTGAACCAGAAATCGCAAGCAGGACTGCAGAACAAAAGAATGGGTCGAAAAGGGTTGTTTCATCGGGGACAACTGAAGGTATGCGGGAAGTGGGTGTTAGCAAAAAGTTGTTGCCGGCAAAGAAAAATAAACGGATATCAAAAAAAAAACCACCACAAACGGCGTATCGATCGGTGTCAAAGCCGAACTGGTCATTGACCGTCAGGGAGCTGAGGGGGTGGTCATGGGGATGAAAATTCAAGAAAAACAAACGGAAAAGACGAGTCAAAAAAAAACAAAAAATTGGAACAAGTACCCCCCAGAACCTAAAAGCACCATGAAAGGGCAACCTTAAAAGTAGGAAAACTATTCGGAAGACCAACTGGGGTCCTATAAAAAGCCGAAATACAATTCGAAAAGAAAGTGTCAGCCTTTGATTCAAGGTTGAGGGCCGTAAAAAACAGAGTCACATGATGAAGTGGAGATCGGTGGAAGCAAGGAATCCACCGAAAAGGTCTGAATGGTGAAAGAAGAAGAAACGTGGAACCAAAAAAAACTGCTTTTGAAAAGTGAGAAAAAAAAAGAGGGAGGGGGGGGGCCCCCGGGCAAAACGCAATCCGGTACCTGGAACGTGTCGGGGGGGTGGAGAGGAAGAATGGGGGTTTGGTCCAAGCACAAGCAGGAAAAGTCTTGAAAAAAACATCTTGGGGGGGGGGGGAAACCGACGAAAGGGAAGAGGGTTAGGGAATGACAGGAAATGAGAAAAATGGTTTAAAAAAAAGGAGACCAACCATGCCCGGGTGAAAAGGACAAAGCTGGGGGAAGTCAAGGACCCAGGGATTATTGACAGTCGAAAACTAAACTAACCAAAGGTGGCAGCGCACCTGTGTGGGGGGTATTGCGACAAAGGTGGGAACTTTTAAAAAGGTGCCCAAGGGGGGGGGGGACGCCGCAAGCAGAACACCAACGGGGAGTTGACTGGCGGCAAGGGTGTTGGGGTAGAAATTGAACCCAAAGAAATCGGGGAACCCAAAACAACACGACCAAAAAAAAGCTCTGTAACGCGGGGGTTTTTGGGTCAGGGGGGGGGTCGGGAACAACTAAGGGACGAAGCAAGAGAGTGGCGGTATCCAGATGGGGGGGACGCTGCATTTCAAATCAAAAGAAAAGGAGTTCTGGGAAAAAAATGTGGGGCCTTCCTTGCTAAAAGGGAGGGTCGCCACAGCGAGCGA
>Ga0179593_1303587_pt1 | contig 16714 bp, 23 predicted proteins | sample CZODoug2_1_08_16_FD_185931 | JGI IMG/M metagenome (GOLD analysis project Ga0179593, IMG submission 185931) | Vadose zone soil fungal communities from Angelo Coast Range Reserve, California, USA - CZODoug2_1_08_16fungal (PacBio error correction) | ecosystem: Environmental > Terrestrial > Soil >...
GGGGAGGGAAAACACTACGGAAGGTTCGGGGCCATAATTTGGGCATATGTCCGGTGAATGGGAGCGTATTATACGAGAATGCCCGAGGAAGGAAGGTTCACCGGGCCGGGAGAGATGTGTTTTCTCTGAATAGGATCTGTTGGAATGAGGATTTAACTTTTTTTCCACCCGAAAGGGATGCATGACGGGTGTGACTCGATTGATGCTTGCAGTTGGAGGAGATGCATCATGACGGGCGGGGTTTAATGGCGATGTATCAGGTGTACTAGAGGGCGGACAGGGCCGGGGAATTGTGGGGACCCGGCGATGCAGCCCACCATGCATTGGGTTGAAACGACGACTGGGGGGGGTTTGGGGGGTGCTACGTTATTAGGGGAACGTTTGGGGTTGGTGTGGGGTGGGTGGGGGAGGGAGGGGGGAGGGGGTGTTGTTGGGTTGTGGGGTGTTGTTGGTGGGGGGTGGGGGGGGTGGTTTTGGTGGTGGGGGGGGGGGGTGTTTGAATTTTTTGTGGTGGGGGTTCTTTTCCTGGACTTCTTGTTGTCTTTCCTCTTAGATTCCAATTGGGGGACAATGATGGGGAGTTAAAGGGGGGGTCTTAGCGGGGATTGTCTGTTGACCCACAGGGCAAGCCTTTTTTGAACCGGGGGCGGATGTTGGGTCTTTGGATACTCCAGCCTGGAGATGGATGAACTGGGAGGTTGGGGGGACACTGGCTGACCTACATGTCCGCTTGGAAGGGACAGGAGTTGATGGACGTCAAAAACTGGGGAAAGCGCACGGGGCGAAGTGCTCATACCAAGCATCTCAAAAGTGTGGGGAGTGGGTGTGCTGGTGGTCGGGCGCATGAGGGGTCTCACTTTCAAGGGAGGGGAGTGGTTACGGAGGGGGGGGACGTGTCGTTCGTGATAAAAAACGCGATAAATGTGAAACAACTGGGATAAGCAATGAAGGGAGGGTAAAAAACATGTGCACGGAGGCGGGTAATACTTAACAATGGGGAAGGCCGGGGGCCCGATGGGAAGCCGGCAAGCGACTGATGGCCAAGTAAGGGGGAGAAGATCGTAAAAAGACCATAACGGAAAACAGGGGGGGTTTGCTGGTTGAGTGGAAAAAGGGTCTCGGTGGGAGATAAAAAGAAGAAGGTGGTGGGGGTGGAGCCCAATCACCAGCGGAGGAACTACGTAAACGATAAGAGGAAATAGGGGTAAAGAATAGTCCGGACCGGAACATACTGGTCTGACAGGTTGAGGGGTGGCGGAGCGGGTGAGATGCCGTGTGAGGGCCGCAACGCCTTTGCGAGACGTGGTCTTTGTACTGTCGAGATTCGGAAAAGGTGGACGCGGGGGCACGCAGAAAGGGCGGGAATTGAGGGAGCTCTCCGCAGGGTTGATCTGTGTATTACTAGAGAGTAAAGTGGTAACGAGAAGAAGGGGTGGGATTGTGGGTCAGAGCTACGAGGGTTGTGGGGATCTAATGGCCAGATTTCCGGGGGAAGGTGAAGGAGGGGCCTCATTCTGGCCGCGGGTTGCGAGGTCCTTGAGAGGAGGAGGTGCTTGTGTGATACACAAAGGAGTGCGTGGGTGTTTTTATGATCATGGTAGGGGGGCTTAATTGTCTGAACACTGTGGGTGAAGGTGAGAAGGGGTAAAAAGCTAGGAAGGTTGCCGCGACATCGAGCGAAATCAGAATACAGCAGGGGCGCGCGGGGGGGGCCATGGAAGCTTATAATCGAGGGATAGGGGTGAAATTTAAAGCATTTCGAGGTTATTTCCGGAGGAATGACTCGCAGAAAGAGGCAATGGAGTCCCTTCGAGAAGGTTCCGGGACGGTTTGAGGTTAGGATGCGGGCAGGAGTAGGTGCGGTGGCCGTCGATCACCATTGCGCAGATCTAGCAAAGGTTGAGTAGGGGTCCACTAGGGGATGAGGGGGCCGGGGGGGGGCTAAAGCGGGTCATGCAAGTTCACGCTTGCTTTCAGGATATCCCAGGGTGAAAAAAAAATCTGCGGAGGCCGGGGCCACCTTGAACTACAGTTTGCAGAATGGTGATAGAAGACGGTAACGTGCCATGTAAACATGGACTTCGGTTCGAACTGGGGGGAAGGTAGTGGAAGAAAAAAGGTGAAAGGTGTAGCGGAGGGGATGTGCCGCTTTGATTGGGTGCTTGGGTTGAGGGACCGGGGTATTCGTACTGGCATTCGAAAGGGAGTAGACCGGGGCTGGGGGGGGTTAGTCAAAACGGAGCGTGAAGCAGGGTTCGCGATTTTGGGGCGGACAGAAGAAGCACAGAAGTCGAAGGAGGCTATTTTGGGGGGGGCAAATACCGGGCGATATCTTCAAACAGGCCATCGTCATTCGAAAAATGGGATAGGGGAACAAGTAGGAAGGGAGCCCGTGAAGTTCATGAATCGATCGAAACTGGGCCGCGGGGTGCAAGCCATCCTAGTTTCAGAACATGATAGGGGGGAGACGAAACATGGGGCCGGAAGGCTGAGTGCGGTGCAGTAGCGTCGGTGAAAAGGACCTAGATCATTGCTCCGAGAACTTGCTTTATCCTCATTGGTGGGCGGGCGCGGAAAATCCCGCCCCGACTAACAGCTTTACGATGAAAGGAATAGCTGTGGAATAAAGGAGGCCAGAAGTGTGTATACAGTTTTGGAAAAAGTGTTGGTACGTCATTGGATGGGTTTCTCGAGGTGGGGGGGGTGATTATGGGAAGGCAAAGAAAGTATTTCCAGAATTCGAAGGCACGAGAAGTGCTGATGAAATTCATGAACCCGCTAAGAACTGATGCGGGAAATAAGGAAGGAGGAGTGGAGGAGATGGGACGAAAGTTCAAATCAGGATACAGAGGGAGAACACCGCGGTCGTGCTGAAGGCAGGTTGTGTGAGGGGGGGACTTGGGGGAAATTTTTCTTCATGAAAAATCTGCCGTTTTAGGCACCTCAGGAGAGTGACTGACTACTGGGGGTGAGGAAATAAGTACGAGGTCACAGGATGGTACAGGGGAAGAGGGCTTCTGGGTTCATTAAGGCCGGCGTATAGCACGCCAGGGAAGGGGGAAGAAGCCGTTGTGGTTAACTTTGGGGAAAAGTGAGAGAGGAAAAACAGATGATAAAAGGATGCTGAGGGATAAGAAAGGTTCGGAAATCCCCTCTTAGGGGTGATCGTGGGAGGCAATGGAGTTTTCTAAAAGCTGGATTCTTTCCAGGAAGGAGCGAGAGGTAAAGAAGAAAAGCGTTTTTTTATGCCACTGTTTGCAGCGCGCCGTGAAGTTGGATGGGGGACGTGGTAGGCAATGCGTTCTTCGACGCCGGGATATTCATTGGTGAAGGGGGAAAAGTATTAGACCGCTAATGGGGGGGGTTTCGCGAAAGGGGAAGCACTGAAAATAGTGCACGCATCAGATGGCGAAGGAAACGGGCTGCAGGGTAGATGTGAGGGTGGGGTACGAGGGGGGGCGAAAAGAACGATAAAAGGTACACGGGTGGAATTGCTGGCCGCATCTCTCGGCAACAACAAAAAAAAAAAAGTATGGCGCAACCATCCACGTGTACAAGGTTTGTCGCTTGCAATCCGAGGAAAAAACATTAAAATAGAAAGAAAAATCTTAGGCAGAAAGTGAGCAGTAGCTAGTCGAAGATGAAACCGCGATAAACCAAAATGGTGAAAGATCTAAATGAATCAAACCAAGAAAGATCTCCTGTCATAGGAAGAACGCCATGAAGACGAAAGTCCCGAAAAGAACGGTAAGACGGGTAAGAAGAGGGCAATGAAAAAAGAAAGGATTCTGTAATAGGCTATCTTTAATATAAGGTAACAAACCCCATGAGGGCCCCAAAGGGTAGCCCAGAAATTGGAGAGCCCCATCAAGAGGGGCAAAAGGTATCATCGAGGTTCCTCTGGAAAAACCATCAGGCCGAAAAAAAGGCGTCTGGAGTGAAAGGCAGCATATAAGAAGGAATGAATCACCTGAGAGCTGAACGAGGTAACAGACTGGGTGTAAGGGGTTGTCACACCCCCAAAAAACTAGTCAGCAGCAAAGCGGAGGCACGTAGACTCAAAGGCGGCGGGAACAAACACAGGAAAAAGAGAATTTCATAAAGAAAAAGGGAAAAAAGGGAAACCCAGCAAAAAGCAGGAATCAATCGTCACTTCGTCCAGACGCGATGAGAAGAATTGGGTAAGAGGGAAAGGACGTACATCAATCCACGAGCCTCCTGAGGTGCAGGGATTGAAACATCAGGTAAGCTTGTCAGCAAAAGGGAGGATATCGACTGAAAAAGGAGACGTTAATGAAGTCTGGTGGACTCAAAACTCATAAAGAAACCAAACGCAGAAGGGAAACATCCCACAAGATATCGACAAAAAGGTCACAACTAGAACACTTTTAGAGCATATTACCTTTATTGGAACAAGCTTTAAGATAGGGAAGCAAATAAAAAAGCTGTGAGGGGAGGCGGCTTGAGTCATAGGGAAAGGCTGGGGAAGTGAAACTCCTAGGGAGAATCAGAAAAATCTAGGTATGGGGGAAGACTTGAGGAGACGATGAACCGCATCCACAAAAAAGTACAGGCGCCACCTCTGTATGACAAAAAAATACAGGACGACAAATCGAAAAAAAATATCGTAGACTGGAGTCACGGTCTCAAGTTCCAAGACCTCAACTCACGTGTGCTAGAAGGAATGTCAGGTGAGAATAAGCAACTGTATGAAAAACTCAAACTCCCCATCGCCGAATTCAAGGATTTGTTCATGTTCGGTCACGAACCAAAAGATCACTACCAAAATAAAAACCTGCTGACCTTAAACACAGAACGCAAAGAGCCAACGAAGAAATAAGAAACCTGCACAAAAAAGAAAAAGGAACCTCCATAACAGGGAGGGAAAGACCAAAAAATCTACAAACCACTACGACCTGAAGGAGGGCACCCAAAACCCACGAAAGGCCATACGAATTTGTAGGGAAATACACTGTGGCCGGGCCAGAATTGGTAAAATAGTCAACTGTGGTTCAAACGGGGGAGAGGGGCAGGCTATGTTGACTGGGTGGACAATGTTAAAGACTCGCTGACCCCGAGCTTGAAGCTGAATACTAAACGGATCTCTAAACCACAAGCCCCAACCACGGCCCCTATCAACTAGTGAAATTAATATCTAAGGGAGGAGGTTGTTCATAGACAATTTAACACAGGATAAAGTCCGATCCGCGAAACATGGACATCACCAGAAAAGGTACTTAACTAGAAGATTGAGTTCATACAGTACTCTAGTGATCCCGGGAACTCGCAATGAGGGCTCACAAAGAATTCCTGGCCTGCAAAGGATACGGAAAAAAAGAGAGAGAGTTCTTTCCAGGGGTATCTGGCGGGGGGAACAGGGCAAAGAGGGCTTCAACGGCATGAACTACAGTAAGCAGCGACGCTCAAGTTCAGCAATAAGTTCAGTAAGGAGCGATCGAAAGACAGTGATCACATCCCCACCAAAAGACCCCGGAAGGGGATCAAGACAGATATCTCAAATAGAACTTAGAAAAGAGTTCTCAAATAGTTTATAAGCATATGAGTGATGAAAGTAGAAAACATACTGGTCCACTGAAGGGATCATAAAACAATAGGAGAGCTACAAAACACCCAAAACATCATCGTCATGAGGGATCGAGAAAGGAAAAATCAGGCCCTCAGAAAAGAGGTTAGAGATCCCCAACGTGAAGAAAGGAACTGCTGAGTGGAAAATCAGAAAACGCAAAGAGAAGAGTGACAAATGTACACGACGCAGCGCAAAAAGGGGGAGGTGAAAAAGAGACCGTTCAAAAGGCCATTCTAACAAGACCCTAACCGAGCAGTTCGACCAGATGAAGTCAGATCGATCGAAAATCATTCCAGATCAAAGGGATCGGTCCTCGGGAGTATTGTGACTCTGGAGTTGTGGGGGAAACCCCACAACGGCTAAATAGATACAAGCAGACCCAGGAAGCGGAAGGGCCCAAAAAACGCAAAAAGCCTGGTGTTAGGGGCTGGAGTGGGGAAGATCGGATCAGAACACCTACGTCCGAAAAACGCGATACCGAGACGCCTCTTCGGAGAACTGGAAACAGGGGAATTCAAAAGATAATGTTCGAGAACACATGTGTGAAATCGACTCCGCTGCGTCAGTTGGGAAAAAAAGGGAGTGCGTAGGGGATAAAAACGACCACGTCAAACGAAGGGGGAAAAAAAATAAAAACGATTTCTCAGAACCCTGGATCAGAAAAACCCGTCAAGCAGCACCGAAAAAACAGAGGACGGAGCGACGTGGGGGACAACAGCCTGCGCCGGCCTTTCAAAATGCAGGAAGCGACACCTGCGAAGCGGGCAGGGGGATACAGTTAAACAAGCACAGGGATGTAAGTCCTACAACACAAAACGAAAGACCCCATTCGAGTAGACCAAAAAAGACCAAAATACAACCCGGCGGGGTCCCAAAAGAGGGAAGGTTAAAAAACAAAGGCTGGTAAAACCCGAGCGAAAACCGAAATAAAGCAAAAAGGTTCACCGAAATTTAATTTATAGTATTAAAGAAGAGAATAAAAAACATGGAATCACACAAAATTCAAAAAAAAAAAAACAGGGCCAAGCTACTCAAAACAAATTAGTTCTTAGAAAAAAAGGCATTGCTGACGTCTTCAGCCATGCCGGTAAAAAAATTGAACATGTGGAATTGGTAAAGAATTAACCCCCGGAATGGATAATTACGGAAACCAAGGCCTAATAATGAGAGATCAAAAGATTGGAGGGGGGAGGGGGGAAAATCCTATGGAACGTCACCTATTTCCGACGCACAGTGACAACTCTAGGAAAGGAGGTGGGAGCTTCCCTGAAATAGGAAGACTGAACCACTAACCTCCTAGGCAGACAAAGAGACGCCTTCCCATAAAAAAAACAATTAAGCTGTTGTTAAGAGACATGCCCTCGACTACAAGCACAACGATGGGGGATATATGGATGGAGTATTGAACGAAATATCTCGGACGTTTCTTGAAGGACAGGTGTTTATCCAGACGTGGGCTCAGGTCGTTCTGACTCAGCAGAAAAGATGTTGAATGACTGCATGAAATAATGGGAAGGTGGCGAATTGAAATCGGGGGGGGTGAAAGTGCTTGTACTTAGGGGTCCAAGCCGCGAGCGTTGGTTATCTAAAAGGTTGCGCATTGCCGGGGGCAGGCTCGGAAATGTCGGGCCTGGTAGTAATGGAGTGTTGGAAGGGTAGTACATTGTCAGCGGGACAGGCGAATTGACTGGGGGGGGAAGTCATTGCCCAGCCTCAGTGGTGAATACGAACTATGGGGTGGGGGGGATCTCTGCTGACTTGGGGGGGGTGAATTTGGGGCAGACTGGCAGGCTTGTGATGGGAGGGATGCTAGGACAATGGAATGATGGGCGTGGGTAAAGGGTTCAGTCACGGCTGGGGGGTGGGACACGAAAACTCGTGGGAACAGCCTTTTGTCCACATGGCGCTGGGTTGGGGGGGTTGGAGAAATGGGTGTCTACGCCTGGAGAGCATAGGGGGTTTCGTGAGGGGAAAACTCTGTCCCAGGTCGGCGTGCTCGACTGGGGTTGGAATAGATGAAAAAGGTAAATGGGAAAGGGGTCATTACACTATTGAATACGCTGGTGAATGTTGTTGAAGGTGGGGAATTGTCCGTGGGGAAAAACTGATGCAAAGGGAGGCAAGTATGTTGGGAGGTAAAGGCGGGGACGGTAGTTCTTTAGAAACTCCCGGACGATAGACGGTTGCAAAACGACGCAAGAAAAAAGGCAGTCGGTGGGGGGAAGAAAAATGTGCATCCATTAAGACTTCTAAAGGGAGGATATGAGTGTGAAAAAAAAAGGGGTAAAAGTGCTGCAGAGGAATAGGAGGGAGGAAAGAGGGTTGCGAGAAAGGCGTAAAGAAAGGAAAAAGACAAACACAAAAAATTTGTGGGTGGAGAAGATTATTGAAATTGGGGTACATTAGGATCGGCAAAACATTTGGGGGTAAACAATCTCTGCTAAACTCGATCACCGGACGAAGTAAGTATTATCGTATATCGAAGAGAGAAGCAGGACATCTTTTGACAAAGGGAGGGTTATGGCGGGCGAGGTCAGGGGGTCCTATCTTGCTAGCCTCATTGCCCCATTCTTCTGTTTGCCATTAGACTGACGGATAGCAGTCCGCGGTTGTCAAAAACTTTGGACCAGAAGGGAGGGGGGAAGTGGATACGACCGCAGTCTAGCTGATTAGCCGAAAGATAAGGGGAGCGAGATGGGTGGGGTTGATGGGTTAGGAGAGGAAGGTGTGAGGGTGCGAGCAAATTGGGACAAATTGGATAAAGAAGAGGGCCCAGGCCCAGATTGGCGTAACCGAGGTGGGGACGAAAAGGGGCCCTGAAAATCGGGGTTACTAGGCTTGGGTGGAGACAGCCGGTGGAGGGGGGGGGGTTGAAGGAAAGCAGTCTATGAAGATCGGGGTGGGAACTTTATTGAAAGGTGTTTTTAAAGGGAAGGGGGAGAGAGGGAGAGGAGATGGTTCCTCGTCTATAATAAACAGACTGCTGGTAGCCGTGGGGGAAAGGTAGCTTTGAACTCTATTAATATGGGGGGAAAGGGGGGAAAGGGCAGGCTTATTGTACATTCGCTAAAAAACTGAGGGGCAAGGTAATCAAAAAATTCAGATCCTATGGTTCTTGGGGGAGGGGGGGACTTGTCGATCGCGGCAGGCGTGTGACTGGTAGGAACATCGGCTGGTCCAAGGGGGCGTAATTGGAACACTAGGGAATGGAAGGGGGTAAATAGAGAAGGGAAATCATCAGAGTAAAGAGGGGTGTCGTATAGGGAACGATTGAACATACATTAGATCCAGGGGAGCATTTGAAAATTAGGGGGCATTGTGAAGCATTTCGACATGAGGAGTTGGGAGCTTGACATTGGGGACGTAGGGGTCGCCGTGGAAATTTAATTTGGTGCTGCTACTGGAGTGAAGTTGTAGCTGGGGGATGGGAAAAAAAGAGTTGATGGAAGGCTTGTTTAGAGGTTTGAAAGGATGCAGGAGGATTTCTTCGTAAGGGGGTTTTTCTTGGGGGTTCCGCAGATAGACGGCACTGCGCGGGGGGGCGACAGATAATGAATAAGGGGGGACAAAGGCTGCGATGTTGTTAGTGAAATACCGTCGGGATGAGGAACCTGACAGGCCATCGGAGAGACTAAAGACGGGGAGTATGGAAATTGAACGTTAATTCAGGAGTAGATAACGGAATTGGTTCCTCAGGGGGTACACTGAGCTGTGTGAATACTGGCGGACGAAATGAAAGGTTCAGGAGATGCTCGGTTAAGCGAGCGCACTTTGTGTTACAACATTAAAGAAGAAAGTTCGGTGGAGAGGGAAAGACTTGCGGAAAAGAGCAGTAGTGTCAGGGCCGGGGGGCTGCTAGAAATCCGAAACGAGTTGTTCTGAATGGCCGCGAGGAATCTGTTTGAGGACAGATAGTGTAAGAGAAAAGTGAGTACATGTTTTGTTCCAATGGGGTACGGGGGGGAGGGTTCTCGAGTTGTGGGGGGGGTAGAAAGAGATTTTCCCGTACAGGGGGTGGATCAGTGCTACCGGGGAAGGGCTGGAATAAATGGAGAGGACAAAAGCCCTTAAGTGTTCTTTGGGACCTGAACTTCAGGGAGTTACTTGAGGACGTACGAATAGTTGCACTACCGGAAGCGATGTAGGCGCTCGAGGCAGAGAGGGAAAAAAAGCGGAGGTGGTGGGGGAGGGGAAGGTCATTTGTTTGCGAATAACTGTCTATTTGTGGGGTACCTCCTCCGGGGATACTGTAGAGGGGAGTGGCGGAGAAACGGCACAGAAGGGGTACCAACTTCTAGAAGAAAAACTGCGCTGATTGCGCAAAAAAGGGAATTAAGGGACCCTTGGTGGGTTAGTCGCCGCTTGGGGGTGCTAAGGTCGCGATTAAAGAAGCATTCTCGGGATGAATGCGGAGGGGGGAGAGCTATCCGAAAGGGTCAACTGGCTGCTGGGTAGCGGAATGGGGCGGGGGGTTCTAATGCTGGATCCTTTCCGGAAAAAGCAGACGACTGGAGTTGGGGGGATCACTGGGGGTGCACGGCATTTGTCTGTGTAGTGGGCTTGGGTGATTGAATTCGTGCTTCCGATGCCCCTGGTAGGATCTTCTGATGGGTGGAGTAAGACAAGGGTGGGGGGTCGCGGGGGGCACTAAGGACCAGACGACACTCTTTATAGGGACCTGGGCTGACTGTAGATTTAATGGGGTGAAGGCGGATTGAAAAATCGGAAAAGAAGAAAAAGCACGTGGATGAGGGAAAAATCTATAGACACAGGATTAATATAGTGAGCAAAATCATCCACGTGAAGAGGGGTATCTCCTCTGCAATCCGGGCAAAAAAAGGGAAGATACAGCAGATATCAATCATCAAGGATATTCTCAGAGGAGATCCAAGTCCCAAGGAGTCCAGAAAAGAAGGATGGGACTGACGCGGGAATTATCAACACCAGAAAGAGAGGAGTCTAATATTAATAACGCAGATACCGGAAAAAGAAAAAGGCGAAGGGGGCTCAGGTCAATAAAACGCAGGCTTCTTTCCGCTGGAGAAAGTCATTACAAATCATCATTTATAAAAGACAGTACTCCCCGATATAAAAACATGACATTAAAAAATGTGATTCACACGGGAAGAAGCGTCAATCCGAATATTCTTGTCACATCATTTCAGCCAAGCGGCGGGGGAAGGTCAGGTCTTCCGTGGAAAATGGCACATGAAGAAGGAACAGCAAACTTCGAAAGAAGGAAAGGTCCAAGGGGGCCTAGGAGTAAGGGAGCAACCTAGCGCTCAAGGTAATCACATGCTAGGGAACAGCCACCCTCCAAATACCAGAAGAGGTATCAGAAGAAAAGAAGGAAACGCAAAACCAAGGGAAAGAAATCTGCGCAGAGCATCGCCAGTACAGCGAGAATAGGGAATTAGTATGGATTGAAGCGTACACTCCTCCTGAAATTTCGAAAGAAAATCAGGTGGTGTGCAAGGGGGGGCAGAGGCAGATTCACCAGAACCTCGAGGTACCCAGAAAGACGGGGGAAATAAGAGATTGGCCTGAAATGCTCCCACAACAACGCGAAACGTCCACAAGAGGAGAAGGGTCGGGGGAGTGAACAACCACGGGATAAGGTGTCTCGTCCAGAGAGGGGAAAAGCCGGGGAGTACCACTTCAAAGAAGAATAGAACGCGTTAGTAGGCTTTGCGGAGCTCTCCAAAGAAAGATTAGATCCTCCTCAATCCCTTGAAAGGTAATAAATTAAGGGTTAGTGGTTAAACAAAAAAAGATACGCTCCGAAGAAACCCATGACATCCTGAATTCAATGTTGGGGAAAAGGTGCGGAAAGCATGTCTACAAAGAGGGAACCAGGAGAGCTGGATACTTTGGGTGAACGGAAAGGGCTCAAGGGTACTTCACTTCGAGGAAGACCGACGAGGGCATTCGTTGATAAGGCAGGATGATGAAGCCCATCGCAGCCTTGGGAACGTGAATGGGTTTTTTGGGAGGGAACTCCGGTAACAAACGACGCCCGACAAAAAGCCCCGACCCGGGGATCAGCCTGCGAACAAAGGACCCCTTCCTTTGAAGAATGAGAACTACAACCTGGGGGGGGACATCAATAAACTCGGCTGGCAATAGAACCCTACATCTAAGACACTTCAGAAAGGCCTTCCCAATCAATCCACCTTGGCGGAAAGAAAAACATAGGTAAGAGGAGTTGGCATGGCTAAACTTTGGAAACGTCCCAGGGCGCAACATTCTGGAAAGAAATTATTACTTATGGTCAACTTGGGGGGGAAAACACTCCGCTTTGTGACAGTGGTAATGCTCTCTGACAATACGCGTGAAGCAAAAATTAGGTACAAGTACGGTCTCGAAAAAAGACCCTATGCAAGGGCATTCGGCCACGGGAGATATCGGAAGAAAAATGTTTTCATCGACCACTGTAAGAAGAGGTACAGCATCTCGCCGAGGAAGAAAAGTACCGCGCAAAAGAAATGTCCTAGCCTAGGAGGAGACGGGAAAATACATTTCTGGGAGGGAAAATGGGTTCAGAAACTTACCTAACTCGCAGGGACGCTTGGTACGCACCAAGGAAGAGGACGGCAACCAAAAAGTGAGTGAACGGTTATATTAGAGGTACTAGCATGGGAGCAAAAGAAAGCGTACTGCTCACACAAGTTCTCAACATTCAAAAGAAGGGTAAGAAAGAAAAGGCCTATAACTACGACTGATCTCCCCCACTACAGCAGGAAGTGTCACCTCACCACAATCGAAGCTTCCCGATCTGCAGAAGGAAAAGGTCGCAAAAAGCGGAAAGAGAGAGAGGGGTTAAACCACTCTAGTTGGGAATACTACTTCTGGAGCATTGGATATCAACCCACAGACACAGTAATGCATCTACAAAAACCCAAAAAGAAAATAACCAACTCCGGAACTCTAAAAGGGGATCCCTCAGAAGATAGAATCAGCATCAGGAGGAGAAGCGAAATATCCATAAAAATTCACCAAGGGGGGAGTGCTTTGGTACAAAGGGAACCCAATCCTCTACATCAGGATCAGAGACCTAAGAAAGCTTAACCACGACTTGATGTCAAGAGTATAGCCGCACGCACCATGCCTCCTCCATCACAATCACTGTTCGCAACCATAATTGTCTGTCACGATCTCTTCATCTCCTAGAAGGGATCCCGTTGTATTTCTGGCCGGGGGATTTGGGGACACCAACGTCTGAGTTCGATACAGCACACCCTTAGAAGGGGACGGAGGTACACTAAAAGAACCCCCAACTGAAAAAAAAAATGTTTGTCGGGTATGGCGTTGAGAAGAAAAAGAAAAGAGGGGGACAGCCCCGCTATCGACTCTCTAGCCGGCTTCAAAGGGCAGGAACTTAAGAAAGAGAACAGAGTAATTAGTAAGAAGAGGAACATGGGTTTACTAGGGAACGGGCATAGAAGAGTCAGTTTGATTCTCCTGGACTCAAGACTCAAAGGGTCCCACAAAGAAGCAAAGCATTTCTCGTGGGCGCAAGGAAGGAGACAAAGGAAAAGAAGGAACAGCAACAAAAGAGAAAAGAGAGGACTTAGAGCTATGCCACATCCGCATTGGGAATGGAACCAGATAGGCCATCAAGGGCTAGGACAAGCCTCACATCTTGACAATGGTAGCTGGGATCAGGCAAAGGAAAACGCAAAAGCGGCAGTAAAGACCAGGAGAAAATAACCAACAACATCTACACGGTTGGGCAAAAGGAGGGACGGGGGAGAGGTTTTCTGGTCAAAAAAAGAAGATCCAGAAATAAGAGCAAAGGGCAAAAAGTCAGGGGAAATTTTAATATTAATAGGGGAATAACCAAAGAAAAAAAAGAGGAAGAACAAACAAAAGCAACAAACAAATCAAGATAAAAAAACAGATGTCGTTCTTCACTGTCTTTTAGGGAAGAGAAAGCCGGGAAAACAGTACTCGCTAGATGGAACATGTGAGTAAACTGAGATAGCATTAAACAGGCAAAGGTAATTGAGGAAGAGACAGGGGGGAAAAAAGAAAGACGCGAACCACCGCATCTCTAAATGAGGAACAATAATTGAAGCCTATAAAGACCCTAGGGAATAGCCTCACCTGACAAATATTCTTCATGCACAGGGATTTGAAAAAAAAAAGCAGCGGGAAGGGGAGTAGAATCAGATCCCGACTAAGAGGGGGGCATACCCGATCGTCATGAAGAAAAATAAACGGGACTTATATTGTGCACATATCAATGAGACTACAACAACAACAAGAGTAGTGTTAAGACATGATATGGAGTAATGGTGGGAAAAAAAAGGGCGGACTGTTACATTGTTTAGATAAGAGTCGCGGGGATCGGTGCGACAGACAATTTCCCTAGGTCGTGTTTGACCATAGGTGGGGGGAAGGACATGAAAAGAAAGAAGTTCGGGGGCATGGAAATCGGGGGGAAGGAGGGTGCATAGGATTAACTAAGTGTGTCCCCAGCCTAATCGGCTGGGGGGGGGGTGACTCGAAAGAGGAGGGAATTGCCTGGGTCCTGGCAATCTTCATCATTCCGGGGCTAGTAATGGAGGATGTGAAAAGGGGACTTGTAATTCTGGTACAGGCTAGTTAAGGAGTCATAAGGCACAGCCATAGGGGGATACTACTAAGTTGGTGGGGTGTTCTAGGGTCTGCTTGGGGGGGAAGGTGGGGGTTTGGGTGAGTGTGGGGGGGGGGAAAATGTGTGGGACTGCTGATACTAGTCCAATTGGCACTAAGTTCGGTGTGAGTTATAGTTAGAGGGGAGGGGGGGGGCAAGGGAACACGTATAAACCTTGAAAGACTTGGGTCGGGGACTGTTGTGGGGGGTTCTTGTGTCTACTCAGGGAAGGGAAGACCCGAATGTGCTTTTTCCGAGTTAAAAGCTACAATTACCTAGGGGTAGGGTCGCGGGAGATGGGCATGCGGGTGAGCAAGGGGCACAAGGAGGGGAATAAAACTCCTCAGGAGATGGTGGCCCTGTAAAAATTCCTTTCTTTTTTCGTCAGTACATGGGAAGGAACACATTACAAGCTGGTCGGGTTACGGGAGTGGACTGCGTTCTTGAAGCATCTGCTAGTTTGGCAAAAGGGAAAAGGAGATGAAGGGGGCCGATGTGAACATGTGGCAAAACTTCGGAGGAAACGGGAGAGGGAGAATTCTCCGGGGGAAAGAGGGGGAGCCGGCATGGCTCATTATCCAGGGGGAGGGAAAACGGGTGAAAAAAAGAAGGGAAAAGACATAAACAAGAACAATTGTTTTCTTTGTTCTTGGATAGATCAGACGGGGAATTGTCTTTCGGGTATCGACAGGGGTTTTGGACACAAATCCCCAGCTGGAGAGACAGTCAACTAGAAAGAAGAAGGAGGAATCAAAGAAGTCTGCAAGGCCGTGAAAAACTGGGAAAGAAATCTTTTTCTTTCTTAGGGGAGGGGGGGTGTGACAGGGGGGGCTAACGGGGTCCTATCCTCCGGGTCCGTATTCTTCCTGTCTTTGAGAAACGGCTGTCAGGAGAGTGAACCAAGGTTTACCTTGTCCACAGATGCCTTGGGGGGACGGTACTACAAGCACAGGGGGTTGCTGAGGCTGGTAGGTAATTCACTATAAGGTCAAGGGAGACGCGGAGGGGGTTAGGGGGTGTGGAGGGAGCGAGGGTGGGATTTGGGAAAAGACTTGCATAAAAGGGGAGGATTAACCGAACAGATTGGAACCATACGAGGGGAGGACGCGAGCTAAGTTAATGTCAATACGGGAGCGGTAGGGGGGGGGTTGGGGACCATCTGTGGATGTGTAGGTGGGGTAATCAGAGGAGGGAAGTGCCGGAGGGGGAAATTATTTTGATTTGAGAAAATTTTTATAAGTACGATGAAAAAACGTATCAGGAAAAGACACATCTATCAGATCAACCGGAAAAAGAAGGCAACGGCTCGAGGGTACTTATTTTCGCACTGCTATGAGTGTGTCCTCGTTCAGTTCTTAGTTTAAAGGCGGATGAAAACAGAGCCGACGGAGGCAATGTCAAGTCAATTAGAATTAGGGGATTACGGGTGGAAGGTCGTCGTCCCACAGATGGGGCGGGAGGCTTAGACTTTTGTTCGGGTCAGAAGTACAACTCAGGTCGGTCATGATAGCCAAGGGGGAGGCTGTCCACTATGGAAAGAGGTACCGATTCAATTAAAGAAAAGGCAACTTCTCCTATAGGGATCCCAGTGCGACCTAGGAGACGGGCACCGTGGAAAGGAAGGGGCAAGAAAAGTGTTATGACAGCGGACGTCAATTGGTATTACATGTAAAACATTGGGGAGTATGTTTCACTCGTGGTCCTGAAGTTGTCATCAGGACGGAGTTACTGTAGCGAGGGGGTTCGGGAAGAAGGGGGGGGAAGGAGGGGGGATGACAACGGGGAAATGCTTCAGCTTCAGAAGGTGAATGACGGGAGTTGTCAGGGCTGAAGGGAGAGGGACTGGGGGCTGCGGAGTGGGAAATAAGAGAAACAAAGAGGGAAGGAGTTAGTTTAAATAAGTTGACTAGTAGTAGGACACTCACCCATTCCATCTGAGTCGGCCAAAAGAGAGGACTGGGGAAAGAAAGGGTCGGAAACGTTAAACCCGTGAAGTAGATATTACTCTAGGGGGTCACGGAGGGGTGGGGGTCTCCATCTGATGGGGTAGAATCGTGGGAAGAAGGTCAATGGAAGGAGGCTTGAGGAGGGGGGGGAGAGCGAAGGGGGGTTCCCAATGGGGTGAGTGACCGCGACTGTACTGGAAGCAAATTATTTGTCAGTGGCAGAAAGGACTCCGCCAAAGACTAACTCTGGGAGAGGGACTACGCAGCGGGACAGACCGTGACTCGACATTGGGGGGTTGGGGCGGTTGAGGATAATAAGCAAATGGAAGGGTGGCTGCGTTTTTGGGTGGGAGTAATTTCTAAAGATAGGTCAAAAAAGAAAGGGGTACTCAGGGGGGGGTCGGTATACAGCTCACACAAAGATGGTCAATTGCCTGGAAACGTAGAGAAAGTAGGGACGTGTGGACGTACATAGAAAATTGAAATAAAAGATCGCGGGAGAAGGAAGGGCGGCGAAGAATTCCTTCGGTTTTTGGGAGGTTG
>Ga0179593_1365207_pt1 | contig 16714 bp, 15 predicted proteins | sample CZODoug2_1_08_16_FD_185931 | JGI IMG/M metagenome (GOLD analysis project Ga0179593, IMG submission 185931) | Vadose zone soil fungal communities from Angelo Coast Range Reserve, California, USA - CZODoug2_1_08_16fungal (PacBio error correction) | ecosystem: Environmental > Terrestrial > Soil >...
GCTCGAAAGGCTGCGGCACAGAAAGGACGAGCCAGGGGAGAAGAATGAGATAGAACGGTTACCCGCAGCAATTGGGGTGAAAGGATTTGCGAAAAGCGCGAAAGATCCAATAAAAAAAGACAAATCGACAGGCAAAAACGGCGCGACGAAGTCTACCCAATGGCCGGCTGGTAATGTAAAATGGGTAGGCACTCAGGGGGGAAGAAGCACAACCAAAAGATGTGACAAAACAAGCAGAATGATCCATCTACAAACCCGAAAAGAGGGGAGGGGAAGGTCGCGGTCTCGGGAAGAATCAAGCTACAAGGGAGGGTGGGCGGTGCCGACGTCTCATCCGCCACACCCTTCAGACAGGATGGATTTCAGGGAACATGCCACAAAAGTCACGCGGATAAGCGCGAATTTACCTATTAAAGCAAAAAGAGCAACAAGGGCACACAGGTGTAGGGACAGAGGGGGGAAGACTTATCCTGGGGAAAAGGAACAAAAGGAAAACCCGGGGACAGGCATTGTAGGAAGCTATCCGGGAAAGGGTAAAGAAAGAAAAAAGGAACGGCACACGTCGTTCGCTGCAGAAGATGCGACAGAAAAAACCAGGATTCGGGAGGCGATTCCGAGTAAGAGACAGTGGTGACTTAAGCGAGGCTGAGCGGAAATGTGATTCTATTCATCGGGGAGGGACTTGGTTAAGGGGCTGAGACAGGCGGTCAAAGGTGGGGGAAAATGAAATAGCACTGGAGATCGGGAACTAGAAAGGTAAAAAGTCAAAGGTCTAGGGAAGTATAAACCAAATGACAGACATAAAATCCACCTCCAACTTGAATTGCTGAAAGTGAGATGTGGACGACAAGGGGAAGGGATTCTCTGGGAATCAAACTTTTTCACAGTAGACAGGGCGCGGGGGGTATCAAGGCATCACACAAAAGAGGACACCTACAACGCTGGCCTAAAAAGTGTTTATATCCCCGAAAGATGGCATTCGGCAAGGAAAACAAAAAAGCGAAAGGAGTCCAATTGTGTCGGCGATGATAATGGTAGGAAGGGTCCTAAACCTAAACACCAGTAGGGAAAGGAAAGGGGGGGAATCCTGGAAATCATGCCTGAGGACCCTCTTCGCAACCAGGGTGGGTTATAAGGACAAGCATGTATGCTGGGAAAAGCAAGAGGGTATTACAATTCGTATAATTGAAAGAAGAAAATCGGAAGGAATCATCGGAACACGACAACGGAAGGGAAGCCAACCAAAAGGAGAGTTGATTTGGCGCGGGGAGTGGCATGAGACGATAAACACGGAGGGAGAATTCGGAAGAAAAAGGGGGCAAAATCGGTTCGAAAGACTGGGGGGGGACACGCGTAATGCCTAATGTAACCGTTAGTTCTTTGTGAGATGGATATCAGGTGACAATAAGTCTGGACCGTTCCAGAAGAAGAAAGGTGGGGCAATGTAATTCAGAAAAGGGGGGAAAGGTCCAATGGTGACAGGGAGTGAGAAAAAAGTCCAGGCCCAAAAAAGGGAAAAATGGGATGTGTGCGCGGTGGGACATCCGGGGGGGCCATACTCGGCCCGATTCGCGGAATTGGGGAAAGACGGGAGTTGATGGGGTGAAGGCAGTCTTGCCGCAAAATCCTGGATCTGTCCGGTCGCGGGGGCCTGAAGCTGCAATGGGGTTAGAGTACGTGGCACCCGGCAGCCAAAGGTTTAATGAAGAAGCCACTTTAAAAGAAATAAGAAATACAACAGTAGCTCCATGGTGTGGGGGGGGGGGGAGAACAGGGGGAAAAACAAAGATAAAGCTGCGGGGGGACAAATAAATGGAAAGGAAAAAAAAAGGGGGGTAAAAAAAAACGGGGGGGGTGCACCTCCTACGGGGCCTGCGGGGTGGAGACGGGCTATACGCAATGGCAATGAGTTTTGTCCACAAAAGGAGAATAATCTTCAAAAGTCTTTACAGAAATAGATCGAGAAAAAAGAAATCCCCCTCTGAGGTTAGGGGGATAAGGCAAAATCAAAGATCGCGCGCCAGTCTAAAAGAGTATCACTACCGGGGGGGAAGTATATCAAATTCCCTGTGAGCCAGTTCCACTTACAAATTGGGGTGCATCGTCTCCTCACAAAAATAGGAAACTGGGTTCGCGAATAATCACGGCTCAGAATGTTTGTAAATTCATCATTCCAGAACAAGAAAACGGATCCTGCAGGGAAAACAAACCCATCTCCTTGGTCATTGATTCCAGAATCAAGCCTTATTGAGGAGGAAGGAGTACAAAACGTGGAGGGGGAAGCCACGGGAACTCTCTTAAAGTATCGCAGTGCTAGGTTTCTTCGTCTGGGGAAAAAAGGGGATGTGCCAATAAGAATGCATTCACCACCCTCCGCTGCGGAGGGGAAAACAAAGGGGAGGACGGTGATAAGTTTCAGGGGTTCGGTTGTTTCCAGGAAAGTGTCACGAACCTGTCGGTCCCTCGGACGTCTTATCACGGGAGCCCATAAAGGGGGAAAATTTTGTTGGCAGTCAAGTCGGCCACAATGGGGGGGTGGATGCTGAATGTAAAGCGGTATTTATGCATGGGCTATCTCGGGTCTCCAAATAGGAATATGCCGGGGGGGGGGCACTCTGGAAAGAGCGTCTGGGGCTCCACAATCGATGAGACGTTAAAAGATAGAGAGGCCAGGGGGGGAGCGCTGGGTCCAGACAACGCAGGCGCCCGTGGACAGAACATTAATGGAGCAAGAGGGAAGTCAACGTATTTCAAAAAAATATTTAAAGAGGCATCTCATGGGGACCCTGGCATCGAAAAGAGCCGCAACAATAAACGTCGAGCACTTGGAGGGGTCAGATTTGGTACTTGCAGTAACCCTAAACGCCTATGCGTAGTGCGTAACATCTCGCTGCTTCAGTACCCTGTCAAGGAATTGGCTGCAAAATCCTGGGGCAGGGAGTCGCGCAAAAACAATAGGGGGAGAAGAGATACTAAAATCTTTAGGGGGGAGGAGGTGGGACAGTGCCAAAAATTAAAAGAAATGTGGAGTGGAAGTGCGCGTCTATCTTGTTGACCCGGGAAGGAGGAAGTACACAACTAGGGTAGTAACAAAAGAAACGGCCTCACCAGGCAAAAAATGATTCTACAGATGGTCTGGGGCCGGTGTGAAGCGTTCAAAGACGAAAGCGTTTGCGAGGGAAACACACGGCATCGGAAAGGTAATATGGGGGTTAAAAAGAAGGGATCATGGATGAATTAGGTCAGGGGAAGAAAACGGAGGAGCATGTCAATCTGGTGAGAGGTCGAGCTGACGGACGGGGGTAAAATTTGCACGGGGGTCTGACGAAACCGGGGGGGAAAAAGTTTACGAACTACGGTCGGTTTCACCGGCATTTCAGTCAGGGGACGATCAACAATCCAAAAGATTATGTAGTGGGGGGTATAAAAGGATGCTCTGTTCAGAAAAGCAAGAAAAGCCGGGGAAGTTCACCGAAGATAGAAAGCTTTGATGACAAGGCCGAGAACACCACTTGATGAAGACTTGGGGAAGGACCCTGGAGATAACCATCGTCTGGACACGGGCACGAAAACAAGCCCTAACGAAATCCCAGGTGGGCCAAGTCGGGGGCGAAAAGGATGGTAGTCGGGGGGGGGAAAGATGTGGGTTGGGGCGTTCTGTGGGCACAGAGTTCCCTCCCTAATGACCCCTCCCTCCAAAGTATGCCCCTTAGCTTTTGAGGTCAAAAAAAAACGTTGTCACACTAACCCTCACAAATAAACATTGGGACGCGGTACTTAAAAAATATTCACTCATCAACGATAGTTTGTCTCGTTTAGGTCAGGGGGAGGAAACTCTTGAGTTGTGACTTCCGTGGGCAAAAATTAGAAGTAGGCATGCACAAACCTCAGACTGGGTACTTGCATTAAGATTGTGATGAGTTAGATCTTTCGTCGCCCCTTAGCTTTCTAATGATTCTAACATCCCCAATGATCAACTTCCTGAAGAACCGAAAATTCGCTTTATTTTGACGATCTCTGGAACGGAAAGGATGTTCCGTTAAGTCTTCTCCCGCAGGGGCCCCGGTTGTAGGGGAGGGCAGGGTATGGGCATCGACGAACGAACGGCCTCTGTGCCGTTCCCTCTGGATGGCTGCAAAAGGATGTCAGTCGGGTCGGGACATGAAAGACAAGATAAGTTGTCGCTCTGCGTTAAATACCTCTAGTTACTGGTCGTGTTAGTCCTCGACTCTGGGGGGGTGAGTTCTGGTAGTCATAAGTTTGGACCCAACAGCAACCGTAGTCCTTCTTGGGAGCGTATAGTGGTTGGAAGGGGCCATCGAGGATTGGAAAAGTCAAGAGGGGGTGGGTTGCCGCGTTTATTGGCGGCTGAGGTCGGGGTACCTGTTCCCTGTCGAGGCTCTCCCATAGGATCGGTCCTTCAGGATGTCTTGCTCAGGACAAGGGGTAAGAAAAGGGTGTAAGCGAAGAGTGACATAAGGTTGTAACGAGTGTCATGGATTGACTGTAGCGCAAAATCAGAAATAAAGGGATAAGAATCAATCAAAGGGGGAAAGTGCAAAAGAGTTTGGGCCTCTTCCAAAAGGATCGCTAAGTAACGTGGACAATGGTATCGGTTGGGTACAATCCCTTGAAGCTGTAAGCTGGTGGGGCCGGGGGAAGAGTGGCACGGACAGAGAGTTAAGGCAAAGAAGCCGCGAAAAGTTGGTCGAGTGTGATATCCTCATCCCTGATCATCGGAGAGTTTAGTACGCCAACGTGAACGGCCCCTCCAAAATAATGGTCAAGTCCCAGGCGGCTTTTAGGCCGCTAAGAGGATAAGAGAGATGGAAAGTTAAGGAAGGTTGGGGACCTAAATGCGCGCAACCAGCTGAGACTGTAGTACCTGCTTTCCTGTTGGGGGCTTATCAGAATGGGTTAACATGTAGCAGGTGTCAGTCGGGGGACCAGGCCTTCATAAGACTCCTGATGGGAGCGTATCGCTCCTGACCTGAGGTAAAGCTACTTGGTCCGACAACAAATAAGAATGCCCATCGTGCAAAATAGGGGAACGTTAAGACGAAAGGGGGGAGTAGGACACTCGTCGAATCAGCTAAAGTTCAATACTTCAATGGAATCAGGACAGCACCGACTAGGACTAGGGGACTTAAAAACATTTCAACAGGTCGTGGTGAGAAGTGGTCGTGACCATCTGGACACGAGAGACCTCAGCTCAACCACAACGTCTCGGGAGAGAAAAAGCGATCTAGACCATAGGGTCAAATATCCCTTGGCGAAATAGATAAAGCGAGGCGTTGTTTGTTTAATCGCGTAGTGAACGGATCATTTTGAAAACATAGCAACTAGGGGGGGGATGGGATTTTAGATTGAAATTTGTAAAATACGAATTGCGTTGCATAATCCTTTCATGAGTAATATTACTCGAAACTGAAGCTGATAATTCGAACTAATGGTTTACCAGGGTTCCTACAGGCAGGAGCAGATTGGTAAATAGTCACAAGGGGCTGACAACACGCTACTTTTTAAACCCAACGCCAGAATGTTTTTAACACGAGGGAAAACTGAACAGCGGCAAAGAGACTTGTCCCTGCTCGAAACTATAAGCGTCATTCACTGCGCCTGTGTACAAAGGATGCCTGCAAGATGAGAGACGCCCGCCTGGTGGGCTGGGATTTATGGAAGGCCTCTTAGGTACGGCCGTAGGCCCCCTCCCACAGGTCTGAGTTAACGAGGTAACCTAGACGACTCTTCGGACCTGGACTGGGGGCTGCCTGTGCAAAGGGTCATGAGGATGGGAAAAAAACCAGGCATCACGAATTTGTTCAGGGTGGCAAGGAGTACCAGGGGCTCCGAGCGGGCCGCTGCTCTGGGCAATAATTGAAAACCATTTAAACAGGTGGGCATGTATGTTCACTGGGCGGGTGTCCTGGTGGCTCCGCCGATTGAAAGTACCTGTATGGGGTATGCGAGTGAAAGAATAAGTAGCTTCTCTGTAGGATTGCGCTAAGTAGGTGCCCGGAATAAGGACTACATTGTGTTCCATAGGACGCCAGCAACTCGTCCTTAGCAGGGGGGCACAGGGAGAAAAATCTGGTTCAAATGATGGATGCTGAGATACGGGAGAGCTCAGCGAAGGGAGAGAAACGACATCAATGGTTGCCCGGTCTAGTCGGGGGTCCAATGTCGTCTCTGCGCAATGGAGAAGGGAATAAGGAAAGCGGCGAAGAGGGGAGGCGTGGGAAAGGGAAGTCCCGTTGAGAAAAAAACTGATCAGAACGTGGCCCAATCGGGAAACGACCCAAACGGGTGGGTCTGGTTATCGCCCGATACGGGGTCCGGGGCACAAAAGCTTCGCGGCCCAACGATTAACTCCTACTAAGGTGTAATTAACAGAACTCACCACTAGACGAAAAGAACCTTCTCTCCTGTCCCTAACCTCCCTCAAAGAACAATTGAGACGGCGTTTCGTATCTCGGATTTGATCTGGCAGGAAAATGAAGAGGAGGCGGATCCCTCTTTTCTTTGGGGGAGCGTGTGGGACTTGGGGGGAGGGACAAGGGTGGGGGGGGGGGAGAAAGCCTCACCCCCTGGCCCGTCGAAACCGCTCGCGAGGAGGTCAAAGCCCATGTGACCGGGGTGTCTGGTTCTCAGAAATTTTTCATGGCTGGGGGCCGGACGGGTACGGGACGGGATTGGAAAAGTCTGATAAAATACCAGAGGATTCCATCTCTCATCTTCTGGGGGAAGGCAAACAGCCAGTGATCTAAAATGGATCTTTTCGCTCTGACAACACTCCATAATTGGTGGAGATGCGGTAAAGAAACGAAAGGCTAAAACTAGCAGTCTACTCAAACAGATTGCACGGGGTTCCACTTGATCACGATAATTTCCGTATAGTTGGCGGGTGGCTCGAATGTGACAAGTCGTGTTCGTGCAGGACCACTCCTTTATGGTACCGAAAACTGTAGCAACTGCTGTGTCGGTAGGGCACCGGCATTGGCGAAGGGCCGATGTGAGCATAGTAGGGTTTCGGAATTTGGAGAGTGAGAAATTAGACTGTCGAACAGTGCCGGCATAGAGGCAAACTGGGCGCAGGGGAGTTACTGCACCCTAACCTGGAGGGGGGCGTGAAATTGAAGCGGGTTCCGTAACCTCCCGCCTGGCGGCGCGGGAACAAAGAAATGGACCCAAAAAAACACAGTTGCTGGACGAGCCAGCGAGCGGCGGGGGTCGCAAAAAGGGTCAAAATAAGGGGGTTCACAATTGCCTAACCGCCATTGCTCTCTGGAAAGATGAAGTGCAGTAAACCGTTGCTAGAGAGCGGAACAAAACGGAGAGACTTCACGAGCACAAGGCTGAAACGAAAGACTCACGATCTGACGTGAAACGCTAAAGGGCAACTGGGGGTAAGGGGGGGTCGTTGGTAAGTGGGGGAATGTTAGGGGGGGGGAGGGAATTGGGCGGCTGGAGAGTGGTGTCGGACTCTAACCATGTGGGTTTCCTCAGTGGGGGGGGAAACGTGAAGAGGGCCAAGATAAATTGTCGGGGACACATAACGATGGGCGGGGATCAGAGCAGAAAGAAAAGGGAAGGTATTAAAGAAAAAGAGACACGAATTTGATGGGTCTAGGCCTCCTGGAACGCGTGGGGACCCGAGTGGAGAAGAGAAAGGAACCAGTATGAGAGGTACAGTCCAACGCTAAGAACAATACGTAACCAACGCCCCATGCTTAAAGCAAGGGTTTCGTGTCGGTCATGGTGTCGGCGTGGAAAGTAACTAAGGCGGGGGAACTAAAAAAAAAAACCCCAGCACGATCCATTCTGAAGGTCCCTAGTTGTTGGGTACACGAAGACAAATTTGCTGCGGGGAGCGTGAAGGACAAGAAAGGGCAATGCAGGGGATTTGGGAAGGAAGGAGGAGTGGAGCGGGTCAAGATAGGGTTGCACAAGTAGATAAGCGGTGAGTGAGAAGAACAAAGTCTTGGTCCAAGGGGGAAGCTTCCGCTTGCGGCTACCACCACAAGGGACCAGGGGGTCGTGAACTTTGGGGATAGCGAAACATTTCAGGAGGGAAGGAACGGCCACGGGGAAAAAGCATATCAAAGGAAAAATAAGTGAGGAGAGATTGACGAGGCTAACAGGAAATTGAGCTGGCACCTTTGAAACCGGTGGGTTAAAATAGGGAGTGGTGAAAAAAAGGGAAAACCTAACGAAAGGGGAGGGAAATTTCACATTCGAGAAAACGCCCGGAAAGAGAGTAAGTCGAGGGAAAGGCCGCAGAAAGGCAGCGGGGGGAGCGGACTGAAAATGAATGATCTTTTCAGGCTGGAGGGTACGGGGTCTGGAAATAAGAATTTCCAAGGTCGCCCCACAAAACACGAACAGAAAAAATATATGCGGGCATCGTAATGCACGATGTGTGGACTAAAACACGTTGGGTGACCCATCCAACGAAAGCAATTCGTGAGCAATCAGTTCCAAAAAGAGATCATTTGGGTCAAGGTGGTACACGGGATAGCGCTCTTGGGGGACAGCGGAATAAATGAAGTTCATTGAAAGAAACAGCGATCTGCTCGAGGGAGCGGGGAGGACACAACAGGTTTTTGCCTGGGGAACCAAGGGAACCATGGTAACAGCATGAGTCGGGTTTCAAAGGAGAGATCGACAAAGGGGACCCGATGACGCCCCAAGATCTAGGAAGAACGACGACCATCAGGGAAGGTGAGCCGAACGATGGAAAAAAGCAGAAAGAGGGCGCGAGAGGATGGCGTCGGAAAAGCAATGAAAGTCGAGGGTCACGGGCAACGGTCTTGGGAAAAAAAATAAGAATGGGATGCGGGTCGATAAAATACGCAATATACGTCAACCGATCTCGGCATTGAGTCCAAAATCAAGGAAAGCAAAGACCGAAAAAGACACCCCACCTTGAATTGGGGGAGAAAGATCAAAGCGGGTCAAATTGAGGGTCTAGGGCCCATCAAAAACAGTGGGTCCGGGTGGAAAGAGCGGCAAGAACCAATCAAAAATCTTCCCACAGGTCCCCAGACGGTAGAGAAGGGGATTGGTGTCAGAGAAAAAAAGGGACAAGGGATCAGTAAAAACATAGTAAAACAGAACTACCGGTCCAGAAATAGAGGTATGGAAACAGACAGCACTTAGGTTTGTGCGATCTGGAATTTAACGTCGAGTAGATAAGCTGAGTCCAACCGACCCGAGGGGGCTAGTGGTGTATGTTAGGTGAGTAGGGGGAGGTTTAATAAATTCCCGAGGTATTGTACACTTTGTGACCTGACAGTCTTAACGAACATACACTCTGTGTAAGTGTAATATTGCCACTCCTGAGGAGGTCCCGCAAGAAGTTTATGGGGATACACATTCGTATCAGTAGAGAAAACATCAAAGCTTACGAACTGGGGGTAGGCCACGAAATCTTAAGTAACGAAGGACTACCTGCAACAAAGAACGGAAGAAAGGTTGAAAACATAGACGTGCGGGAGAGGCAAAACATCAAAAAACGGTAGGAGGAGTCCCCGAGAAGTGGGACACCGTGCGCCGCCTTTGGGATCAAAACCTCAAGTTAGTTTTGGGGAAGGCGGGCATCAGTCTGATCCGATTTAATGCCGATAGACTACAACATCTATTCACTGGGGGTGAAGGGGTTGGGATAAGTGTTAAAAAGTGGTGGGAGGATGACCACCTTTTATTGACAAGTCAAGGATCTATTCGTCAAAAAAAAATGAAGGGGCCGTGGTACAGCTGCTAGTCAGTTGCCGGGGACAGGACTTGCAACGGGGACATGGCCCACTACCCGAAAGCCCGTGTGTTGAGCTCGAACTTGTGCATCTGAAGGGGGCAAATCTGGGGCTCTCTAGCCTCGCGCAAAGGCCGCATACTTTCTCTTCAAATTTCGTCACAGGGAGTGTTGGTGGAATCTTCTTTGATTGTACGGCATCGAAAGAGCCAGCGAAGGGTATCTACACCCGTCTGGGACCGGTGCCATGGGGCTATCAAGAATTTGAGGGGGCGGTGACCCCTGAGGCAAAGTTTGGAAGTTGAAAAAAAACCCACTGTTGTCGGCAAGGGTAACACGTGACGCCCATTCATTGGTTGTATTGGATTGAAGCGGTGATTGGGGAGTCGACCATCCGGCCATAGAGGCTAATCTTCTTTCGGGAGATCTTCCGAATAAAGGTAAAAAAGGGGGGGTAATAAACAAAAGCTGACGGAGTACACACGAAAGGAAATTGTCAGAAAAGCCTTCTCAAAGATCCAGGTGGTGATTGCGCGTTGCCCCATCTATGATCTCTTACTGATCGACTTCAAGCAAGGGGGGTCTGCTAGTCCCAGGGGAAGGCTGAAGCAGAAACCTCATTCTGCACCAAGCTGGGGGTCAAATGGCTGGGACGGAAAACTCAGGTTTCCGAAAGGGAAGAAGAAATCCGCCTCATAAGGGGGTGTAATTAAGAATTCATAAAAAGAAAGAGGATGTCCGTACACTCCTCCAGGTTATGGTTTAATACTTGAAAAGGGGATTAGGAGGGAATAACAAACGGGGTGTAGCCCACACTGAAATAGGAGGGCTCGAAGGGACGTTATGGGAAGCTTAAAGATTTAGGACCACGAAAGAGATTCCCCAAGTAAGAAAGGATCTTTAGGAAACAGTTTGGAGGATCATTAAAAAACGGCGATGTGGGAGTGAAAGACGATGACATTGCTCGACAGGTCAGAGGGGACCTGGGCAAAGTAACAAGTGGGGGGGTAGCACAAAAAAGCAGCAAGTCACGAATGAATGCTGAACTGGGGGAAAAAAGGGGGGTCACTGTCGAACCGGGGATCTCTCTAAAAAAGTAAAAAAAGGCATCGCAGGGGGAGGGTAAGCCAGAAAGTAGTGCGCATCAAAGACGTAAAGGGACCTGCTCCAAAACGAACTCTGAGGACAGAAAAAGGCTTAAAAAAATGAAGTGAAAGTCGAGTGAATCGGAAGCGCAAAATAGAATGTCTGGGGGAGGAACGGGAACGAGTTGGACGCGAAGGAACTTGCCGTGCTGGATGTCAAACAGGGAAAGGCCGATGGAGCGAGGGCACAAGAGAATCAAGAGTTGTTAACCGCAAATCAGGGGAACAAGAAAACGGAGAGAGTCTTTTGACGTGATTGTAACGTCCTGAGACGAATTACGTAATTTAGATTACATCAGAACGCGTCCGAAAAATCGCCAATGGGCTGTAAAGATGTGGTTTGGAAAGATCGAACAAGTAGGGAGTACCCATAATAGAAGAAAAAGCTGGTTTCTCGGACCAATTTCCTAGGGATGACGCGTTGACCAGAGGTCGTGATGTGGCACCATAGAAAAAAGGCAATGGGAAGGGGGGGAAAAGATCCGCGTCAAAAAAGACCCATGCTACACGTGTTAGACAGTGGACGAAAGGTAGGGGGAAAACCACGGGTATATCGGGTTGCAAGCATCAGGGAGTTCGAAAGTCCGGTCGAAAAGCGAACTAGCTGCAAAGTAAAGCCGGAGTTGGATCACGAAGAAATGATGTCATGTAAAGGAGGAAGGGGGCCGTAAGGTTTCGAAGCGCGATCTAGTAGCCGAGGCAGTTTGCTGTTCGATACAATAAACTTTGGATGGAAAAAGTAAAAGTAAATGTTCACCATCAAAGGAATGGGGGGGGAAAAAAACCGGCCTTCTAACTTGGGGAGCCTCTAGGGGGGGAAGGCAGACTACTAAAAAGCGTTTCAACATAATAGAAGCGAGGTGTTTACAAGGTCGAGTCATTGCCCGTTACCTGGGGACAGAGTACACGCGAAGAGCGACAATGTCAGATGATGCAAAGCCAACAGCTCGAAAAAGAAATCATGGCCCGGGGGGGGCATGAAAAAGGGAAATTGGGAATGCTGTGAGTGTCCTGGGAACAGAAGTTAAAGAGCCACGAACGAACAAAAAAAACAACAAACGATGAGGGGGAAAGGAATTCAGGGGGAGGGAGAACAAATTGTCCAATCAAAAAATCTATCGGTGAAACGCTTGGGTCGTAGGTTTCACAGACGAGAAAAAGGAAGAAATTTGGGGGATATGTCTAGTCCATGTCTTCTGGGAGGCGCTGTGGTGATCTCCAAAATTCACTCCGGTAAGTGGGAGAGGAGGGTTCCTGGTGGCACTCTTAGCGGGGTCCACACTAATTGGTATTCAGGCTAGAAGGGTGCCTGGAAGCCCGGAATTTTTTGCAAAGCGGAGGCTTGTAGAGATCCGTCACGGTTTCCAAGCGAAGAACCCATGTAGGTCGAAAAGATCGAACGAGATCACCGGAAATTGTATCGAAGGACAGCAAATCATGGAATGAGTGGCTCGAAAAAAAGAAGGGGGGGGGGTTCGAAAGGGGAGAAGGCTTTTCAGCGGTGAACGGGTGGTTTGGTTGACCACAGGGCAAGAAAACACGTTAGCTGGGCGACTATCAATCCGCAAGAGGAAGAAAAAGAAGGATTCATTCCGGGAGGCGCCCACCAGAGTCACCGGGAATACCGAAGGACCCGAGGGGAGGGCGGGACATAGGCGAGAGCATAGATAGCCAGCTCGCCCCTTCAAACTGGTGTCTTCAAAAAGGGGAGGAGGAGTGAGCCCAAAACCCAGAGGAAAAGTGGCGGCTCTTAATCAAAAGGTTTCGCCGGGGACGGCATAACATCCATAGTTCCAGTCAGGCCCTGTAACCGAGGGTAGATCCCTAATGTTGGTTCTAAGACCTTTAATTCGGTGTGACACAAAGACCCAAAACCCATCGATTTTGATCACGTCTGGAGAAGGAGTGAGAAGACTTCCGAATGGCCGGCTAGGAACCCTCGGAGGGCATCCCGGTCGAATAAAGATCTCTCCCCCCACCAAAACTGACTTTTCTGAAGCCCGGGCAGTTGGTGGGCCGTCCGCGCATCGCGAGTCCCACATGCTCCATAGGACGGGAAACGATACTACACTCACCTGAACGAACTGAATTATTTTAAATGAGGGGATGTCCCTCTTACTCTGTAAAAAGCGTAGACCAATTCTTATAAAATCGAAAGCTCGCATCCCAAAGGATATGACACAGGACCTCAATAAAGAGGAATACCGGGCACATAGTGGGCGCAAAACGTCGAGACCGCAACATCCGAAAAAAAATCTCGGGGCTCATCGACCTGTGGTGGAAATAGTGGGCTACGCACAACCCAAGGCCGGCTATGTTTGGAATCTATGGTCTTGAAAAAACTGTTGGGTATAACCCTCGCGAACACAAAAACGACTAAGAGGAGTAAAACAACAAAAAAACAGAGACAACAAGAGTCGCACATTTGTCCACCAAGAAAACATTTCCTTGGGTGTGTAAGGAGCTCAACTGGTCGCATGACTCCTCGGGACTCGCTCACCAACATTCCGAGGTTTAGGGATGGTACGATTAATCGCTTAGCGATTCAGGCGGCTGGACTTCGCAAATACGTTCAAATAGACGGGTCCTTCGAAATAAAAAGTCGGGACGGATAATTGGGCACCTTGGTTCCCAGGGCGGCTTCCACCCAGAAAACCCCCCAAAAAACCAAAACCCAAAAAAAAAACCAAACACCAAAAAAAAACCCACACAACCCACAAAAAAAAAAAAAAACCCAAAACAAACAAAAAAAAAAAGACAAAACAGAACACCACAACCAAAAAAACCACAAACCCCACCCGCTATCCTCCTTCTCACTCCTGTCCTCCACTTTCCTGCACAGCAGAGATCCTTTAGTAGGTTCCGATGGCTCGTTTTCTAAAAATCCAGAAGGTCGCACCAGACGTTATTGCGACTCGCAGGTTTTGACCTAACATGAGAAAAACTGAACATTCCCGTAAAAAAAAGTCAGGGGGTGGTAGATCCGTGGCTAATTAAAAAATGCCCATAGACGAAACTACAAACATGGGGGGAGACCAATACTAAGAAAGTCATGTTGCTCTATGACCGAAGTCGTCTGAAGGTCAGACCGATATCTGACCCTATCAGGCTACACGCATCAGTTTTTAGGAGTCACACAACAACTCTTCAACAAAGGGACGGCGTCAAAATCACAGCCTAAGTGCATGAGACACTGGTCACTCACGAAGAAATAAGTCGACCGGCAAAAATTCGTAAAACCATCTGGCAAGCCGGGAAGGGGAAACGATTTTGAATCATCAAGACATGAAAGGGTCAGAGCAACTTCAGAATGACCGTGTCAAGAGAGAGAGAGGACAGCAAAAGCAGAAGAGGTATACAAGAAAGACTTCCCACTATCATGAGAGGAAGGCCGCCGTTGCATAGTACAAGGATGGTACAAGGTTTAGGAGAGGTTGAGGACCCGAAAAGGGCAAAGAAATCACCCTAAAAGATCCCCAGCCAACGGGAGAGCGAGAGGTCAGCAAGACCCCAAGGGCAAAAAAAATGCTAACGGGGCAAAGGTCACATTAGAAGGGGAGGGGGGGGAAAGCAAAGGCTACTCGTCGAGGAGGGGCGTGGACAGACTTACACCAGACCTCATTGGGGAACGCGCTGGGGGCTACGCCACGCAACTTAGGGGACAGAGGGGTCCTGTCCGAGAACTGGATATCTTCGTCTTGAAATCGTCTTCGTCCCGATCGGCTATACTGCTCTAACTCTGCTCAAGGGGGTCTATCAAATCACGGCTATTCTCTCAAGGGGAGTCAGGTAAGGGCGAACGACCTAAAACGAGGGAGTACGTCAGGGGGGTGGCAGGATGGGTAGTAGCGGGGAGACGATACGACCCATATCTGGGAAGTCACGTGGCCAAGACGGAATTGGTGCCACCGGGACAATTCCGCCGGCTATGAAATTGACTTATTTGCAAAAATGGAGCCAATAGATGCACATCGTAGGACCAACGGGGGGTTCTAAAACTAACGTATCGCCTACACCGGTGGATGCATAACGCAAGGGACACGGAAAAGTTACAGATAACGGGTTGTGGACCACAGAGGGAAGCACGAGCAGCATCTTAAGGGCAAGCTTTTCATAACCCACAAAACCTCTCTGGAAGGTTTCGCGACATTGTATCCTACCAACAGATTCTCTTAAAACGGGGGCCTAGAAAGGGCTTAAGGCTCGAAACAAAACAACTTATGTATACAAAGATATACAGCTTGACGGGTACCAGAAAGATGAGCAGGGGGTAGAGGGTACTAGGCAGGAAAACTTTCTATTTTTGGGGGTGGGGTAAAAATTACCCGATTATGATCGGAAATTAGAAATCAGAGGTAAACCGTCCATCGCTGGTGGGTTCATCGGGAATTATAAAAGGGGGGGTCTGAGAAAGGGGGGAAGGGGAATGAAATTCGAAAGATGGCTCAGGTGTTAAACTCCTGTCTAAAAGAAAGGGTAAAGACAGGCTATAAATACTGACCCCCGGGTAGTCTTGCAATTAGCTCTCAGGGGGTCAGGGGTCTCCAGAGCCTACTAACCAGGCATGAAAAAAGCCAGAGTATTTCCGAGAACGACCGGGGAATGGAGACAAGAGATAATACCGCAAGGACACTCGAACTCGAGGGCGCCGAGGATAAAAGAATTGCTACGAGCCGGCCAGAGGCGGGAAAGCAATCCTCGAAGATCTACCTTTCTAGGGCCGGAAGATCGGGGGTCTAGACGTTAAGTAAGCAGCTCGAACTGTTCATCTTCACCGAGTTAAGGGGAGAACTATCCGCAGAAAGATCGGCCGAGATCCTCAGCAAGGGGAGACCTGGGAAAAACGGGAAGGACATTCTACATTGGAGTTTCGTGTGAAACATAGAGAGAGTACGTTGCATTGGGGGGAGTAGGGGGATGGTGGTGACACTTGGGTGGCATGCAAAAGGGGCATTAACTCCGTGGGGCGATGAATGCTAGTGGAAGAGATACCGGCCTGAGCTCTTGATACCGAATCAGCTGGATGATGTTGACCCTCGGGGCAGTTGAATGAATCAAACTATAACCCAAGTGGGGACGGGGAAACGCTGGAATCGGGATAGATGAAGATGGGGAAGGGGTGACGGGAGAGTGTAGGGAAGGCGTAGAGTGCCAAAGAACTTTAAACAGTAGCTCTCTTAAAGGTCCACCGGGAGTGAAGTGGAAAAAAGGGGGGTTGCCAAAAAAAAAAAAATCAGCGGGGGGGGTACGGGAAGGACGAAGAGAAAGAGAAGTCACGGAGGGACCTCATCGTAATGCTCAGAATGTTAAATCAAGAGGTGGCAGGGTGGAAGGCTATTATATGGTCTGGATCCCACGTGCTCAAGCCACCATTATAGCGGGGTGGACCATCGTGGGTCGAGTGGGGACCAACCAGCAGATACCCAGGCGTTGAACTTGATGGGTCGTAGACACCTATCACCCTCATAGAACCGCTCACGTTTTATCATTCAGGCCTGAATGGACCGAGGAATGAGGGGGGTAGCGGGTGGGACGGGGGAACCCAGGCCAACGGAGTCGACCAACTTTTTTTGAGATTAATCTTCTCAGGAGGCGAAAAATTAAAGGGTTCTGTTCTAGGGGTCGGGGGAACGCAGTCTGCTGGAGGTGCCTGTATGGGGCCTTAAGGAAGTCGTTCGGGCTCTCAGGTGTTACAGGGACTCGAAGTACTTGCCCATAGGAGAATATCGGGGGGGGCGGAGTGTGGGCAATAGGTCAGAGGTCAAGGATGAGAACAAGAACTTGGTCATGATGCGGCAAAGGGTCCTCTCGAGGCCGT
>Ga0179593_1605043_pt1 | contig 16713 bp, 14 predicted proteins | sample CZODoug2_1_08_16_FD_185931 | JGI IMG/M metagenome (GOLD analysis project Ga0179593, IMG submission 185931) | Vadose zone soil fungal communities from Angelo Coast Range Reserve, California, USA - CZODoug2_1_08_16fungal (PacBio error correction) | ecosystem: Environmental > Terrestrial > Soil >...
GCGGGCATGATCGACGGGAAAAAGTGAACGAAGAAAGAAAACACCAACAACCGTTTCGACAGCCCGACCTCAAATCACTCCGGACGGCAACGGAAGAGGGGGGAAGGAAAAAAAAGGGAACGCGTCCGACGTTCGCCGAGGGGGCAAACCGGTTCCAGCGCTTTCGGGGAAGGTTCTATCTCTTCCCAGGGGAAGCGGGCAGGAAAAAAAGGCGGCATGGCCCGCGGGGCGGTCAACGTAAACACCCTCGCTTATGGAGGAAGTAGGGGGAAGGGGCGACGACGAGGGGAGGGGGGGGGGGCAACTACAACTACTGAAGGTACCTTCCAATTGGAGAATGGAGGGGAGACAGGGCAAAAAGGAAACCGTCAAGTCCGCGCAAAAAAAGGACCTTCTGTTCGCCGGAAACAAGAACGGCCATAGGAAAAGAAAAAAGATGACGATCCAAGGGAGGGCCGATGTCCGACGCTGAGGGAAAGAGACCCGCGAGGGAAACGAGTGGGGGCGGGCCCGTCCGAGATCTCTTAGCGGATCTCTCGACCGGGCTGGCTTGGCTCCGAGAAGCGACAAAAGGGGAAGAGCCCGAGGCCGTGCTGGAAAGGGCTCGCTTGATGGGGATCGGCTGAAGTCGAAGAAAAGTCCTCGGAAAAAAAAAGGCACCTCTTTGAAAAGAGCAGAGGGGAGGGAAGCTCCCTCCTTCTTGGGTGACTGGCCCGATGAAAAAAAAAGCGTCCAAAAAGTTCGCTTCGTCTGGAAAGAGGCTATGCCTTCCTGAAAGACCCTCTTAGAAAAGGCGACGGGGAGAAAAAGGGGGGATCCCGTCGGGGAAAGGGTGGATCTCGCGCCGTGGGAGGGTCGAACGTTTCCATCTTTTCGGATCGGCAAGGAATGCCCACAAAAGGGATTTCGTTCGGGAAACCCTGACGGGCGCGGCACTTCTGAAAGGGAAAATGGCCCCGTGCACATCGGAAAAAGGAGCACGGGGCACGACCCCTCAGGAAAGAGATCCCATCACTTGAGGCATGGGGGTCAACCCCGGTCGGAATACACGTTCCAGGACCTCTATGGGGATCGGGGGAAAAGAAATCCCGGCGCTGCTTCGAGAAAATCCTCTCTTCTTTCTGAAAAGGTTTTTTCTCTCCGGGGGGGAGGATCGAAAAAAAAAAAAACGACGCCCGGTTTGTCGGTCGAGCCTCCTATTCCTATTACAAGGACGCATCTCGACCGCGATCAGGGAAGTCTCTGTCCATATACTAATGGAAGGGTACTACTCTTGATTGGAAAAAACCACCGGCGCAGGAGGCCGTGATGCCCGCATTGTGGGAAGGAGAAAGAAGGGGAGGCGCGCGAGGCCCGGTAAAAAGAGCTGGTTCGGCGCTGAGAGTCCTCAAGGTCGGGGGGAAAAGGAGTCCTCGCTCTTCTTTCCGGTCACCAAAAAAAAAAAGCCCTTGTTTTCGACCGAAGGTAGAGGAAAAAAGTCCTCCGCCGATGACGAAGATATTCTCTCAAAGCGGTCCGATCTCGAAAGTTTTGAGGAAAAGGGAAGCGCAGCTGACGGGCGAGGATTCCTGAGGCAACCGTCAGCCCAGCACTGCGACACCCAGCGACGCAAGAAAACGCTTCAAGCTGGAGTCGCTGCAGTCGCCGAAAAGGAGCGACCCCGGAAGAAAAAGGGGTCTGCTTCAAAGGGGGGATTTCCATTGGGGAAAAAAGCTACTTAGGGGGGGGAAGTGCTTTTGCTGTCGCCGGGGAAATCATCTTCGCCTATGAAAGGTACTTCTTCGGGGCCGAAGAGGGCAAGGGGAAGACGGTAGCCCTCGACGGCAAAAAATCCTCTCGAACGCCGCTCGAGGAAAACTTCCCCGCAATAGATAGGCCAGAAAAAAGAAGTTGACGGAGGTCTCACAGCGGCGCGTAAACGGGGCTGAGCGTGAGGGTCAGAAAATCACAGGAAGGAGCCGGCGCCCCGAGAACCACGAGCGCCGAGCTCGAACAGAGAAGCAGAGAAAAAAAACAGCCAGCGCGAGTAGAAAAAGGCAGAATCCCGGAAGAAAAGGGTGGAAAAGACCGAATCGACCGTAACGGTGGAGAGGGTCCAAAAAAACAGCCCGGGGGGAAGTGACCTCTGATCCGACACAAGTAGCGGGAAAAAGGCCGTGCGGTGAAGTCTCCATATAAGGGAGACGCGTCCTATCTTCTAAGAAGAGGGAGATGGATACCATCTTAGGATCATGAAGAAAGATATTCGTCATGCCTATCCCTCTCTTAGGAACAATAAGTCCTTTTCTCTTTCCCGAAGGAGCGACGGAAGGAACCTAGGTCGACACAGGAAAAAAACCGTTGGGTCGGCTACGAAAAAAACGCCGAGACGGGATTCAAAAAAATCTCTCAACACCAAAAAACGAGAGAAAAAGTTCGAATCCCTTCCTCGGAGAGTACCGCCCCACGGTCCGTGTCGAGAGGGACCCGAGAAACGAATCGCGCGAGAAACGGGATTGTGCAAAAGCGGTCCCTCAAGGTAAGAGGCACCGGCGATGATCGACTAAGAAGGTCGCAAATGATAAGAAAGAAGGAGGGAGGGGACTATTTATCATTATCAGTGCTGGGGAAATCCTCTTCCTTGGGGAGGAGGTTTTTTATCTGAGGGGAAACTGGCTGGAGTCCTCCACCTGACCAGGCAAATCGGTCTGCTGCCGGGGCTGCACCGGCGTCCTCGAACGGAGGCGCTGAAGGCAGGCTGAAAAGAGGTCTTCTCGTCGGCCGCTTCGAGGGGCAGTCAAGAGGGTAAAAAAGACTGATCGATGAGGCGGAAGGGGGGGACTCCTCACTCTCAGAACGAATCGTTTCGTCGAACTCTGAAAAGAAAGCGCGGCCGGGAAAGGGTGTGGACTCCTCTTGAGAGCGTCGTCGAGACCGATGGCTGGGGGAAAACGGGCGTTGAATAGAAAAGAGGGCGCTGGCCCGTCGAGGGCTAAAAGTCACGCACCGTCAGTCGTCGGAAGGCGCCGCAACGCTGTCGGACGGAGTAGAGAGCACCGCACCGGCGGCGACCTATGGGTCAGGCGGACGCGCACCAGGGGAAGGTGACGGCGGCGTGCGAGCGAAAAGGTTTGTCGGTCGCGGAGGGGCGGCGGAGAAGGGGGCCTGCCTTAAAAAAGCAAGGCCTCGAAGAAAAGGGGGGGGGGGGTAGGACGTCACGGCGGAAGCGTAGTCGGCCTCTGCAAAAAAGACTCCTGCGCGCATTGCAGCGGGAAAGCACGGACCAGCGCCTGGGCGGGGTATAAAAAAAAGAGGTGGTTGTCCGCGCTCGGCCGTCAGGGAGAGGGGCAAAAAAGCATCAGCTCAGCGCCGAGCGCCTAGGTCGGCCGCGCCTCAAAGACGACGAGAAGGACCATCCCTGAAAAGAGAGGCTCCTGCCTCTGGGGCTCTCTCTCCCGGCCCTCGAGAGGAGAGACCGAAAGGGCGTTCTTGACACTGAAAAACGGTCTCGAGCAAGTGCTTCTGAAGAGACGTCAAAAAGCTCTTCTTCGAAAGAAAACTTTCTCTGGAGGAGCGCGCCTCTGAATACCGTAAGAACCCTCTCTTGGAAAAGAGGCGGCTCTTATCTCCAGCTCAGGGACGTTCTGCTTTGGAAGGCCGAAGAAAAAGGGTCTATCCGAAGAAGGATCTTTCTCTTACCTTTTTTTAGGGAAATCGCCTTTCTCCTTCACGAGGCGGGAGGAAAAAGGGCCGGGGGCCCCCGCGATTGCAAGGCCCTAGTGCATTTGCCGGAGAAAAAGCGCCCGTCCGTGGCATCTGAGGAGACGAAAGAGGGGGGGGGGGAAAAATCGAACTGGCCGCTAAGGGGGCAACGTTCGACAGAGCGCCGTCCGATCCAAAGGAAAGAAAGTGCAAAAGAAAAGGCCTCAGTCTCCGCCGTGAAAAAGGGTCTTGACGAGCCCTCAGGAACGCGTACAAAAAAAATGACGCTTGGACAGCGCCGTGGAAAAGCGCCCCCCCGGAGGGGAGGTGCGACCACACCACTAGGGAGCCGGGACAGATAGGACCGAGGGGTCGCTTCGACCTTAAAGGGTCGCATCAGTCGCTCCAAGGGAAAAAAAGGTCGGGCTCGAAAGTTCGAAAAAGGAGAGTTCTCAGATCGTGGGGACGCTTCGAGCGATATCAGGAGGGAGGGACGGGCCGCCCCCAAGCGCGGTTAGCGGGTCGGAAAAAAGGCACCGTCGGTTGTGGGAAAGGAAAGAAAAAGGATCTTCATCTCCTCTCGTGAAAAGGGGGTGTAGTTTGCCGGGTTGGAAGGAACGACTCGCCGTCGACCAGCATGTCGAGGGAAGCCTGGGAGCGGCGGTGACGTAAGAGTTTACTTTTTCGAGCGGTCCTGTATTATTGAACCTTAGGAGAAGGAAAGCCCTAGTTCCAGCTCGGGAGAATCCTCTGCGAAGGTTTCCTTTCTTCCTGGAAGGGAACGGACCAAGGGGAAAGAAAGTCCTGCTTTTTCTTTTTTGTAAGGAGGTGCCTTCTATCGCCCACTGAGAGCCCGATACACTCTTTTGCAAACGAAAAACGTAGGAAAGAAAAACCGGTGTTGCACCGTGCAGTTGGGGGGTGTCACGGGCCGTTGAAGTTGAGTCCCGTAACTGGTTGGGGAAAGAAAACCCTCGGGAGGGAAAGGAAAATGCCGCACCCGCCAGCCCAGTTTTTAAAGAGAAGGAGGAAATATAGATATAACGGAAAAGCAGTTCCTGCTCAATCACAAGCGGGGAAAACAAAAGATAAAAAAGAGAAAAAAAAAAGGCCGTGACATCACCAACAACAACTGCATCGTTGAGGGGGTACTTTCCCTTCGAACGAGGGAGGGTTTGCGTGAAATCTCTGGCTATGGGAAGGAAGTTTTCTCTCGACGAAAAAAATACCCCACACGAAAAGAGGGGAGAAAAAGGGCACGTTCAATTACATTCGATCTATGGGGAAGGATTTCTCCTCTTCTCCAGAGGGGGTCGAAAAAGGAGTTCTTTCAACTACACGGAGGTCTAATCTACCTTCCAATGCCGTTCAAAGTGGGCGAAAAAGGACGTCTACTTCAATGAAAAGTTCTCCAATAAATGGAAGAAATTGCTTTTCGAACAAGAAAAACACCCGGCACCTACAAGATCATCTGCAAGGAAAAGATCACTTTTAAGAGAATCCGGAGGGGAGAAGGTTACTTGCAAGGAAGCTGAACCGAGGAAAAGGGGGGGGCTGCCCGTCCGCACGGAATCTCGCTCTAAGCTTTTACAGAAAGAGAATGGCGATCCTCCTGAGCAGGAGACAAAATCGAGCCCGATGCCGTGGCGGGAGGAACGACGTGGGCGCATGGGGGACTTCGGGATACAAGCATGGGAAGAAAAAGCCCTGCTGAGAGCGACGCTGCACCGAGGGGTTGTTGTGGAAGTCCCCTCGGGAAAGCTTTTCTCACGGAGAGTCACTACTTCGAGTAAAATCTCTCGGGAGTCCTCCCACAAAGAGGGGACGCGGCGATGGAGCGGCAAAGGAAGTGTTCGTGGAAAGGACTGATTCCTACAGAAAGTTGATCTCCGGGAGTGAGCGATGAAAAAGTCGCCTGTGAATTCCTTTCTAAAGGGAGGAGTTTCCCACCTGTATCGAAAGTGAATCAAACAAAACAAGAAAAACACCCCTTAGGGTTCCCTATCCCTTACGAGTCGTCACTTCTACTTAGAGGAACATTCAAAAAATAGAGTCTTCTTTTTCCCAAAAGAAAGAAGTTTACCCCCTATTCCGTAGGGTGGCATTCTCACTTGAGGGGAATCACGAAAAAGCAAGGGAGGATCTACCGCTATCGGGAACTCGGCCCTACCCTTCAGGGATCCTAAAGAGGAGGCGATGCTCGCTCGAGAGGGGCTTCGATTCCCAAAGAGGCGGGCCTCGCCAGAAGGTCAAAAAGAGCGCTATAGGCGTCTCTCTCACACAACTTTCTACTTTTCAGGGGAAGGAGAAAGGAAGGACTCTCTCCCATCTGAGGAATCTCCTCTCTCAAATTCTTTCCTGAGGAGAAAGATGACTATTTAGGTGACCACTCTGGATTCTCCTTGAATCTGAAAAGGGAAAGAAGGCACGCGCAAATTTGAAGTCACCAGCATGGAATGAACTCGCAACCTTCAATGTCTCTCCTTGAGAGGACAAAGAGGAAATAAAGGGCTCATAATCTCGGATGTATCTGATCAGGGGGGGTCCTCCGTAGGAGGTCGAGCGAGGGAACGGCTTTCCTCCGAGCCCCCGAGTCTTCTTCTATCGTGGGGAAAGCTGAAAGGAGGGTTCTACTATTAGGAAATCTTTCAATTACTCGAAAATGCCTAGAAGTCCGATCCTACTGGAGTTCTTTTTCAAGAATCTCTCTGCAAGACAGAAACGCTCCGACTGCCCGAGGGGCTCTCTACGCGCGAAGGACACTCCTTACCGAAAAAAAAAAACGGGGAGAGAAAGGAGGGGACCTCGCCTCCTTCAAAGGATCTTTGGTCGAAAGGCTTCTTGGGGATCAAATTTGGAGAGCCATATTTCTTAACGGGGTGGTGCTTCAGGAGCTCATCTACGCCCGAAGGCGTTAAAAAGGAAAAAAGGGGACCGGCTTCCGTAAGAGGGAGGGGAAGCTAAAAAGATGTTTCTTTAAAAAGGGAACTTCCCCACCTCTCCTGGGCGGAGGCAGCGCAACTCTTCTAAAAAGGGTGGCTGCCCCAGTCCATCTGACGGGGCTGAGATAAGAAAAGGAACTCTATGGTTTAATCTCTTTGAAAAGAAGAAGTGAGGAGCATCGGAATCTCTCTATTCGGGGGGCGACTCGCCGCAGAGTAGCCAACGGAAGCGTACGCGAGACCACTGGCGCCGAGGTCTGAATAAGGGAAGAAAGTGAGAGGCCATCTACTAGCTATTCTCCGGATCCTCTCTTGAATGGGGAGCTCTTCAGGTTTAACTTTGAGAACGCTCGACCACAAAAAAAAAACGGGTTTGCCACGGTTACCGTCGGAAGAAAAAAAAAGAGCGTAGACCAGACAAAAAAAAGGGGGCGGTTTCTCCAGTCACAACGGCTCCATACGTCCTACGAAAAGGACGACGGGAAAAAAAAGAAAGGATGTACGGAGGAGTCTCTCTCCCTTTTGCCGGGAAAAAGTCCTGCGGGCAGGACCTAAAAGGGAATTCTATCCAATTGTCCAAAAAGGACGCTAGACTCTCCCCCCTTTGGGGAAAGCCGATGACTGGATTCGAAAAAAAAAAAGGAAAGAACGGAGGAGGATGAAAAGAAAGGGTCGCGTGTTCTAATCCAAGACCGGCTAGCCGCCCACCTGTTGCGAGGCTGGACGAAAAAAAAAAGACCGTCTAATCGCGCTGCTGGAAAGGCCATCTCTATCGGACCCCGCTCGCGGCACCTTCTATAGAAGAATCGGAAGAACCACGATCGGCTGAGCGTCGCCTCTCAGGGGGAAGTATTTACGTATTGAGGGCAGGAAAACGTCCGCCTCTGCCTGGGTCGAAAAAGGGGTGAATAGAAAAAAAGGCCTGGCTTGTCGAGCTGTGTGGGAAATCACTGTCGAGTAGTCGCTGCCGGCGAGGGAGGGAGAAGGAAGCCATCACTTCTATGAGGGAATGCTTATAGAAGGTCTTCTCTTCTCTTTGGAGGGAAAGAAGGCAAGAGGCAAGGAAAAGAAGGGCGTCTCTTCTCTGAACATCTCTCCTCGGGAAAGACGCTTTTCGAAACCGGCTCACCCCTCGAAGAAGTCAACGAGTTCCTTTTTTCCGGAAAGGGGGTCCTCTTCCAAAGCCTCTGTAGGGATCCCAAGGAAAGGAAAGACAGTCTCCTCTGATCTCGCACTCTTTCTTCTAGGGGGAAACGACCAGGAGATGGACTCCTGCTCTGTAATAGAGGCTCCTTCTCCTAAAGCCTTCTCTAGGGAGGGAAAAGAAAGAGCACCTCACCTTCAAACAACTATTTTTAAACACTTACTCACCGCAAGAGAGGAGGTCTCTCCAGGGAGTCTTATTAGAGCGAATCCTCCAGAGTTATAAAGAGAAAGAGTCTATCGAGCGCTTCTGAATTTCCTTCAATCACACGGGAAAAAGGGAGGGGAGGACTTCAGCGGGACGTCTTTTGTCTGCCAAAAGAGAAAAGTAAGAAAAAAGAGACCTCCTCTCCTCGGATCCTCGGAGGAGCATCTTACCAGAGGGAGTAACCGAGGAAAGCGATGCGACACACTCTCCAGGGTGTGCCCTTCTCGGGAGGACGGCCTCATCCGAAAAGAAAGGCAAGAAAGGAGATCATCCTCATCGACGCCTTCTGCGCACGAGCGTGGCCTCGGCGAGAGAACGAGGGCGAGGGGGAAGGATCCGCGGGCTTTCCTGGGAGGACAAAGGCGCCTTCTTCGTGAGCGAAGCTTCACCTAGTCGGGTTCAGCTTCTTTCACGAACTTCGTCTGGAAAGACCAGAGGCGCGGTCGAGCTGTTTCTTAAAAAAAGACGTCCGCCTCGGCTGCAGAAGGAAGACCGCCACCCGGGAGGAGGAAAAGCGCGAAAAAGAAAGGAAAAGAGCTCCCTCTCTTTGAAAGAGGATCTCCATCTCTAGAGAAAAGGCGTGGCCGACGTTTAGGACGGAAGCAAAAAAGAGGTGATCTTCTCCTGACCGTTGGGAGGGGCACCTCTCCTTTTCTCAGAGATCTGTTATTACGGACAATACGGGGGGACAAAGGGACGGGTCCATATGCTCAGGGAAAGACGCCCTACGGTCGAGTTGGCCGCCGGGCTCGGCCCGAACGAAAAAGGGGAAGTTAGGGAGGAAGGAACTGTGTGCACCTCCAGACACTACCCTGCACGAAGACACCGGCCTCAAGCAGCGGAAAAAAGGAGAGCAACCGCGGCCTAATCTCTCCCGGAAGAGATGTTCGTTGAAGAACCGCATCGAGGAACAAGGAAAGCCCTCGCGCGGAGACTTGGACTCGTCGTAAAGGACGTCGAAAACGAGGGAAGAAAAAAGGCGACCACACCAACAAGCGTCGCTGCCGCCCGAGGACAAGGGATGGTCGCGTCGACAGAAAAAACGAGGAAAGAAAAAAAATCGCGCACGTCGTCCTCGAAAAATCTGGCTCGAAGTGAAAAGTTGTCGGCGCTTGGAGGGAAACGAGCAAAAGGAGAAAAGAACGCTCTCGTCTGCGGACGGAAAGGGGTATTCGCGTTATAGCGGGGGAAGAGGAAAGTACCGTCAGCGTACGGGAAAAACAAAACAACGAGGAGTACATCCTCCTCCTCGGGAGTGTAGTCCGTTTTTCCGGGAAGATGCCTGCGAAGGAGGGGTGGGAGGAAAATTGACTTCACGTCGGGTGACGTCGTCGAAAAATTGAACGGTGTACAGGAAAAAGTCGTTGACCTACACAGGCCCTTCGTCGGAGAAAAAGGGGCAGCCGCGGAAAAAACCAGAACGAGAAAGGAAAGTCCCTCACTTCGTGCGAAAAAAAAAAAAAAAAAAAAAAAAACAAATTCCGGCCGGGAAAGGAGGGGGGGTCTGAAGAAAAAGGAGACGCCCACTGGTAGAGAAGGAACGAGACGCGTTTTGCAGACGAACGTCTACGCGTTCGACAGTCAAAAAAAACCGTTGTGAAGGGTTGGACCGTCGTAGGTGATGTCACGGCCCTGTGGAATGAAAAGAAAAGGGGGGGGGGCGCGCGTCGGGCACTTGGGCTTGAGAAAGGCCCGCTCCAGAAAACAAACTGAGAGGATGAACAGAAAAGAGTGAGGGGGGCATGGAGGGGTGAAGGAAAGACGACCGTCCGAGCTGGTGGGCAGTCGGGCTCACAGACCGACCAAAAGACCATCAACCAGACAAAAAAAAAAGGGCGGTCATGCGCCGCGTGTCCTTTCACGCGGTGAAAAATCTCTTCGAGGGGGGGGAAAAATGCCAGGGGAGAAGGACGTTCTTTTCACTACAAACCCCGCATTCCTGCAGGGAAGGGCGTTCACTTTCAATTACAGGACGCGCTTAGGGAGGAAAGGACGGAAAACATCTTCTTTCCCGGAATAAGTTCCAATACTCTAGGGGGAGACTACGTACCTTCTAATCTGAGGAAGCTCAACAAGATGAAAAGACGAATCGTCCTCTCCCAAGGCGCAAAAGATGTTCTCCGCGATCAGTGCGCAATCTAAAAAAAAAAATACAAAGATGAAGATTGACGATCACGGTTAAGAAAAGGGCCGATGTCGTACTCTGACGGACGGGGCCGACGACCCCTCTCTACTAAAAAGGGGAAAGAACGTCCGCACTAGCTCGTTCTCGGTCAGTCCGTGCTGCGTGGATCAAGAAAAGACAACTCGCGTCCGCGTTGGAGACCGGCAAGGATGGGGGGCCGCTTGATGGCTCGACGTCGGGAGAAAAAAAGGTCTCCGCTACCATCAAAAGAAAGGGATGCGGCGACGCGGGAAAGAAAAGGAGCCACCGGCCGGATCCAAAAAGGCGCGCCCTCCGGAGGACGGCGCTGTACTCCCGAGTAAAAGAGAAAAAGCGCAGAAAGAGGAGGGTAGGGCCGACCCCGGCTACTCGGGGAGGGGCTCTTCAACTACCACTCTCCGGGGAGAGAATGAGGCCCAGATGTTTGATCGCCAGGTGAGGGCGATAAAGGCCGTTTCTCTACTTGAAAGTTTCCATCGGGGAGGGCACCACATTTAGATAACTGGAAGGGAAACACCCCTTCTCTTGAGAACCCCGGACCTGCCTATTGAAGGCGGACCGTCGGGTCGAAAAAATGAAATAGGGAGAAGAGGGAAACCACGCAAAAAGGAGTTGACCCCCGATTCAGAGAAAACACTTCGTGCAGGAAAGGAAAGGAAGAAACCCGGTCAGAAGAGTCTGGCGGATCGACGCTAGAGAGGTGGCGCGCCTAAAAAGTAGCGAAAAAAAAAAGGCTCGATGGCTCGAAAAGCCGCTGCTTCGTAGCAAAAAAACGGACTGAGGTCGATCGAGAGACGAGAAGCGGCTCGGCAAAGGGCGGTCGCGCCAGTCGCGCAGGTGCCGTATAAGGAGACGCATCTCGACCGAAACGTGCTAAAAACGCCGGAAAGACTAAGGTCGTCCAGGGGACGCTTCTGTAGGGCTCTCTCTCGGGAACTCTCTTAGCCGATTCCCTCAGAAAATAAGAAGAGGGGAAATTTCTTCCTCGGAAAATCCAAAGTCTCTCCTTTCTCGCGAATCTGAAAAGAGGGAATCCTCCTCAATTTCTTCTAGGGGAGCTCCTTCCGACGGGAGGGATGGGGCCGGGGGAGGAAGAAGAGTCCTCTCGGGAAGGGCCTCCTCAAGGAGCCGCCTCTCAAAAGGGGGTCTTGGGTCGCTGAGCAGAGAGGCGCTGGTCCGGGTCGAAGCCAGGACAGCGCCGCGGCGAGGGAGGTCTACTAACGGTCATCACCTTCAGCTAGGAGAGGGGCTCCGGAGGGAAAAGTGCCCTGAAACTCACTTAGAATCAATTCTCTCTAAGGAAATGAAGGGAAAGAAAGCTTTTATATGGGAAAGCATTCTCCTAAGAACCTTCCACCGGCGAAGTCCTTTAGCTCTTCGCTTTGATTTCCCACCATGGGGGAAAATTCACAGTAAAGAGAAGGGGGGGCGGTGCGGGCGCGACCTCACTCGCGAGGAGTTCTGGGAGCCGAAAGCTGCCGGGGAGTGGCGGTAACAGCCCAAGGAAAAGGCCTGGTCCGAAAAATCCAGAGCGCGCCGTAGGAAGCCATCGGGAGATCTTGGTCATCGAGAAGCATGAAAGGAAGGCGTTACCGGGTCATATCTGTGGGGGGGCGCTTAAACTTATCTAAGGGAGAAAGAGTGAAGCCTCTCCTGGTTCCTCCTCTCTCCCCTGAGAGAAAAGTGGCTCCCCGGGGGAGAAGGGGGAGGATAAAGCGAAAAGCGGAGCGCGCCGAGAGTCGAGAAGATCAGAGAGGCCAAAAAAAATGAAGGAGAGAGACGCCGGCCAGGTCCTCTCTTGGTGGATTGGGGGGGAGGGGGGCATCATCCCGAGGGTTCGGAAGGAGAAGCCTTTTTCCAGGGTTAACCGGAAAGAGGAAATGCCTTCCTTTTTACTTTGGTCTATCCTACAAGCCCGATAAAGAATTGCCTCTTCTTTTCTGTTACTTCTAAAAAAGGCTATAAGAGATGACGCCAGCCCGCCGAGCGAAACCGTAGGGAAAGGGAAAGGCTTATACCAGGTACTGTCTATCAAGGAAGATGGCTCGGTGAAATTATCGGGAATTCTTTATTTCCGAGCAAAGTAATCGGAGAGGGAATTCCTTTTCTTCGGAATCCTCCTCTCTAGGGAGAAGGAGAGGCTTTTCAAAGCAAAGGGGGAAGAGAGGAAGCCCTCTTTCTCAAGAGAAGCCTCCCTTTTTGGGGAAGAAATGAAAAGCGCCCCGGGGAAGGCGGTTCACCTTGAGAAAGAGGAGGGGGGAACCGCGAGGGGGGACTCTCAACAACAACAACGGAAGGGGGGGGTAATCATTTTTTCTCTGGTGGAAGAAGGGCAAGGTAGCCGCCCCCCTTTTTTTCTATGTGAAGGTCGTACCTATTGGGGGAGTTTTCTCTACACTGAAGAAAACTTCAGGGGTTTTTCTCCATAAGGAATCTTCCTGGGCCATAAGAACTTCTAAGGGAGGAAGAGTCCAGGGCTAACTCGGGAGGGTGCTTATGTCAGAATAGTCATGATTAAGTATGGATCCATTTCTGAGGTCAATCCCTCCGTTTTTAGAGTCAGTGATTGGAAGGAGCACCTTTTCCCCAAACTGGTCTCTCTTTGGGTCCCAAGCGGAAAGGAGACTTTCGAGGAAGAGTGAAGTTCTTCTGACCTTGTCTGGAGAATGGATCTTGCCGGAGAAAAAGTCGAGGCTGCGCTGAAGAAAGAGTCTCGACCTGTTCGGGCGGAAAGAGGGGGCTCATTCTCAGATCCTTTCTAATACGTCGGCTGAGATAGGGCAAAACCCTCACGCTCAATCCGTTCCGCGAGGAAGGGAAGGGTCTGCCAACCGCGGAGGAAAAGGGCTCGCGTTCGGGGGGGCTGGATCGATGCCAGGAAAGGATGGCTGGGGCAGCAAAGAAAGAAAGCGTACTAAGAGAAGGGGGCAGGAAGAGAGGTCTACCGCACCTTGCGCTGAAAAAAAGGCGACGAGAACCGTCGCAGCAACCGAGGAGACTGATCGCGGCTCCCGAAAACGTCAAACCTCGGAAGAGGGGTCACATGGAAAGCGACAAAGCCTTCGCCTAAAAGGGAAGCCACAGGTGACGGGAACGCTGGGAAAAATTTAACTCGTGGGGGAGGGGCGACGTCTCGGCAAAAGGTCGGCTAGCAGGGGAGCGGATCAAGGCCTCTATCAGAAGAGCTGTCCTTGAAAAAATTCGTGCGTAGTAGGGAAAAACGACGGGGCCCTCGAAAGCCTCGTCTGGCGAAAGAGGAAAAAGCTCCTCGAGGGAAGGTCAGTCGAAGACCACAAAATCGGTTGCCCTTAGATTCAGGCAAGAGGATCGCCTCACCTAGGGTCCTCTCGGAAGGCGAGAAGAGGAGCTTCTAGAGGAGGCCAAAGGCTTCTTCACGCAAAAACCGGGGAACAACAGGCGCTACGCTAGCAGGGGGAGGGTTCTACTTGCAAAATCCATGCAGGAAAAGCGACTTAGAAAGGAGCCTTCGAACGCGATCGATCGCACAAGCTCGCGGACGACCTTCGGGACGTAGGACGCAGGGCGCGAGCGAGGGTCATCCGCTGGGCGAGAGGGACGGCGCGCTCAAAAAAGGAACAGCACAAGGGAAGGGGGAGGAGTAGCTCTCTCTGAGAGAGGCGCTGCCCGCTCTTGGAAAAGGCGGATAGCCAGCTCCGGAGAAAAACTCAGGGGAGGGAGGCCGATCCCCAAAAACCGATAGGGTCGATCCGAAGCCTGACCGGTGTTGGGGGAAACCTCGCGTGCGCCTTAAAAAGATGACGGACTCGGGGTCCACTGCGGGAAAGCGGGATGTGCACGGGGGCCATAGAAAAAGGGAACACAAAGGGAAGGGAGCAAAAAAAAAGAAGGTGCCCTCTCCCTAAGTCCGTGCTCTGTCCTAACTAAAAGGAGGTGCTTCATGTGAAAAAGGAAAAAAAACCTTACCGGAAAAAAACCAGTCCTGCACAGTTACCAACAGCAGGGGGGGGAACCACCAGAGGGGGAGACGCTCCTCAGTCAGAAAAAATGCGATATTTCTTGGGGGGGGGGAAAGAAAAGCATCGCCGGAAAAAAGTGGGCGACCCAACATCCCTCTCGCTTATCTCGTTGAGAGGGGAGTCACTCCTTACGGAGGCGAGAAACTTATCCTTCCTTTGAAAGAAGAAAACGATTTTCCCTAGGAAAGGAAAAGATACCTCACTTTCTTTTTTAGTCGATTCAGGGGGAGAAAAGGAGCGCCACGTCTTCCTCTGGAAGCGGGTCTCTAAGTTCGCAAAAAGGGGGCGCGCTTTCTCATGAGAGGGAAAAAAAAAACTAGGGAAAAAGAGGGGGGGGGCGGAAGGGCGCGTACCGGTCCGAAAGGCGCGGTAGATCGTGCGTCTTCCAAAAAAAGACGGCCCGGACCTACGTCTTCAGAAGGGAAAAGGGAAAGATTCAGAAGAATGGAAGATGTGAGTGGCCGTGTGTCGTCAGAGGGGAAAAAAAATCCTGCGACCATCAGGTCGAGGCTTGGCGCCCTTGGCGGGGAATTGTCGTTCTCTTCTTTGAAAAAACCGTTGACTGTTTCGGAAACTTCGACGTCCTTAGTAGTGAGGTGACGAAAGAAGGGCGTGGGAAGGAAACCCCGAGTGCCAGCGCTGGGACGCTCTCCCATCAGAGGATGGCCTTGCGAACGGGAACGGTAAAGAGGGGGGGGGACGGCCTGCTGTCGTTTGGAAAACGCCTCGTGCTTGCCGGATGGAGGAGCTCTCCCTGGAAATAAAAACGCGGTGGCAAGAAAAGCGAAAGGGACCGTCCACCGCGACAAAAGATGCAGTTTGTTTGTGCCGTTGCCGGGAGCCGGGGGCGGGAGGAAAAAACGGGGGGTTGGGAAAAAAAAGATCGGACGCTGTCGGGGCAGCGGGCGGACTCCCGCACCCCCTCCATTAAGAAAAGGGAGAAAGAGGATGATTGAGGAAAGAGAAAAAGGCTGCCCGACTCGTCCCGAGAAGAAAACACAACCATTTCGGTCTCAACAAAAAAAAAAAGTCCACCTACGACTGCAAAAAAAAAAAAAAAGAAAGGGGGACGTCCGGCGAACGCGGAGTCACCGGTGCCAACGAGGGGAAAAGGCGAGCTCGTCCAGTGGGCGAGAAAAGACGTTGTAAAAAAAACGAAGGGCCCCGCTGGATCACTCCTTTGCGGATTCCTCAAGTCAAGGGGACGCCTCTTCTTTCAAGGGGGGGACCGAAGGAGGGAAAGGGCAATACGCTCAATTGAGGAAGGTGACAAGTCAGGAGGAGGCGACAAAAGGGAAACTGTGGAAAGGTCACCAAACCTACATCACTACGGAGGGACGCGCCCAATTTCGAAACGGAGGGTCGCCGGCTAATTCGTGTAAAAACTTAAACTAAGGAAAAACACCTGGACGATCACACTTTGAAGAAGAATCGTAGGAGGAAAAAGGCTGAACCGTACTTCGCTGCGAATACTACCGCGCCTACAAAGTGGGCGCCCTAGGGAAAACGGGAGAGACGTTTCAATTCCGGGCTTGAGGGGGGCGCTACAACTTCCGCCGGCCGCGGGGGGGAAGAGCCGTGCTGCGTTTTGAAGAGTGGGAAAAAAGGGGAGGGGGGAGAGAACCATCAACAAACTCCCGGGGAAAGGACTCTTCACCTCTTTGAGACCGGCCTGATCCCGGAAAGGGCCTAAAGACTGGAAGGCGCTTACCTCCCGAGTAAAAAAAGTCCCCAAATCGCTAAAAAGGAGTCGGCCTACCACGGCGTCGCGGAGGGGATAGTCGGATCGTAAAGAAAAAAAAAAAAGGAGGCCTCGCGGGGCGTTTGGCGATCTTAAGTCGTCCCGCTCCGGGGGGAGGAGTGAAAAAGGTGAAAGGGGCACACCACCGTTCGATGAGGAGAGAACCACACAACAAGGGGTTCGGACGGACCGAAGGGAAAGAGGAAATTCGTACCGTCTTTCGAGGGAGGTCAAAATCAAAAACCATGTCGCCTATGTCCAAAGAAAACGCCGGGGCAGACCCCGAAGGAGTAAGAGGGGGGGAGATACCAGCACTTCGGCATGCGCAAGGGGGGCGGCTCGCCGAAAAAAAAACCCCGGTCAGGAGACGGAGGGGGCGGCTGTCGGTAAGTCCCGTCGGCAACGAAGGCGTGCTTCGATGGCTCGCAGAAAAAGGAGCGCAGCTGGGAGGGGAACCGCCGCCGTACTTAGGGGTCCGATCGCTCGCCGGGAGGCCTCGAGCACGACGAACAGGGGGGAATTACGGAATGCTCTCAAAGATGCCGATACCTCGCAAGAAGACATCTCTAACCGAGGAAAGAGAAAGGACGGGGAAGTCTCCTACTTTAAAGACTCCTCTATCTTTTGAAAGGCAATGGTGACTAAGGATCCTGAGGTCTCTCTATTCCATACCTATTCACTCTAAGGTTCGCAAAGGGAAGAGGGACCCTCCATTTATTCCTCTGGGACCTCCTTCAAAGATAAAAACCTTTATCTCGACAGAAACGGATGAGGGG
>Ga0179593_1259201_pt1 | contig 16712 bp, 16 predicted proteins | sample CZODoug2_1_08_16_FD_185931 | JGI IMG/M metagenome (GOLD analysis project Ga0179593, IMG submission 185931) | Vadose zone soil fungal communities from Angelo Coast Range Reserve, California, USA - CZODoug2_1_08_16fungal (PacBio error correction) | ecosystem: Environmental > Terrestrial > Soil >...
CTACAAGGGGGCTTGAGTGGTCACTGTTAAATTTCACCACGGCTGTGGGGGGCCGGGTAGTTTTAGTCCTCCGATAGTACAAGAGAAAAAAGAGGGGGGTGGGTGCTAACGCGGTTGTAATTGGGACGTCGAATCCACCGCCGGGGTCGGCATAGAGGGGGGGCTTCAAAGGTGAAAAAAAAATCGTTCTATCATATGAGCAAAAAAACGCCCCGGGGGAAACCTCTCGAGAGACCGGGGGGTTCTATTCAATCTGAGTATGCACCAGCCTGATTTGGTTAGGAAACTCTGCAAATCTGGTGGGGTTTCTGCCAATGGACTGCGGTAAGGGGGGATCTGAGTATTTCGAATCGTTTTGTGCCGAAGGGTCAGACAAGATTACAAAAAAGACTCAGTCCTTGATAAAAATATCAATAGTTGCTCTTCAAGGTCCTCGGCGGAAAAACCTGAAGCCTCGGCACGAGGCTGAGAGAAGATAAAACGGAACTGAAAATCACATAGCGAAACTTTGTGTTTCCCTGTCTGTAGTCGGGGGGCGAGGGGAGGATGTGACACGGGAGTTAAAGCGACGCTGAAAAATGAACATCGCCTTTTTAAGCATTTAACGGGTCGCAGGGGATTCAGACATTCAGGGAAATTAGAAAATCTCAATTAGGGGTGTCACTCTAGGGGGGAACGTCCCAGGGAAGAGGAAGAAAACATCGTTGACTCTATTCCTGCGAGTCTGCTTTGGGGGAGGCTGGGGGCCTCTGGAAAGAACCAGTTGGAGGCAGTCAAGATACTGTATGCGTAGGACATCGAAGCTCGAACCTTTATAATGAGCTTCGAAATGGGGGTAGAGAGGTGTTGGGGCCGGCTCTGCCGTAAAAGAGGTTGGAATGTGAACGGACGATGTGGAAAAAAAGACGACCAGACTCGGATTGGAAAGAATCTCCGACGTAAGAACAAGAGGGGTGCAGAAGACTTCTGTGAGACAGAGCGACGACACAGACAGCCAGTTCATCTTGGATCAGGCGGGATTGCCGAAGGAACCACCAAAAAACATGAGAAAGCTTAAAACAACAATCGAGTCACACCGACGAAGAGATACCGTGTCAAAGGCATAGGGGCCGCACAATGTTCGGGACCATGGGGGCGCAGTGCGAAAATTCCTTTCGGAAAAAGGAAACCGGGGGAAGGCGGGAAAAGGAGAAACTGTCAAACTAGAAGAGCCGCGTTCACAAACAATAAAAGGAACGGACAGTACCAAGCGGCGCTGACTCGAGAGAAAAAAACGGGGGAGCAAACAGTGCGCGCTGCAGGGGGATGGGAGAGGGTGACTAGACGAGGACCCAGTCCTCATCGCTGGAAGGGTAATTGAAAAAGGGAATAGAGAATTCTATACCGGCACAGCTAACGGTTAATGAAGGTTCTTGTGGTGTACATTGAAAGGATGGGGTCATCAAAGACAAACCTGCAGGGTAGAAAGGACATACCCCTTATTTTTTGGAAGAGAGTAGGAAATTGAAAAAGAAATTCGAAGAAAGAGACAAAGAAACTACCGAGGTTGGTGTTCTTAGATAAACGGATTGAACGGAACAACAAGTGACGCATGGTAGAATCTAAATGAAGATCCCCTAGGGGCAGGCCTCATCTCTTAGGGACTATGAAAGCAGTATTCCAAGACGAAAAAACTTTGACGCGAACCGTGGGGAACTCGGAGTTTTGAGAGAGACAGCACGGGGTAAATTCCTTCTGAAAATGGGAAAAAATCACTCTTCCCGTCGAGTCAAAATCGATGATAAGTTATTCCGTATACGTCAAAAAAGGAAAGGCAGTCCAGGGGGACGGTATTGTTGTGAGGAATGGTCCTACTGAATTAAGCTAGGGCATGTAAAAAAATCTTAGGAACCTGCACATGGGGGCCCTAAGCACCAAAATAGGGGAAGCAGGACGAGAATGAAAAAGGCGTAAAGGGGGTTGGGCAGGGACCTGAGTCAGGATATAACGTCAGGTCGAGGGATTAACAGTAATGGCGTGTCGTGGTCTATAAAGTCCACTGATGAAAAGTTGAGGGACCCTGAGCGAAAGTAGGAGATTGTGCAACAACTATTTTGACTAAGGGAAAGTAAGACAGGGGTTACTTCTTAGTCCATTGTAATGAGCAAGAAAAGTGCTTATTCGACTGCCGGCAGCTAGGGGAAGAAAAAGGAAAAGGGGGGACGTAAGACAAGCAAAGAACCAAACGGAGCAGGAGATAAAGGGGGGAAATTTTGGAAAATTCCGGTACTTTCAGATAAATCAGTGAACGCGTGGTGTACGGAGAGATTTGGTGCAGAAAGAAGACGAACCATTAGTGAGGGAGTAGTTATCTCTAACAACAAAAACCTTATTAAGGAAAAAAGATAGTATCAGCCGAAGGACAGTTAGATGTGAGATTTATCTCGGCCTTGCAAAACCCGGTCCCGGATAGCCGTTATCGGGACGGGAAGTTCCAACAGAGTCTTGGGGAGACTGCGACCGGGCTGGGAGTGGCTTGTATGAATCAGGACTTCCCTCATCTGTCAGCGAGCAAAGACAGAAATTCGCCTAAAGGGAAATCGAGTTCACCCGTTACCTAACGTAGCCCAAGAGTTGCTGTTTGGGGGGGCCATCTCGACGCTGCGAGGCCTTGTCCCAAATGGCGCTGCGTATAGAACCAAATAAACTCCATTACGGTATCAGCATGCGCAGTGAAGGAGACTAAGGCTACATGTCCTGCCACAACAATCGCCTTTGTCCATCTCGTCAGGTTCCATTCCATGTTTGGTTGGGACGTGGGAAAATTTCCAGGTCCATTCGGAGGAAAGAAAAAAGTATACTCCGCTGAAGAAAGCTATTAAAAATATACGGACCCAGCCGCCACAAGCAAAGAGCGTCTTCTGAAGCTGTCCCGGGGTGGGGACGTGTGATAGGCCTCCTTCTCCTGCGATTCTTTGAATCCTTTTCTCGAAGGGGAACGAGTAGGGGGCGACAGGGGGGGAGACATCAGGATTGTCACAGTGGTGATGTCGGCTGCAAATCCATCACCAAAGCCGAGTTGAACACCTTAAGAGGTCGTTTTAGGGTTGGGGGGGGTTCAATGAGGGGCCTTATCCTAACGTCGGCGCGAACCAAAACTCTGTAGAGGCATGTTTCGAGAGACAAACAAGGAATTTCATGGGTGTTAAGACGGGGAGGGGACACACCCGAGGGATTTGAAAGTCTGATAGGGCTTCAGGAAGGGGAGGTGGTCCAACGAGAAGTACAGAGGAGCCAAAAGAAAGGGGCCTGACTTAGACACCCGGAGGGGTTGGGTACCGGATGGAGCAGGGGAACACGGCACACCCCCAGACCATCTCTGACACAGGAAGGGGGTCTACAAGTGCGCAGGAGAGGGGATCAAAAGGGCATAAAAACGGACCAGAGGGTGTTTGAGCGGGTCTTCAAAAACGAGCAAGGATAACCCGGGACGAAGAACGCTGTTGGCTGTCTCACAGAGGGGACTGAAAGCGCAATGGGTCGAACGTGTCCGTTTCAGGGTGGGGGAAAGGGGGGGACATCTATTTTTAAGGTTTCATAACACTGTGCACCGGGTCTTACGTTGCCTTGCCTGAAAGGAATTTCGACTGACACATGTGCCCCTGCCAGCATGTGCGGAGATGCCAGGGGGGGGGATGACATCGGCCACGAGGCTTCTGGGAGGGTAATCAGATTGGTGGGAAGCGAGAAAAGGTTTTTGGGGGGGGGTTGAATGAGGCCATAGAGAAAGGGGCAAAGGCTGACGGGCACTTTATTCTGGGCGACTCCTCTGGGGGAGGTCACTAGAGCGCGGCAAAAATTGGGTGACTACTACGGTAGAAGAGTCTACATAACAGAGAGTGGGGGGTAGTCGTCCATACTTTGGTCCAGTGGGACAAGGAAATACGGGGGGAGGCAGAAGGGAAAGCCAAACCAGAGAGCCCAAGGTGACGGAATCATTATCAGAATGACTTCGATTTCCAGCCTAATGGAAGAGAAGCGGGGAAAACGCAGACAGATGGAAAAAAAACCACAGAGCCGCAGCGAACGCGGAAGAGAAGAACCGGCGTGGATAACTCTTTCCTTGGAAGGCATAAGTACAACAGTTATCTTGAGAAGTGGGACCTGGTAAATGGGAGGAAATGAGACCAACGCAAGGTTTAAAACAGTCATTGTAATGCGAGTTCTCTGGTGAAACAAAACAGGGGAAAGACCGAGAACGCCAGGAAAAGAAGGGAAAACAAGGGGAAAGCGATGGTGGGAGACAGTACGGTAAGGTATCTAAAAACGCGTTGCCGGTATTTTCGAGGTGACCCGAGGGACCATGAAATCAGCTGCAAGTGTTCTAAAGGAGGATACAGGCCGGCGAGGGGAACGCCTGGTCTCTGAAAGCACAAGGAGAATCCCTCAGCAAAAGGACGAAGTCTTCCGAACCCATATCCGCCGAGGCAAACATACTAAAACAAAGATAAGGGACTGGGACAAATAAGATTTGCGGAAGTTAAGATATCTCTGACAGGGGGAAGAGGCCTGGGTGGGGGCGACGCCTGGATAAACGAACGAGGTAAATTCACCCCAGCAATAAACCCCAGGGGGGGGAGGATAAGGAGGGGACGAAGGGCAATTACCAAAGCGTCTATGGCTCCCACACAACGCGTTAGAAGGTCCTTTGAATATTATGAAATACAAAGAGAGCATATGGTGGAAAAAACTTGATACAAAAATCAATGAAGAGATCTATCTGAAAAACACACGGTAAGATTGGAAGAGATCTCATGTCTTAGGGGGTCTAAAAACAGGGAGGTTCACAATATGCGCGTCAGGTTTACTGCCACAGCAAAGATCGGAAGCGGGGTTGGGTGGTGGAGCGATGGGGACCTTGCGAGGAAACAAACCCGTTGGGGAAGTATAGGCTTGGAGGGACTTTCCGCGGTCGGGGAGCCAAGGGATCTCCAAACAGAAGAAAAAAAGGGCCTCGGTAAGAAAGGGTCGCGGCGGCGCGATGACCTAGTACGGCTGGGGGGGTATGCCAGGAGATAGGGGTGACGGGGGGGAAGGACGAGGCAGGGATCGTACTGGTGAACTCTCGGGTGTGCCGTGAAGGAGAAGAGTTACAGCAGCCAGGCCCTGGGAAGTCATCCTATATCGTTCATGACAGGGTGCCGCGAGGCCCCCCAGTCAATCCCGGAAAGGCTGGAAAACGAATAGGAATGACGCAAATAGGATACAAGGGGGTTTTCCGGGCGTTCCCACCCAAGGACGAGCCTGGGGACGGTGTCAGCGACTAGTCATTAAATCGAACAGGGTTAAAAAAGAATGGGTCCTGGGGGTCGAAAGTCTTCTCGAAGGAATTGGGATAGCTATTCAGGGGTGTCCGACGCCGTTGGCCGTCCGCGCCGGATCAAAAGGGATCTCTATTCCTGCGAGGGGCGGGGAAGCGGTTACTAGAATCGAGGTTAGGCGTAAACACGCTCGTCAATTCGCGGTGAAATCTAAAAGTCTCTAATCCTGGAGAAGGGAGAGTCTGGAAAAGTGGGGCTCGAGTGTGGGTGGCCGGAACCGGGCCAGCGAAAGGGGGACCTGTACACTAGACGTCATGGGCAAAGACTACAAAAACTCGATGGGGAAGAAAGACGGGAAAACGGGGACACAAAATGTTTCAGTCAGGAGCTGTGTCTACTATTATACACAAGAAGTTAACATCCCTGCATCAGTGATAAAAAAGGCAGATTGTCAGAAGGCACACAAAAAATGAAGACGTAACCAAATCGGAAACCAGCCCGACGCCGATCGGACGTGAAATACAAAAGGATAACAATGCTTTGCGACAATGGTGTAAGGGACGCAATGACTTGTCAACGCCTGAGGAAGGCGGTAAAACCTAAACTGTCCCTAGAAAAAATCTCCTCTGAAAAAAACGACAAAAAGAAGCCGCGAAAAAAGGAACGGGCGCTAGAGGAGCGCAAAAGCTGAAAAAAAGAGCAAAGTTCTGCTTCTTGCTCATTCTATTTTTGGCGAAACGGGGCACAAGCAAAAAAAGACGAGGGGCAGTTTCATTGAAGGTGATCGGGGAGACGAGAAGACTGATCCAACTACGGTGAAGAGATGGTCTGGTGTGTATGAAGGATTGAAGGGAAACGAACAACAGAAGGGAAAAACGTCGGTGGAAAATAGCGGGGACTGTGAAAAAGACAGCTAGACCCTTCTCAACCCCCGAGGTTTTTTTACGGAAAAGGCCGTCAAAAAGGGAAGAATGTGGATACGAAAAGGAAGAGCAAAACAGGTGAGGGAACCGGGGGGTTAATAATTATGGCTAAGGCAGGAAAGGACGGCAACCTAAAGACAACTTAAGGCTGTTTCAAGAAGGGGTACGGGGGAGCAAGGTGACAAGGAAAGGGCTGAGCAACTTTAGAACCTCAGTCTTCCTGCTGAGAAATCGAATTGGGAGGAAAATTACCGGGAAACACTTCATTAAGGGACCTAAGAAGGGTGGCGATGGGGTTAAAAAAAAACGTACTATCAAGATGGAAGCGGAGTAATGAAGGGTGCTAATTCAGCGGCGCTTTCACTGACTTCCAAGAAGGGGAAGCAAGGGGGACTCGGACACCATTGGGTTGAAGGGAAAAGAGAGTTTTATAAGGGGCAAGCTAAAGGATTAACCGTCTTTCATGGTCGATAGAAACACGGAGGGCAAGGGACCCTGACAACGGGAGTGAGAGGATAAAAAAGAAACTATGGGGGAGACGGGGAGGAGACGGGTGACCGGTCGGCCAGTGAAAACAAAAGGCTCTTGAAGAGGGAGGAAGTTAGCGACTGACGGGGCGGGCCTAACACTCCCAGCCAGAAGGGAAGGAGAAAGGAAAATGGGTGGAAAAGTCCGCGTACTGTCGATACAAAGCGGAAAAGGGGGGTGCAATGCGCTCCAATAAGAGACAGACCTTTTCTCAGAAGGGAGGGGTATCTCTAAAACCCCCAAACGGAGTAGTGTGGGAAAAAGGGAAAAAAGAAGACAGCTAAGGAAAAATGGTCGAGGTAGACAAACGCTCGCAATTCCCAGAAAACTTGCACGGGCGAGGAGGAAGAGCTTGGGGGGCAACCAATCTGTTGGTAATAATCCGTGACATGCTCACCCTGCAAGAAAGGGGAGGGGGGAGGGTAATGTACGCCCGGTTCGGAAACAATAGAGAAAAACCTCAAAACGCCTGGGGGAAGAAACAAAGGCACTCGAAGTCCCCAGGATAAATAAAGAGAAACCATCGGGGCTGTTTGGCCATCTCAAAAAGCAACGAAAACAGCATACGGTTGTACTTAGAAACCCATAAACTGCCATGCGTGTCAGCAAAAACTTGACCGATATCAGCACGCCGCATTAACTTCAAAACCAATGGGGGAGAAAGGGTGCATCGCTGGTCCTTGATTCCCCTAGTTGAGGTCGTTGCATTATTTCAGTCACAGTCAGATCCAACAGGAATCAGCGAACGATAAAGGTGGTTTAAAAAAAAAAAAAAAAAACCAAAAAAACCGTTGGAGTTTGTGGGGTTTACCCAGATCCCCAAACAGCAATAGTCGGCGGCCGAACTTCCCTGTGACGGTTATACAAGCCTACCGGGCGAAGATTTCTGCCGGGACGAGGAAGGTTTACTCAAAGGGGGGGGGCTCAAGGTGACTTTCACCGGGGTGCTGGGGAAGGTCCACCCCGCCGATTAAGGATGTTCAGTTTTACAAAGGTGGTGTGAAGCAGGAAACTTCAAAGCACCCTATATGACTTTTCCTCAACGCGAAGGGGGAGAGGAAACATGGGACGTAGGACACTGGGCGTTCAAGGGTTACGGCCTAGGTGAATCTGGCCAACCCCCTCGGATGTCTTGTCTGTAGGGGGGAGGAGTGAGTTCGGTGGCAGCTCCTCCGCTCAACAAAAGGTTGACTGAAGTGAGAAAAAGAGGGTTTGTCAACAAGGGGAGGAAAGCCATTCACGGAACACCACCCGACCATTCTCGTACACGTAGCGGTCCTAGAATGGTATCTACCAGGGGTGGGGGAAACCACCACCCACCCAACAAGATCAAGGCAGGAAAAAGATGAAGGCCCAGCGAAGGGGGGGGGGGGAGACGCGTTCGTCACCCTCTCAAGTGAGCACAATGTGGAAACAAAAAAACAAACCCGACAAAGCCCTGTTAGGACACCGGATGGGGCGAGAGAGCTAAGGACGTGGGTCGAATGCGGAGTGTCGTGGGGGTAACGCAGGAGAATCTTGGTTGACAGTGTCAGCCGGGGTACAGGCGTGAAACGGTGCAGGGAGAAAGCAATGAGTAGCGGGCCACATGGCCTGCACAGCATTGAGTTGCCTGGGGATTAAGAGCAACCTCTAACGGCGGCTTTCGCTTGTGAAAATAATTTGTGTGGAAAAGGACCGGGGGGGGGGGGGACAGGGAAAGAAACTATCTCCCTGATAAAGAAAAGGCTGTGTCTGAGTTAATTCTACTCTGCGCAACTAAAGCTGCACCTGTGGCTGATAAAGGAACTATGTCCTCAAATAAGTGGTAGTACGTGGCAGAAACAGTGTGCTGAAAATCGTGGGGGGGCGGCATCAATCATGCCAACAAGAGAAGCCAAAGGTTCATAGGACAGTTCCAGCAATGGGGGGTCGAGAAGGGCGATTTGCCAGAAAGAGGAATAGAGTACGCCTAAAAGAGGGCCCGAGGGGGGACCGACGCCACAATAAAAAGGTTATATAGATCATCAACGCGAGGTGCCGCGGGAAGAATTAAGGAGACACCACCGAGGGCGTTGGAGAAGGTGCACTTACTAAATTGCTGTCTAAAAGAACCGTCTGAAAGGGGGGAAAGAGGCGATGGACAAAAAACGAAAAAAAAAACCCCAGATAAGCCGAAGCAAACAAGGGTAAGTTTCGCAGGCGTAGTATCTACCCCGTTGAACGGTCCGGGGCAGGGGGAAGTTCCGAGGGGAAAAGGAAAAAATCGCTCACCAGAAATAGGGGGAGGTCCGGCTCGTAACGTCCTTCTTAGGGCGACAACCTATAAGGGGGGAAGCGACCAAACACTGCCGCAGGAAACGGAAAAAACCATATAGCAGGGCTGACAGAAAAAAACAGAGCAGTACTAGTTCAATCGGAAATGCCGGAAACGGGAGGTAGTCGAGTACAGAGAGGCTTTTTGGGGTTAAGAAGGGAGAACTCGAAGGTTCGAACCTATTCAGAAAACAGGTGGTAATTTTTACTCTGCAATGCAAAATAAATTTCTGATCCCAACCAGGAGGGGGGGTCAAACGAGCTTAAAGGGGGAGTAAAAAGAACTACTCGGGACTATTGTAGAATTGGGTGAGACTAAGAAAAGTTGAGAATCGAAGCTAAACAACAACTGGGGGGATTACGATAGAGAGGAGAAATTGAAATAACAGGGGGGTTCGAAAATCTTCTTCTAAAAGGGTTGGACTTTCAAACGGAAAAGAAAGGCAAAATCTTGTTTGGTTTGGAGAAAAGCAGTTGGAAAAAATGGCCTTCTACTCACTAACGCTTTGCGATCGCGTGGGGCTTGTAAGGAAACGCTGTACTGCCAGGATGACCAGACTCGCCCGGACGCGATTAGAGACTTTAAAAAGAGGGAAAAAAATATGAGAAGCCTAGTCCTTCTTTGGGGGATTCCTCTCGATCTGGGTTAGGCGGACTGCGAAGGGGATCGTCGTCTGCAAATAAAAAAAAAAAAAAAATGTGTGCTCAGATCAGACGAAGTTCCAAAAAACGAAGCATGGATCGCCGCATCGGGGGAGCTGATAGTTTTAGAAACGGCCAACCGGACGAGGCAAAAGCGGGAAGATCCCCTGAGCAAACATCGCTAGTGTTTTCATTGCTAACGCGGTAGGAGGGAAAAACGGGGGGGGTGAGGTGGTTACATAAACTCTGGGCCTGGACATGACGCCGTTTTGGTAAGGCAAGGCCTGGTACGGCTTCAGGAGGGAAAGCACTCCAAGAGCCTTGGTGTCCTCGCGCGAACCCGCGGGGCCAAAAGGATACAACGATAGGCTGAAAAAATGGCCTCCGTCAGTGAAGGGCGTGGAATCGGGAAAAGCACATTGGGGGAGCGTCACACTATACCGTTCGGCGGGAAAGACTAGCGAATTACCTAGGAAATGAGAAACTGTGAGAGCGGTTTGGAATGCTCTTCCTGGACCAAAATTTCAACGAAAAGCTTGGGGAAAAGGCGACAAACAAAGACTCGGAGTGGAGAAAACTGAAAAAAGTAGCACACCAAAGTTTCGCAGAAAAATTGGGAGTGCGCCACTAAAGAAAACATGGCCCCGGAGTTGGGCGAGATGTAAAGGGCACCCCAAACAGGAGATCTTCAACCCAAGAGATCACAAGCACGAAATCTTCCAGTTAATCCCAAGGAACACTCACCTTCTGGTTCAGGCCCATTTGCCAAAATGATTGTCGGGGGGCCGGGAAGTAGAAGGCCCGTTCAAGTCGGACTGTCAATAGGTCGCAAAACGGGGAGCACTAAAGACTTGACTCTCCCACGTTGCAAGTCGCGCTGAAAAAGCAATCCATATCATCAAAACGGGCGGAAAACGTGGGAGGCAGTGAGGGTGGGAGCGGCAAAACGACCGGAAGCTGGACCTTTCATGTGAACGTTTATCAGAGAACGAAAAGGAGTACAAATGTGGGTGGGGGGGGGGGGGGAAGAGCATGGTCAGGGGGGGGGGGGGGGGGGGGGTGGGGGGGGGGGGTGTTTTGTGGTTGGGGGGGGGGTGGGGGGGGGGGGGCCCCCAGCGAACAAGAAGGTACCAACTATAACCCTACAGGACAGACGATAAGGGAACAAGAGTGGAAAAGGCGAAAACGGAAGATAGAAGGGAGCGAAGAGGGGGCGAAAGGGGGAGGGGGCTAGTAAAGACGGGGCAGGAGTGATGGGGGGGGTGAAGAGGAGGCGACATAGATTGATGAAGGAAATTGGAATAGAAATGGGACGGAAAGGGCGTGGGGGGATGGGCGGGGATAAGGGAGATGAGAACGGAGAAAATGGAAAAGGGGGCAGAAAGGGTTAGGAAGGGAAGGCAGGAAAAGGTGATGGGGTAGAATAAAAAGGGGGGGGGAAGTGATAAGTGACAGGAGAGAGAGGGGAGAAGGGGATCGGTTGGGGGAGAGTAAAGGGGGAGGAGATGAGGTGGGAACCGGAGCGGGGTTGGGATTGATTGTGAGTTAAAGGATGTGTGGGTTGGTGAGACACGGGAGTTGGACGTACCGGGCGGGGCGGAGTAGTGGCGTGTCATAGGCTGTGGGATTTGTTACGGACCCCGTGGGGGGGGGTCGCAACCCAATGATGGGGGGCGGGGGTATTCGTCCTGTGGTGCACGAGAACTAGAGACAAGTAAGCCAGGGGGGCGTTGGGCGGTGGTGGGGGCATTACTGCTGTTATGGATTGCTAGGGGACCGCCGGGCAAGCCTGCTGTGTGGGGGGCTGCGCTTGGAGCGGTATGCGAGAGTAATGCCAACGGTCAGGGGGGAGGGTGAGTAAATTCTCCCGGAGGCGGAGAACATCCAGAGCGTGTTGTTCAAGGAACTGAGAGGGTGGCAAGTAGAGGTAGGGGGCTATAGGGGGGAGGTGCAACGATGTTGAAGGGATAGGGACGGAGGAGAGAACGAAAATGAAGGTGGGGTGGGGTGACCTGAGCCAGCGAAAGTTGGGCGCAGTGCGGTCAGTAGGACGTTAGGTGGGTGTGGGGGGGAGAAGGGATTAGGGCGCAGGAGGGGGGGCGAAGTGCACAAGGCCCAATACGGTTCGTAGAGATCGCTGAGAGGCAGGTAAGGGGTGTTTTGTGTTGGGTGGTGAAAGTGTAAATAGGGAGAATAAGGGTATTGATGTAGGGTAGGAGCCATGAACACCAGGGAAGCGTGGCAACTTCTCTTTGAAGAGACGTTGGGAGGTAGCGAGAAGACCTGCCGCGCGGTACCCCCTGACTCATCTACTTCGTTTGTCCTCGGTGAAGGTGCGTTGTGTAATCATAACTAAAAAGGACAATTGTGTTAGCAACATTCCACCTGTTCCGAGATAAATAAATCCGTAGAAGTATGGGAACATATACATTCAACCAACTGGCAGTTAGGTAAATAATCTATAGGGGGGGGGCGGATTTCCTGATATGAAAGATGAGGATGTACCTGGGATCTAAGGGCAGCTGTTCAAACTCCTCAAAAAACATAGGGAGGCCATTAAGAGGAAAAAAGGGGCTTCACAGGGTTTTTGACCTTACACGAGGGAAACCAAGGGAAGTCTGAAAAAATCAAATGTGCGTTTTGGGGGAACAAAAAAGTACCCACGTCTGCAGGGTACTCCTGCGCGGATATGAAGAGGGGGCCAAAGAACGATTTGTCCGAAAGGGGATAAGGAATTAAACCAGGAGGGGGAAAGCGGGGGAGGAGTTCAGACTTCTCTAGCAGACTGAAAAGGAAAGGACTTGGCGACCTACACGCACAAAAAAACTGATAAGAGAACGATGGTGCAAAGTAGTCCGGTAACGATACGAGGCGAAATCAAGGGCGGGTGTGTAAGGGGGGGCGAAGCTACAAGATAACTCGAACCGAAGTAAGAAGGATTTATCGAGAAAAAAGAAACAAACAAGTAGGAGTTTAAAAAGAATCGAAGCATGCAATCAGTAACAGGTGCGTAGAAAGTTGGGCTCAGACTGTCGACGGAAACAGGGCGGAACAGAATATGTAAAGGATCCCAGGTTGCTTCATAAGAGGCATATAGTTTATGCGATCGGGGACTTGTGGGGGTGGGGGGGGGGGCCTAGCTGCGGGGAGGGGGGGTGTGGAGGGCTGTGGAAATACCTAAAATAATGTGCCACGGCTCGTCAGGGCGAAGGGCTGGGGGTGGAGGATCGTGATGAGTCAAGTTTCCCGTCGGAAGCATCATCCAGAATGAGCTGACATGGGAGACGGGGGAAGCAGTCAAACGGTGAGGGGGTTGGTAGGAGGTAGGCGTGAAAGGGCAGAGGAGAAGTGGTAGGGGGGGGGGAAATGGGAAAGGATGGAGGTGGGGTGGGCGCAGGAATGTGGAAGAAGCACTGTGAGAGGGGTAAGAGAGAGGGGGGGAAGGAGAGGGATGAAGGATAGAAGAGAAAGAGAGAAATGTGGGAGAGAAGGTTGGAGGGAGAGAAGGGGAGAGTGTGTATGGGAAAAGACAGAGAAAAAAGTAAAATGAGGAAGTTGGGGGAGGGGGGAAAGGTGGAAGAGGAAGGGAGATAAGGGAGTGCAAGGTCGTCCGTGGTGAGCGGAAAGAGGGAGAGAAGGAGAGGGACGTGAGAGAGAAGGTGGGAGGGGATCAGGCTAGTGAGAGGAAGGCAGGGAAGAGTAGGAAGTAACGGAAAGATGAAGTGGGGTGGGAGAAGCGAGATGAAAAGGACGGGAAACCGGGTGGCGGGGGGCGGGACGGGAAGAGGGGTTAGTGTCGCGAGAGGAAACAGAGGGGAAAGGGGTGGGTGGGAAGGGGGGGACAATGGGGTGTAATAGGGGGGAGCGGGGGAAAGGGCATACATGGCAGGGATCAGATAATTAGTAGATGGGTTTGGAGAAGAAATGGACGGGGGGGGGGTAGGGAGGAGTAAGTTGAATTAATGGTGGTAAGAAGCTGTGAAGGAGGGGGGGGGTGGAGAGCAATGATGAGGAAAAGGAGAAAAGGGGGGAAGATTGGAAAGGGCGAGGACGGAGAGGGAGGGGGAAGGAGGAACACTGATAGAATGGGAGAGGGACGGGGTAGAAGGGATCGGGCGATAAAGAGTGCGGGAATCAGAAGGTACATCGTGTGGGGGGGGGTGTCCGGCGGGAGCGGGGCGTGGCGGGGAGAAGAGTTGGGAGGGGAGGAGATTGGAGTGGGTTAGATTTGGGAAAAAGAAGGGTAAAAGTGGATGATGAGACTAGAGACGCCATCTGGGCTGGGTTGGTAAAGAGAAAGGTGGGAGAAGCTGAAGTAGGAGATGATGGACACTTGAACGTGAATTTACGGCTGGGAAGTAACAGGGGGGGTTGAAAAGAGGGGAGAAGAAAGCGGGCGAACCTGGAGGAGTAGTGGAGACGCAAACTAGGCAGGGGGAGCTGAGAGAGGGGCCAGGAGAGGAGGTGGGAGGGGGCACCAGGTAGGCGCGCGGGATAGATTGGATGCAGACGAAAAACGGAATGGGGAGGTGTGAGTGGGAAGGAGAGTGGGTGGTACGGTTAGTGGATGAAAGGGAAGGGGAGCCATGGAAGTTGGACACGACGTGCACCAAGTGAGCAAAAGGGGGGATGGGAGTGGGAGGGTTATGGCAGAGGCCTGATCCGAGTGGAGAGGAGACGGGGGGTTACAGAAACTAGACCCCGGGCGAGTAGTGTGGCCAGGACATGGGCACTGGGACGGTGAGCAATAAGGGAGAGGGGTAGGAAGGGGGAGGGTGGGAGTAAAGGAGTGTAAATGTGGAAGTGGGGGGAGGGGCTGGGGGGGGGAGTGGAGGAGACGTTGGGGAGAAAAGAATGGAGGGTGTCGCGAAGGATAGCGAGGGGGGGGCAAGCAGATACTCGAGGGCTGGAGGGGAAGGGGTATCGGAGAGGGGGAAGGGCGTTCCTGGAAAGGGGGGGAAAGAGAAACATGTAAACGAAAGGGTGGGAAAAGGCGTAAAGGGGAACCCCGTAGGGGCAGTACCCGGAGAACTCCCAGCCCCATAGTGTCTGTGGGCAAGAGAAGACAATGCGCGCAAGGTATCCACAGGGCAATACGATTAAAAAAAAGAAAGACATTACGGGAGCCTTGACGCCTTGACGGGGACATCCGAAGAAGGCCTAACAAAAAATGTACGATTGGGCATCTCGTAAATGGCCTCCTACGAATGTTGAAGGAGTGCAATGGCAGGGCCGTTCGGCGACCACGGTTACTACGGTACTGCTCAACATGGGGGAAAAAATGAGCTATTACCGGACACAGAAGAAAAAAATAGTCTCGGCCGACGGGGGAAAAAGGGGGTGTGAAAAAGGTAGGACGAAGGGGGAGCGGCGATGTGACGCCGTGAAAGGGGGGATCCAGTGTTGAACTGCAAGGGCATTGCAAAAACGTGCTGGTCGCAAAAACGCAGATGGGAACAAGTCCGTAACGTCAGGGGGTTCGGGGGTGGGACATCGGCAGTCTAAACTACGTGTGCGGTCGACCCGAGGATATTCGTGAACAAGGCGTTCAGTTTGTCGGAACAAAAAAAAAGGAGTAACCCCATCGGGTCTTGGGCGATGCGTCGAAGGGGAAAAGTTTAAATCTAAAACTAACGCGAATCAAAATACGGGCTCCTGAATTATAAGGGTTGTCCAAAATTCCAACTTAAGGGAAAAAATCACCAAATGCGAGGAAAAGGGTAAGAGGCTCGGCCGGTATCGAATCAAGGAGAAATGAAGGAAAAGAATGGGGGCAAACGGGAGTAGGCAAACAAGCGATGGCAAACCGGAAGCAGCCCTGGGGCGTGAAAAACCCTGAGAAGCAGGCGAGAGCCTTCCTGTGAAAGGACCTGGGTGCTTGTCGGGGGGGGTGAACGCGTGCTCAGTTTTTGTACATTGTCAGCCGGGGTACCCAAAAATGGAAAAGGGGGAATGTTTTCCAGGTGCTCAAATATGGGTCGCAAAATTTTAAGGAACGCAGGTTGGTCGGTCTAATTATCTGAGGGCCACCAAGAGTTGAAACACTTGGATACGGGGGTTAATCGAGAAGGTTTTTTTGGGTTACATTCGGAAAAAATCTCTTGGGAGAACCAGGACGTGGCAAAGGGGGATTCTTGTGCAAGAAGAGGGGGGCGCACGACTAGAGTGAAAACGGGTGGATGATAAGTCCGTGGAGGGAAAGGCAGGACAAAAAAGGGTTCTCGTTGCCCTCGGTGAAAATGAAAATCGTGTCGGGAAGGAGCACTGCCAAACAGCGAAACCAACATGTGGGAGAAAAGACGCATATAAAGGAACACTTCTATCTGAGATGAACCTCTGATTGGAGTAGCTAAGAAGAAAAGGAATTGGCAAAGAGGTAAGCGCATCCAAGCGGCTCAGGAAAGTAACGATCGGGAACTAAAATCTGTCTCTTACAACGAGAGAACCAGATTATATTGTGTAATTTCAACGTAAGAGAATTCTACGAAAGCTTGAAAATAAATAGAATGAGGGTAAGCTTCGCTGTACCAACGGGAGCAGGGGGGGGGAGCATGAAAAAAAGGTAGCATTTTGCTAGGGACAGCGGGATGGGTAAATCGGTTCCGTGGGCCGGCTTAACGCCAGAAACTTATCATTCAAACATTGCGAGGAAGGGGACAGGAAGGCGCTGAACTCGTCTGATACGACGCCCAAAACGCGATAAAAAATCAAAAAAAGCGCTTCCGGAAAAAGGGAACCCCATAGAGCGGCAGACCCAAAAAAGAATAAAATAGGGCCCGCGAATTCCTGAACCGGATTATTACTGGGTACAGGGGGTCGCGGCTGTGTAAAGCACCAAGAAATTCCCAAAAAATGATGCGCAAGCGGCATCAGAAACACGCGATGACACACCGCGTGGGAGGACGAAGGAAAGGGACAAAAGGGGGGAGGGGGAGCCAAAACCCAAACAGCGGGTGTCGTACTATCTTGAGACACACGCAGAAGAAACAGTAGTTGGAAGCAGTGATACAAGCCGGAAGGAGAG
>Ga0179593_1383622_pt1 | contig 16712 bp, 22 predicted proteins | sample CZODoug2_1_08_16_FD_185931 | JGI IMG/M metagenome (GOLD analysis project Ga0179593, IMG submission 185931) | Vadose zone soil fungal communities from Angelo Coast Range Reserve, California, USA - CZODoug2_1_08_16fungal (PacBio error correction) | ecosystem: Environmental > Terrestrial > Soil >...
AAAATCGGGGTCAATCACGGTTTTTGGTCGAAGATTTCCGTTTGGAACACGGAAAAGGGCACCAGGGGTGTTGGGGCCCAGCAAATGTACAGGCGGGGACTAGAGAAAAAAGGGGGAAAATTCGCAAGCAGGGACAAGCCGGCCATAAACGCATCGGTAGCCCCAGGAGAACAAAAAGTCAGGGAGGGGAGAGAGTGTGAAGGCACCTCGGACAGAAAACGACGGCACGCAGCAACGTGAACACTCAGAAAAGCGAGTCACTCGCAACATCAAAAAGGACCAGCAGAAAACTCCGCGAGGGCATTAAGACCCGAGGTGCATTGGTGGGGGTCTGCAGGGTTAAAAAAAGAATTCACAGCAAGAAAAAAGTAAAGGATCAGGGCTTTTTTGGGATGGCCACGAAAATGAAATACGAAGGTCGGGTGACCAGTTGGATCTTTAAAAGACGGCCACCGCGAACTCACCAATTCCGAAGAACACGAGAAAATGGAACGCACTAAATATTAAGGTCCAAAACGATCCTAAGAGGAGGGGGGGACAGGGGTTCAAAAACATTAAGAATGGGTAATTACGCGCCAGCTCATGTCCGAAAGCACGCTCAAATGAGGAACCTGGGCCTAATCCAGTTTTCCAGAACCAGCGACGGTAAAGAGACTGCGGCAACTTAGCCAGACACATCACCCCCACCGTATAAGCATGGCAGGAACTTGGCGGGAAGATCAAACAGTAGAATTCTCTTATGGCGGGCCAAAAAAAAACGGCAGGGCCAAAACGGTGAAACACAAATAGAGGAAGTCCTGGAACTCTCGGCCGTAGAAAAACAGTGCCAACAGCACAGGGGGACGGCGGAACAGGATTATCAAAGCCAGCCCCTAACTGGGGGGGGACCAGAGAAAAGTGACGAAGACTAATGAACTGCGGCAGAAGGCAATTGGTAGGTGGTCCGAATTGGGGAAAGGGAGGCCGGCAAGGGGGGATCCCGATTGGTTAATTGTTTTACGAAGAGAGCCAGTAGTTTTTGGGGTGGTGCAAAAAGAAACAAATGAAAGAAAGCTAGGGGGGGCGAAGACGGCTCAAGACGGTGTCCGTACAGTAAAGGGAAGTTCATATTGGGTCATGGTGAAGGGAACCACTCCACGCCTCGATTGCAGGTTGCGTGAAGGAAGCACAAAAAAGGCGGGAACGGAAAAATAAAAAAACCGCTTGAAGCAGTCTGGAGAACAAGGAAACGGGGCCCGGTAAGAATAATGCAGGCAGAGTGGGTGCACGTCCAGGCACGTGGCAAACCTTCGTGTCTAAAGAGGCAAAGCAGACAGAAGGGGCAAAGCATGTTTACCGACGATGGGAAGGATCTCAGAGTGGGGGATGCCATACCTAGGGGGAACGGCGAATTGCAATATGAACGAGGGGGGAACTCACCGAAACACCAGCCAAGAGACAACAGGGGGGCGGCGGCACTTGAAGATCTCGTCAGAAAACAATCCGGTCTCACCTCCGTGAGCGTAAGAAGACCAGTGGAAAGCGCTATAACGCCACCGGATCCGGTCAAAACGAAACGGCACAAAAAGATAAGAAAGTCTTTATAGAACTGACCCCATTGATCCAGACTACTCCCGGGCTCCCACAGGTGGTGCCGGGGGCACGAAAGCAGTGACAAACCAAGAAGGCCAGGGTCACGAAAAGGCGACCAAAAGAAAAAAGGGGGCATGGGCTCGGACGAAAGAAGGTGCATTGGCCGCTAAAGGGAATCAATAAACGGCAAACTAAGAACGGCGCTCTGAAAAAAAAAATGGGGCACAACAAGCCTAAGGCAAAAAAACAATCAAAGTCGCCCGTGGGCCCGGAAGAGAGCTCCAAACAGCCACCTCGGATACGAAAGTGGCGTAGACGCTCTAAAAACAACAGACACAAACGAGTCAAAGAAAAGATGGCTCACCTCCAATAAAAGAGAAACTCCCGTAGGCGTACCTTCATGAAAAGGGGCACACACCGGCCATCCGAGGAAACCAAGACGACCACACGCAAGATCTGACCGGATAAAATCCAAAGGTTCCAGACAAAATCAAATCAGCAAAACCCCCGGGACGATTGAAAACCGGATGGAAACGCCCAACGGTGAGGCAGATGTAGAACAAGACAAGGACCCCGGAACGGAGGATTCCTTACAGTCCTCTGTTCCGAAAATAAGGGGGGCAGTCGGTGGTTAGTTGTCTGTTGGGGAAAATGACAAAGGTGTGGTAAGGTGGTTTGAAGCAGATGGCTGGGGTGTGGTCCCAAGGGTGTGGGGGGGGCCCGTGTTCCCAGGACGCGCGGCTGGGGTGGGCTGGAAACGAATACCCATTTGTTCACCGGGGGAGTTTCCGAGCTGCCCGTTCAGTAGGAGAACGCAGGCCCGCAAAACCACGTACGAAAAAAAAGAAAAAAAAAAAAAACGCACCAAAAAAAGAAGACGAAGGGGGGGACGCAAACAAAAAAAGCCCAGCCACGCCCGTAAAAATGAATGGGCTGCACAGGGAACTTGACAGGGTAGGGAAGAACGGGGAAGATAAAATAACCGACCAAGAGCGAAGAGAGAAGGCTACAAGCGCCAACTCGGTCGAGCCGATCAACTAGGAACAGTCTGGTGAGCGGACACGGACCCAACAGATTCCCGCTCTTCTAAATGCGTTCAGAGAAATGCAAGAAAAAATGGGACTGGGGAAGGGACAGCAGGCTACTGGCTGCTCAGGGGGAAAACGGGCAACAAAGCTCAAAAAACTTGCTCGACAGGGGGCACCCGTGGGGCTATGCAACAGTCGCGTAAGGGACAAAAACCAGCGCAGACAAACCTCCTGGCAAACCCCCTCCGGAACGTGCTTCAACAGGATAGTGGTCACCGGCCCACAAACTGGCACCAAAGGGAGGAGGACTAATCGGGGCAGCCAAACACGTGAAAAGCATGGCAACCTGTGGGAAAGCGAGGAAAAAATCAACAGGTGTTCTTGGAACCACCACCACGGGGCTGCCTCGGCTTTAAAAAAGTAACGCGCAAGAAGGCGAGAACGAAATAAAGCCAGCAGCTGGCAAGAGCTAAAAACATCCAACAAAATAGAACTGGGGCACCAGAGCACACACAAAACATGGCCCTTTGGACTAATTTGTAGGACCTTAGACAAACGTCTGGCAACAAATGCCCAAAGGCAAGGAGGGATGAATCTAGTAAGTGTGATCTAGGACCGGGCTGGAGAAAGCAGGGCAAGAGCTGGTCACACAAAAAATGGAACTGATGGGGGATGGCAAAAGAAAAAAACCAGGAAAAGGGACAAGAAAGAAACATCAAGAGTTTAGGTTTTCAAACGAAGAGTAAATGGCCACCGGGGGAAACTCATTCAATCAACTCCTCCCGGGGCGTAGTGTTCCCCCTGGGGCTGCCCCTGGCTATCAAGAAGCAAGGAACCAAACCTTGGGGAATCAACTGAATTCATCAAAAGCTCCTTTTGCCAGGTCCGTCCGACCCTTGTGGCACAGTTGGGCTGGCAGGATAGCTTTTGTCTCTCCCACCTGTCGAGTAACCGGGGTAGTATCCCAACATCGAGGGCACATGGTACGAACGCGGGGGGAGTCTGAATGAACCACAAACCCAGGGAATGGCTGGAAAAACTGCTCAGAAGAGATACAGCAACCGAACTGGGGACTCAAAGGCACAAACCTGAAAGACTGGCCGACCGAGCCGTGAACGGAGGGGGTGGCCCGAATTGTCTCAAGCAAAAAAAAAAGAACACTGTCAATTACAACAGCAAAATCACTTAAAACACGGACCCGAAAGGCTGGTCGATAACCGTGGGGAAGGGAGTGGGGAGCCGACCGGGGGGGAAAATAAAAGAAAAAGATCCAATTCGAAAAGGTACCCAAAAAAAAAAAAAAAAAAAAAAAAAAAAAAAAAAAACAGAAACCGCCCCGGCCTGCACGTAAATCGCAAGTGATCCGAAGGAGGGGAACCAAAAAATGTAAGCCGTGTGAGAGATTTATGGGAAGGCCAGGTGGGGGGAACCAGGCCGTCTCGTGTTTAGGTTGTGGATGTTCTGCGGAACAGTGAAGTACTGAGGAGGGTGGCCGTTGTGGCAAAGGAAAATGAGAAATCCGGAAGGCGTCAACGCGCACCGAAAAGACGGGCGGGCGTAAAGAGTCACCTCGTTTGACATCCTCATTGTAAACCAAACGCGAGAAATTGGGTGCGACAGACCTGGGCGGGGGGGGGTTCTTGTTGAAACGTGACGGCTTGACAAAAAAAAAAAAGAACCCAAAAAAACCCTCCAAAACAAGACAAACGGGGGAAAAACAAAAAAAACAACCAAAAATCAAAACCTCCGACAAGGACAGAAGAGTCTTCGAGCCTTTTGGAGAAACTGGGACATGAACGCGCCCTATGGGGGGGGCAGACGTTCAGGGGACCGGGAAACCGCCTGTGAAAAAAGGACTTGGGGGGGTGGGGGAGGGAGACACACTAAGGTCACACCCAGCTGGGCACCCCTCGAAGAGTAGGGTCCGCGGCCAAACGGCCTGGAGGATCCGAAAACTCATCAACAAACCCAAACCAGAAAAGGAGGGAAAAAAGGAGGAAACTAGGAACGTTGGCGGGGGCAAAAAAACACTAGATGAATTGCCAGGGGGTTGGAAATCTGGGGGTTGAAACCGAAGGGGACTGAAAATAACGGAAAAAGGGGCTCTGGGGCGAAAAAAGCAGGTTTAAAAACATGATGGCCAAAAAAAGAAAAATGAAGACTATGTCCCTTATCAGAGGTCCGACCAAGAAAACTCAGAAGGAAAACCACAAGGTATTAAAGGGGTAAGGGGCCTGTACAGGGTGAAAAAATGAGTGGACAACGGGGGTGCTAATCAGTGTGAGCCAAGGAAAAATAACCTTCACCAAATAAGGAAAAAACCGAGATAGGTCCAAGTTTTCCCGTGGTCACTTAAAAAAAAAAAAAAAAAAAAAAAAGCTAACCAGAAGGAAAATAAATAAGACACCCCCCCAAAAGACCAACTCCGCCCGGAAAGGGTGCGAAAAGGCTAGGCCCTCGTCCTTCAGGGCAGGAAAGAACCAAGCAATAAGAAACAACCAACAGTCACACTGCAAAAAAACTGGGAAAGGTGAATCGGATCACGCGAGGAGGCAGTTAAGAGGAATAACATACCAAATGGCGTGAGGGAGTGGGGGACAATCGACGGGAATTCAAAATCTCGCCCAAAGACTCAAAACTACCGTCCCATAAAAAAAAGCAACGCAACGAGAGGGAACAGCTGGCTGGACGCGGGAAATGGAAAATTTGCGGCAAACGTGAAGGGGCGTGCCCTCACACAGGTGAATGCAAAAGAGGAAGCATTAGGGTAAAGTCAACGGAGACGCTTTTGGTGCACAGGAGATAAAAAGAAAAAAAGAAGGGAAAAAAAATAAAAGTGACACAAAGACGAACCAGGGATGAATTAAACAAGAGAAAAAAAAAACAAAAACACCTACATGGGAGAGGTAGAGGGGAGGAATGGGTTGAAGGGGCGAATGGGTGGAGGAGTGAGGTGTTGAAAAAAGGGAGGTGTGGGCAGGAAATGGAAGAAGCGGGGGGCAGAGGGGGAGGGGGGCATGGGGGGAGACGTGAGGAAATGGGGACAGGAAGAAAGGAGGGTATGGGCGGAGAAAGGGAAAGGGCGTGGAGTAGATTGGTGGGAAGGGGATGTGAGAGGATGATGGCGCGGGGAGATGGAGGAGGGATAGGAGGGAGGTGGGGTGAGGGGAACAGGCAGCGAGATGAGGGAGGGAGGCCGAGTGCTGGGGGTGTGCGGCGGAATATGGAGTGAGGGGGGCGGGGGGGTGGGGGAGAGGGGGGCATGAGTGGTTCGGTGAGCAAAATGGTAGACATCGGCAAAGGCATCAAGGTGAATCTCCCACATGGTTGGGGCCACGACAGCACGGGGTAAAGAAAATGCACTAAGTGACGAGTGATTCCAGGTGGGGTCATCGAATGTCAGTGACAAAAAGGAAACTCGAACAAAGCAAGGGACCTCGACGGGTGTAGAAGTAAACGCGGAAAAGAAGGGTGCCACGGCCACAGCGCATGACAAAACGGGAGCGCCCTCGTGGGGGAAAAAAATCCTCCGGGCAAAGCGGGGATCAAAAAAGCCGCGGCCGCAGAACCATATGACAAAAGGGAGAAGACCAATACCCGGCAAATTGCCTACGGACACAGATCCGGGAGAAATTAAAGAAAGAAAAAGGGGTTTAGAAAGGTAGACCACCAAAGCTCGCGAAACTGGTAAAAGTGGGATGCTCCATACGAAGGGGAACAAAGAAAAAAAAAAAACTTACGTCAAACACAACTCACCAGGCAGAAAGCACCCAACACTTTTGGTACTAGAGTGGTAAAAACTGAAAAACCAGCCGTCCAAAAAGTGGATTTGGCTTACGAAAGCCACATCGGGGGGCAAATCACAGCCGAGGTGGGAATCTCCCAAAGAAAAACATGGAGGACGCGACTGCACTGAACGCGGACGACCAACACGGAAAAAACGGGCACAACTGGTAACTCCAAAAAAAATGATGAAAGGAGCCCGCTGTAGAAACATGGCTGTCAACAAAGATCCAACACCGGGGCCCGAACCTATTTCAGCAAAAAACCACGGATGGGAATGAGAGGGGGCAAACTGTACGGTAAAAAAAGAAGGGACAAAGGGCAAATCGGATTGGGCGATGTAGGGGCAATCGATCCTAGGAAGGGGTGAGGGGGTCAAAATGATCCCTACGACAGGTAAACAGAACGTCCAATAAATGCCGGCGACCAGTTTGTAGCAGCGGCTTGGAGGGACAGGAGGAGGAGGCGGGGGGGGGGGCAAACCGGGACGGGGAGGAAAAGCGTGGGGGGTCAACCGTGAAAAAGAAAGGTACCCGAGACAGGGGGAAAGGGCAAAAAAGAAAACGAATAACACACAAAAAGGAACGCGGGGGGGCACGGTGGGTCTCCACATCAAAGACCAAAACAACAGCAACGGGGAAAAAGATCCCCACAGAAGGCCCCAAAGGCAAAGAGGGAATGGAAAACATCTGGAACACAAGCAGAGGGGAAGAACACCGAAAATCAACAGGACGCAAACCCGCCATACCCTACGGGGAAGAGGACTGGGTTGGACCCGGGAAGAACGTCAAAACCAAAACCAAAAAAAAAAAAACGGGGGGGAACGGGGTGACTTCAATGAAATCCAAAGGAAAAAAGTGACTGACCAAACTGGGAGAGAATCGGTCGGATCAGGAAGCGGCGGCGCCATCCACTTTCACCATGAGGCTTAGCGAGGGGCGGGTGGAGTGGGCGTGCGCGCCTAAAAGGGTTTTAAGGTCGAGGGGAAGGAAGGGCCGATCAGCGTAATGACGTCCAGTCCCGCCAATGATCAGGGGCAGAAAAGCAGTATAAAAGCAAAATGGGCCGCTGAAGCCCCGGCACGGCCCGAAAGGAGGAAAACGTGGGGAAGGACGCCAGCGGAAAGAACGGGAAACAAGCGGGGACGCACTGTGAAAAGGAGAGTCGAAAAAAAAAAAACCAGAAAGGAAAACCGGTGCTCGGAGAAAGAACCTGGTGACACCCAGGAAATGTCAGGACCTCACCGCCTGCCAATAAGGGGGCAAAAGGCAAAAAACGGGTGAAAGACCACGGATGCCGCTGCTAAAAAAAAAAGTAGCGTGGACAGCGTCCAGCTGAGAGTTCTGAAAAAACCGAAGGGAAACGCAGAGAGGAGTGGCTCGGGCCCTGAAAGAGAGGAATCACTGCTCGAAACAGGCGGGGGTTCAGGGGGGGGGAAAGGACGTAAAGAAAGAATTAAAAGAAACCGACTAGAAGGTGCTCGGGAAGTTTGGGGAGGGTGAAAAAATCCGAACGGCTCAGCAAAAGAAAGGGGGACCGGGAAGACGGGTTATTGGGGCGCCCATCCGAGCAGGAAGGAAAAAATAAAAAGAAAGGCAAGGGCCAAATGACCATACAGCGGGGACAAAAAGCGACGGAAATATCAAAGCAGGCAAAAGGGAAAGACGATCAAAAAAACTCGGAACGGCCCGAATGCACCGGCCGGCAAAAAAGGAAGTGAAAGGATCCAACGAGAAGACAATCAAAGGGGGCTGCCCAAACTCGCGAAAAAGGAAAGAGTGGCAGAGAGAACCGACCGCTAGTAACCTGGGGATAACATAAAGCAACCTGACAAAACCGAACGGCGTAACGGGGGGGACGGAAGTAAACGGGAACAGGTCAGAAAAAAAAAAATAACTTCCTGGGGCGGGGTGAAAAAATAAAGAGAGGAAAACAAGGTGGCGTCGGGGGGAACCAAAAAAGAAAGACTCAACACAAAGACCGCAACGCAATCCGTGCAAAAAAAAGACACCGGCAATCAGGAGGGCAACAGCGCAGGGCAGAGGCGGGAAAAAAAAAAAAAATAGGTTTCAAAGAAGGGGAATAGGGCAAAAAAAAAGGAGGGGGGCTGGGGGCGCACAAGGCCGAAGACGAATGGGCAGAGGTTCTACGCAGAAGGGACAGAGAAACTTCCAAAAAGTGTTTGCAACAAAGGCACAAGGGGACGCCCGCAGTCGGGGGGAAGAAAAAGGACAGGAACACTAAAAACTGTTAAGACAAACAAAAAACAAAAAAACGATAATAACGCGGGGGACCTACGTCAACAGCGGAAATATCGAAGGCTGGGAAAAAGAAGAACAATGGAACAATAAAACAAATCCACATAAGCGCACGAGCACGGGGGGGAAAAAACGTCCTCCCCATGAGGGAAAGGGTTCAGGGAAAAACAAGTGGAAACTTCCTAAAAGGGGATGAGATTCATGGAACACGCGAAAAGGAGCGTTTTCTTGAACACGGGGGCGGGCGACCCGGGGTTCAAAAGTGGGGGCGGTTGTGGAAAAATAGGGGGGGCGAACGATCGCGGAACCTCGGGTGGCTCCCTCAAAAACCAAAAAAAGAAACAACTCGAGAGGGTGGCTGAAGGAAAAAGAAGAGACCAGGCAAGAAAAAAAAAAAAAAAGATAACCCTGAAGCCATGAACGGGAACAGAGGCAGGGCCCCCGGGTGCAAAAAATGGTCATATGGTGGAAAAGCGAACTGGAAAGGGGTGGGGGAAACACCGTGGGATTGAGACCATCTCCCGCAAAAATTATACAGGGCAAACTTAAACAACACCGCCCAAAGAAAAGACGACGAAGACGAGGGGCATCAGCCCGATAAACAGAAGCGCGGGCATGGGCCGAAGGGGAACAAAGTGACGTCAAAACGGATAGACAACAGGAAAACAGAAAATGGCGAAAAAAAGAAAACACCAATAAGAGAAGTGGGCCAAAGAAAGCTATTCCAGAACTGAGAAAAAAAAAACCAAAAAAGTGAAGCCGGGATCGCAAGAGCAACAAAAAAACAACCAAAAAGGAGTTAGGAAAAATATCCACGGGTGTACGCCACTCAAAGTGAGTCCGAAGAAAAGGGGCAAATCGCCAGGGGGAATCGCCTCACACATGGAAAGGGAGGGGTTAAGGGGGGTCCGGGAGACGGGGGATGCCAGGCCGTCAAGCAAGGCCAAGGCCGCACTCGGAGGGAAACAAAAATAAGGGGGGGCCGAAGGGGTTAAGGATGCGTAATGGGCAAAAAAAGTTGCAAAGTCCGGATGCATAAAAGGTCCCAGAAACTTAAAAGGAAAAATCCACGTGGCACAAAACCACCTCAAAAAAAAAAGCTAACAGAAAAATAGGTCAAAGAGCCACCTCACAACGGGCGCCGAAAGCCTGGGAAAAAAGGAAAGCCCCGAATACCTGGGGTGGGTCTGACACGGAACGGACCCAGGGGTCAAAGCAACAGCAAAGAGAAAAAGGGAGGGGGTTATGGCAAACGAAAATGGTCAAAAAAAACACGGACTAAATAATCGGGAAGTCCCCGAAAAAATCAAGGCAGATAAAAACGGAAAAAAAAACCAACGAAGAGAAAAAGTTTTTGCACCAAAAAGACGAAAAGGACGGTCCATAAAAAAAAAAACTGGAAATTGACCCTTGGGGGCACGTCAGAGCATGGAAAAGGGGACGTTTGACTCCAGACGGACATAGCGCGGTGAGGGAAAAGCCTCCCATCAAAAGGGGGCCATAAGAGAAAAAGGGAAAGACGTGGAACCAGAGGTAAGAACGGTGGGGGAAATTCAAAAACCGGTGGGAAGACTCCTTCAAGCAAAAACACTGAGGGACTGGAAGGGAAACCGGGTGGGGAAAAAACACAGAGCCTGGTGAGAATAAAGGTAGTAAACCAACAACATAAGAGGCGGGACCCGGGGGTGGATCAAAAAAACCGACTACCCTGTTAAGGAGAGGGGGAAGGTAACCAAGGGAGCTTACCCACGGGAAAAATGACTGGCCGAGACAGAGGAGTGGGGTGTCAGAAATGTGTGAAAAAAAGTGGAGTGGGGGCCCGGGAAGTCTCGATGGGGAAATTGGGTTGTGGGGGGCGAATACGGACGATATTGGGGGGAAAAAAAAAGCCCAAGGGAAAAAAAAAGCTCGGGGCAGAAAAAGAAGCAGGCGGAAAAAAAAGTGGGACCCGTGCGAAAAAGGGGGGGGGGGGCAAAAAGGCGGGAGTCCACCCAATGCACAGAACGTAGGGTCAGTTGGAAAAAACGAAGAAAAAAAACTCTAAAAAGAGGAAGTGAAGGCGGCAAAAGTAAAAAACGGTGCAAGGCTGCGGAATGTTACGGGGAAAAAAAACGGTTTGGGTTAAGGACCGGTGAGTCACAGGAAGGGACCCAAAAAAGGGGGAGCGTACCTTAAAGGAGTGGAGAAAAGCCGGTTAAGAAAAGGAAAGTGACATCACCAAGGGAAACGAGTTGAGACGAAAAAGCTATTGGGAGCCAATAGTATAAGGGGGGGTAATGGGGAGAGTGGAAAAGGGGGAAGAAGGGTGCGACTCGAAACATACAAAAGAGCAAACAAGGGTCGGTAGGTCGGCAAGCGATGGATCTACGCAACGCCCTTGCTGAAAAACGGGGGAGGACGCTAATCCAGGGTTGATCGGGGGGCCGTATGCCAGAAAAAAAAAAAAAGGCAAAACCAGGCGCAAACGCGCATAGAAGGGGGCCAAAAAGCCACTAAAAAGAGGGGCCCTGGAACAGAAACTCATCAAACCAAATTGGAAAGAAAGAGACTCAAAAGGGGGGAAGCTACCCAGGGGCCACAAGGCGGAAAGGGTGAAAAAAGGAACACCAAAAGAAAGCGAACAGGTGAACTTCAGCAAAAAGGGGGGAACAAAGTGCTGAAAGGCAAAGAATCCGGGGGCCTCCACAAAGGGAAACAGGGACGTAGGTGATGTGCAAACAGGGGAGAGAAAAAACACCTGGAAAACAAATCGTAGGTCAGTCGGGAAATGCTCTGGGGGGAAATTAACTCCTGGGGGGAAAGACGCCATAGGCATCAACTACTACAACAAACGACAACTCAGTCTCTAGGCAAAAAAAAAAAAGGCTCAAAAGAAAAAAAAACGTATTAAAGAGGGGAAAAAAAAAACGGAACACAACAGGCCCAACATCTAGACCTCAGAAAGAAAGTCGTTAAAACAATATCCCCAAGGAAAGAAGGAAATTTCAAAAAAGATGCAAAAGGAGAGGCTCGATCCAAGACGGGATGGGGGAAAGATCAGTAAAGCCAACCTAGAGGGTGTACGTTCGGGGGGACACAGAAAAAAAAAGTGGAAAACTTCGTGTAAGTCGTCCGTACAACGGGAAAAATCGCGGGGGAAACAATAAAAGGGCGGGGGGGGGGGGAATGGGTTTGAAAGGGTTGTATCCAAAACCGGGGGGTCCCCGTTTGGGGGGAAAAACGAGGGGGAATTGGGGGCCAAAGAACTGGGGTGGGAGGCGTTGAAAGCAGAGGAGTGGGGAGCTGGGGGTCCACGGGTCAAAAAAAAAAAGAGGTCCGGTGGGTGGCTGAGATCCCCATGGGAAGTTGGGAGCCATAGGGGAAAAAAAGGCCCCCGAAAAAAACAGGGAACCTTAGAACCCAAAAAAACGCAAAACTCCAGCGCGCATGTTACTCACCGGAAATCCTACAAAAGGTACGCGAGGGCTTGGGAGGAAGGGAGCAAGGAGAATGGAGCCATGACCTCCAGCTAAAGAGATAGGAAGAGACCCGCATATAAACAAAAAGGTCTTACATGAAACTGAGGTGGTGAAGCAAAAAAAAAAATCTCTAAAAAAATCGAACAAAGAAATGGAACAAAAGCAAAAACTTAAGGAGGGGAAACTCAGGGGGAGCGAGGGAAGCATGCTTACCGTTGAAGAACCTGGAAAAAAAGACAGGAGCCTCGGAGTGCCTGGGGCAATCCGAAAGCCAAACAGTCCATAAGAGGAAAACGGAACACCAGCAAAAACGGAGGGCAACCCCTCCAATCCCTTGTTTGGAATAAGCAAGAATTTGAGGAACCGAAAAACCTGGCGAATCTAGGACACCCCCCCAAGCATTCAGTGGGTTGAAAAAAGCCAAGGACAAAGATGAAGAAAAAGGTTTGGTGGGAAAAAGGGGTCGGGTGACGCCAGGAGTGACAGTTGAGATGGGAGTTGCACAGGGAAAAGTCCCGCTTGAAGGGAGGACAACATCAAAAAGATCAAGTTCCAGAGGGAAACAGGAACAACCGGGACATAGCAAAGAGAAACAAGTTCCAGTTAAGAAGAAGGCGGGATGAACCAAGGCCAGAAGGCAAAAATATTCCCGGAACGAAAAAAAAATGGGTTTATCGAATGCCTGCGCCAGTGGCGGCTATAAAGGTAAAAGATCAAATATTCAGGAACACACGCCGGCCAACAGGCACCGTAAGGAGAAAAACGCATGGAACGGGGAACTGGTTGGAAAAGCGCGAGTAGAAAAAACACAGAAAAACGGGATTGGTACGAACCACAAGGGGGGAAGCTTCCAAAAGAAAAAGTGCGGAAAGAAAAGGACGGGGAAACATGCCACCGGCTCAAAACAAAAAAAGAGCCTTCGAAGAAAGCCTGGGAAAATGGGCGGGGCCGGCACAGTCATAAGTTTTTTAAAAAAGGAACGGGGGGGGGGGGAAACGGGGGAGAGGGGCGAAAACCAGAACATACTAAAATGTAAGGGGAAGGGGGAGAAGAAAGGTGGAATGGCCTGAATGGGGCAAAAGCAACGGGACGATGGGAAAAACGCAACAAGCTGTTCTTAAAAAAAAAAAAAAAACGGGGAACCAATAACAAAAAAAAAAAAAAAAAAAAGCCAAAAAAAGACTTCAGCAGAACCTTGGCACACATTTGGGGGGGCAGGGGGAGTTGGAAACCCACACGACAAGGAAAAGACACACCAAATATTCCCGCGGACATCAACGAGGGGGCGGACCCATAAGGAGAAGGGGGGATAAGAGGGAGTGGGGGCGAAGCTGGAGAGCGACAGCCTCGCCAGAAAAAAAAAGCAATGACCTGGAAAAAACACACCGAATGAAAAAAAAAAAATCAGTAATAAGCAGGAAAGCGAAGGACTGGGGGGGCAAGACCGAAAACTGAGTTTGTGGCTACGCAATGAAGCTGAAAGAGTGGGATCCAAAGGTCCAAGGTAAGGCATAAAAAAAAAGCCTCCCGAGCCGGCTGGGAGGATGTTCTGTTAAAAAAGGGGGGGGGGAAAAAACAAGTTCCACCCGGTTCAAAAGGTGTCAGGCAAAAAAAAACGTGAAGAACACTGAGCGGGAATGAAGTGGGGTCGAAAAAAGACCACTGGGGGGCTTTTAACGGAGCCTGTGTTAAAAAAGAAGAAAAAAAACACCCCAGGGGAAATGAAAAAAAAAACTGTCACAAAAACAAAGAAAGAAAATGCAACCCGAGAGGGAGACGGAGAAGAGGAGCGCGGGGTTCTGACTCAGGACCGGACGGGAGCAGTCCAAAAAAAAGGACAAAAGCCGTTGGTGGCCGGGAGGAGGTGGGGGTGGAAAGGGGGGGGAAAACACAAAGTCGGGGGCCCCACCAATCTTCACAAAAAAAAAAAATAGAGGGGAAAGAAAAACCCGGGGTCCCTGAGTAATAGAAGAACGCAAAAAAAAAAACAAAAAGGGGAGGGGAAGAGGAAAAAGAGAGAGAAACCTTAGAAAGTGGCGGAAGGGAGTACGACTTCCGGGGGGGAAAACATGGGGGGGTCCCCGAAAACGTTGAAAAAAAAAAAAAGACACCCCCCCAAACCACAAAAGATCGCAAAAAAAAATCTTGGGGAACCTTACCGACAAAAAAAAAAAAACAAATATGAAAATGGGAATGGTAAAGAAAGGCTGAAATCAAAAAAGAGCAACCGAACAAAAAAACAAAAGAAACTCCTGGCGTCATGGTTGCGGACAGGGGGGGGAAAGGGGGGTCAACCAAGATTTCCAGGGGGCTGGCGTCGAGAACGGGGGGGAAAGGGGCCTCAGGAGAAGAACAAGCTTCCCACACCGAAAACAGAGTCCTGAGAACCGTTGGGGTAAAAAACAAGGTCGGAAAAAAAGGAACCGAGAAAAAAAAAGAAGGGGCAAAAAACGGGACAAGCCCCAAATGCCTCAAAGACTCCCCCTACCAAAAAAAAAATGCTTCGAGAGGGCGTCTGCAGGGGAAGTTGGACCTACTGGGAAAAAGGCTAACGAACAAAAATCCAGAGGCAATGAAGAGTCCGTGAAGACGAAGGAACAGGGGAAGGGGGGTTTCAGCAGATGGGTTGGACCCAAAACATCGTAGCGCTTAAAGCCGCGTCTTCCAATACAAATAATACAGCGACTAACTAACAAAAAGATGCCATCGGGAGAACGCCTAGAAAGCGTGGGGGAGGGAAAAAAGAACAAAGGGGGAGTGTCGGGGGTGTGGTGCGGTATATAGGGGAAGATAAGTGCGGTTCTCTGGTAAGAGGGGAGGGTGGAGTCAACATTAAATGGAAACAAACGCAGGGGTGGGGGGTGGGGGGATGACTCCCGGCGGGCCGGAGCCTCGTTTTCAGCTACCCAGAAAAAAAAGGGCCGCAAGAAAAGGAACACGGCCCCCCAGTAGTGAAGATAACTCGAAACCGGAGACGTAAAAAACAAAACGGGTAGGGGCAAAGGCCCGCACAGCACGGGGGGACGGGGCGGGAAAAGGGAATAGGCGATAAAGCACGGGGGGGAGAGGTGGGTGAAAAAAAAAAAAATCGGACGGGGGAGGGAAGAGCGGAAAAAAAGGGGAAACAAGGGGGAAAAACAAATCAAGAAGAAAGAGTTAGAGGTAGGGCAGCACCAAACCCGCAGGTGACACCAAAAAGACGCAGACACACACGAGGAAAAACAGGGGGAAGGTGGACAAAGGAAAGGAAAGGCAAATCAAGAAAAAAAAGCACTGGAGGCAGCACAAGATCAAACACACCGGGAAAAAAAAAAACAGGAGGGGGGGGATCTCAGATACGACAGACAGTGTGGACAATGGGGTCCTGGTGGAACCACGAAAGGGGCGGACGGGAAGGTATAAACGTTGGCTCGTAGGGTCGATAAGTTGCAAAAACCAAGAAAAAAAAAGGAGAATTAGTGAAAAGCGGAGGGTAGCCGGCGGACTGTAAAAGAGTAAAGGAAAACTACCAAACTAAAAGAACGCTAACGTACAAAGAAAAAGGGTCAAAAAAGGAAAAAAACCAATTGAGGGAAGAAACAAAAACGCTGACATCAGCAAACAGAAGCACTGTCGGAAAAAGGTCTGAAAGGAACATAACTAACCGGGGTTGAAACAAAAAAGAACGAAATGAAGTAAAAGCGGGAACGGGGGGGGGAAGGCAGGTTGATGGAAAAGCAGAATGCCAGTGGGAGAACGAAAGAAGAAAGGAGGAAAAGCCAAGCCATAAACGCCGGCAAAGGGTTACTCTAAAAGGGGACCCCCCCCCAAGGCGAATGAAGGCCGTAAAAAAAAAAAGAAGGAACCAAAAAAAAAAATAAAGCAACACGCCCAAAGAAGGGTTCGAAGGGGGGGATGATCGAAAAAGTCAAACCAAGCAGTGTGGGATAAAAGGGGGCTGAGTGGGCGATTGGAATCAAAACCACAGATGGCGTATTTTCAATGTAATGAAGAACAGGGGAGATTCCAAAGCCAGGGATCCACGAAGGACTTCAAAGCAAAAAGAGGGGGGGAAAGTTGGACAACTGCCCTGGGGGCAAAATGAACTTCGCAAAGACGGGAGGGAACGGTTCTAAAAAACAAGTCACGGAACAGGCACACTGGGAAAAACTTATTGGGGAACATGAAACAGAAAGGAGAAAAGCACCAGAAAGGACATCTGGGAAACAATGGTAAAAAAGACCGCCGACACAAAGGGAGCCCGCCCGGGAAAACGCAAAAAAAAACACCAAACAAAAAAAAAAAAAAAAAAGACCAGCGATACACACACAAGAAGACGGAAATAGGATAAGAAACCCAGAGACAAAGAAACCGCCCACCAAATGCCCCAGAAAGGAAGTCGGAAGACCAGCGTACTGGTTTTACGGGCAACTCAAGGAAGGGGGGGAAAGAAAAAAAACGGGTAGGAAATATAACGCCACAAAAAAACCTGGTGCCGGAAATCAACAAAAACAAAAATCGGCTCAGGGATGGATTCGCCAAAAAGTGCAAAAACCTGGGGCAGAGGGGGAGAGGGCGGGGAGTACGGGGGTCGGGGGAGGGAGGTGAGAGAACCGGTGGTGACGACGGTCGAG
>Ga0179593_1558915_pt1 | contig 16712 bp, 16 predicted proteins | sample CZODoug2_1_08_16_FD_185931 | JGI IMG/M metagenome (GOLD analysis project Ga0179593, IMG submission 185931) | Vadose zone soil fungal communities from Angelo Coast Range Reserve, California, USA - CZODoug2_1_08_16fungal (PacBio error correction) | ecosystem: Environmental > Terrestrial > Soil >...
AGGGAAAGTTGACAGGATGAGAAAGGGAATAGCGAGCCTGTGGCCAGAGGGGGGAGATGAGGGGCCCTTCCGAGCTCTTCAGGGAAAGTTGGGAGGTGTTGCGAGGAAAACTCACCTTGAGCTGTTGTCGCCCACTATCGAGAAAAAAGTCGGGGAAAAGATGACCGAAAGAGGGGAGGGGTTCGGAGCATCTCCGGCAGGGGGGCCGCACCGGTAAAGAGTACACCGAAAGGGTTGGAGGGCCAACGGGGTGGGTGGAGAGAGGCGGAGTCCCCGGGGGGGGGACCGGACAGAAAAAAGGGTCTTAAAAAAGAAATTAAGCGACAAATCAGTATACTCCTATAAGGAAGGGGAACTCTGTTAAAAGGAAAAAAAAGCGATGGCACAAAGGGCCACAGGTCTGAGCGAAGGCAAAATCACAATCGAAATTCGGATCGAGAAGCGGCCGTGGCGCGAGGGGAGACGAGCAACTGTCGGAAGAAGAGTCGTTAACCCTCGGGGAATGCCTCTGCATCGGGGAAAAAAATCAGCCAGAACGGTGGACAGGTCGGTCGAAGAAAGGGGGTTCACTTGGTCGGTGGGAAAGGGAAGGTCCGCAGGTCGTTATACCAAGGGATCATTGATTGCTCAAGGGAGAGGGGGCGGGCGTATTGCCTATGTGCCGCGGAACGAAACAAGAATGTGAGCTTGTAAAATGGAAAGAGCAAACATAACCAGGGGGGGGATGGGGCGACTTGGGGGGGGACAACTTCGAGAAAGAACTAGGCAAAGCAAAGGCCAATGTTGTCGATGCATGCTTGAAGGGAAGAGACAACGGGTAAAAAAACTTCGTCATACGTGTGGGTCTTATAAGAAGGGGGAGGAAAAGAATGTTGACTGATGCGCCTACAATCTCAGGACTGGGGGAGGGGAAAAAAGGGGAGCTTCTAGTCCGCAAAGAAACATGTAAGCTACCGGCCACTCCCCCTATCGTCATGACACGCGGAACCAATGTCAAGAGAGAAAGAAGGGGGGCGGCATTTTCGGAGAAAACTGCCTGTCGGCGCTTAGACCAGGAGCGCCGTAATCCGACTACTCGCTCGGGAGAAAAGATCGGGGCGAGAATGAATTTTCCAGGTGCAAAGAGAAATACCAGGGCCGAGATCAAACGGATTTCGGGAGAGAGTCCTAAGCTTGGCGAGAAGGAGGTGACAGGGAAATAAGCGACTTGAGAAAGGATAAGGAATGAGCCACAGGCCTTTCGGTTTCTGGGCCGAGAAAACGGGAGGAAACGCATTCGCAAGACCTCGCCTTACGAGGGACAACTCCCCAATAGGGCATCCAACGGGTCCCAAAAGGGAAGGAAAAAGACGGAAAAGAAAAAAAACGCGTCATCTGGTCATCCTGGCCCGGAAGCGGCCTAGGAAAAAACCTAGGACAAGAAAGTGGCCGAGGGGAGCTTGCCAGGCGATTTCAAGTGGAAAAATGCCGCGAAGAAGCCCTCCCACTTCCAAAGGTTGATACGTAGCACGTGTCTCCCAGAGACCAGAAAATTGTCTACCGGGGGAAGGGGAGCGCCCAGGACTGAGGTGTCTGATATCATGGCTGTTTTATCATGGAAGACGAGCCAAATAGATGCACCGTTTCAGGCTGGGAAAGGAGAAATCGGTGTCCTCTCGATCGGGGGGAAATACTAAGAATTTTAGGGGGGGGAAAAAAAACGTAAGCTTGCAACTGAGAAAAATCGGCCGCCCGGTGAAAAGAGTCTTCAGATGGACCGGAGGGGGGGGTTCGCAGGGTAAGGGAAGGGTTCTGCAGACAAAAGAAAAAAATCGCATGCGGTGGGAGACGCATCGTTGAAAGACTGTTGGTGATAAAGGGGGGCAGAAATTCTGGAGGTTAGGGGGGAAGAGTTCGAAGAGGAATAACGCCGCGGGAAGGTATCAACTGGGAAGAGGGGGAGAAAAAACCTCCCGAAAGAAAAAAGGAAATAAGCCAAAAACGGGGTCACCGAACTAGAATTAGCCAGGAAAAAAACGTCCCAAAAAACTTGGGAGGGAAGGGCAGGGTAAAAAAAGCTGCCATTGCATGAGTGAGATCAAGGGTGCCCTATGTCTGGTAAAAAAAAAAGGGAGGTTATTCCCGGCCCGTGAAAGGGAGAAAAAGTCAAGAAAAGAAAGGGTGTGGGTATACGGCAAGGGAAATAGGGCAGCACGAGGAAGAGGACCTCACCAAAGGGGGGGAAACATCGGTTGGGGGGACTAGGGAAAAAAAAAAAAAAAAAAACCCTTTCTTTAGGGGAGGGTCCCACGATGGGGGAGGGAAAAAACCTCCTTGATCTTGGAAGGTAAAAAACAGGACCCTTGGAAGGTACGGGGTAACGGTTGCAATGATCCAGGTACCAGGAAAAAATTCTGAGGGATCGAAATCGCAAAAAAAGGGTGGGAAAAAAGGGGCTCCCCAGGAAAAGGAAACAAAGGGTCACTTCAGCGAAGGGAAACCCCCTCTGAAGGCTTTTGAGATTCTAACTCGAATGCTGTAGGGCCACTCATCTTTAGATCTCAGAAAGGAAATACGTTGTGAGAAATGAGAGGGCCAACTGTAACACCGGGAAAAGGACCCCTAGAAATGGTGTAAAACGGGGTACGAGGTCTGCCGTGCCCATCCAGTCGACAGTGAAAGAGAATTGTGATCAGTGGGAGGAATTCCTGATCAAATGGCAACCACACGTGCGACGAGTTACGAGCAAAGTAGAGTGGTAAAACATTGAGGGTTAAATGCCCAAGGGGGACGACCTTGAGCCAAAGAGCGAACGAGGGCCGCAGCGAACACGCTAGACAAACAAGAAAAGGTCTTAAAGAGCGTATTTTCGTGGTAGTGTTGGGGGGGGGGGGGGGGGGGGGGGGGGGGGGGGGCACTCGGGTCAGGATACGTGAGGTCGCCTCTCGAGGGAGGGGCCGGATGGAATGAAGAGGAAAAATCCGTCGAGACCTAAGGAAGACGAGGGACAGAAAAGGGCGAAACGACGTCAGTGTTCCCAATGGGATAAAGGAAAAAAAGAACGCGCCAAAAAGATTACCGTAGCATTGTCCGAAGGCGAAATGCACAGGAAAGCAAACCAGACCTTGGTGAAAAACTCGTTTCATTAGTGGGGAGTTAACGCTTCCGGTTGCAAAAGACCGTGAAGGGAGAAAAGAAGCAAAGGCAAAGGGGGGGGGAATGGAGGAGACCGTAAGTTCTCCCCGATAAATGGAGGAGCAAAAAGGGCTTTTGGGACCGACCGACGAAGGGAAAAGGGTAGGAGGGGGGTGTCGGACCCACAATCAAACGAGTCTCAGGTCAAAATATCGGGGTTTCACTGGGAAGGAGAATTTCCCTAACCCAAAAAAGGGGCCGATCAGTGTTGACCAAAGGAACAAGGGAGGGGAAGGGCAAACAGGGAAAAACATCCAGAACGGCGGTAGTTAACTAGGAAAAAAAAAAAACAGTTACGGCACAAACTTTCCGATACCGAAAAACGCCGTCTTCCATCATGGGGATAAGGGAAGGAAAAACAACATCAGTTCTTTCCGCAAAAGAGAAAGGAAAGCAATAAAAAGAAGGTGAGGGTTACCGCTGCTCTGGAGATCTAAGAAAGCGAAAGGCGCTTAATGTAACCGGTGAAGGGGAGCAAAGGTGTGGGGGTACGCTCAGAAAAGAGGAAACCGGTCGAGGGAGGACCAAGTCGGATTAGGGAGGAGGCCGAGGTTAGGGGGGTACAATATCCCGAGGACAATTAAAACCGCGACGATCGAGGGTCTCAACGGGGGAACAGCAGGTCAAGCAAAGGAAAAAAAGAAAGAACAGCAAACGATGCCTCACTGCAAGGGGAAAGGGGATAGCCGAAGGCAACAAAGGAGGACCACCCGAAGGGAACGCAACCGAGGAAAGCGGAAAGAAGAAATAGGAATAGAAGTTTACGAAGAGGGGAAAAGGAATACAAGGCAGAAACGTTACCCCTGATCGACGAAAAAAGGGACTCAACGTGTGTAAAGGAGGTGCGACAGGATGCCGATCAAGAACAAAAAAGATCTCTCAAAGCACCCTCTATCGGAAAAAGGGCAGGGCACAAAGGTAATTCGGAGGTGGGACGCTAGAAGATAAAAAAGACAGATCAAGAATGGGGGGGGTCGAGGGAATGTCGGCGCTGTCAAGACCGTGTACCTCGTAAAAAACTCGAAACACATCTTGTCCAAGCTTCATCAAGGCGTGGGGAAAGTCAGGAAAAAAACGGCGGCCGGGGACGCTGCGAAGTAGATCATGCCATCACACCGGAGGCATCCAGGGAGGTGCGAAAAAAGGGACATCTTGAAGGTTGAGAAAAGAGGGGGAAGCCGTGAGAGGGCACAGGAACTTTAATTTAGTCAAAAGAAGAAACTGTTCGCGCAGGGGATAAGGGGGACTATCCGGGGGAAAAAGGGACATCCAGGCATGAGAAACATAGATGGAGAAACAAAAATCCTCAGTCAAGGTCTCGAAAAAGTGCCGTGAGAGAAACCAGTTGGCAAAAGTGAATCGACCAGGATTACTCATAGAGAAAACCTCGAGAGAAAAGTGGGTAACCGCCGGAAGTGGCACTCACAAAAGAAGCCTGCGGTGGCGCCGGATGCAAAAGCCCCCTTGGTATCGAGAAAGGGGGGGGGTATGTCGGAAGAGTAATGACAGCTAACTGGAGGATTTAACGGAGACAGCAGGGGAATAGGCTCCGTACCTCTTTGACGCAAATCAATGCGGGAAGGGGGGGAGGATCAGGAAAAAATATTCTTCAAAGAGGGTTACATCACCGTAAAGAGAAGACGGGGGTCAATTCCCTGATAGCTTAGGTCTATCCATTCACCAAAGGGTGGGACAAAACAGGGACTTTTCGGCCGCGGGAGAACGATCGGAACGCCAAGCTCACAAAAGGGGAGGGAGTGTTAACCGAGGGAATCATCTGTGCGGGGCGGACAAAAATCGAAAAAACAGCGCGCAAGAAGGCCGAAAATCCAGGGAAAAGGGGGAAAGCATCAACCGAAGGGAAATTACAAGCCTTCGGGGGGGGGGACAAGATAAGGGGGACACTGCTGATTTGAGAGGGAAAAATAACGAGCATGCGGTGCCGAAAGAAAATCACAGGGTAGCAAATGCGCGCACCTGTCGTTCCGATCAGAGAAAAACTTCCCCCGCAAGGGCTCAGAACTGGGATTGGGTCAAAAGGCGCTTCAGTCAGGGAGAAATCCCGAAAAAAAGTGAGTATGGCGAAGGATTAAAAAAGAAATGGTCGTGAGAAGACAAAAAGTCCGGAGGTCTCGGAGAGAAAACGCGGTACTCAGAAGGCTGTTAAAGAAAAAAAACCTCCCTGTTACGGACAGAGCGCCTGTTGCCGTGCGGACCAAAAAACCTAAATTCCTGTTCACAGAAAACCGAAGGGGGAGGGAAAAAGAGGGAACACGCTGGGGGAGCGAAGGAAAACCCGCTCAAGTTTGAGCCTCGCACGGCAACCGACTGAAAAGGGGGGCGGCTGGTATTCATCGCTCGGGAAAAAAAGAATAAAAATCTCGTTGGAAATGAAAGATAGCTCCACAACACAACGGGAGAGGAAAAATATTGACGGGGGAATGCCCCTGTAAAAAAAAAGAAAAATGAAGCCGGTGGGAAGGCAATAACGAAAAAAGAAAAAACAGGCGTTGTCAGAAAAAAACGAAGGGAAACGACCTTCACAGGGAGGTTGTTCCTCTCAAAGATCAGACAGAAACGAACCAAGATACCGAAGATGGGTTGAAAAAATGCCGGCCAAGGATTGGAAGGGGGGGAACAGAACATAGGGGTTAAGCCCGTGACCTGGACTTGGTTATGGAAAAAGAGAGTATGAAGGGGGGGAGTTGTCCGAACAGTATCACCATCGGAAAGGGGGGGCTGGAAAAAAGGTAGAAGGTGGCTCAAGCTGAGCATAAAAAGTTGACGTTGCTCGGGGGGGAAAAGTCCAAAAAAGCTAAAAAAAGGGGAAAAGGGCTTCGTCAACAAGAAAAGGATCGACATGGAACTGAAGGCCTGGGGGGGCAAAGATCGTTGGGGAGCAGGTGTTCGGACGGCTGGGGAGAAAGGACAATGATCGAAAACAAAAGACTTCGCTATTGGCAAAATAACCGGGAACCTGTGGACGACTGGACTGTAAGGTAAGGGGAGGGGGGGAGGTCAAACGGGCTGAAGGAAAAGAGAAAGGGACGGCGAAGATGGCGCTGATTCGTGGGGTCTCGTGTAATAAACCAGAAGGAAAAGACAACTATACGGACTGGGGGTTTCAAACAAAGAAAAAGAAAAGGGTGAGAATCTTGTCTAAAGAACTCCCGGCGTGCGAAACGAGGAAAAAATTTGTAAAAGGGGAAAAATTTAGGGGTCCCATGAGATCTCAAGAAAGAAAAACGTCTCGGAAACAACCGTTGTCGAAGAGACGACAAGCGCATTCAGGTTCATTAAACCGGAGGTGGAGGAAAAATACAATATGTGGGAGGACCGCCGCCCATCTCGCGAAGACTGGAAAGGAAAAGGGGAAGGGGAGCTAATAGGAAAAAATCAAAAGGACTCTCTGATATCGACAAAAAAGAAGAAAATCACTGCGTGAAAGAGCCATCAAAAAAAGGTTCGAGCTTGAAAACAGGGGAAGGCAGCGGCCCACGAAAGAGTGCGCGTGCGTAACGCGCTAAACTACGCAGGGCCGCAACTACTGCTCTAAAAAGTCTGTCGATCAAGGGCACGGGGAGGGGGGCTGTGTGCCACGCTCAAACAAGGGGTCCGCCTACAAAGCAAGCACTTCGGAGGATGAAAAAAAAAGGCTCCGAAAGAGCTGGAATGCGAAGGGAGGGGGGAATTGACTGTCGGCGATAAGAGACTTCTCCTCAATGCAAGGGCTTTAAAGGCCTTTCGGGGTCAAAAGAGAAAAAAGCGGGCCCCGAAGGTGCAAAAAAAACTCCTGGGGAGGAGCAACTCCAAAGGAGGCCCCAGGGAAGATGGAATGAAAGACCTAACGAGTAAGAAGTATTTCGGCCAGCCGTCAGAACAATCCGCGTCGAGGAAAAAAAATGAAGATAGGGGTCTGGAAGATATAAGTGCAGTAAGGGACACCGTTGAAGCTCAAAAAAGTAAAGAACACATCAAAAAAATTTATGGAACGGGACAGCTCGGCTTCCACCCACCGAGGGAGGTCCCTTGGGTGGTGCGAATGAAAGACAAAAAGGGGAGGTGTATCTGGATGAGGGGCAAGTCTTTCTAATCGTCCTCGCTACGAAAAAAAGGCCAAAAGCAGGGGGAATATAGGGGATAAAAAATCATTGTCACGGTAGGACAAAAGGTTGTTGTAGGGAAAAAGAATCTCTTCCAGGAGCGCGCCAGCTGGGAAAAGTCATGGCGAACGTAGGGGGGGAATTTAGACTCGTGGAGTCAGGAGAATAATATCGAGAAGAAAAACAGAGTTAGAATGCGGGGTCCGGCAGCAGGCTTGGAGGGCTTTAGAGCGTTCATCAGGAGCGGAGAGGAAAACGCCTGGGGAAGAGGAGGCTGGTCCAATCTCTTCAAAAAAAAAAAAGGCCACAATAAAACGCGGTGAAAAAAAATCTGAAAAAAACCGAACCTTGAGAGGGTAAAAAAAAAAAACACCTTCCGCAAGGGAAGGAAAAAGAACCATTGCCTCGGGGAGAGGAGGGGACATCGCTAAAATGGAACGCCACCGAGCTACTTAAGGGAAGGCGGGCATCGAAGGGAAAAAAGTTGGGGAGGAGAGGGTCAGGAGGGGGAAAAGTAATCTACATCTAAAAAAACTTTCCAAAAAGTTGGGGTTTTAAGGAGGGAAGACGTTCTTGTAGGGGAAAGATGGAGGAAATTGCCCTGAATTGGGTAGGAGGAAAACCCTTGTCTCGTCCACGGGTGGGGGGGTTCAGTGGTTTATCGTAAGGAAAGTGAAAGAGAGAGATCGAAAAGATGGTTTGTCCGGCGTCAAAGGGGTATGTCATTAAACTACTCGTCACTGGGAACCCGAAGGAGAAATGGGTAGAAGAAGCTAAGGTAACTTTGCTATAAAAGAAAAAACCGAAAAAAATTATTTCATCAGAAAAGAAGTTTCCACCCCAGGGAAAAAAGGGGGCAAACGGAACAAGAATACCGGTGACCACGGGGGGGGCGACCGTAAAGAGAGGGAGCTTGAAGCTTGTCCAGAGAAGTCTCGGAAATGGAAAGGGGACAGGAGATCTGGGAGGAAGTATGCCTAGCCCCCTTGACAACCCCGTGCGACGCACACTTTTACTGACAATCAAAACGTTCGCAGAAGTGGATGGGCGGAATTGTCACTGCAAAGAAACCCATCCAAGTTGAGCGCGCTGAGGGAAAGAGAAACGCTCTGCCGCCAAAAGAAAAAACTAACAAAAAAAAGGCCGAATCGAAAAAGAATGCCCTACGCGAAGCCAGCAAATCCAGCAAAGGGGAATGCATATTAAAAAAGGAATAGAACGCCAAAGTGTGAACGACATCTGCCTCTCGGGAAAAAAATCCCGTTCTGCCCCACTTGGGAAGGACGGAGTTCTCAAAGTTTCAGGAACGGACGACCAAGAGCGGAAAGTGATCAGGGGAAGGATAGGGACACTCTGCTAGAGAGGCCGCAACTTAAACAAAAGAAATCTTGGTGCGAGGTGGCTTGACCCGTTTGCAAAAAAGTCCCCTTGGTCGGACAAGTCCAGGAAATATACATCAAAGATGGGGGGAAATCCGGAATGAGTTCGCTATCTGCAGCCGCAAGGGGGAGAAGATCTAGGGGGGGTTCCCCGCTGCCGAAGTGTCTTTAAAAGAGTTCAAAGTGAAAAAAAACAAAAGCCGCGCGGCTCAGGAAGATGGGTGGGGTGACATGGGTCAAGGTACAGTTGAAATAACGGGACCAAAAATGGCGCGCGGACTAAAAAAATCAACAAGTCCTGGAATAGGGGAACATATCTTTGAACATCAAGAAAAGGCAGGGGGGTCAAAGAGTCGGCAACACCAACCGAGGGAAACGGAACGGGTCAGATATAAAAGGAAGCTAAAAACTTACTGCAAAAAAAGGAATTCGACACACTGGGAAAAGCGGTCGAAAGGAAGCAGGGGAGACCAACTATCGGGAGAAGGAAGGGGCCGGCAGAGCTACTTCTTCGGCAAGGCGGGAAAGGAAAGAACGTTCACGAAAAAAGGAATTGGGGGGGGTGTACAATCCAGGGTAAAAAAAGAATACTTCTAATGGAGTCCCTCCGGTCGAAAAGTTGGGAGCGGGAGGGGCCGGAGGTGGGAAAGGGAAAGTAAGAAATACCTATGACAGAAAGAGGGGGGCGGATAATCCGGGAAGATCAGAAAAGCAAAAAAAAAAAAATGGGAAAAGACAAAAAAAACAGAGAAAAATCGATCACCGGGGGAAAAGCGGGGTTCCCCCCCCACCCTGTAAAAAGAAACAGTAGGGAAACCAACTAGGCGCATAGGGCCGGGAAAAACAAGCTGACCGGGTCGGGCTCCCGAGGGCAGAAGAGGGTCCAAATTTCACGCGAAACAAAGGAGGACCGTGAAAATATCCGAGAAAAGGGGGGGGAAAAACTGGGTGTTGTTCGAAGACACTGATTCCTATGAGAAGAAAAATTCAATTCACCTCACCACCCGCTAAAAAGGGCTAGAGCTGATCAAGGTACAGAGGTGGGGGAAAAGGATCGGGGGGGGGGGTTTTGGCTTGGGAAATTGTCGGGTGGGGGGGGGAGGAAAAAACTCGCAATAATGTGGAGTGGCGGTTCGTAAACTGTCAGCGCGGTGGAAATAGAATAGATTTTGTCCCTCGAAATCAGATTCGTTTGTATAGAGGGGGATCTGCGTTTCCCGCAATTAAAGTACAGAAAATTCTGACCGTAGGAGGTCGGAAGGAAAAACGGCACCAAAAATAAAGGAGTTGCCTCCAGTCGTAAGGTTCTGGATAATAAACAAGAAGAAGTGACTCGGCCACGAAAGACTTTGAAAGAAACTGTGTTGGGCCAGAAAAGGGCGACGCTTGAGGAGGGGAAGGCAGGCACGACAACAGCGAAAAAAATCGCAAGAGAAAAATAAATCGCTCGCAGGCTGGAGGGAAAGTGTAGGGCAATCAAAGTGAGATGACAAGTGCAAGGCCGAGGGAGCAACAGCTCAGAAAGCAGCAGTCGGAGCCCCGTGATGAAACCTGCTCGAGGGAAAGAAAAAAAAGAAGGGGTCTCTTCGGCAAAACGGAGAAAAATGGCAAAAAAACTAAACATTGTTGATGCAGCCGTAGACCACAAAAAGGAGTATGGGCGGGGAGGAAATGCAGAGGGGAGACTGGCGGGACAACGAGAGAAAAAGAAGCGCAACATAGGGGAGCAATTTTGAGCGCCGCTAAAAGAGACAAATCTATGTTAGACAACCGGCATGAAAAAAAAAAAAAGGATAGGAAAACCGTTGCAGAGGGAAAAGGGAAATATCTTGCATAGAAGAAAAACCATAATGGGGACACGGCACCGTGGAAAAAAACCGGGACGGGCAAGCATGGTACTTAGAAAATAGACAGCTCCCAAAGGAAGGTTGGTGAGGGTTGAAAACGGGTGCCCCCGCCGCTACGTTGGAACTTCCACGGGTTCAAGAGGATACGACAATCGGTCGCCGCAATAAAAAAAGTCGGGACGTATCCTTCTAGGGAAAGTCCCGGGGACACTCAAACCAAACGATGAACCTTCACAAATCTGGCTCCCGACGTACAAGCAGAGGGCTGAGGGGGGAGACAGAAGCATGCCGGCAGAAAAAAAGGCAAGGAAAAGTGAGCAAGTTCGAAGGGATACCTTGCCGTACTTAGAGCAAAGAGGCACGAAATATGTCGCCGGCACTGAATGGAAAGGCCAAAGGGGCAACTCAGTGCGCGGAAAATTCAACACTCGGAAAAAGGAAAAAAAGGGGGCTATTTCTGATCCGAGGCAAAAGAACTGTTTCTTCTAAAGAAAGCGTGAAGGGGTACGAAGGACTAAACACCGAGAAAGGGTCCTCACCAAGTTCACCGAACGAAAAAAGGAGAAGAGCTAGATAAAAGGTGCGGAAAAAATCCGGGTCAGGAATCAGAAACCTAAGTGAGTAAAAAGAGGGACAAAAAGATGGCTTCGCGAGTGGGGGGAGGGGGAAACCCGCAAGGGGTGAATAGCATCTTCGCAAGAACCACGCCTTCAAATGACGGCGGAAATAGAAGCTCCATCTGCCACACGCCTATCCGAGAAAGGAACAGGACATGAAAAGGCAAGAACCTCGGAAAAAAAAACGTAGGGAAAGAGAGGGGAAGACTTTAAAAAAGGGCCATCTTTCCAAAGAAGAGAGAAAAGGGGGCAGGGTTATGGGAACTCGCAGCATCTCTTCATGGAAGGGTTGAAACTGGGGGGAAAAGGCGAAGATAAAAGGGAAAAATTAGGTTACTAACATCTCCAGAAAGAGAGGGGAAAACGATTACCTGAAAGAGGAGTGGGGACTAACAGCCTCTCCTTCAGGGTTGAAAGGAAAAGTTGCAACACCAGGGGAAGGGGCGAAATTGTGGAGGAAAAGGTCGTGCTTCGACCGCTGTGGGAGCGCGTCAGATCCACCAAAGGATTGTAGAAAATATCCTAAACCGTCGCGGGGAACGCGCGACCAAGAAAGGAAAAAGGGGAAGCGTGTTGGCATGTTCGCAAAATCACGTAGAACAGGCGGGCACAGTGGAGTCGGAAAGAGACTGAATCTCAAGATCAGGAAGGCGCGAAGGGGAATTTCTCACGTGGTCATTATGGGAGTGCCCGCATGAAAGAGGGGGACGGCTTCTGCAATGAACCAAAGATAAAGGGCCCTGGAAGAAGAAGCCTGTTAATTTGAAAGGACAGTCCGGTGGTGTGAGCCGCTGGAAAGACCAAAAAGGCAGATCGGGAATCCCACAAGGGGCACGTGCAATTAAGTCATGGGGGCTGTTTAGAAAACGAAAACTCAAGAGTAGAAAAATATCGCGCTGGGGTGGAGAAAACTAACCCCTTGGGGGGAAGCAGGGAATCGGCTAAGGCCCGGGAGACCAATCGAAACCTCCTGTGAAAAAGGGGGGGGGAACTGCTAGCTCTCGCTAAAAATGCGAAAAAGAAACACGTTTGTGAAGAAAGAAAGTTATTAACAGAAAGGGGGCTTCTGAAAGTGCAGTTTGTCACCCCTGATCTCCGCGGGCGGTCGGTCGGTGACGGTGGATGGGGTGGCCTATGCTTTTCTCGTCCTCTGTCCCCGCTACCGAGCATCTGCTCTTCGGAGCTAGAGTAACTGCGAAGCAGTTCCCAGTCCTATCGTGAAGTGCATGAGTGTCACGTACGGGGAGAGTCCAGCAAGGGTAGGGGGTGGACAGGGGAATTAGGATGTCTGGGGAGTACTCGAGGGGGGAGCGGGAGATGGGGGGCGGAGATTCGGGCGACCGAGTCACAAAGCGTCTGGGGATCCGGAAGAAAGAAAAACTCACACACAGGTGGACCTACCTGGGAAGCGGGGGCCAAGCCTGCACCGGCAATAAATGCTCGCAGCGTCGAGCGTGGGGGGGGTTCTCATCCCTCGCATGCGGCACATGGTCGTCATGTCCCATGGAAGTGTGCTTTAGGCGGAGAGCGTGACAGAGCATCCATCGCAGAAGAGGGGGAGGGGGGGTACATGGGGGGAGAGGAGGTTTCCAGAAACGATCACATGAAAACTACCGGTGCTGTCGCAGATGAAGTTGTTAATTTGAAACCAGGGAGAACTGAGTCCAAGAATGTATCCCGCTGTCGGGGTTAAACGAAACGGTCCAACGAAGGGGGAAAAGCGTGAAAGTATCTGTATGATTTCTATCAGTGGGTGCGGAAGTCAGTTGCGAACCGAGTTCGTCAACGCGCAAAAAAAACTCTGGGGACCAGATGCTGGATGCTGGAGGGAGGAAGAAAATTCATAAAGAATGAAGACCCGGATGCAGAAAAAAAGCATAAGGCTGCAGTGGCAAGCCAAAGTAATGAGCCACGAAGGTGCAGCAGGGCAAAAACAAGTCGCCTAAATGGGACAAACCAGTTTCGCCGGCAACGAGTGCAGAGTGGAAAACGACGGCAGAAAAGGTAAATTCGCGGGCATAGTTACATTTGTCACCCGGGGAAAGAGAGCCACATGAACAAAGAGTGACCAGACGTTGGAGCAAAAACAAGGGGGATGGGAAAGGAGCTTTGGCTCAGGATATCTGTAACGGCCAAAAGAATAGAAAAAAATAAAAAAAAGTCGGGGCGTACGGGGGGGGCGAGTAAGAGACGCTGCGCAAAAAAAAAAGAACATCCTGTGAGCCAGGGGAGGAGGACAAAACTGAGCGCGCACGAGGTGAGTGGTTATGGAAAGAATTCCTGCCATATGTCGGAGGTGACGACTCAAGAGAAAAGAATGTGGGGGAGAAAAACCTGGTTAGGTCAGGGTGTAACTGTGCGAGTCAAGGAAGGGGGGGGAAACGGCGGGAAGGAACTTGAGGGGGGGAGTAAGGCGGCATAGCACGAAAGAAAATCGCTCCCGAAAAAATAATAAAAATCTTCCGCGAGGTAACCGAGCAGGGGGGAAACGCCATTGGGGACTGCGAGTTGTGGGCATTGCGACAGAGGGACAAAGGGGGGAGCGGGGAAGGAACAGATCGCCAGGGGGGACTGCGGAAAAAAGGGGAATGCTGATGGAGGGGTCCGGGAAAAGAGTGACCGCGCTGCGCGGCTGGGGAAGACGGACGCGAGGCGTCGACCAGCAGTCAATCTATAGAGGGGTCATAGATATGAACCCAGATCAAAAGCATTGAAAACGAACGAATAAAGGCCCACACAGGACAAAATTCGGAAGGGGCTTGTCCAATCCAAAAAACATGCCCGCGTGACACGGGGCCCAGTACCCCGAACGCAGAGGAAAAAGGCCGAAGGGTCGCTGCAGCCGGAGAGAAATGACGCCCCCGATATAGTTTTATGAAAAAGGAAAAGGACGGCCGCCAACTGGGGGTACAGGCACTCGTAGTGCAAAGAGAGGCAAACACGGTGGAGGAAGGATGCATGCCACCGGGTACACATCAAAATCGGTGTTGTTTGGGACGGAAGTGCGAACCGAAGGTCTGAAGAACTGCACGAGATGGGGGCGTAAAGCGCCTCACTTTAGTTTTTGTCTGGAACAAAGACGAACCAAGAAAAGGAGTCAGCATGGTCGAAGTGGTGGGCACATATCAAGAGCCCCGGAACAACCAAAAAGGAAAGACGGTGAAGGTCGGAAAAAAACAGAAACCGCAATGGGGGCGCGTCGTCCCAACACGCCACCGTAAATGGGTACCCAGCGGTGAGACGGACGCAAGAGACTTACATGGGGAAAAAAAAGGGAATGAAAGGGTCCAATTGCTCCTGCGAACCTGGGACTGGATCTGGCACACCGTAAAAATAATCCGCGGTGTCAGGGCAAATAGAAAAGGCATGCACGAAAGAAAAGGGGGGTCAAAAACCTTGAAGCGCAAACCCAGGGGGAATCCAGCCTTGACTCTATCTGACAGAAAAGAAAAATCGTGGAAAAGCCGCGGAAGCCCGTTCATGCGTCTCTTGGAGACCAAAAAAAAACGATCACCGGTGGATAAATGCACACCCGTACAGCCAAACTGGGTAGTGGGACGCCTCCATGAACACGTTACCGAGCCCCGGAAGGAGAATGATCGCCCGTCTATAACAAAAAAACACCCGACGGAGGGAGGAAAAAAATCTATCCAGAAGTGAGCCAATCCTGGATAATAATATCCCCAACAAAAAGAGGGGCGACCTGATAATAGGAAATTTGTATAGGGGGCCATACTGCGATCTCGCACGAGTAAAAGTGGACGCTGAAAAAAAACGGTGATTTTGTGTGTAAGTTCCGGGATGGGGTAAGGGGGGGGGCGGGGTTGGGGGGGGGGGGGGGGGCAAGGGGGGGGGGTGGGTCGTGAAGAAAAAACGTCGTCAGTGATGCTTGTACTCTAGCGGTAAATACCCCTTTGCGTCCCCGGGGAAGGGTAGTCGCAAGGTGACGGAGCCGGTCTCCCATGCGAGGGGAAAAAAGCAAGGAAAAAATTAAGACTTTTTTTGACTTTGGTCTCGGAGCAAAGGAACATTGTACGGGGTATGGAAGATTGTTCGTAATGGGGTTAGAAGAGTTGTCCCTTTTTGTTTCTGGAAAATGGTGAGCGGGATAAAAGGTCCTGGAAGTGGAATAGAACGCATCGACTCCGGGAGGTTTGGTTGGATGGAACTTCACACGGAAAAAAAAAAGGTTTAAAAAAAAAAAAAAAAAAAATAAACACAATCTGGTCTGGTAGGTTGGAGGGGAAACAAAAACCTGCGAAATATGATTAATGTTGTGTTTGACCTTGAAAAAAAACAAAAGTTCACCTGTGGAAGCGTGTGTTGGTCTGTTCTAATGTGGTTGGTAGAGAAAAAATAGGGTTCTGGAGGAGCGGCCTGTGTGTGGGGCTCAAATCCCCTTACTGGTGACACAGGGAGTGGAGAATCACCCCTGCCGGGGAGAACTAAAAAAAAATCACGTCAACGAAGGGCCGTACCCTACAATTCAGCCGTAGAGGAAAAGGCAGGCTCATTTTGAAAAGGGTTAAAATCAGTGGCCTTTTCGTAAAACCACGACCTTGCCTACAGGGGTGAAAGGGGGGGAAAAAATATCAAAACATTTGGGGAAAAGGGTTCTTTTGGCGGAAAAAAGCAATCGTTGCCTCCATCAAAACGGACGCCGAAGGCTCAAAAACAAACCGAGGGAGAAGCCTTGAAAAAAGCTAGCAGGGAGGAGCGCAAGGGTGCGGCACCTCTTGCCTACGAAGGAGAAACAAGTGTAGGAACCAGAAGGAGGGAATAAAAGCCCTAAGCGGAAGGTGCCCGGATGACTTAAGAGCTACTTTGGCAGAAAAGGCGCTTAGGGAAACGAAAACCACAGGGTGTGGGGGGTTAAGGTGTGCCGCGCAAAAATGGGTTGAAGGTCCTCCAAGGGAAGAGGGTAAATGTCTGAAGCCTGGAGGTTTTTTGAAAGCATGTTAAAATCCCGATGACAAGGGAAAAGATCGAAACGAGAACGGAGCCAAGTCAGGTGTGGTTGTTAACAAGGGGGAAACACGCATCATCCAAAGCAGGTGAAGTTGGTTTGAGGTTTTTAAGAAAAGAGAGGGGATGAGCAAGGGATAAAAAAGATTTACTCAATGCAAACAATTATGAGTTTTGGGGGGCCTAACGAAAGACAAGGGACGCGACGGAGGTCATCGATGTACGAAAGGGCGGATACAAACAAATTCAGGCGAGAAACCCCCAGGGTTTGTGGTGTGAAAAGACACCTAAAGCCGTGAGCGGCTGCGAGCAAAGGCCGAAGAGTATACAGAGTCAAGACCTAGAGACACAGACCGCGAAGAGGGCGGCTCATCGTATTAGTGAGCTCACTGTGATGGCGGACGCCGAAAGCGGGGGAACAGAAAGTCCAAATCAGAGAGGTTGGTAGTGGGAAGGAGGATGGCCGCGAAGGAATAAACCTTTTACATAGGGGGGGGGGGTAAAAACCGCATCTCACAGACACAAGGGGTCATCATCTCAGAGCCAGGGTGTCGGGAGACAAAGTCCGTGAAAGGGATAAAATTAGAGGTTGTTCTCATTCCTTCGGGGGCCGGGGGTCAGCCGGTG
>Ga0179593_1418139_pt1 | contig 16711 bp, 20 predicted proteins | sample CZODoug2_1_08_16_FD_185931 | JGI IMG/M metagenome (GOLD analysis project Ga0179593, IMG submission 185931) | Vadose zone soil fungal communities from Angelo Coast Range Reserve, California, USA - CZODoug2_1_08_16fungal (PacBio error correction) | ecosystem: Environmental > Terrestrial > Soil >...
AGCCCGAGTACGGGGGATTCAATACCTGTCAAGAGGAGCGCCATGACCAAAAAAAAAAAAGGGGGGGGAGATTCTCACAGAAATAATCAATGCGGAGAAGAGGAAGCTCCCGCAAGAGAATGGGAAACATGCACAATTCCTCCAAATGAAAAGGAAAAAGATACAGGAAAGCGGGATGGGGGAAATCTTGCGAGAAGGAGATGAGGACGGGGGGAGACCTCGTCTCAAAGGTTGACAAAATCTTTATTGAACAAAATAGTGACAGAAAGAAAAGGGGGGAGTTCTGCGTTTTCACGGAGAAGGAGGAGAAGGTCACGGAGGGGGAGGGATCTCTGAAAAGGCGGAGCCCGTGATTAGGGATAAGTGAAGAAGGGTTTCCAGAAAAGAAACCAGGGAGTGCGTGAATACGTCGAGGAGAGGAGACAGGGAGTAAGACCAGGGGATCTCAGGAGGAAAAAAGAAGGGAAGGGATACAGCAAAGGAAAAAGCGATATGATAGGATCTCACTGAAAAACGTCAACGAAAAACAATCGCAGTAACAGGACTGATAGGAAAAAAGAGCACATCGGGGGGGAGATCATCTCAAACTAGAAGAGAGGGGAAAAGGAAAAGGGACAAAGAACAAAAAGAAAATAATAGAGAAACAACAAACAGAGGGGACAAGAAGAAATGAGGGGGGCCGAGGGGGTTGCTCGTGAAAAAGGGATCCGAGAAAGATCAGAGAGAAAGGAAAAAGTCGAGAAGATGGTCGGAAACACCTGGGCAGACAAGGGGGTTGGGTGTGGGCGGAAAGGTCAGGCTCAGAAAAGAGAGGAAGTTCTGTGGTCGGGTGAGGGGGAAGATGGGAACGCGATCAAGATATCTCTCAGGGGGGCTCGAGAAAAGCGCGTATAAAAGGAAAAGGGCAGATGGGCGAGAAACAACAAGGAGAAGGAACCGAGGGAGAGAATCAGAGAAACGGGAAAGAGGGTATCAACAAGAGCGGAGTCCTTCACTCAAAGTCAAACACTTAGACCCGGGGTCACTGGAGGATCAAGCAACATCTGGGAAAGGAGTAAGATGGGGGAGCGAATTCGGGACTCAGGGGGGAACCAGTTCTAGAGCGGGGCAAGACGATTTCAGAAAACACAGGGGGAAGGGGAGATTTGCTCCGGGAAAAAATTACTCCACTTGTCAAGTGAGAAAGAAAGAAAGGAAAGAAATGGGGCGGTGAAGAGAGGGGGTGAGTAATCAAAGAAGGGGCAAAGGGAGACAAAGTGAAAAAAGCAACTGGAAAGCGTATGGGCACCTGACCAAGAATTTAATGAAAAAAAGGGGAGAAGCCTCATTAGGAATTATTTGTGGAGGGTGGGAAAAAGGACTGCTATTCCTGAGGTGAGGGGAATGCGTACTATCGGAGAAAAAGGGGTACTTAGGGGGGAAAATGTGCACACGGGCCATGACAAAGAAAAGAGAGGAGCGGCCAAAACCCGGGAATTCTAGTCCTGAAGAGAGAAGCAGGAAGGTCACATTCGACAATTTCATGGGGTGCGGCCGCTCGATCATAGAGGAGTGCGGTCGAGATGGGCAAGAAAAAAAAGAATAACGAACTGAACCAGAAGCCATAATGTCATGGCGGTAGGGTAATGAGGAGGGGAGATGGAAGGAGCGTAAGGGATTCTTAACACAAGAGAAAGCACTGTGGTAGGGGCACGAAGTGAATCCCTGGAGACAAGGGAGCAAAGGTACATAATTTAATTGGAGAGGGTCGCTGGTATTAAACTACTATCATTAGCCAGCTGTAAAGGAGAGGGATATCAGAGGATAGGAGGGGACAATTCATGATATAGTTCAGGTGGAGGCGACAGGGGGATCATGAGTAAAATAAGAATGCTCTAAGAGAAGGATAATGGGGGGAGGGGAAAATCGAAAGTTTCTGGGGAACTCGGGGGAAAAGAAAAGAGGGAGTACCAAAGGCTAAGTGAAAACGGGGGAATTTTCAGTTAGAAGGAGGGTTCCTTCAGGGATCGAAGAAAAGGGGGGAGACCCTATCAATAATCACGTAGACGCTTTGCTCTTGGGAAGAAAAAGACGGCTAGAAAAATGAGGAGAGGGCATCCATCTCGAGAAGGGGCAAGGACGAAATCTGGGGAAGGCGGAATTAAGGTGGGGAGAACCCTGCGGAATGGACGTCGAACATTAATCTTTTCGGACGGAAAAAAAAAAAGAGAAGAGGAGTGAAAAAAAAGGAAAAAAACTTTGATGGAGGGCGGAAAGGGGGGATGGACAAACCTAGAACAGAAGAGGAGAAAAAAGTAAAGAGATTGAAGGTCCGGGATCCGAGGATGAAGAGGGGGGTTGGGCCGAGGGGAGGTAGGGGAAAAAGCAAGACAAGGGACCATGGGGGCTCTCTTAAGTCAGAAACTGAGCAAGAAGAGCACCAGAGCAAGTGGAGGGGGTAGAGAGGGAGTATCCTCTCTTAGGTGAGGAATCAGGCTAATTCACTATATAAGAAAAGTCGACCTTGAAGAGTGGGGAAAGGCTCCGGAAAGAACACAGGTTCTCATAAGAAATGAGTAGACTTTCAGGACTGCCAACCGCTGAGCTGAAAATATGAGACAGCCCAACAAAAAAAATATGAAGATTAAAAGAAAAGAAGAGGGGAATAGGGGACAAAAGGCAGGTGGAAGAGACATCCATATGACTCTTCTGGATGGTCAAGCTCTAATAGAGGGAAGAAAGGTCGAACTTCTTCTATCGGGTCAAGTGAGGAGAGGGAGGAGAATCGGTGGCTGAAAAAAGGGCACGACAGACTCAAAACAGCAAGAGATGAGACGGGGGACTCAGTGGTGGGTGTACGGGAAGAAAGAGGATCATGATACACCTTACCATACATAAAAGTTCAAAAGAACCCAACCAAAAAACAGGGCAACGGGGTCGATAAAGGCCGAACAGGATGAGCAGAATGTAAGACAATCTGGAGAAGATGGGAGAACGATAAAAAAGCAAAAACAGGGGGTGAAGCCGTAAGACAGCGGTTGGCCGCCGACAAGCGAAGGGTCGGGAAAGAATTTAGGAAGACCATCATCAAAGCAGGGGGGCGAGAAGGCAAATCAAAGGGGGAGGGAGAAGGAGGATGTCGTTCGCGAAGTCGTGTGAGGTCGTATCTCCGACCCGAAGACCCTCCCGGAGGGACATCGACAGGGGGGGCGCTGAGGAAAGGGTTCTAAGAGAAAGGAAAGTTGGGTAACGAGAAAGGGCTTTAATACTAAGTAAAGAAGTGGTTGGACTCAGGAAGTCATAGGGGAAACCGACCGAGAAATCGACCAGGAAGGGGGCAGGCCAACATAGCAGCGTGCGACAAAGTGAGGGGAAGACGAGATAAAGGGCTAATCAAAGAAAACTCAGGAAAGGCAGGCAAGGGAAAAGCTCATGGAGCTGGCGGTGCGAAAGGTGACAACCGGGGGGAAACTACAGGACTGCATACCGAGAAGAACGTAGAACAGAAGGTACAGGTAGTAAACAGTTAATAGAGGAAAGAAAGAGGGAAAAAGAGGAAGAAGTAGAAGAGAAAAAGGAAACTGGAGTCAAGGGTAAAGACATAATAAAAAAAGTCTACTCACACCCATAGAATTTTGGAGGAAACTAGAGGGTTCATACGTCTCTAAAAAGGACGGAACCTACGACAGGTCTGACACGGGTCAACTAATACAGGGGCTCACGGAAAAGTCGGACCTGGAGGGAACGAAGAGGGAGGGGGGATCACAAATCGAGGAGAAGGGCGACACAATTTGACAAGGAGGCGGTCTGTGGTCAGGAAAAGTGGCAAAGAACGAAGCACAAATTCCCTTTCACAGACGTAAAGGAAGTACCGAGGGGGAGATAGGGGGGGGAGACTGGGGAAAAAGATCCTGAGAGTAGGCAGCGTAGGGCAAAAATACCAAGGGAAGACAAGGGAGGGGGGAAAGAAAATTAAAGACTCAATGCGTAAAGAAGACCGAAGGACGAAAACTTACTTCTACTAGTACCTAACCTTCTGGGGGGATCGAGAAGCCCTACACAGGAAAAAATCGGGGGGAGGGAAGTGACGACGGACAAAAAAGAAAAAGGTGAGATGAGAAAGAGGCGGGGACCTCTGCAACTGAGAGTTCGAAAAAGGTGTAGACCATCTGAGAAGAAAAGTGGTCAAAGAGGAGGGGCTAAGAGGAAGGTTTAAAACCACATCCTCATCTTTGGCAAGGGGGAGGTGCCGGAGACCAGTACTATATCGACGGGAGAAGTCACCGAGGGGAAAGGAGTATTAGAGGAGAAACCAGATTAGCAGGGAGTATCCAATTCAAAGAAATGGGACACGTAGCAATACTGCAAGTGGCAGAGGTATAAGCAGCTTAGAGAAAAGACAGGCTATAGGAAAGAAGAGGAGGGTGAGGACAGGTCGTACATGGGGAAAAACTACAAACAGCACACTGAGCTTAAAGAGGAAGCGATCAGAATTAAATACCCGAAAAAAGAGATCAAAGTAGCTGATGATTAGACCAAAGAAGAGATCTACAAGACGAAGAAGCAACGTCGTAAGAGAATAGTACAGAAAAAAAGTGACCAATCAAAAAGAGCAAAAGATAGAGAACAAACAACCAAGGGGAAAGTCTAAAGCGAAAAAGCAGATGGATGTCCAGAAGTGAGGGTAGACATTTTCAAGACAGTCCTAGAAGTGCTGGGGAGGGATTGGGGGATCTCAACGCGGGGAGCCCCAGGCAAAGAAGAGACAGAAAAAAAAAAAAAAAAAAAAAAAAAAAAAAAAAAAAAAACGGGGGCGGAAGACAGGGAACAGAGTTTGTAAACAGGACAACCATTTCTAGAAAAGATGGTTGGTTTGAAGTGTAGTTCGTCTATAAGTGGTCAACAATAGGGGGTGCGGGGGGCAGGTAAAAGGCGGAAATCGCGGTCATAAAGCGAAAAAGGAGAGGGAAATAAGACTGACAAAGTTGAGAGAGGAGAAGAAACTCAGTAGGAAAAATGAACTGTTAAAAAGGGGCGGACGACAAAAAAAGAGCGGGAAGGAGAAGACCTGCCAAAGGCGAGAGGAAAGAAGATAAAACGGAAGTGGGACATCGGGGAGGATCAGAAAATCTAACTGGGAGAAGGAAAAAGAAATAAAAAGTGCATGAGGGAAAGTCTAGGCTGACAAGACGAAGGAGCGGGAAGAAGGGTTTTAGAAGAATGGGGACAAGGCTCCAGAGAACTCACCTGAAGAAGGGGGGAACAGTAGTAAGGGATCCGGATCCAATGGGACAAGTGGGGGGAGGGAAAGGGGAAAGGTTCAAGCAAGATTGAAGTTAGTCTCGAGGGATAAAAAAAAACTGAGGGGGATCGCAGAGAAAGCCACTTCAGAATAAGTGGGCGGCCTTTGGTAGGTAAGAGGGAAAGGTAGGTCCTGAAACGACACTGAACATACACTGAGGGTATAACCTCCTCGAGAGGAGGGGATTTCTTGGAAAAAAAAAAGCCGTAGAGAAGCTGGACTGAGAAGATTGGAGGAAAGAAAAAGTAGGGAGATTGACGAGGGGGAAAGGGCCTGGGTGGGAATTACAAAATCATCTCATTAGGCGGACCTAAAAAGTGGGAAAAAACTAAGAAAAGAGAGCCAAGCAATGTACTGGTGCATAGCAATTGCGGGTCCTCATCATACATGAGGAATGATGGTCAAGAAGTAAGGAAAAACTAGTGCAGAAACGCAAAAAGGATAGGAGGGGGGGAGAGGACCATAGGTTTAACTGTTGGGGAAGGAGGGATGGGAGGAGGCCCCTAGAACTTGGCGAAGGTGAAATCTGGTAGGAATTAGAGAAAGAGAAAAAACAGATTTCTCCGGCTGAAAGGAGGGAGGGAAAACCTAAGGGAGGAACCTCTCTAAGAGAAGTAGAAAAGATAGTAGAGTGATAGAGTACCTCCTTCATCTGAGGAGCTACATTGATAGAAACATACGGAGGACTCATAAGAGGGACAGGTTTTTCTAAAAAATCAAACTGGTAAGGAGACAGCCGGGGAAAGCCGGCCAATATATAGGAAAAAAGACTGCAAGAAAGACATTGAAAACGGATAATTGCGGTGGAATGAAGTACCCGTCCGCACGCTCAAAAGGAGAATTCACTTTGAGGAGGGGGAGAAGATCTATACTCGGGAAGAAAAGAAGCCTACCATCAAGTCGTATGTAAGTGCAAAGTCTAGGGCGTCGCGATAAGGTAAGAAGATCTGGTTAGAAGGACGTTAAGCAGAGGAGAAGGGGGGGGAGAGGAAAAAACACGCTCGTCAGGAGAGAAAAAAAATGGGCAGTGAGGAAGGAGGAAAAAGAAAAGAAAAGGGTATCCAAGGAGATCTTCCTAATAAGTTAAGAAAGGGACAGGGTGTGGGGCTGGGGGTTGAGGGCTTCCTGACGTCCGAAGGGAGACCTGTGGCTCGATGAACCGGGACTCAGGGAAAAAGAAAACACCTACGAGTGCGAGGGTAAACTTCTCCGCCCTAAGAGGAAGACTCAGAAAATAAGAGAAGCTGGCAGACCCAGGAAGGGCCTCGGCCGTCCTTGCTGCCACGGCCAAAGCAAGTCAAGTAAACATCTCTTTAAACAAACAAGAGACTATAACTAGAGAAACAACACAAAAGGAGAGGAGTGAGGACGTAGGGTAAAAGACATCTGGGAGGGAATAAAAGAACAGGAACGGAGATTGAATTCGGGCTCAGGCCTCCCGATAATCGAACCAAAAGAGGAGTAGCGGTAGGACTATAGGGGGAAACGCTAGAGAAAAAGTGTCTCTAGAACGAGAACAGCCAAGAAAAGCGAGGTCGGGCGCGTAAGGGGGACGAAACGGTCATCGGTAAAAAGAAGGCTACTTCTCATACAGACCGAGCAAAAATAGAGGGGAAGAGAGGATCCAAAGAAGGGGACAAGACGTACTGGAAGTATTGTCAAGAGTGATTTTAAATAAGGAACAGACAGAGACGTGGGGATAGAATACAAGTACTCCTAGGGGGAAAAGAAACATAAAGCATGGGAAAGCGCAGGCGAAGGCCGAAATAAAAGGGGAATAGAAGAAAGAAACCGGTCGGATGTGGAGAGAGAAGAGGTTCACTCTAGCACGAGGACGACGCCCGCGTCCCACTCCTTGAAGGGAGAGAGGGGGGCGCGGAAGCGAGAAGGAACACGAAAAGGTCACGCCCATTTCTAGAAAGTTGGAGGCGAGGGGATGATCTTCAGCCTATGACCTATCCGAACGGAAAAAAGAACCAAAATCTTCCAGGAGGGAAGGAGTGACTTGGAAAGAAAGGAGAAGAAACCGATAAGAGAAAACGATTAGGGGACGAAAAGAAGAAAGAGAGGAGGCCTCAAAAAAGAAGAGTGAAGTGCACTAAAGATCGGGTGAACGAAAGGAATGGAAATCAAAGACATTACTATACAGAGGATGTTACGAGTTAAGGAAAAGGATTTCACAACCAGAAGGGAGCGGGAGTTCATCCTAGAGGAAAAAAGGAGTAAGAAGCAGAAGAAATAAAAAGAAACGGTGGGGCGATCCCAGAAGGGGGGGGGAGTCAGACGCGAACAAAAAATAAGTAGTCATCGACCCGAAAGGTATCAAACCAAAGAAAGGCTTAGATACAATACGAATAGACGTACGCGGAGAGGGCCAATGGTGAGCCGCTCTGCCTTGATTGGACATTCCACAGTTAGAGGGCCAACGGACAGGAAATATACAGAGGATTAGGGGGCGACGCCACACGTCCGAAAAGCGGACCAGAAAAGACGTTTGAGAGGTATACAAAGAAGGACGGTAGATATATCAATGATAGAAAGCCGAAGCAACACCGTGGCTGACACAGTGACCGGGACTAATACAGGGGAAGAAACAGGACTCAAAAAGAGGCCGCGATGGAGCTCAATGGGAGGTCTCAAGCAATCTAGACACGGTGAATCATGCGAGCAGTCTAAAGGTTGAAAAGAGGGCAGGGAGAACGAGGGGCGATAGTGACGGGACGATGGATCTCAACTAAAGCGTCGGGGTACCTTCTCGCAAAGAGGAGAAGGGTACAGAAAGCGGGAACAAAGCGCAGAAAAAAGGGAAATGACGGAAGAACCAGCAAGAATATAGGAACAAAGAAAGAAGAGGTCGTGTCCGTGTAGCGGAACACGATCAGGCAAAGGAAAAAGAGGTGAAGCTGTAGGCTTATGGAAGGGGGGAAATGAGTAGGGGAAAAGAGAGACGTGCCAGCGACTACTGTTGTCCGGAGGAGATAGTTGCAGGTAACGCACAGGGTTATCAAGAGACAGTTCTGGATAAAAAAGGAAGGTATCACAAGGGGCGAGGGAAAAACAGGGGGGTGGACGTGTGGGACCACTAATCACAACAAAATAGACGCTATCGAGGGAAGCTACAGAAAAAGAAAAAAGCGCCAAAGAAGACCAAAAAAGGATAAGCCTCAGGGTCGAGAAGAGACTAGACGGAAAACCCAGGAAAAAAAAAGACGGACACAAGATGATATAACAAAAACAAAAGGCAATCGTGAAGTAGGGGGGACAGGGCTTTCCATGGGGAAACGAAAGAGGGGAGTCTACTACTGGAGAAAAATTGGGGATCCTCTGTCGTAAGGGAAAGATGCCGAGGCAGGCAGCGAGACAGGGGGGGATGGAAGGGAAGGACATCGATACCTACGTCCAGCGGACCTGGACGGGGGACGTGTGTAAAGAGATGAGTAAAGCCATCGGTGACCGGGGAAAGCAAGAAGGAAATTGGGGAACGAAAGCAGAGAAGGAGGGACTTCACAAGGCGCGGCAAAGAGACCAATAGACTACACATCATACTATGCTCAAAAGAGAATAGTTCGACGACGGGAATGAGGACTAGCGAACAAGACTGGTACATACATGCAAAAAGTCTTAGAACCTAAAGACGACTTGGTCAATGAGCAGTACAGAAGATTTAAACGTTTTTGAGGACAGATGGCGAACGAAATGGAGGAAACTCCGCCACGAGGAAAAAAGTGGGACAAAATCCTGGCGTGCGGGCAGGCAAACACAGGGGGGAGCATGTTAAACGGGGGAAAGCCCGAACATGGCTAACAAAGAGAAACCTGCATTGAGTCAACGAAAACGAGAGGGAAAGTGCGGAAAGAGGAAGGACTTGACGAGTCTGACGCGAAACAGAAGAACAGAAGATGGTGAGGCCAAAGAAGACACAAGGATGCTGCGTAGAAAAAGTGCATAGGACAGAAGTCCGGGCATACTTAGAATATCGAAGGAAGAGGAAAGTTCAAGGGGCAACTGCAAGTAAAGGGACAGAGGAAAGGCGGAAACCGGGGAAAATGGGGGGAAAAATCAAGTGTAACGCGAAGGTCAAAGATCCAGAATAGAAAAGGCACAGGGAGATAATGGTGGGGGGGGGAAAGGGTAAGAAACATACAGGAGGGCCCCTGTTCGAGTGGTGCGACAGCCAAAAAGGAATAGGCAGACAGGTTAAAAAAAAAGGAAGGAGTCAGAGGGGAGCTTACACGGAAGGCGAAGCAGTGGAAAAGGATTACAGGCGGCGGCGAATATCTAGAAGAAAGGAGATGTAGAAAAATGAAAGAAGGCACAGCAGAGGAACCGGTCACAAAAAAAAAGGGGGGACTTTCTAATCTCGAGGAACGATTTATCAGGACTCAAATCTTAAGGGAAGAGGAAAAAGTTCACGAACGGAAGGACGCAGATACAAGCCTTCATTAGAGTCTGACAGGGGAGGAGGAACTTGAAGCGCGACACAAAAAGCCGTGGTGGCCGATAGCTAGATGGCAACCGATATTTTGCAGAATATCGACATGGAGAAAGAGGGGTGTCAAGGAGAAAAACGAAATCGATAACAAGAAAATAGAGGAAGATAAGGAAAGTTGCGTTACGCAGGAGGGGGGCTTGGGCAAGTAGATATAAATTAGAAGCGACTAAAAAACGCAACTAAGAAGTTCTCGTTAGAGGGGGTCGAGAGAAAAAAGGAGAAAACTGAGATAAAGGCAAGCGCTGCTAGAGTGGGAGGAAGGACTAAGATAGTCATCCGAAGAGGGGGGCCTGGTAGAACCCAGGGGCAGAAAACACAAGGACATAGGAATTCTCGTAGGAATCTTGCGGCGGAAAACGGGGCGAAAGGCTGAAGGGAGTGAATCCACTAGCGGGAGCGGAGCAAGAAGTGTGGCAAACCGAAAGAAACGAATAAGGCGTGCCTCCAGAAATATTTAAAGGTCAGCGGGTGATCACGTTGGGTGTGGGTGGTCGGTATGAGACAGGTCTAGCAAGGGCACAGGTAAGGGCAAAGGGACCACACAGGCAGTGAGAACAATCTAAGACAACAGAAAAAAAGAGGGGGGAATGTGTCAGCTAAGCTTCGACGACTAAGGGCAATCGAGGGAGAAGAAAATACAGAATGCAGAGTAAAGAACAACTAGCGTTCGACAAGAAGCGAACCTCAGGCAGGGAGAAGGGGGGACAAGAAGTACAAAATAGGTGCACTTGCGAGGGAAAAAAATAAAGTGCCAGATGGCATAAGTCAATCAGTGAAGAAAACCCAACATACGATTAGTAAACATATAGGAGTTTGACCACATAAGAGGTGAGGGTGGAACGCCAGACATAAAGGGGAAGTCGTCGGCGTAACAAGCAAAGAACAAACGAAAGGTACCTAGAAAGGAGAAGGAGGATATCTTACCATTTATCAACAGGAGGAGACGGAGACTTCAGTCTAGTGCTCCACGTATGACAACAGAGAGGGCGAGGGCTCTCGGTTAACGTGTCAGCTACATTCAAAACGACTAAGGATCAGAGAAAGCAGGCAAGGAGAAACGCTAGCCGAAATCCCCACAAAAGCTTATAATCGAATCATCACACAGAAAGCAGGAAGGGGGGAAATGAACGTACAGGGGAGTAGAGGGGCAGCAAGAAACTAAATCAAAGGGTTTCTATACTGTAGGGGACGCTGGCGGAGTGGGGAATAATAAGCTACAGGAGAGGAGAAAGGGAGAGGCAACTGGGAGGACAGCGCCATCACTTGGATGCTAACTAGAAGTCCTGGGAGGAGTTCTTAAAAGACAGAGGAAAAACAGTACACTAGACCACCTCTAAACAAGAAAGGGGGAGGGGATAGAAGAGTTTGCGCAGGGATGAAGGAGGACACGACGGAGACAAAACTCTTAAAAAGAACAGCAGGATGCTAGTCGAGAGAATTTTTGTAGGTGGATGTCGATAGGCGGAAAAGACCAGAAAAAAAGAGGCAGGTGAAAATGGGTCGAAAGAGAAAAGTAAAGTAGAAAAAACATCGGCCAGCAGTCGAGCATTAAAGCACTTTCCAAACGATCAGAGAGGGGACACAACACAATAGATGAGCTGGATGGCGAAATCAAGAGAGAGCCGAAAAAAGAGCGAGGAAAGAGGCCGAACGAAAACTTGTCCTGGAGAGTCGCACAAAGTGGAACATCAGAACAAAGACGTCGAAACTAACCATGTGAGGAAGCTTAGCACAATGTGAACCTCCGAAGAAGGAAAATAAGCGGATAGGAAAAGACTCAGGCCACGAATGACGACTCATCAAAAGACAACGAGAAAGTCGAAAAAGGGAAAAACGAGCTAAATCAGGGGCACAAGACAAGGCTGCAGCGAACAATGATGCAGGAGTTAGGATTTTTACACTCCTTGCTGTGCACGGAAGAGGGGACCATATGCAGTAGTCGCGCGGCCCCACATCAAGAAAAAGGTGGAACAGAGGCTGGTAAAGAGGGAGGAGATGATAGATCGGGGACAGGGGGGTGAGAAATGAGGAAAGGAACAGAGTAATGAACACAAAGGGGATCCTCGACCTCCAAGGCCTGAAATGATAAAAAGGCAAACTGAAACCTCAAGCGAGGGAGGGACTGGACGAACACAAAGGAACGAAGAGGACGATTCCTCAAAGACGCTACTGAAAAAAGAGAAAGGGGAACGGGTTCAAAGCTTCATAAAAAAGGCCTGGCAAAGACGGAAGGGACGGGGCGGGGGCAAGGGGAACGCCAAGCATGAGAGAAAAGGAACTAGAAAAATCGGGGGAAAAGGCTAAAAAGAACAAGAAATACGTGCAAGATCAGACTCTTCCAAGGATCCCGACGTCGAGGACTCAGGACTAGACTATTGTCGACAATCGTCAAAAAGGGACAAAGGGGAGATGACTCGAGGTGGAAAAAAAGCAGAGCTGGTGGAACAGTTGGGGAGGGAAGGACCGTTATTCGAAGCCAAGATGGCAAACTTTCAGGGACGAATGGTCACCGAGAGCAAGGATTGATATGAAGGTACGCTCAAGGGGACCACAAGGAGGAAGGTTGCATCAGGTAGGTACTTCAATTCGGTAAGCAGAAAAGAATTGCGAGCGAAGCATGAGAGAGGGGAAAAGGGGAACGGACACCACTCACAAAAATAAGAAACAAGGGATATACTAATAAATGCTCGTCCACCTACAAAGCTACGCGCCTAGCAAGACTATTACCAACAAAACAAGCAGTCAATCGAGATCACATAAGGCGGGCGCAACTCAAAACAAGCACAGGATAGGAAACAATAATAGGGGGTCACCAATCTATCAGTAAAAAGCAGGAGGGAAAGTGTGAAGACAGAGAGGGGAAGGTGGTGCGTGGGGCCCTGGTCACAGTAAAACGGAAGACCCTCAGCAATTGTCGGAAAGAAGGGTGGACATAAAACTGGAGAGAGAGTTGGGGGGGGGGGACGGTAACAGGCAAATCACGAAGAAAAAGAAGATGGGGAAGAGGTTGCGTTAGGTTGGAACGAGGTGAGAACGGACACCAACACCGGCTCGATGAGAAGGGAGCGGGCGAATATAGACCTCCAGGGACATACGCCAACAAGAGAATAAATGTGGGCGGGACGTCAAGCAAAGAGGAAAAAGTCGATCATCCGCCTCAACTCGGGACAACGACTAAAGAAAAAAAAACATAGAAACTTAACACCTCGGTGCCAGAAGCAATAGTGAAGACTAACCGGCGGCTCGATGAGAAGGGCAAGACAACCGACTGAGGAACAAAAGGAGGATTTGGAATAGAGGAGAGAACAGAGGTGAAAGGGTTTGGAGAAGATGGGGAGGGAAAAAGTCAAATCGAACTCAAAGAAGAAAGAATACAAAACGCGAGGAGATAGAACCGCGTTCGAATTTGAAGTGAGGCTACAGAAAAGGTACATGGGGAGTAAGAGAGATACCCAGCGGAATCGCAGGGGGCGCTAGCCCCGCGTCAGACAGGGAAACTGGTGCGAAATAGGGGAAAGTTCAGCCTAGTCACCCATTGAAAAAACCTGACATTCCGACAATCGTGTCTCCACACTCGGGAATCACAGGAGAAGTCAGAAGGGGGCGTTTTGTACAATAACACGTCGGACGGAAAGGAAACGAGTTTCAGGAAGGATACGCGACGCAAAGAGGGACTTCTGGAAAAAACAAATGAATAAAGAAGAGAGGCGAGTGAACATAAGGAGAAGAGACAGCGAAAACAAATCATGGTAAAGTAGCAGGTCCAGGACCACACACAATCGTTAGAGGGGAAAGGCCAATACTCGGACACGAAGGACTACTTGAAAAAAAAACTCTAAAGAAACGAGAGCACACTAAAACATCAGACACAGGTGAGGTAGGGGGAGGAGGATGAGGAGGTGCGTACTGGAGCCGCGGAGGCGGACCCTCAAGAAGAAATTGAGAGTGCAAGTCGTAAAAGGGAGAGGGGGGCATTCCCGACGACGAACCAGTCATTGGGGGAGAATAAACGAGGAACGAAAGGAAGAGAGACACACGCGATAGAGATCGGCAGGAGAGGGCGAGAAAGTCGCGGTACCAGAATGTCAACTAGTGGATTTGAGCATCCTCATATCACACACCAGAAAAAGGATCAGTCTTCCTGGGGTGTGGGCGAACTACGAACATTTAAAAAAATGAAAAAAAAATGACGGAGAAATCTGGGGGAAAGCTAAAGATAGAAAAAAAAATGATCCGAGAAAGAAAGGGGAGTGAAAAGCGAGGTTACTGAAAAACTTACATCCAAGCAACATAAGCGCAGAGGATGAGGGGTGAGTGGTCAAAGATCGCGATAAACGACGAAAAGAAAAAAGAACTAGGTGATTTTGGGACGAGAACACAGACAAGGTTAGGAGCGGAGAACTTCAAGTCACCAGAAGGGAGTTGCGTGCTCGGAAGGACCACGCTGCCGGAGGGTACGGCAAAACAACAGAAGTTCGACGGTACAAGAGGAGCCCACCGATAGAAAGAGCTGTAATCACAGGGAGAGGAACGTCACAGGGATGAATAGACACGGGGGGGGGGGGGGGATGTAATCAGTAGAACGTCAGCCAGTACCTCGAAACATCGATTACAGCGATCAGAAATGAAGAAAAGCAACATCCTAGACGTCGTCAGCTGAGCCGTAGAAGAAAGTAGCGCGAGGAAAAACGACGACTTAAGAGAAACGACAAAGTAAGAAAAGACGAGAAGAAAGTACGTCCCAAGTGTCAGAAGGCGCAAAGCAGCATACATCTAGGACGGTGTCACCTCAACTGCTGCCGGAACGATCCTCTCAAGCAAAAGAAACCAGAAGAAGCTGAAAAAACAACGGCAGTCAAGTAAAGAAGGAGAGAGAAGGATCACGGGAACAAGGCAAAACAGGCGTGGCACTAAAAGCAAGATGCAGGAAGTAAATACGAGGACGCCGTCTCCAAAGACGGCGGAGGTCCGAAATTCACAGAAGACTGAAGACTATTCACTAGCAATGAGATATACTCTAGCGCAAAAAAGCCAGGCGAAGAGACACAAGCAAGAGCGGGCTCCCTATAGGGGAAACTGGTCTCAACGGTCAAAGAGAAAAAAAAAAGGAGATGCGTCCTCAGCCGTACCATCCACACAATGGAGGTGAAATCGAATTCATAGGCAAGGGGGGAAGAAAGAGATGACGAAAATACCTAGTAAGCGGGCAGAAGACAAAGGCCGCCATAACAGTGCTGCTGATATAGAATTGAAATGCAAGGGGGGGGGGGAACAAAAGAAAGCTAAGTTAATCATTTCGAAAGGAAGAAGCAAGAGGGACTACAAGGGGCGCAAAGAAATGTCTGATTGGAACGCGCAGTTCGCATCGAAAGACAAGGAACCAAGAAATGAGGAAAAAAGTGTACGATTCCGACCTATCTCCCATTAAAGAAACCTCAGTGCACTCCCCTGGCGGTCTAGGAGAGGTGGTTGAAAGAAGAGGAGCGGGCAACCAACATAGACCAGCTATCGATTTGAGCCAAGAAAGGCTAGAAGCACGTATAGAAGAAAGGAAGCAAATCCCTTGCTATGTGCAACAATTAGGGAGGAAAAAAAGACTACGACGATAATCGAAGATGAGAAAGGAGGAGGCGAGAATTAAGTTACCAAAAAGACTACTTAACGGCCAGAAAATGCTGTTAAAGCTATGAACCGTCTCCTAGAACTGGTGAGTGTGGAAAATGATCAAGGATCTGCTTGTACCGGAAGCGCTACCACGATGAAGAGCAAGAAGATTTAACCTAGTGGGGGGCCATGAAGATGTGGAGTGAAGCTCGTTTGCTACACGAGAAGCACGCTACCGAGGGCAAAATGACGGAACCTAAGCAGCAAAGCCAAAATGGACCGTAAATCAGAACAGCAGTCAATGGGGAATTGCTAGCATCACAAGGTCTGTTCACCAAGGTTGAGAATAGAAGGGCAATGGGGAAAATTGAATCTCAGAAGGAAAAAACATCCGATGCTTACGTCGTCGCAAAAGTCGTGGGTACGGAAAAAGAAAAACACACCAAAACAAACCAAACAAAAAAAGCAAAAACCCACCCCACAACACAAAAAAAAAACAAAAAAAAAAACCCCGCCCAGGGTGGGGGGACACAAACCAAACCTAAAAAAAAAAAAAAGTATCGGGGGAAGGAGGGGGGTTAAACAAAATAAAAACACACGCAAAAGGGTTCTGCGCTAGGCATCATAGGGACATGAGTCAAGGATAGTCAGGCGCATACAAACGACAACGGGGTAAAAGAAACGAAACACCTAGGAGAATTACAAACGAGACGGAAAGGAAAAGAAAAAAGAAATACAGAAGGAGGAAGAATCTAGAGACCTAGGGGGGGGGGAAAGAGAGGTGACGGCAAACGGCGAAAATAGACAAGGAACTAGGGATACGACGCACGAACGGTGCTAGAACCTGCTTAATCGGGCCGAGTTCAATAAATTGTTCTAAAGAGTCAGGAATATCTAAAAGAGGGGGCTATTACAATAATAGTGAACAAAGAAAAAGCGGGTTGCCTGGTTGCCCAGGACGTGGAACGGTGGAGAGTAAGGGATGAAACGGAAAAACAAACGGTTCAAAAGGGAGGGATATAGGTTAAACCGATGGAGAGAGATGACGGGCCGACTCCTGGGGGAAAGGTCAACCGAGGGAACTTGAAAAGGAATGTATACCGAGCAAGCTACGCCTACACAGTGCGAGCGGAAGTTCAGAACCAGGAAGAAAGAGAATGGAAAAAACTACGAAAAGATCAGGTGCTCTAGGTCGGGAGAAGTGGGGGAAAAAACGTCCCCTCAAGAAGCTGAGGGAGCAAGCGGCTAGTACAAAAGGGAGCACAGTAGAAAGAAGCGGTCAAAAGGCGCTCTAACGAAGGAACCAAAGGGCAAAAAGAAACAGCAGACACAAG
>Ga0179593_1695216_pt1 | contig 16710 bp, 21 predicted proteins | sample CZODoug2_1_08_16_FD_185931 | JGI IMG/M metagenome (GOLD analysis project Ga0179593, IMG submission 185931) | Vadose zone soil fungal communities from Angelo Coast Range Reserve, California, USA - CZODoug2_1_08_16fungal (PacBio error correction) | ecosystem: Environmental > Terrestrial > Soil >...
TTCTGAATTCCCTGCTCAGGGAAACTCTGATTTCCTTCTGTAGGTTAGCTCAAAACAGAGAAAAAATACGCAGAAGGAGAAAAAGGGGAGCTGTAGCCGTCAACAATGCTCTGGTCGGGGAAAGGGGAGAGCCCTCTCAAAAGGGGAAGCCGAAGGGTAAGGGGGGAAGTGTGAGATTTGCTTTGGGGGTGGTGACCCATCGATTCCCGTCTAAGGGTGCTAGAAAAGAAAGAAAGGGGGGGGGATTCTCCCAGACGAGCACAGAGCCCGAACATGAGGAGATGCGCCCGGGCTTCGTCCGATTTCCTTCACAAAGCGAGTCTGGTGCCGATGTTCCTCGGGAACGGAAAAAAGAGGAAACATCGGGAAGGGGAGGGGAGGAGAGTAGAAAGTTACCCCTTAGAAGGGAGAGCGCGGCCTCCGTTGAAAAAAACAAGCGCGCCGGGGTCCAACAGGGAGTCACCATCCAGGCACCAAGGCGGGCTTCGCGTTGGGGAAGAACCCCATTACGGTCGAGGGTAGGAAAGGGACTCCGTGGAAAAAGAGACCTTGCAGGCGAACGCGTCCATCGCTTAGCGTATCTCAGGGGGGCGTAGATTCCCTCTGGGGTGCCACGCACCTGGCCTTTTGTGGGAAAGACCCGGGGGAGCTTCTCAGTCAAGCGTCGACTCCGGAAAAATCCGGGGTCGTCACGATCTCCGGGAGTTCCGCACATTCCAGGTCATTCGCTTTAAACGTAACAAGCCGCGAACCGGGGGAGGGCTTGCCTGTAGAGATGGACGGTTGAGCTAAAAGAAGCCATTTTTTTGTGGGTCATCATCGAAAAAAGAGCTCGTTCAACCGTGCACTCTGAGCAGTTTATCACCACGGCCGGCAAGCTTGCCCACAGCGAGGGAGCCTTAGGGGGGGGAAAGGGTTTACGGCGTGGCTTTAGGACCACTGTTGTCTGGGGGACCCGCAGAGCCAAGGCAGGACATTCTCGAAGCAAAGGGTGTAGCGTCTGTTGGTTAACAGGCGCGTCAAAAAAGGGGTGTGACCTTGTGCTTGTGTGCAGGGCCGAGGGGGAGCTGGGCGGGGCGTTGCACGCTGTCGGTGCTTCTCTGGGAGGTAGAGCGTGGGGTCTGGAGGTGGACAAGGGGGGTAAAAGAAATAGTCTGTCCATCCCGGGTGTGTCCGTCTCTCTTCTCCCCTTGTGCTGCATCCCGCACTCAAGTTGTGATCGAGACCTCTCATTAGTGCAGTAAAACCCGCTTCCCCGTCGACTATGGGGCTAGCCAACGCGTCCAAGAGGCTGGAAAGGATCTGCGTTTGGAGCACCGGATCGTCTTCTTCGTCCCCAGGGGGCGTCGTGCCATACGCACGAATTAAGGTGGCTCCTCGTCCTCACCCACTCCTAGGCGAATGGGTTCGCAAGGCCGAGGGGGGTTGCAGGGGAACGTGAGCACGGTCGCCGCGTGGCACCGAAGCGAAGGAAGCCTTTCTCCGGTGTTGGGGGAAAAGAGTATCGAGCGAGGAACGGTTTCGACAGTCGGCGAATGTCTGTCCATGGCGTTGTAACGAGGGACCATGTCTACAAAGAGGGGTTCCTTGTAGTGGGTAATTTGCTGCCGGATCGGTGGGACATTACACTAAAAAAAAGTTCCTTAGAAGGTGCCCGATCTGAAGCAGAATACGACTCCTGTTTTCAAAAAAGGCGCCAACGATGTGTTCTATATAGCGACCTAGATCGCACGGGCTTATCCTGCGGAGGGTGCTGTAACCGAGGCTTTCCGGATCAAATGTCTCCCTTCCGAGATCTTTATGTCGATCGTAAACATCCTTGGACAAAAGAACGGGAAGAGTTCATGTCAATATTTCCCGAATGGTTCTCGCCAGAAAAATCGGACATCGACTGCCGTCCCTGGAAGGGGCGCTCGTAAAGGCCAGGAGGTTATTCAAGAGAAGCTCGAGAAAGGGACCGCGAAGGCAGGGCCTTCGTACTAAAAAGGCACCGTTTGCAAAATTGTCCCGGTTTTCCGGACCTAAGGAGATTTCCGAGAGAAAGGGGGGGGCATCGATACGGTTCCCCGTCGTTCCACGAAGCTTCCCAGGGGACCAACTTAGTTCACATGCTAATCCGTCGCACATGGTTGGGGGAGAGACCGGTTTGCAACCAGGACTTACCTGGGAAGAAGGGTTGTCAGAGACAGTTCGGGTAGAGATGAGAGGGTGATGGCTGTTTAAAGGGTACGCACCAAAAAGGGGGGGCCTAACCTCTCGGGGGAGGGTGGCGAGAGAGCCGAAGAGGCCCAGGGCTGGGGACGGTGGAGACCGGAATTCATGACATCTACACCCACTTCAAGAGAAAAGGGCGCGGCAGATTGAAGAAAGGGACCATCAGTTCGGGAAAAGGGAGCAAAGGTTTCAAAGAGGAATCGCCATCGGGAGGAGGACGCGCAAAGGAAAGTAGATAGCCCACGGGCGGTTCGAGTCCTCATTATAGGGGAGTGGCGGGAATGGGATCTCGGGGATTTCGGATCACCTGTCCCCTTCTTCGGCTATCCTGAAACCGAGATACATCAATACGGCTGGTGATCCTTTTCTAGCACTAGCTGTCACAACGACTGCCAGTCAGATTCCCGCCAGAGAGAACTGAACATGGTTCGTAGCCCGGAACTCATCCGCTTGCCTGTCCCCCGATGGGCTGCTTCCGAAAGGAGCTTCTGATACGACGGAGAGTTGCCTCGTGCAGGAGACTTCGCCGGGAAGGATGTCTTACGGGTTCCCTGTGGGAATTCGGAGCAAGGACCCTTATCTGGGATCCATAGATAAGAAAAGGTATTGCAGGGTCCTACTGCCGTCCTGGTTTACTTCTCTTCCTTATCCAGAGGACTTTTTCCCTCAGTTTCAGGTCCTTTGAATAAGATTTGTCTTCCCATTTAAGGGGGCTTTCGTCTCAAGTCAATCTCAATTCACTGGGTTCTACCTTATCTGAGGCCTGTCAACTACGAAATCTACTAACTCAAACTCCATCTACAAATGCGCTGGAAGGTCTTTTCTCACAACCTAAAAACGAAGGTTCCATCGTACTTTGCGGCTTTCGGGGGAAGGGGCCGTCCTAAGCAGCGGTCCTGTCCAGGGTCGGGAGGGAAGAGGCGTGGGTAAAGGTTCGTCGTCCCCTCAAAGATTCTGTGATCCTTACGAGAGGGTGAAGAGACCGTATCTGAGCTAGGAACACTTTTAGGACAATGGCCGACGAAAGGCCATAGATGAAAAGTACGAGGGAAAAAGGAAGTGCTTGAGGTGTAATTATGACCGCTCGCACATTGAGGTGAACCGGCGAAAAGGGAAACGGACTGATGAAAAAAACTCCATCCACAAATAATCTTGGAGCATCTTTTCTCCCCACCCCGATAGACAGTCCTATTGAACGAGGGAACCACGGTTCCGCCTTCGCGGAAGTTCATCTTTCAAAACGCGACTTCAGCGGGATGTTGCCCCGTCATTAAATGTTGGGAAGCCCGGGCTCCTTCTCCATTCACGTCCGGCACAAGAGACGCTAGGAAATTAACTGGGGGATGCCTGGACAATCAGTGGTTACCCGCGAGAGAAGGGCACGCACCATTTGTCCTAATACTTCTCACTAATAAATGGAAGAAGGAGGTTCAGGGAACACGAATCTTTTCTAAGGGGGGACACTCATTTTTAAATAGTCTCTTCTCCGGGAGGACGGCTTCTCTTAGAGTTTCCTCTTCTTGAGGGTCCCCTAGAGCTCAGGGGGGAGGGGGGAATAAAATCTTTCTGGCTCTACGGCCGTATTCTTCGGCGGATCTGAGGTTGAACCACGGGGGAAAAAGGTGGTTGCTTCGTCTCCCGGGGACACGGCAGAAAGAGAGAGGCGATCTTTCAAACTTGCCACCTGGCCATCCTCTTACTAAAGGTCCGTAACAAATCTAGAGAAAAACACAACTATTAGGGAGGAGAGATAGGTGGGTATTACAATTGAAAACCATCTTATTGCCCATTTTTCTCCTTTTTCAACCTCAAGAGATTTCCCGAAAGGGGGGCAGCAACGAAAGAGCGTAAACTGTTCACCATTCATCCGCGCCTCCGAGGCGCCTTCTAAGAACGCGCATCAGCGAATGGCGCGCAAGGGAAAGACAGCCGGCCAGCTCCTCTCAATCTCCTAAAGACTATCCCCCTTTTCAAAGTGCACGAACTGTACGCCTATGTTGAGTGAATCTCGCTACCTTCGGGGCCATTCCAAATCCCCGTTACGCGGTAACCCAGGGGAGGGGGGTCCATTCGAGGGTGTCGACGAAAGGCGCAGAGGAGAGAATGTAATTTCTCATTCGAAAAGAGTACTCCTCCTCCTGGGGGAAAAAGATTGCCTTACGGGGAAAGCGCTTAAAAAGACATTCAAGTTATCACCTTGTTTCCCTATCCTCTAGAAGAAAAGATGCTTTCCAAAGGCGTGTTGTGGTTAGGGGGGGGGTGAGGGAAAAAAATTACCTGTTCACTTTTAATATTGGGTCCTCAACGCTCGGGGACAGCAAGATCGGAAAGTATGTCCTTCTTCATCGCGGCCTCCTTGAGAAACAGGGGCAAAGAAAAGGAACCCTCTAAACGATACTGAAAAGAGAAAAAAAGAGTGCGGGGGGCGGGCAACAAAAAGTCTGTTGACGACGAACGTCCCACGATCTAAAAAAAAAGGGGGGTCGACCAGAAAGGGCACGGATGCATGCAGGACCTACGAAACGAAACCTTTTGTAACGTGGGTGATTGAGGGGCGACCCTCATGTTAGCTCATGGTGTAGAGGGAGGGGGGGAAAACAGCGTTCGTAGGCATGATCTGGGGGAAGCCTATAAAGGTCTCCGTCCCGTTGCATGGGGACAACGGGCGCAAGAAAAATTTCCCGAAAGCAATAAGGAGTGAATTGTCGGCATGATTGTACCTAATACTTAGAATAATGCCGAAGCACATGGAAATGGAGTCGGTGAGGGGGAACATGGGGGCAGCGTCTCTAGTAAACCCGGGGTCGCTCGGGGCCGACGAAACAGAAAAAAGACGAAGTCAGCGCAGGGAGAAGTTTTCACATGCTTACGAGAGATCATCATCTTTACGGGGGAAGGCTCCCATCTTGAGGAAGCCTGCTGGGAGGTATAGTAAAATTTCAGTGAGAGACGCCGAGGGACCTACCGGAGTTCATAAAAGGTGCGACAGAGATCACCGCGCATGGGACATGGCGGTTTATACTCTAGAAGTTTACAGGTTTTCCGGACCTGTGGGGGGATTAGAAAAGAAATCTGCACAGACAGATGAGAAAGGGGATAACGTTTTATGATAATCCTTTAGCTGTCGCCTCGGAACGCAGAAGAAAGAGTCGTAAAAACGTTATAGGTACCTATAAGTGTCTCTGGACCCGTTCTCCAGGAAAGGGGAGAGTGAATCCGTTAGGGGAGTGAGAACCCCTTCCCAGACTCTGGTCTTCTGGAGGGGAGGGCACCCTGGATCTCGTCGCGGTTGGGAAGGACAGGGAGTAAAGAATTATGAGGATCATCTAAGTGCTCATAGAATTCTCCAGTAAGCAGGTTCGAAAAGGTCAAATGGGAAAACAGAAGCTGACCGGCACTCTTTCATCTAGAACTCGGTGTAACTGTCTCGAATCTGAGGAAAATCTGTGGGGGGACCCGAGGAAACTTCGGGGCAAAAGTGCATCTTCTACTTCAAGGGAGATTCGGTCTGAGGGGTGAACCCTTGCCTTGAAGAGGAAGAGACCCCGGGGCAAAGAGAGAGGAAGTTGAGTCATAGGAAGAAATGGATCCGTGACACTATGGGGGACATTATTTCAAGGAAGATTCGTTAAAAAAGAAATCGGAAGGTCTAGAAGGGAAGAAAGAGTCGGAAAAAACCGCAGGTAGAAAAGAAAGGAGTCTACGACGATCTCTAACCCATCGGGGTGACTCCTTTTCCAGAATTGCGTATTAGGTTCTTAGGAAGATAGGGAACCTCACTGGAAAAGAACGAATAGAAGTGGAGGCCCAAGAAGGAAAAAGCAGACCCAAAATCCAATATTTAACAAAAACTTTCGCGTTTCCAAGAAGTGATGACTGAAGGGACGCTGTCTGTAAAGGGGGGGGGCAGAATAGATCGTGATATAAAAAACGGAGACTTAAAAAGGAGGTACCGCGGTTCTACCTTTAAAGTCCATTCCGCCTTAGGAGACGACCCTCGGCCAGAAGAAGGTCAGTAGGAACGAGGGAAAAAGGAAGGGACATTCGCTGGCGTGATCACTTGAAGAAGGAGAAAAACTACGACCCAGGAAAAAGACATTCACTCCCTCAGGGAGATCGCCTCTAGTTCGCCTGTGCAGGACGTGGATGCACACTACCAGAAGGGAAAAGTGAAGTCCGTATTTTGGAGGAGGGGGAAAAGAAGGGCGAAGAACCTGATATAGGAAAAGGAGAGAGCTAAGCAACCATCAGAAGGCTCCCTATCTTCAGAGGAATTAGTCTAATTTCGGAGGGCTCTGCGGTAAAACCGGTTGTCCGAAATCAAAGGGTACCAAAGGGAAACCAGGGGGGGGGGGGAGGCTAGTTGAGGAGGGTTCAATTCCTTCCTTCCGATCACGAGAATCTGTCGGAAAAGAATAGGAATAGAGACAACCCACAAACTAGCGGTGATACTAGGAGAAATCGTACAGCAAATGGAAGAAGAGTCTCTTGGTACTCTCTAAAAAAGAGGACATTATCCTGGAACGTGACTGAACGACCAGGAGGGGGCTCGACCGATGGAGAAGGGGGGTCACGGAACAAGAAGGACCTGGCAAAGAAATGGCCCCCAATCTATCGACAACCGGTATATCCTCTAGGCCCATTTACGACTCTGGGGAGAAATTGCGCGGGCGGCGGGCCGGCTGTCAAGACCTCGACATGTAAGGGGAAGAGGACAACCTCGCAAGAAGGGTTGACTGTCTTTTTACCGACAGAGGGGGGTCACCACTTCTCGCTTGGTACACTGGCTGCGATAGAGCGGGAAGTTGGTAAAAAGATCGGGGGAAAGGGGGGGGGTTTCAGGTGAGAAGAGTAACTAGGACGAAAATTTAAGGCGATCCCTTCTTCGACACTCAGTCATTTAAAGAGGAATACGCGGCGAAAATGATGCGCCGAAAAACTGTCAAGAAGGGACTTTAAAAAAAAAAAAAAAAGAAGTGAGGAAAAAGGAAGCAGCGTGGTGAAAAAGTACCACGCCATGTGATGGAGCGGTCTCTTCCCAACCCTCGGTCCTGGAAAAACGACCTTCCATTTTATCTAGGGAGGAAACGGGCCGGGGAGAGCTTTGAAAAAGGAGACAGCGTCCCGGCCGAAAAAAAAGGTAAAAGAGCTCTAAACAAAAACAGGGAAGATCGAATTTAGTAATTAGGAAGATCTTACCTTCTTTCTGGGAGACACCAACGAGAACCCGGCACTAGCACGATTAGGGTAGGAGGGGAGACGTGAAAGGAGAGGGAAGTCAACGAAGGGAAAGGATCCACTTGCAAGGGGCAGGGGAAAGGTCATCTCTTGGGAGTGGGGGGTTTGACACAGAACAGGAGAAGAAGAGGAAAAGGACTACTTCCCTTTCGGGGGAGATCCAGACGGTAGAAGAAAGAACATGGGTTTCGCTAAGAACGGAGGGAGGATGTCGAAAAAAGAAGGCCTTAGTGTAAGAATAAGAGTCTAACCCCTTAGGGGCACGGCTCTTCTTCTCGTGAAACAGAAGGGGGGGGGGGAAGGGGGTTACTCCGGCCGAACGAGAAGTGGAGAGAAAACACCCCAGCCTGAGTTTCTCTGGGTGGCAAACTTCCCATTTAGGAAGAGTGGATCCGTCGCCCTACCTTGCCTCGCAAGTTAGAGAACTCGAGAGAGGGGAGATTAAAATTGTCCAACCCCTTTTTCTTAAAAACGCTGTTTTTCACTCATCCTTTCAGGGGTTGAAAGGAAAGTTGAGGAAGGCCACCGAGGAGAAACGTCGAAGAAAGGAAGCACAGGAATTCAGTTGGGCATCCCATTCAAAGGAATTCTCTTGGATCGTCCAAAAAATGCCGCGATCTTCTTGAGGAAGATTGAATCCAGAAAAGGGCGAAAGTTGGGGGGGGGGTGGCAAGATTCAAATGGGGCCCTGAATCAAAAAAGTCCTTCATTATCAAACGGCATCTCTCTGAGGGTGTTAAGGTGTACTTGCGGATGGGGGGGGGTTTCTCCTGAAAGAAGCTCCGGAGGCTAAAGGAAAATCGTTAATCGGTTTTCTCAAAGGGCTCCACGAATCGCCGAGGAAGAAAGTACGTTCCGAAAAAAAAATCAACTGACGAAACGCCTAAGGGGATTAACGGGTAAAAGGGGGGAGAGGCCCTTCTAACTCTCAAAGCCCTCCATATTCTGAAGTTCGTGATCACCTGGGAGAAGGAGGGAGGGGATGCGTTCCCAGGGGGGGGCGTCGTAAAAGGAAAAGGACAGAGAGAACACGGTAGAACGCCATTCTCCTACTTGGGGTCTCCTCCTCTAAGGGGGGACTTGTGAGCAAGAGGGCGTCCCCGGGGACACCGAAGCGAGAAAGGTCGAAGGGTAAAAAAGGGAGTAGAACGGAGGTAGGGACATCTTCCTCTGAAAACTTCATCACTGCAGACGTAGGGTTAAAGGGGCTAAAGGGGGATCCTTGGGGGGAAAGGGAAGGGCGAAGGGGGGGGACATGACACTCAGCGCGAAGGAGGAAGGGAGGGTCGATCGAAATCCTCATACTTTTTTCCCAAAAAAAATCCGTTTTTCGAGAACTTGGCTAACCGAAGGGGGAGCGGGCGCCGTGTGCTGAGATAAAAAGTAAGGGACTCCTGGGAAAGAAGGGGCCAGGTTAAAGTATCTTGGAATACTTTCCAAGGAATTGTCACTATGTCAGCTGAGCCAGAAAGAAATCGAAGGGGGAAGGTAAGGGGACGGGGAAACGGACGGCAAGAGAAAAGAAGTCTGTCTTGCAAAGGGAACGGCACGGTGTCCTCAATTGAGTGTTCGCGGGTACAAGGCGATTGCGAAGGGGAGCTGATACTTGGGAGGAAAAAAAAGGCGCCTATCAGAAGAAAAGGGGTGAACTCTATCCTTCGGGGGGGGCAATTTTGACCACCTGGGGAAAGGAAAACATGCTGAGGGTGCCGCAGAGAGACACGGGTGACTATTATAGGGGGAGATTTATGTGGAGTCGGCCCGCGAATGGGCAAGAACCCTAAGGGGGTTCGCAAAAGGGAAGAACCCGAAGTGGGAAGCCGTCACCTTAGAAAGACGACAAGGACCGAAGGAAATCGAAGGGAGATGTGCAGAAGTTATACCAAATCAGTATTGAAGGGGGAGGAATTCAGGACTAGTCAGAAAGATCGGGGGGTGCTTCCGGAGGCTACTTCAATATCCCACTGGAGGGGACGGGAAGTCGGGCGGGTCTTTCAGCAGAGACGTATTTAAACCGGTAAATTGACAAGTCTTCTAGGAGATCGTCAAAAGGAAGCCATGACCAGAAAGAGTAGGTCACGAGAAAAAACCTACGCTTAAGGGGGGTCATATCCCTCCGTCGCAAGAAAGGAACATGGTCGAAAAGAACGATCAAAGGGCTGGAGAAAACTCTGGGAAGTAATTAAAAAGTCTTGCAACTTATCTCCGTTGGGTCTACATCATGATTAAACTCAAAAGCACTGGGAGATTAATTGTGATAGTTCGAGGGAAAAAACAAATAGAAGAACGACCCAGTATCTGTGAATCCATCCTATACGGGAAAAAGGCCGTAGCCGACGAGGAAGGAACATACAAAGGAGGTCAGCTTTGGCACTAGTCCGAAAGGTCTTTTCACTCCTTAGGCATGTAACGTTGCGGAAGAAAGGTTCATCTCCAGGGGGCTACCGTAAGGAAGTCAACAAGGAGAAAAAAGAAAAACACACGACAACACCTGGGAGCTTCAATTGGGGGGACGTTTTCAGAACCCATGAAAGAACGGGGTTAAAAAGATACCGGGAGAAGGAATCTGTAGGACTGGATTCCTAGAGAAGGTCTTCTCCCATGTCTAACTCTCGGGAGGGGGCCGGGGGGAACTAGGGGGTAGTACAGCGGATGAGGACAGTTTACTGGGGGACGCTAAAAAACCTTATGGGACTTCCGATTTAATCCTTTGGGAGGGAAGCAAAGGGGGGAAAAATGAAAAAGCCGAATTAAGTCTTGCTTTTCAAGGCATTTAGTACCTCCAAAGAAACTGTGACGTTGAAGGCACGAGCACCAGAGATCACAAAAAAAGAACCGGGAAGAAATCATCTGTCTCAAGGATGGAACTATTACTACTAGGAAAAAAAAAAAAAAAAAAAAAAAGAACTGGTAGCAAGCTGCTCCTGGGGGCGTCAAGGGGAGGGCGGCTACAGAAGCAAATATTGGTTCCCCGGGGGGGATGGGAATCGAGACCAGGGAAGGCACCCGGCCAAGAGCATCTTCTACATCTTCTTGAAAGTTACAATCCGGACCGGGACCGGAAGAAGAACGGGAACATTGGGGCAGCGGGACGTTCTCACTCAAATGACAGATCACCGTCATGGAGAAAACGGACTAATATCGCGGATTGGAAAGGCGGGAGATCGCCGGTTAGAACAGGGGAGGCTTGCGATCTGCCGAGGGAGACGCCCCTCTCCAGGAAAGGGGAAATAAGGGGGAATGGATCGGGAGGGCCCAGAGGAAGAGCGGATTCGAGTTGAAAAAAAGTTTTCCCCGCAGGATGGGGGGCCCAGGAAAGGGCAAGAAAGAAACCTGCTCCAAGGGAAACATCGCGGGCGAATGGTACGTGCTCTCTCAAAAAAAAGTAGGGATATCAGGGGAATTTCGTAAAAAAGCGGATAACAGGTGGCGCAGACGCTAAAAGGGGGGGCCTCTAAGGGAGCACGATGGCGGGGCATCCATACGTGTTGGAGATCCGAGGCAATCTAAAAGACGGCCGCCCAGGCAGACATTGAGCTAGGGGGGCTACCATCGGGTCCATAATCGAAGGGGCCCCGTGAGTCGAAGGAAAAGAATTTCAGGAGAAAGGATCTTCTCCGTGAGGCCATGACTTTGTCGGGAGATAGAAGGGCAAGGAAAAGGAAGGGGCGGGGGCTCTGGAAGAAACTTTAGTACCGGATCAAGATGGAGACAAGGAGGGTTTTAAGTTGGATGTCCACCTTCTCTAATCCCTCTAAGGCACCAGTGGGGGGACTTGAGTCGCGAGGGCAATGGGAGGGAAGGCGGGGAGGGGCTGGCAAGGGGGTGTTTCAAGCTTAGGGTTCCTCGTCAAAAGTAGGGCTGGGAGTTGTGATGTTTGAGAGCGTTTCCGATCGGGAATTTTTGATCACGGTGGGGGAGCAGAGGGAGAAAGAATCAGGAACACGGGAACGTCTTATGAAGAAATTCATCAGGGTCCCGAGGTACTTCTCCAGGGAAAACAACGGGAAAGGAAAGGGTCTCGAACTGGCTTTGGCCGTCTTCCCCTAGGAGGGACTGACGAACGAAGCACGAAAGCGATCCGCAAAGGCCAGCCTGGCAAGGAGAACCCCAAGACGGAACGTTCCGATGAAGTCTGGGGGTAAAAGGTTGTATCAAAAATGTGACGAGGGAGGTCGTGAGGGAAAGTAGAGGGGGTGGATGAAGGCCTCCTATCCGGTCACCCTCCCTTGCTGGAAACAGTCCAAGGGAAGGAACCAAAGAAAAAGAGGGAAACGGGAGGAATGAAAGGAAATATCATCCTTGGAGAATCCTTCCGGGGGAACATTCCCTTAAAGGGGGGATCGTGCCTTGCATATCGGGGGGTCGTGAAAAAGAAAGTGGTAAAGTCTCAAAAAAGAAACAAAAGAGGGAACCGTTTCGGGGAATCAATGCGAGTACCCTCTCTTCTATAAAGGTGTACGTAAGAGTACACGGTGTAAAATAGGAGGGGGTCCTCGGGAGTCTACCAGTTCGTCTCGGGCCGGAGAGAGCCAAATAAGGAGAGTTCAGAGAAAGAATCGATAACCTCGGGGGGGTCCTTTGCTGTTTTTCGCTCGAAGATTGATGTGCCGCAAAAAAGGGGGGGGGGTATGTAAAACTGAAATACCTAGACTGAGGAACGACTAAGATCTTGAAAAGAAAAGGGGAAAGGTTTCGCTGCCTCCTTGATGCAAGTGGCGAGCAGACCCCGCTTTAAGAACATAAAACTTGGGCTCGTCTAATGGGAAGGGCCATTTCAAAAGATGAAGACGGGTCAAGGGCCTTTATTCCGGGAAACACCACGTAAAAATAAAGAGAAGGGACGTCGGCGAAAAAAGTGATTTATCGAAAGAGTATTCCCGAAGAAAAGAATTCAACCGCAGAGAGTCCTAAAAAGAGGCGAGGGGGGGAAAATGGGGGGGAGGGGGCTCGAAAAAAGGAAGAAGGTAAGTAAATCTGACCACATTTGCTATAGTATATCTTACAGTGGGGGGGGGGGGGGTGGAAGGGAGAGGGATGTTAAAAAGAGAGTCTCTAAGAACATCGACATTAGGAAAAAGCTCCTTGGGGCAGCGGGATTTCTTCTACTGACAGAGGAATCTTTCTTTCCTCAAAATGGGCGTAAAAAAAAGGAAAACTCAAGAAGCGAAAAAAGGTAAGGACTATTAGGAAGGAGTGGCTAGGAAAAACTTACTAGGGGGGACCGACACTATGTGGGGGAAAAGGAGGTACAAGATACTTTAGAGGGGAAAGAAACAGGGAGTCGAGGCAGGGATGGGGGTGAGAGGCAGCCCTCATGGATGCCAGAAGGCTGCTTTCAGAGTCCAGGGGGGGGGGATCGGGGAAGTATTCTATTAATTGGCTTCATAGGAACTAGGGTGAACTCGGAGAGGGGGGAGGGTAAACAGATAGGGGAAAAAAAAGGGCAGGGAAAGATAATCCAATATTTTAGTATGTCACCTTCACAAAATCTATTCCCCCTCCGGTAAGATCGCAAAGGGCCCGAAACCAAAAATCCATCTACAAAAATCTACCTGTCCTTCTCTGGAAAGGAACCTCAAATGATAAAATTCAGAAGCTTAGGCTGGGGAAAAGTAGGGCCTTGTGTGGGGGGGAGAGTTATCAAAGCGGGAAAATTCATTTCAAATAGAGCTTTCCCGGAACGAAGCCGACGGAGGAACCGGTGTAGAGGACCTCTCTAGGGGAAGAAGGGGGGAAAGAAAAGTCTCATCCTCGGCAAGAATCGCCGACCTTGAGTTGTCCGGGAGTCGTCATGGGGGAGCGAGGCCCAGAAGATGGACGCATATCGGCACGTGAGAAGGGGTTCAAAGAGAGGCATGAAGCGAAGGGGATCTGCTTGGAAACACGTGGAGACAATCCCGGAGGACACCCCGACTCGTTCGAAAAAGGGGAAAGAGAAAAAGGACTGGTTAAAAAAAGTTCTTTACAAACTATGATGAAACCCACCCAATGGAGCGGGGAGGGGGGTGTTCACCGCCTACGAGGAGCATATAGGGGAGAAGGGGAATCTCAGGGAGGGTTCTCAGAGGGGGATCTACATTTGCGGAAAAACGCGTTTGCGCGTAAAAGATCACCCGGTCTTAATAAAAAAACGAAAGGAGCGTGGGGGGCCCCAAGGAAAGTGATAGTCAGGACGAGGGAAAGGAATCTTTCTCCGAGGCCTTTCTTCAAGGGAGGGATAAGGCATCCGAGAAATTCAAGGGGAACGGAAGGGGGCTGAAAAATGTTGAAGAGTTTGCCCACTTAAGTGGTGGAAAAGGCGGAAGGCAGAAGGGAGGCTCCTTGAGGGAGAATCGGGGAAAAAAACAAGAACTTGGTTCGGGAAAAGGAATTGCCAAAGGACCTATCTTGGGAACTGACATCGTAAATGCGGAAAAAAATTCAGGGGGGGAATCTGGAAGCGGAAGGGGCTCTCCAGTACCCCCGAGTTAGAACAGTTAACACTGTTTAGAACCACACATCCCTCAGGAGCTGAAATGAGGAAAGGCAAAAGGAAAGAAAAGAATCTTTTAGAACAGGACGTGAGGCGTGCCATTAACTTCCTTTTTAAATGGGTATCTCCCTCCAAAAAAGATCAAATAGTAGGAAGCTCCGGGTAGGGTGCCCTAGGAAGCAACTTAGGGGGGGTTAATTCCTACGGGAGTGCTTGCTGTGTAGAAACCTAGAACCCTTCACTTTTCCAGGAACGATAGCTGAATTAAGGGAGGCCGGGAAGAAACGCGAGAAAGCGGAAAGGGGGAGAAGTGCAAGCTTGGAAGGGGGAGGCTGTGTGGGGGGCCAAAACGTCTCAAAAAAAAAGAACCGCGAAAAAGGAAGGTCAGCTCGGGAAAGCTCTCCCGAGAAAAAACCGGATTTGTCTCTCAAAGGGCGTCTTCTATGGGACAACGATCGGGGCGGCATTTTCCAAGAGGCTACACAACCTTCAAAAAAATCGTCAACGAAAAGGCTTCCTCAGCAACTTCCTTCAGAGGGGACCACCTCTCAAAAGAGGGGGGCCCCCAGTAAAATCAACCAGGAAAATGCGGGACTTTGGAAAAGCCAATTTCCGAAGTAAATCCTTCGAAGGGGGGACCGCCCTCTCAAGGGGGCAGGCACAGCTTCAAAAGCAAAGGAGCGGATATACCTTTATGGTTTTTCAAAAAAAGTGGGATCCTTGTAGTAAAGAAGATCTCACTACTTCCTACATCTGAAGCTCGTCCTGGGGGAGTTTGACGAAAGTGAAAATTATGACCGAGGAGATTCCAGGAGGTCTGGCGGTTAATAGCAACCGTTTTGTTTTTTCAGGGGGACCGGTCTGAGGAGAGGAAACTGGGAACACCTTGCGCAAGAAAAAAAAAAGAGGAATAAATGTGGGCAAGAAAAAGGGCTTGATAAAGTTGGTCTCTACCCGAAAAAGAGGCGAACCATTCGAAAATGAAGTAGCGAAAAGTTTGACAGGAGCTTTAACGGAGCTAAGCGACGAATCTGGTAATTAACGGGAGAATTCGTCCCTGGCTGCATAAAGGTCAGGAAAAGAAATCCTCAGGAAAGAGAAGAGGCTAAACAGGCCAAGTCTAATAGGCGTTAGCACCGGTGCTGAGGAAAGGAGTCCATTACCGGCTTCTTCAGGAAAATAGAAAAATAAGGGGAGAGGTTCTCAAGGGGAAACGAAAAGAGCTTTGCGACAATGAGGGGAACCGTGAGCACTTCTCCCTCGGAGCGATTCCTTGGGAGACGGGTTTACGAAGGGGTATCTATTAGGGAAAGAAGATCTATGGGAGAAGTCTTGGAGTGAAAAATAAAGAATAGCTCTTTATTCCGGGGGGGAAGTGAGGTCCTTATCTTTTTAAAAAAGGAAGAGAGTTTAAGAGAGGTTCCAGGGGAAGATGCAAAGCTAAACGGGAAATGCTCCAACTCAAGATAATCGAAAAGGGGGAAAGGTTCAGAGAAGAATGAGGCTTTGGATAAAGTCGGGGAAAACGATTTGAAACGATAGCGTCTGTAAACTATAGGGGGGGTTCTTGTACATACTGGAGGTGTCGGTACAATATTTAGGGGTCTCAAGCGATTAATGGAATAATGGAAAACTGCGCGGCGGGACCCAATTTCCAAATCTAGACTCGTACAAGGTCTTTCCTTCTAACGAAAAAGAGGGTTCCTCATTTAAGTGTTTAAGAGGAGATTTTCCGCGATAGATAAAAGGGTGGCGGATGCACTATCTTGCCCTAGGACATACGTATGTACCCAGTATTTAAAAACTTCATTTTTGTACTATACAAGGGGGAAAACTTTCATACGTTAAAGTGATTAGAGCAAGTGGGGCAAAGGGAGTAGGAACTTGGGTAAATGTCTGGAACGCAAGGCCTGCCAACCCAATAATACAGGGGAAAAAGAGATCTTCTGGAATAACGTGCCAAGAACACCGGGGTTTCATCGTAAAAAAGATATGGCATCAGGAGAAAGAAGAAAGTTGTAGGTGGGTAACCATTCGCGACTGTTAGGAAGGTTTTCTTCTGGAGCGGTGTAATTAGATCGTGTGGGGCGTCCTCATTAATGGGAGGATAGGGAGATCGTGTTATTGAACTTCAGGGGTCGGATTCATCGATACGAAACCCATTCAAAAGAGATACGCGAGATGAAAAATCCTGCGGGCCGCAGGAAAGAAAATATCCCTAGAAAATGCTTCCTGGCTCAGGATTGAAGAATTACTTAGGAACTCTGGGCGCGGGATTACACTCTGGACGCCGCCACGCCGCTGACGGGTCCGGATGGAAGTACCTTAGAAAACCCGGATCTGTTAAAATCACTTGGAAAGCCTCAAAATTTCTCATTATCTAAACTCGATGTTCCCGGGAAGGGAAGTAAGGGGAAAACGCCTGGAGGACTTGGAAGTCGCAAGGGGATCAACAAAGGGCGGGAGACCGGCCGATCAGATCTACTACGCCTTAAGAACATAAGGGAGAATTAGGGGGGGGGACGTTCGCCCCCAATTCAAAAGAATACGAAAGGGGTTATTAGGAAGGCCGACGCCTTCAAGGCTTGTCGAACTCTGAGATAAGGGAGTGAAAGGAAATTCGTCAGCCCTCAAGGACGGTAAGAAAGCTTTAAGGTCGAAGGGGGGGGTTTCCTGCAATAATGTCTACGAAAGTCGGGAAATGAATACTACACGGGAGAAGATTTCTGGGAAGGGATGGGCCAGGAGGGAGGGAAGGGGCCTCGCAAAACCGGGAAAGGAAT
>Ga0179593_1352058_pt1 | contig 16709 bp, 12 predicted proteins | sample CZODoug2_1_08_16_FD_185931 | JGI IMG/M metagenome (GOLD analysis project Ga0179593, IMG submission 185931) | Vadose zone soil fungal communities from Angelo Coast Range Reserve, California, USA - CZODoug2_1_08_16fungal (PacBio error correction) | ecosystem: Environmental > Terrestrial > Soil >...
AGATCGAAGGACCGGGAGAGAATCGCGAAGGGTAAAGCTTTGGAGGAGAAGAGGCGGAGCCCTGAATATCAACCTGGCCCCATCCTAAAGAAAGCCGTAAGGACTGCTAATCAAAAGGATACTGAAATAACCAAGCTCGCTGAGCTTTGGGGGCGGGAAAACAGAAAGTAACGATCCCGGGACGTTTCACGTTCAGGAAAACGTTGTGCTGAAAGAAACACCAAAATTTATGCCATTAGAAGGGGATAAGACCACGCTGGGCAAGAAAACCCGGACAAAAAAGCACTCGGGACTGACGAACAACCTCCGCCTCGGGGAATGCGGAGCAAGTCACGCCGAAAAGAGAAGAGGGAACACAAGTTTCGCGTAGAAAATTCTGAACCAACCAAAAGTCTCAAGGAAAACACAAGGAACTGAAGAGCCCGACTGTCTACCGGTGGGGGGAAGGAACGTCTCCCCAGGGGAGGGAAACGCCTTCAAGAATCTACCTTTCAGGAATCACTTTCTTCTCCGACTGGCACAGCAAGGGCCTGGGGGGAACAGAAAAACGAAGCTCAGGAAAAAGAAACGGTCATAACCACCGATGTGGGGGCCAGACCCCACTGCTGTGGTGGCGGGACATCTGAAAGACGTGTAAAGGGTTCTACGTAAACTTAGACTCAGAACTTCCTAAACATCCTTGGTAAAGGTACCCTCGGGGAAGATGGCCGGACATCTACATCAGGTAAGGAGACAAGTACTATTCATTCAGAAGTCCTGCTACGCGAGTTGGTTTTGGTTGAAAAAACCCAATTGAAGGGGGGCGACAGCTGGTGGACAAATTTTCAACATGAACAGGCTGGAACTCACACCGAAGTAACGGGGAACAACGAATAAAAAAAAACCTGAAAAAAGGATTGAAAACGGATACACGGGAACTCTCAAACGAGCCGCGCTACAAGGCATCGAACCACAACTGGACACGAGCATCTCTATCAAGAGCAACCAGCAATTCTCAGCAGTTCAACAACACCAAAACAACCGTGGGGGAAAAAGACGCGGCCCAGCGAAACCTCGTACAAGAGAATAAAAGAACCTGGCCCCACACACCGCACGCAAAAATGGAGTTGATAGAAAGTCAAAAGGCATCTAAAAAGGACTAATCTGGTCAATTCGGACATTTATCCAGGCCGCGGGGTCATAAAACAAAGTCTGACCGAAACTTTGAGGAGGACACGGGAAGACATAAAGACGGTCGAGTGGGATCCGAAAGACGGTGTGGAAATGGCAGGGCTTAAACCAAAGGAGCTCAACCTTCGACCGATAAAAGGATAGGTTGTTGTCCGACGAGTACGATACTCCGTCCAGAGGTAGAATTAAGAAAAGAAGGGTTTAACGGGGAAAAAAAAGGGGAAAAAAGTCCTTGACATGGAAAGCAGGGGATGGAAGAACGTTGGCCCAAACCCTAGTCCGAGACCTCCGACACAAAAACAGATTGAATATTGGACGGGTGGCTATTCATAACCACAAAAAAGATGAGGAAGGAGGGGGGAACAAGCCGTCGGAATGGACGACACTCCCTGGAAGGTGAGAGCCGCGTCAGGAGGGGTAAGGGTGGAGCTGGATTTGGGCGGAGGGTGGAAGAAGAAGGGCACTCAAGGACTGGGGGGGGGAACCCTGTAGCAAAACACGGCAAAAGGATCCAGTACGAGCAAGTTCCCATCAAGCGGGGAACCAAACTTCAAAAAAGTAAGAAGGTGCTGGCCGACCCTCCAACTACGAGAAGAAGTTGCAGAAGAATCGGGTTGGGACCACGATGAGAGAAATTGCCCATTGGGAGGGAGTTTTTTGAATGATGCTACGGGGGCCGAGTAAGGCAGGGGTTTGAAAGAAAATGCCAAGGTGATTGGAATCCCTATGGGGTGATCAGGGGATACCACGGGGACGAAAGGAGGGGGAAGAGTGCATACAATTTTGGCGCTTAGAGTCCGGAGAGAGAAGCCTCCAGGCCGCTGTGCGGCGAAAAAGAGTTTCAGGATTGGCTGGGAGCGGGACCAATTTACGAGAGCATTTCGAAGCCCGGAGAAGGTGCGAAAACGTGAAAGACACAGCTCACGGGGATCACCTTGCACCAGATCACTTTAGCGTAATCGAGGGAAGGGGCGAGGGACGGTCGTGCGAAAGTTGGCACTAATTGGCTCGCCGACGCATATTTTAAGAGTGGGAGAAGGAACAACTAGCACTGTAAGAAATCATTGGTGAAGGCGTTCATCGAGGGGGACGTGAAGCCCGCTCCCGCGGAATCAAAAGTGTGAAAAAAAAAAATGGGGGAGAGGTAGAGCAAGGCTAAGAGGATTGTCTGTGGGGGAAATCAACCACTAACGGGTGGGGGGATCAGTATAGGGACAGAGAGATACATTCTTTGGATAGATCTAAAGAACACCCTCAAACGAGGAGGACGGCAGATAGAATGTACCGACACTCTCCTTGCGGGGCGAGAGAAATCAAATAGCAGAGGGGGGACGGGAAGGGTACGGTCCGGATGCTATTAACCTGAAGGGCATAAACCCAAAGGGAACCGGAGATCTGTTGTGAATTCTAAAGAGGAGTCGGGAGGCCAGTCCAGGGATATGTTGCGCGGAAACGATAGTCCCATCGTGACTGGCAAGGATTGAAGATGCGCCCCACACACGCAATGTACGGAAAGCGGGACGAAAAAAGCATGTTGAGACCCTGGACACGTGCGCCCGAGAAGAAGAGGGCAGAGGTAGCTTCCTTCGGGCTAAGAGAAACGGGAGGACTAGTCTAGGTTCCGGGGAAGGGCGGGGTCAGGGAGGAGTCTCACCACAACGAATCGCCTAACACTTCACACGGGCGAAAAGAAGATTTAGTCCAGGGCGCGCGAAGTGGTAATTGTATAAGGGTTCAATGCTGCCAGGGGTGGGGGCAAAAGAGAATCGTGACAGCTCCCCGCAGCCAGGTTGAGCAACGGGGCGGCCATATTCAGAAGAAATAAGTAATAGAGGAAACGGATGGCATGGTTTCTTACCTAAGTGAATTTCAAAGGTCTGGACATGTGGAAAAAAAGAACACAAGCAATCCGCAAATGGAGATCGACAAAAAGAAAATGGAGATCAGCGGTAGCGAAAGGGGAATTAGAATTTACAGGAAAGGTGACCCGGGGAGGACAACCGTCCGAGTAATCATCAAATGGTCCAGGGCGTATAGGTCGACTGGGTGTTAAGCAGGGAATCAACCTGGAGGCTGCTATCACCAGGGCAGTCTGCAGGATCACTAGAGTTTGGGGATGCGGGGGGAAACCTTTTAACACGTGACTAAGCATCAGGGAAAGATCGAAAAAAACAAAGGGGGTGAAGGCGCTGAAGGGGAGAGCGGGGGGTTCCAATTGAGGCGAGAAAGAGGGAAATGGTGGCCTCAGACACTTGCAACAAGCAGTCCTCTCTAAGGGTCTACACAGCCTTGTCTTCTAAGTCAGAAAAGAGAAGACTAGGAAGGTGGGGGAGCCCTTCTTGGAAGGGACGGACCTAAAAGGGGATCTACATTGACTTAGATAGGGGGAAAATCAGAGGGCAACCCAAAAAAATGGTCGAAAATGGGGTCTAGAGAGAATTAGAAGGGTTTCACAAAGGGGGTGCAAATCTCGATTACTGGGGGGGAGAACAACAGGACAAGAAGGAAAAACTGAGAGAATTTGCGATGCCGAGGGCATCGTACTACCCATTCTGATTGAGGCAAAGAGGAGATAATAGAAGTGGGGCAAGAAGTAGCCCAGGGTAGAAACTAAGGTAAGAAAACCGGAGAAAAAGCCTGGGAAATCTTTGGATAAGAACGAAGTGCAGAGAATCGGGAAACCCTCAAGGGAACGCGGAAAACCGAATAGCAAGCGCGCTGGCACTCGTACGCCAGGGAAATTGGAGAACTACTTGAAAAATTGGGAAGACGGCAAATTTTAAGACCAGGGCGCCATTATGTCGCAGGCTAAAAGGGAGAAGGGGGGGCGGGGGGGCGTCTCACCTCGTGGTCCTGTTGAAAACGGAACAGTGATAACAAAAGAAATAAAGACCTGAGCAGCAGATCGGCTCCGGTAACCACAAGAGAGAAGGAAATTAACGCAAAAAGTGCCACGTTACCGACAAAAAAAAGCCACAAGTCCGGAGGGGGGGAAACACAGCGAAAAGGATCCAGAGGAAAAAAACTCAGGCTAAAACTGGGTAGGGGTACCTTCTATCGATGCGGAAGGGACCTACGGGTAAGGGCAACATCAACGACTGTCAGAAAGAGAACGTACCATCTCCAAGGAAAAAACGTGAGGGGGGGGCGAACAAGAAACTAAAGGTCACAGGAGCATGGCAGCCCATGGCTACTGCTCGAGAATAAAGCTCTACAAAAGAAGGGGGCAGGAATGTGCGTCGTGGAACAATTCGTTACGGTCAGAAGATCGGATGGACATCGAACTCGAAAACAGAAAGAAAAAAAAACTTGCGGGGATGGAGCGGTGGAAGGGGGGAGGGTGTGAGCCGTCATTCCTGGGAACGCCTATTCGACGAGCTCGAAGGCATGGCCGCACACAGCAAAAAGAGAACTCAGGCGGCAAACGAACCGGAGGATGTGCGTAACCGCGGGGCAACGACGCGCCAAAACCAAAGGAAAAATGGGGGAGTGCAACTCAACAGGGTAAACTGATACCACAGGTCACGGACCACTGCAGTGAGGAAAAGGGAAAAGAAGCTACTGGCGACAGCATGGATTACAGCTATAAACATTCACACAAGAAAAAAAAAGTCTGACAGGAAAAGCTCGGGAGCTGAGCCAACGTTTCTCATTACGCAGGGTTGGGTAAAAAAAAAGCTCAAGTGCTTTCGAGCAAAGGGAGTAAGTGTCCAGAAGGTTAAGGGCCTAGGGGGAAGGTAAAAAGACTCAAACCAGAACCGCCATTCACAAACAAAGGATCGGACGGCCGTCGTTAGTGTCGGCTTTAAACGGGAGCCAAGGGATGGCTCTTGGTTAAGAAAAAAATCCACAGGATGACGGGGGGGGACTGGAGAATGCCGTGGCTTTCAAGAAGGTTCTCAAAGTTAGGCGGGGAGGGGGAAAACCCACCTGGGGTCCAAATCACCTGGAGTCCGCTGGAGACTCTATCGGGGTACCACACAAATAAAAAAGAATAGGCGTCGAATAAGGGGGTTTTCCCAAACCTTCAAAAAATGAGTCTCTCCAGAGTCTGCCGCTAGGGTGACTGGGGCCTGACAGCACGGCAATGAAAGGTATTATTCAAGATAGGGGGCACGCGGGAAATATCAAGCGAGTTAAATTCTATTGGCGTTTTGCTTATAAGAATGAAGGACCCTGTGAAGGTGGGGGGGGCGGTTGGGGCTTCCTTCGAGGGTCTCCAGGGACCCTGGGAGGTCGAGCAAGGGTTGGTGGGGTATACTTGAGGGGTCCCTGCGAGGAAAAAGATATATTCCGGTAAAAGGGGAGAGGAGTAGAAGGCCTTGGGCGTGCGGGACGCGTTTCCGTGCCGGAAATCCGTTTTGCACCGGGGTGGGTTGGTTGGGGGGAACCATGGAATGAAACCATTTAAACCAGTAAAACTTCTTCAAGGGGGAACGGTTGGTTAAGTAGGAAACTGAAAAGGTCGGTCGGTGACACTTCGGGCTGTGGGTCACCTCTGAGGTGTGAGGGGGGGTCACCTGTGGAAGAGTAGAACCCTGGCCAGGGGCAGGAGGTGAGGGGTCAACTCCCATCGGTCATCTGTTTCCTTATCAGAGAAGAGGTTATTGTGCCCTCCGCGTTCTAAGGGGACCCGGCCGACGATACTGTCTTTTATTCTGGAGAAAAAGGACTTCCTCAAATCTTAACTTATAGCGGCACCCCGGTCTAGGGCTTGCTCAAGGTGGGATCTCCATTTCAAACGCTCCTCTGGGGTCCTGCACCGGGGGCCCAATGATGGTTCCGAGAGCGCTTCACCAGGGGCCTCAATCCTAAGGTCTTTGGGGGGGCGTGGGTTGATGGCAGCGCTGGGCTGATCAGGGAAATCCCCTCGGAGGCCAATCGTAAGTGGGATTAACCAGGGGGAAGACGAAATCGGGGAGAGGACGTCAGAAAGTAACAGGCCAAAGAAGCGTATTCCGAGCTGGGCCGCGGGAGGGGGCCGCCGGGGCTTTTCTGCGCAGGTGGGGGTCATTTGCCAGTTGCATCTAAAAAAGAGTAGAAAGAGGGGTCCGTAGGGGTCATTCGCGGGGGAGGGCCAGGGTCAAGCGGCGCGAGGTCGGACGGTTTCCAAAGGAGCAGGATTTTACCGCAAAAGCATGGGACACGAACAGGAAAAAATCATCATGCCGAGGCTGAAAGAAAAGAGCGAAAAGACAAGGGAAAGTGGCTTACCTTAAAGAGTTCGGGGCGGCCGTCGGGACGGCGTGCGAGCGAGAGAGACCGGCAGCCGTGATAACGGGGACGAGATGACGGGACGCAACAATAAACGGCCGCCAAGCCCGAGTTCGGGGGGTAATACGTCAGCATTCGAGCCACAACAAGCTATGGAGTAGGAGAGAGATGCTGAAGGACCCTAACCAACATCTAAGGTAGGAGCGCGGGGCTAAGGGAATCGTTGGAGGAGTCATGCGGTAGTTTCGCGATCATCCCCAGGGCTCAATAGATTGCCGGCTAGCGCAGGTTGGAAAAAACGCCGGTCCAGACGGACGACAAGATCAGCGAAGGAAAATAGAAGTAACGAAGCGGCTGGAAAGAGGAGGGGGACAGCCTGGAGACACATCGGGGGGAGTGGCGGATCGGGAAAGCAGGGGTGGATCTGAGACCTCCAAAGCAACCATCCGCGAAACTGGTCGAACGATTTCACGGCATAGGGACACGTCGCGTAGCGAGGAGATAAATGGGGAAGAAGACAAAGGCACGGAAACCGGGGGGAAACCAAGCGCAGAAAGGCACCGGAAGCGGAATCAAAACGCTCACAGCGGAAAGGTCAAGACCGACTAAGACGATTGGGCCGGGGAAAGTCCTATCAAATGGAGGGAGTCAGCAGTTTCTGTGCGCCACAATGGCCAGAACTTAGAAAAGAATAGGAGACCCTCGAACGCGGACAAAACGACCCGCTTCGAGAGGGGGAAGACCCGGGAAGCGAGATCTGGTCGGCCTGCACGCAACAGGCCGCAAACCAGGCAAAGCCAGAAAACCAGGTGCAAAAGGACACCTATTGATCCGGAAAAACCTAAAACCGGGGGCCGTGCCAGAGTGGCGCAGTTCAGACCGAGAATGGCATTGAGAAGGCGGGCATCACGACCAAATGGCTCAACAGGGCCTGTACAACCGGTCGAAGCACTCGAGGCAAGGAAGCCGAAGACCACCGATGTGAACGACACATGTGGGGCGGTGCTCCGCCGGCACCTAATGAAAACCAACCAAGAGGGACAGAAAGGCCGGTGACGCAGCCCCTAGCCGGCAAGAGAGATCGGATGAAAAAACCGGGTGGGGGTCAACCACATGAGACGGAGGGTTGTTGCATGGACACCGTGTGCGGCCCAACTCCCGGTAAGCCAAACACACAGGCCCGGCGTTTGGGACAAAAAAGCCCTAAAAAGAGTGACAAATCGCTCCTGCACCCACCTTGAACGGCCACTACTATCCTCAGCAGAAAACAAAAAAGCCGTTCATCCACCCATGAAAAATCCACGGAGGGGGACTCCGGAAGCGAACACGAAGGGCAACGAAAGGCAATTTGGGTGGGGGAAGCACGCCAATTCAGATCGAAAAATTGCATTATTCACTCTAAAACGTTGCAGCCTCCTTTAGGCAGGACTGATCAACACTCTTTGAGGGTCAAAGTTGCGGGTGAAAAACTTCTCAAAGACCCCTTCCATAGAGTATTGGCCGATCTCCGCCTAATTCCGTCAGAGACGCAACCGGAGTGGATGGGGGGAGGGAACGTAAAGGATTTTTAAGGAGCGATTGGGGTAACGAAAGTGATCGGGAAGAGTCCCCAGAAGGAAGGACCCCACACGTGGGGATCTCTCCTAACAAAGAGATGATGATTGGGAAAAGCCGTCAGGACAAGGGCCGACACAAGATGCCCGCCAGTACGGGAGGAAAAGAGGTGGTAGGGGGCCGCCCGCGGGGTGGGAAAGGACGGGGCAGACGTGACTAGAATCCCCGGAGCAACAAACTGAAGCCAGCTGAACAAGTTAACGAAACGAGCCGGACAGGCTGGGGACTCCCTCCAGGTTAGATTCAGAAGGGACGTAAATGAGTTCAGGCGTGGAAAAGATTACTGAAAAAGGATGGGGAAGCCCTCGAGCCTGCCAGTGGGGGGGTGTAGACCAAAGGTAGAGTCGTGGAGATAACCCGGGAGACGGGTGTGAAAAAACACGCAGCTGGCGAGTACATGCGTCTTGCTAGTGCGGACGAGACTCGTCCTAAACGCAAAGGACCAAGGAACGAATCACTGGCGTTGAGAACCATCGACGTAGCAACTGTTTTAGTAAGGGAAGGATATTTGACGGAATGGACTCGCCAAGTTAAAGAGACGTGGAGCCTACAAAAGAAACATAATCTTTCACTATCTACAGAAAAAGCGTACGGTCCACTCAGACGGGGGAAGTGTGGCAATAATTCGGGCAAGCCCCGAAGGAAGCAATTAAGCAGGGACGCGGAAAATGGATCCGCAAAAAAGCCTCTCGATCGGCTGTAAAATGAACGAAACCGCACCAACAGAAAACATTTACTTGGGGCGAAGAAGAGTCATCGCTCTGGGGGGCAGCTCCTCTGGGCGGATGAAAAATGGACATCGATGCCAGGCACATTATGGTTTAGGGCGAGAAGAAAGAAGGGGCGAGAGTCGTCATACGGCAACGACGGGGTCGTCCCACCTCCTGTTCGCGGAAGACGCCTGGGATACAAAGGCACGGCGAGGTCCGAAACGGAGTTCAGTCGTGCGTCTATGGAGGCAGGACTCGCTCGGCGACGGTGCCGGTTCAAGGGTGGTGGGGGTCCCACTTCGAAAATCACCAGAGAAACAGCAGACCAGGGACGTCGCGAGCGAAAAACTGGTGACCGGGGAGAAGAGAAAGGGTTGTTATGGACCGGCAAGACGGACAAAAAGAACCCGCCAGAAGAACTCCAGCGAGCAGACAGGAAAAAAAATCTAAGTAGCCGTGGATCAGCTCAAATCGAGAGGAAAGGGACGTAGTTGCCAAAAAAGACCGCGAAGGTCGCATCCCAGAGAATGAGCGGAGGAAGAAGTAGGAGGAGACCTGTAAATGATTCCGCCGGGAAAAAAGCCGCCTGATCATCAGCCTGTGCTACTCCGTCTGGGGCGTGGGGGAGCTCTGCCTAGAAAAAGTGGTCCAAAGAGTTGGCGGTTGGCAATAAGGGGAAAAAGCAAGAAATGGAAAGCATCAAACAAAAAATTGGAAAAAGAGAGTGGGCTGGTTCGCTTCACGGGACAAAGGGGGAAAGAACAAGAGAGCAGCGAGCTCCGTATCAGAGAGGGACTTCTCATGCAAGAACGACCGCAGGCAATAGAGCGGAGGTGTCCGCCAGGAGGGAAAGAAGGTAGAAAAAAAAAAAAAAAAAAAAAAAAAAAAAAAAAAAAAAAAAAAAAAAAAAAAAAAAGAAAAAAGAAAAAAAAAAAAAAAAGAAAAAAAAAAAAAAAAAAAAAAAAAAAAAAAAAAAAAGAAAAAAAAAAAAAAAAAAAAAAAAAAAAATAGACGGCGGCTTCCTCCGGAAAGCAAGGACATGGGTCGGGTAGCTAAGAGGAGCAGTGGGAAAGGAAATACGTGCTGATGGTGGGGAAAAAAACCCTCACTTAAAGGAAAGATTGCCGTTGGCGTCTGCCCTCCACTGGGAAACTCGCGTCGGGGGACATCTGGCGGGGTCGGAACAAGGGGACAGTTTCCATAAAGAGAAAACAAAGGAGAAAATCAACTAGACAGCCCAAGCGCCGACAAAATAGGGGAGAGGTGAAGCAAAAGCTAAAAAGGGAGGGGGGGCGAGCCGACCACACAGGTACTAAAAGGGGGAAGCAATTCACGGAGAGAGGCTCGTCGCTGAACTCGTTCTGGGATAAAAGGGCCAAGCTGAAAAGGTGGAACGAGGCAGCCGGGACTAGATAAAGGTCGTTTGCAGGGGACCGGACGACTCGCGCGTCCCAAAATATGTGGCCGGAAATCGCGAAATATCTCTTGAACGGGTTTGCATACCCTTGAATAGGGAAAAGCCAAGGATGGCCACCATGGCCGATCAGGGAACACCGAAAAGCTACGTTTTGCGGCTATATTGGCCCGGGAAAGATCGTTGGTAGGGGAGAGAAGCAAAGAGGGAGATCGCACGAACAGCTACCAACCAGGAGGCTTAAAACACCGACCAAATAGACCTCTCAGCCGCTGGCCTACGTCCGAGAAAACCTCTGGACACCCAGTGGAGAACTTTCGGAAGCCACTGGCAATGGGCTAACAAAGTCGGGGAAATGAAGGGTCTGTGGAATCAAAAGAGTACCACGAGAGTTGGAAAAAAAGGCAGAGGGAAGTATGTCTCGTTTCATTGCAATTTTCCAAAAAAAAAAAAAAGCAAGAAAGAAAGAAGGAAACAGAGAAGGGAGAAGGGGGGGGGAACCTAGACCAAAGAGAATCAAGCCCCCCGCAAAACAATGGAACAACGGCTAAATAAACAAGAACCCCCCAACGAGCAAGAAGACGAAAAGCCGAGTTCCTAATCCAGACAGAGAAAAAAAAATCTTGACTTCCTGTTCCATTCGGGCCATCTCGGCGAAAAAAGGGAGCTAAAAGAAAGAACCGTCTTCCATCAAAGCAGGGCAGAGAAAAAATCGAGGGCTACAACGATGAACAAAATCAAGTAAGAGAGAGATTTCTTAAAAAACACCGGCCGGATCTGTAACAAAGCGACCATTCCTGGAACGAAACGCTTTGCAAAAAGGATGCGGGGGCGCAAGGAAATCGAGCGCTGTTTGCGTGGAGTTCCTCACCTGGGATGAAACTTTTCTGGGATGTGGTGGGAAAATATTGACAATTACCTAGAGGGGTCACAGTTATTGGACTTGTCAATTTTCCAAGAATTAGTTCCGGAAATCTGAGCCACCGCTGACAGTAAAAAAGCCTCCATCGGAAAGACGTAGTGCAACCTTAAGGATTGTCTTACCTCTCTACTTTGCACCTCATGATCCGTGGTGGGGGGGTAGAACAAAGACATCATATCGGTGGGTTATGAGGAAAACATGGCCTACGGGGGCTGGACGTATGCTTTATCGGAGGTCAAAACACCCTGAGGACGTTCAGCCTTAAACAAAAGAGCAATAAACGCGAAATGGCGTGAACGAACACCGAGCAGAAAAGAGGGAACTGAAAAGGAATCGTGGCGAAGAACCTGGAAACCACACTGGCGAGGCACGTAAGGGGGGGATGGAAGGCATAAGGCAAGAGGGAGAAAGTAAGCTTGAAAAAAAAAAAAGCATCGGATGAAAAGTACTCCTAAGTTGGGGGGGTGGAATTTGGTGTCTGCCTGGGGGGGACTTGAAAAACAATGAATCCGAAAGTCGGGGGGGAAGTCTTCGCTTGTAAAGAGGTCCCCTGTGCTGGGGATTGTTGAGCATGGGGGTTGTTAACGTCGTAGATGAAGGGTTTTTTGCCCAGTACGATTGAATGTAGAAGAAAAAAGTTGCCAGTAAAGGGGGGGTTAGCTCATGGAAGAAGGGAGGGGGGCGGGAGGGGTCGTTCCAGTTCCCTGTGAAAAAATCTTGAGGGGGGCGTTGCTGAAAAACGGGAAGGGGCTGGGGAAGGGGGGTGCACAAATTTTTAATTACGAACCAGCAGGCCTTAGAGTGTTTTGTGAAAAAAGAAAAAAAAGGGTGAGGGGGGGTGAGAAACTATTTAAGTATTACCGGAATGTGAGGTTACCATCGGTGTCGGATGAAGCAGTTGATTTGTGTATAAATTCTCTGAGAATCGGGATAGAAGGACCCGGAGTGCGGGTGGGTCCTGGGCGGGAACCCCCCCCCCACCCCCCCCCCCCACCCCCCCAAAAAGGGGTACCGTCTGCGGAAGTCTCGTAAATAGGAGGAAAGGGACTAAGGGGGTGTTGGGACAAAGGCTGGACAGACCATTTCTTCAATGACGGACGAACTGAGTTGGGGGAAGAAAGTGGAAGAGGCTGGGAAAGTCACGAGAGGCGTAATTTATCCCCTAGTAAGCAGTTCGTTTCCGTTTAAGGGGAATTTCCTCCCTGGGGGGGGGTAGAGGGGGAAGTGGTGAAAGCCTGGGGGAATTCCAGTGGCGCACTGCTGAGGGAGGATGAATGAGGGGCACATATACGACGGGAGGAAGGGGGAGGAAAGACTACCGGGGAGGGGAGGGTTTTTTGGAGTAGCGCGGGTCATCTAATGTCGATCCTTACGGAAAAAACAGGAGTGTAAGGAGGGAAAGCCCCGAGGAGAAACACAGCGAAGGGGAGACGTATCTTGACAGGCCCAAAGCGTATGGATAGCTTTGGTGACTGTAAGGTTAGGGAGGATTCAAAAAAGGAAGGAGGAAGACTTTTTCGGCCAGTCTGTCAAGGCTCTTCAAGGGACCGCCGGCGGAGGAGGGAAATTTAACAGTGAAGGGAAGCGATTCGAGGACTGAAGGGGAACGAGAGCCGCCGATGGGGGCTAAGGCCGCGGATGTGCACCGGCAGGACCGCCGCACCCGAAAAATAGGGGGGAAACTTCCAAGGGACACCGCCAAGGAAGAGAAGTAATGCTAGTCTCCACTTGGGAATCCTAGGGTTCAAGAACGAGAGTCCGAAAAAGGAGCCTCTAAGCCAGGGGGGGGAAAAGGGCGCAGGAGAGACGGAACAAAAAAAAAAAAAAAAATGGGGGAGGGACAAGAGCGCTGACCGAATAAAATATCCCCTGGAACAGCCACACAGGTCCCCTAACTGGAAAGTTAGAAGGGGCCGAAAAAAAAAAAGAGGCGATTTAAGGTTCGGGGGATAGCGCAGAGAAGGAAACAAAAAGGAAGGAGGAGGGGAAACAAGAGAGGAGTCAGTGTCCCAGACAACCTCGACATCTACTTTACCACGGGACGTGGAAGAGAAGAAGTTTCATGGGGAAAGCAAGAGGGGTGTTCAGAGAAAGAGGGTAGGGGGAAACGAAAATTAAAGGAAGAAAACTAACTCATGGAAAAAGGGAGGCCGGATTAGGGGAAAAGAGGACCGAGATGCAAAGAGACCGGCCAGAAGAGAATCCTGTCGGAAAGATGTTCCTAAAAATGGATGAACGAGCGTTCGGAAGGGAGGGGAAGTGTCTTTAATCGCAAAGGGCAGTGGGGAGGGGACCTAAAAGGAAAAATCCGATTGAAACTGTTTGAGGAAACGGGCAGAGAGGGTCTCGAGCAAAGGAATGATGGCTCTAATCGCTAAGGAAAAATGGTAGTGGGGACGACGAAAAAGAAAACAGAAAAAGGTCCGAGGAAACCTGTCCAAAAAGTTACGAAAAAAAGTCGTCCGAACGATCGATGATAAACGGCAAACAACAAGGGCAGAAGTAGCCGGTTGGGAACTGTACAAACGCGTCCTAAAAACCCGGAAATGGACTTTCTTCGGGGGCGTAAAGCTCAAACACGAGGACATCTTCGAGAGGGAGAACCGCTCTGTGCCCTAAACAAGGAAATAATGAAAAAGGCGGTACTTCGACCAGTACGCCGTAATCTTTCTCAACTAATTCAGAGACTAAGAAGAGACTTGCGAAAAACAAGGGAAGGGAACCAGGAAAAAAAGAAAGAAAACCCGGCGGCAGGAAGGAGAAACTAAAGGAAAGAGTCAGGAACGCCCTACGAACCTTTTTTGATGACCAGAGCACCGGTGGGTAAGTCCGGGAGCCGGAGATCCAGAAAGCAGGAAAAAGAAAATCGGGGAAGGATCAACACGAAAAAAAGGGCACTGGACAAGGGACCGAAACTCAAGCATATAGCTGAGGCAATCTTAAATCATACCGCATACTGGAATGGTGGGGGAGGAAGAAACTACCACAACTTCAAGGGGGTCAGGGAAGGACTGAGGACTACGGACTGAAGCCTTGAAGACCCGGCAAAAAAGCCTCTTTGTTCCGTCCCATACCTAGGAGGCCTTGGAAGAAACAGAGGAAGCAAGAAGTCCCTCGGCTATCAACAGTCACCAAATTTGGGTGGGAAAGAAAAATGACGCGGCGGACCTTTCTTTTCCCTTTTGACAGTACACAGTAGGGAGAAAAACCCTAAACACCAAAGGGAATGTGCAACAAAAGAGAAAGACCGGCTTTTTGCAAAACCGGAACGAACAGTAAAGAACCAAATCGAGAATGCCCCTAGCCACCCCCATGAAAGTAACTCCTCGAGAATACGTAGACTCGCATGAAAAAAGGCAAATTCTCAAATAGAGAAAAAGAAAAACCAAAAAGGAAGAAGGTGGCCACGGAAAAGGGAAAAGAGGCAGGGGAGGGTACTAACTATTCAAGCGAAACTTCCGCCCCTACCAAAAATATGAGGAGTGTTGGGGGAGGAAGAAAAGGGCAGGGCCATGCGTAATCGTAATGAGAGTGGAGAGTTATGTTCCTCTGCGGGGTAAAGATGCAAGCGAATGGAAGTAGTTCTTACAAATAAGATAAGGGTTGAGAGATTAACTCTTTAAAGCGCGGCGGGTGGAGGGCGGGATCCAAAGGAGGGAGAAAAAGCCATTCTATGAAGTTTTGTTGGAAGACAAGCAGAGTACCTCAAATAAAACACCTTTCATTTCAATGGCACTTTAGGAAGTCTAGTGGGGTACAGGGGGAAAAGGATCAAACGAGTGGGAGGACAGTTGGAGAAGGGAACAAGTCTCAATCGATTCAGCATCTACAGGCGCCCACGAATAGGCTTAGAAAAAAATGGGGTTTATGATAAAACAAAAACGAGAAATGATGGGGGTGACAAAAAAGTCGGAAATTGTCCAACATGCCCTGAAGGGGGCACTCTTAGATGGTAAAGAGTGAAGCTGGGTTGGGCGTCTTGTTGAGAAAACGGGGGGAAACATGGACGTTGTTACACACCCAGATCCCGGGACAATGAAGACATTTGCTAACACGTAGCGGGGATCTGGAACCCACCTTAGACATACCGTAAACCAAATTTAGTAGATAGCAATTCACGTAGAGTCTACGAGGACGGAGGGGAAAGTCCTCGGGGGGTGGGGGAAACGTGCTATCTGGATGCCCAAATGATTGAAGGGGAAAGGATGAGCATACTGGGCCGGCGTGAGAAACAGAACTGCGGCTGAATGTATCCTGGAATGGTTGGGTATAAAGTGAAAGCCGGGCGTCGATTCTGTGAGAGTGGAAGAAACATTGACTTGGCCTGTGGGAGTACTCAATCGGGTACCCTCAAGAGCAGGGGGGGACGGGGAGGTCTGGAAGAAGAGGCTCTTAAGTAGGGGAAAGGAGGAAAATGAAAAGGATCCTAGTATAAATATCGCGAAAAATTCTAACCCGGCAAGACTAGCTCAAGTTATAAAATACAGAGGGCCGAGAAAAAAAGCTAACTTAATCGCATTTCAGGAAATTCCTCTAATTGGCACGAATGGCTCTAAAGGAATGGTTAAAATGGGAGGAAGGACTCTCTACGGGAGGACCATCTTTTGGGCAATGAGGAGGGAGGGGAGGAAGTAAGTGGACCAGGACTACTGAGATAAAGTATCTAGAGGCAGGGCTACTTTTGAAGGAGGGGTCTGGGAGGAATCCACCCCAGAATGGGGACTTTGCGGGGTCTATCAAGTTGGTATGGATCGAATCAGGAGGACAACACGATCTGCAAGGAAGTCCATCGTATCAGTACGAAAAATCTAAGTGACTTTTAGAAATATCTAGAAAAAGAGGAGGGGTTGGCCAGACGGGGACGTATGTGAGTCTTATTACAAGTGGCAGGGAAAATAAAAAAAGAAGAGCATCGCTTGGAGTGTCTTGCAAGGATCTGGAGGAAATTAATGAAGGAAAGAGGAGGGGCTCGTCGTCGAGGAGGTGCCCTCGGACTGACACGAGAGTGAGAGAACAAACCTCCTGTCAGTCACGCGATCCAACGAAATTTGCGACCTAGTGAACCTGTTGCAGAGTGTCCCAACTGTGTCACAAGTACTGATGGGAAAAAGCCGCAGAGGAGGGGGAGCTCGGGCGACTGTTCCTTTCGGTGGGGGGGTGGGGGGGGGGGGGGGGCGGGTAGGGGGCTTCGCCATGCCGGAGCTGAATACGAGTAACCAGGCTAGCCGGGGAGGATTCTTAACTGAACGGATGCGAATTGTATGGGACCGGGGGATCAGAGGCAAATTCAACAGTCGTGGGGGAGAACCTCAAGCAGAAGGGGGCGACGCCGAGGCGAAAAGGGCAACAAAAGCCAAGGCAATACTTTACGGATTCAGGTTTACTGATAAAAACAGCTCGGAGGAAGGCGGGGAGGGGCAACCAAAGTGTCACACAGCTGGGGAGAATAGAAGACCCAATAAGCATGGGGTGCGATGGTCCGAGGAACATGGACCGGAAAGAGGGGGGGGGAAGGACACCGGACCGCAGGAACTCAAGGGAGTTGACGGGGAGTCGGACGGGTTGAGAAATTGAGAATACACGTCGAGGAGAGGAAGTTATCGAGGTTAAGTATAAAAGATTTGGGAATGGGGGAAAATGTTTCCTACTAAAGAAGAAGAAGGGA
>Ga0179593_1465001_pt1 | contig 16708 bp, 16 predicted proteins | sample CZODoug2_1_08_16_FD_185931 | JGI IMG/M metagenome (GOLD analysis project Ga0179593, IMG submission 185931) | Vadose zone soil fungal communities from Angelo Coast Range Reserve, California, USA - CZODoug2_1_08_16fungal (PacBio error correction) | ecosystem: Environmental > Terrestrial > Soil >...
CAAAAGTTATAGGAAGGGGGAAAAGAAAAAGGAAGGGAAAAGAAAGTGGGGTGACGGCGGTAGGCAAGCCTAAAAGGAGGCTTCTGGAAGCCAGCGGTAAGATCCAATAGACGAGACTATGCGTGGCTTCTCCAGCGGTAAGAAGTAAGAAAACATCCTAACGAGCGCGGAATAAAGCCAAATGCCGAGTCACCCTGACGGAGAGAAATATTCTAGAGTTATCATCATTTGGAGGAAAGACTCTATACAGAGATTACATCTAGAACGGCGAGCAAGCAGCGACGGAAGACGGGCATGCGCGGCCATGAGCGACTGAGGTCCGTTCAATCAGTTAACAGCATGTTGCGATCTGGATATGCCTAAAATATGATAGAAAGGGCGACGAGAAATCAAAGGAGGCGCTGCGTCATTGGGGCCGTGAAGGTAAAGGAAGAATAATAAGACAATAGGACTGACTGATAGGATCGGAGAGCGAGTCAGATGCTTGGTTGTGAAGAAACAAATATTATGGGGAACTGACAAAGCTCTATGCTTAAAAAACGTAATGGTCTACCGGGTCAAAAAAGAAAAATTGCGCAGGGGGGAACAAAAAGTGCTCGAAACAGCCCAGGCAAGCTTTCGCAGCCATGGGGGGAAAACATTCGAAAAATTATGACATCAAAAAAGCGGTGCCCGGACGGGGAGGACCAAAAACAGAGAGCCGCCAAACCGTTTCTGAAAGGCGCGAGAGGCAGGAAGGACGGATTCGACGATTGTAAATGAACGCGCGGCTACGAAGGGAGACAAGACTTTAACCAGGGCGTAAAAGAAAGAATATGGGGTAACTGAAAAAAAGGGACCGCCAAGGGGGAAAGAAGGGTCAGCGAGGTCGAGACCATGGGGTTAGCGTAATTTAAAACCCGATGCGGGGGCCACAGGTCCTCCAATACGTAATTGCCTCAGAGAGGCGCAAGAAAAAAAAACGATCGGGAGGCAGACTCTTTCTGAGGGGCACACCAAGAGGGCACAGGGGAAAAATCGACAGGGGAGGGGCGAAGAGTCCGCCACTTCGAAGAAATCTGTCGGGCAAGAGGAAGTAGTGAATTAACCGGGAAAAAGGGGTTCGATGAAAGAAGTGTTGGCGTCGAAAAATTGGTCGCTTGAAAAAAAGGAAGCAATGGGGGCTCTCTACCGAGAGCTTGCCGAAGTCTATGAACCTCTAAGAAAAAGCTTCTATTCAGAAGCAGTAGGGAGGAGGACTATTTGAAAGAAAAGGGCTAATACCCAGGAAGGGGAACGGTTTCTCTGAAGAGAGCAGGGAGGTGGGTATTGCGACGCCGGGGGGGAAACTAGATCTGGGGAACCGAGAGGGGTGGGGGACTGGACGGCGGAAGCCGCCGGAGGGAAGGCCTCAACCGCGCATCCGGAAGGTGTGGGTGTCAGGCTTCTGAAAGAACGAAAGGGGGTAAAGTTCCTAACAGAAGGGGATGAAACTCACGAGCGAAGAGGGGGAAAAACGAGAACGGGACTGATACGAACCACCAAAATCACGGACTTGAAAAGAGAAGAGCACTCGATCAATCAGAGGTCGTGAGAAAAGCAAGGGAACTAGTCAACCTTTTTCAAGGAGGGTGGGGTTCAGGAAAAGAAGCCACTCGTTTTTCGAAATTCACAAAACAAATTCATGGTCAAATCGGTACATGCTAAAGGGGGATGTACCTGAAGAATCAAAGCGAGAGAATGGAGCGGGCATAAACAATTCTGAGGGGGAAAAAAAAAATCAAAACAATGGTTTGGGTGTTGGGAAGTTTAAGCTGGGGTAGGGGGAAACATTTGGGGGGGGAAAAGGCCCATGGAAAGGGGGGATGGAAGCCATCCACGGAAAGGAAGGGACTAGTCGTGCAAAACAAAAAAAGGGGAAAAGGTATTTTAGCGCGCGGACGACAAAAAGAATATTGGGGGACGGGAAGTGGAAGGAAACATTAAGGGGGCGTTGGAATCAGAAAGGTGGAAGACAGGTTAAGGTAGCCAAGAAATCGAGAATTGAACTTCTAAGGAAACATCTCAACATGATGAGTGATCGCGCCTGGGGGAACAAAGCCCGAGGTACGATAATGGAAAAAAAGTAAAAAATGGCGATAATGCGCTACATAGAGGACCGCCCTATGAAGTCAATAAAAAGAAAGATGAAGCAGCCGAAGGGCGACCGGACCAACTCGGATAGCATCTCAATGAACGGAAACGAAAAAGGTATGGGGGAAAAATGCGCTCGACGGGAAAAGAGTGGAACTGTTCCACCGACATGGACCTAACCGAGGGAGGGGGGGAAAGGGCTTAAGCTGCCCATGAAAAGCTAAAGCCCTGAGACCACAAAGGAGAGGGATGGGGGTCTGTAGAACATTGGAGGGGGAACGCCAATAATGGACTGCACCTGACCGGTCCCATGTCTGGAATGTCAAGAGTGTCAGGCTCGAAGGGAAGTTTCTCTCCTCTTGTTGTCAAAAAGGCCTCGACGGTGTGGCGGCCTGAAACCTCGCACATGCGTCCGAGGGGCTTTGGGCCGCTTCGTCTCAAAAGTACTAGGAGGAAATCCACTTTCGGCCAATAAAGGGAAAAAGAGCGGTCCCACTAAGAGGGGAAGTTGATCGCAAATATTTTAGGTTGACAAACGAGCATATTCGGCCTAAGGCTAAAAAGTTGGTTCAAATATCCAGGGGGCTAGCGACTCCATTTAGAGCCTGGCTAATTGTGAGGCTTGAAGCGACTTTAACCATCCACCTTCGGAATAGAAAAGGTAGGTCAGGAGAAACCAAAGGAGGGGAGGGGTGTAGAAAGGTGCTACCCAAAGAAGCCTGGGGGGGGGGGGGGTTTTAACGAGACCTAGGCAGGCCTTGTTGTCCAATAACCGTGGGGGCAATGAAGAAAAGCAAAAGACTTGTGAGGGGAGGGAATCCTATTTGGTCAAAAAAAAAGAAAAGAATTGTTTCACAGGGGAAAAGCAAAAGGCATTTTCACTCAGGTGGGTATTCAGCGCTCAGCTTCGAGAGAGGGCGGAGGGGTTGTTGAAAAAAGAATCAGGAATTGGGGGTGTTAGGGAAGAGTGGCGATCGTGCGGGTCGAAAAAGGACGGACGCATGTTTTAATTCTTGTAAAGAGGGTAAGAGGAGCCGAGAGGGTGATCGAGGCCCGGAGATCGTGTTAAAAATGAATGTGGGGGGTTGGTGATTCGGATCTCTGAAGAAAAAGGATCAAAGAAAGGGAAAGGGCTCGTTGAGGTTCATAATTACGTTGACGAATGCAAGTCGCGAAGCGAGAAGAAACACACTTCCCCCTTATTCTAAGGGAATGCCAGCGCGTCTCTTAAAAAAAAAAAGGGGGAAAGAGCGGCGATCGGTAATGGAAAGAGAAATGACCTTGAAGGGGGGGACGGGTTAGGCTCAGAGAAGAAAGGCAAACACCTGGAACGGGGCGGGGCGCATTTATCGGGGGTTCACTCAGAACGAAGAACGGAGAGGCCAAGATACGCGGGTCAAACCAATAGACAACGGGACTAGGAAATCGGAGGGAGAAACGCGGGCGCCCACAAGTGTCCTTTATGGGGAAAGGGTTCCCGAACGCGCCGAGTCCGCATCCCCTCGGATCGCGACGACGGTCAAACATACAATACGGGTTGAGAGAAGAAAGATTGGGGGTCTTAATGTAAAAAAAAAGCGCCCATCAAGAAGGGTTCTGGGGGTGGGGGGGGCCAATAAGAGAGGGCTAAACAGACCCGTTAGATTTGAACGCTTAGAATTAAAACAAAGGTCATTGCGGGGAAAGGGGCCCTCATGCCATAGTGAAAGAGAGGGATCGCAAGATGAGGACACCGCGTCGACGAATTCGGAAAAAGAGGGCGGGCCCGTTTTGAAAAATATCGTACGGGTGCAGAGGGAACCGGGAAAAAGAATTGGGGAAGGAAGGGCCGTCGAGGAGCTGGAAAAAAACATCCGTCGAATCAAAGAAGGGGCAGGACACGCTCATGAATAAGCAGAAAGGGTCTCGCTTTTGGTGAAAAGGTATGCGGAAAAAAGGGTCGGGCCGCATCAATGATGGGTACATCGAGGGAAAAAGACGTGGCGATCAAAAAGAACTTCAGTTACTTTATAGCGACAGGGCAGATAGGAAAGGGATTCTGGAAGACTATGCAAAAAAAAAGGGGAATAACGGGAAATCCTCGCTAATGGTTTCGAAAAAAAAAATATACGGGAGGAAGTATATAGTCGGCGGGAACTTCCGGACATAAAGCAAGAGGATGGCCCAGTGGTCGCTCTGGTTCTGCAAAGTATGGCGAGCGACGAATTCGGTGAGCGCAAATGAAGGAACGGATTGGGCATATTCCGGAATGGGAGGACGGTGTAAATAAGGACTGACGGACTGAAACTCTCAAAGAAGAGGGAATCGATAATCGAGGGGAAAAGAAGATAAACCAGACGGAAGTGCGCGAGGAAGCGGTGGGAGGAAGACGAACAGTTATTAAGGACAAAATGACTGATAATGGGCGTGAGAAGGGGAAGCTCCGTCGCTGGGAAATCTTCCTCATGGTCGGGAGAGCTGGGAATCAAAAGGGGTCGGAGTACGCGTTCTTGTAAGAAAACCGACCGTCCTATGGGACGGGCGTCATGGGGGGACAGATGCTGGCAAAGAAAAGGCGGACAGGAAGGGGAAAAGAGGGGGAAGCTAAGAACCAAGTTAAGTTGACGGACGGGGCAAATTAAAAGGACGGTAAACAAGGGTTCGTGACTCAGATACGGAGGGAGGGAGGGGAGGATCACGAAAAAGGATTTAAAGAAGGTTTGGCCTCTTCGACCCCCACCAGGGGAAGTCCGTCAAAGACAGGGGGCTTTAGTCAAGCCTAAGAAAAAAGAAAATTGAGCCATCACGCGGTCGGGGAAGGGGGACGTAACCGAGCTCCGGAAGGGCGGGCGGCTTTGAAAAGGAAACAAACGAGTGAAAGAGACACATCAAGATCCGGGCCTCTGACAGCCATTGGAAGGAATACCCCTGCTCCTTGAGGGAATTTTCAGGGAAGGGGGGAAGGGAGGGCGGGGATGACTTACTAAGGGGGGGGACGCCCATCGCTTCAATCGGGAGCGAGCGCCGGCATAGTCGGAAAAGCGCTGGATAGCTGGGGGACACAGGAGCAGGTTGCCTCCGATCGGGACCATGCTGGCTATCGGGGACCGAGTCACACTCCGATTGTGTTGCGCCATCAACCCGAGAGGGCTCTTTGGATCGAGGGGCTACTGCTTCGTCCCTTAGAGCAGTCATCCTCCTCCTAAGGGAAGTTGCTGAAAAAATGGGCATAAGGACTTATACTCGGGCACAAAGCGATCATCAAAGATTTTTATCAGAGACCCACATTATTCCAATCAGATCAAAGCCTCGGGATTCTCAAGGTTCCCCGACGGCCGTTACATGGTCCCGGACGAGACCATTGTCTCCGCTTTTTTAAGAAACCGCTTGGAGTCGTCCCAGGGAAATAGGAGTAACGTTCAAGACCGGTGGGCCAGGCAAGGGGCGGACATCCGATGTGGGGAATGACACGTGGAAGGAACGCATTGATGCGAACCGGGGGGGGGCACGACTGTCCAGAAGTCAGAGGAATCCACCCCTTGGAACTGAGAGAAAAAAAAGCATCAAAAAAGCAATTGAGTCGCGGAGAGCGAAGGATTGGGAAATACGCATCGAGAGGATACGCCGAGGAAAAAGGGGAACATGACCTAATGGTGTGGGCGGTCTAACCCCTCACAAAAAAGAGTCTATCGGAGCGCGGTGCCCAAATGTGATACATTAGGGGGGAGGGGGGGGGAATTTCATCAACAAGATGATGAGGCTGAAAAAAAAGGCCCCAGAAGGACAGGGCAGCGGAGGGGAGAAAACTGGGGCATACTTAAAACAGAAGGTAGGCTCGAAAGGGAGGTGGGACCCCAGCGGGGCGCGGGGGCCCCCAGCCACGCAAAGGCCCACCGCCCCGGGGGCAGCCAGCAAAGCCCTGCTGCGCAAGGAAAGGCCGGGCAACAAAGCAGACAAAACACAAGCGGAGCAACCGGCCGGCCGGAAAAACCACATCACCAAGACCGAACGGAGGAAAGAAGAAGTCGCCTGGAAAAAATCGCCCACGGCTATCCGACTATAACTTCTGGCGGCGGACGAGTGAACTCCAAAGGGGCCCAGACCAAAAGGGACGAGGTGCAGCGGAAGATCGTGAGGGAAGGAAGACACTACCAACACGCAATTAAAGGCGAATGATACACCGATCGGGACGTATCTGAGGACAAAGTACGGCGTACGGCTAATCGCGGTAGAACAGAATCCTTGGAACGGTAGATTGCGCCTAGAAAGGGTATTTTCAGATAATGGGGGTGTTCTTGAGAGTAACGATATGGGGGGATCACCTTCGAGAGATGATAAAATCACAAAAAAAGCAAAAATTGGAAACTAGAAGGGCATTAGCCATAGGGAGGGAAAGGAAGGGAAGCCACCTGGAGTTGGGGAAAAGAGCGCCACTAGTGGTGGAACATAAAAAAAAATTCCCTGGGAATCCATGTGTGTCCAACGAGTAACATAGTATGTGTCACTAAGCTATCAAAAAAGACAATCTGCAATTTGATCGGGGAAATGCGGAATGGAAAAAAAGTTTCAATAAAAAAAAAATAGGGCAAGCAATCATTATAAAATTCCTCGCAGGGGGGTTAATTGACGCCCGGTGACCCCCAAAAGGGGAAGGCCGTCAGGATCACCTATTAATCGCGTCCGGTTCATGCAGAAAAAAGAAGAGGATCTATAAAGGTGAAAGGGGGGGAACACAAAAATGGGGAACTCTTGGGGTTGATTTAAGTGGGGGGAAGAGGTTTCTACTGGAATGATGTGTCATCAACGGTAAAGGTCGCATCCCCTAAAAAATTTAAGTCAAGGGATGCTCCGGTCACTCAAAGTAGGGAAGGGCGCTTAGAGGTTTTAGTGGTGGTGTGAAACAAATGGAGAGGAAGATCGAGAGATTCGGCTGCGACCCTTAAGTAATTTGAAAAAAAAAGAGGGCAAAAATTGCAGAGAAAAGAACTGGGGTGCCGGGGGGAAACTATGACAGTACCGGGGAAAGACGTCATGAGCATCCTGAGAGAATCGGAGACTTACAATTCCCTAGTAAAAAGCCATACTTAAGATCGGTCGAAAAGAGGGGGGAATGAGCGGGGGGAAAAAGACTCAAATTAAGGGGAGTGGAGGAGGGTAGGGTCCTGAGCCGAGAAAAAAGTAAGATCCGAGCTGAAAATAAGAATTTTTAAAGGAAAGAATGGTCAAATACGGGAAGGCGGTCAGGAACGGCCATTCGCGGGGGAGCAAAGGTACTCTCTAATAAGCCATAATTACTGGTCTTCACACAAAAGACGATAATAGGGAAAGAAAAAAAAGAGATTTGGCGGTAAGAAGACGCTGTGGAAAGGCAGGAGCAATGGGAAGAGCAAATGACCGGAAGTCAAGAAAGTCAAATAGAGGGGGAAAGCTCGACGATGAACGCAGTGTTGTTGTGGAAAAAAAAATAAAGAAGAGACGTAATTTGCGGAAAAGAAAAATGCGGAAGATGGTTACGCCGCTTCGGCTTCAGGAAGGGAATAACAAAATTGGGGCCGGGGGGGGAGGGGACCCTATAGGAGCTCTAGGAAGAGTGGAGAGGAAAGGTAAAAAAAAGAGGGAATTTCCTATCAGAGGGAATAGCTCATTTTGTCAAAGAGAAAGGAGATAAGAGAAATCATGGAGCTGATTCAGGACAGACCTGGACTAAATTAATTGAAGAGACTGGGATCGGTTGACGCGACGTAAAACCAAGGGGTCATAACAAGGCAAAAATGAAAAGTAAGGGGAAAAAAATTTATAAACAATATTCGGGGGGGGGGAACCGTCGGTAGCTCAAAGAAATAGCAAATGTGGTGTTGGGGGGGGGAAGGGCACAAGTAATAGAACTAGGCTTGCCTGAATTGGGGGAGACAATAAAGGTGCTTGGGAAGTTACCAAATCCGTGAAAACAATGCTTTGAAAAAAGTCCTCGCGGGCTTTTGGGGACGGAGCTCTTCCAATGAATTGGTTCAGCGGAACAAAGAGGGCGACCTCTATATTCCCTGCATGGGGGATTTCAAGGCTCGGAAATGAGGGGGTTGTGTCTTAGAGGGTAAAAACAGCGGGAATGCTGTTATCAACATAAGAGGTTGGCCCCTTCCACCGCGTGGCGTTGTTGGGTTTCGGCATCACGGTGGAGTTTCATAGGAGGGCCGGGCGTTTTTTTGGAGTTGCCGGATGGGTCTAGGAAAAGAATCGTTCGAGAAAGTGCTAGGGGAAACATCAGAGTCGATTGGGTGTTAGGCCACTTGGGGGGAGGGGGGGAAGAAGAAGCTTTTCATCTCTGCTTTATAAGAATCTGTGTAAAAATAAGGGGTAGGGGGTTGGTGTGAGTTGGATAAATCCGCTATCTTCAGGAAGGAAAGAGGTTCAAATCCGAGTTGGCTACTTGCGGAGGTTGGGAGCTAATTGACATCGGCCCAAAAGTATGTACAAAAGGTCGATATTAAGCTCGAAAGAAGAGCAAAGGAAAAAAAAACACAACAAAGATGCGGGAGGAGCGGATAAGGTCGGGAAGCAAGTAAAAGAAGTACCGAACCAAACGAATAGGGATGACCTACCTTCAAAACGTTGGAGGTTTTAAACGGTGGCGCTCCAAAAGAAGAGCTCTTACGTAAATGCTTACAAATGGGGGGGGATTTTACGTTGCGCATTTAGTGCAGGAAGGAGTATAGGCTCGCCGCGTTGATGACGTCTCTTCAATAGCGCGTGGGAAAAAAAATTTTCAAGGAGATTCGTCAAGCGGGCGCAGAGAAAAAAAAGGGAAGACCAGTTCGTCATGGAAGCGTAAAACGACAGAACAAGCCACTCGAGAAGAAAGGAGGGGGGCCTAATTTCCGGACATAGAAGAGTTGAAAAAAGTGCCGCATTGTAGGAAGTGGGTCTTACAGAAGGAACCAGAAGTTAGCCAGAGGGACGTGCAGGGGGTGGTTTCCAAGAAAAAGAATACATCGGAGCCTTAAAGGTTTAACGTGAATAAAGTTCTGCGCAAAGTCGGAGAGGGGCATTGAATCCCTCCTTCAATCGGTGTCTTAAGGGGACACGCCGCCCGGGGAGATTAGAAACAAGTCTAGGAAACGTCCTGAAAGGGAATAGAGGCTGGGAAAGGGGGAAAACGATGTTGAGGCCCTTTCTACGGGTGGTACACGGTTACAATAAATGTATTTATGGAGATAAATCGTAGAAAGCCTGGAGAACTGAAACCGGAGTGGCGTGGGGCGTACGTCTCTGAAGCAAAAGAGGGATCAGGTTTTGCATGGATCTCGCTGTTTGAAGAGCAGTGTTGCGCGTACCAGTGGGGGTGGCTGTGTGTGTGCAAGAATGCATCTTGTCGGTCAGGGACGGTCGTTTAAGGTGTAGTACAACGACCGGCGGTTCAATGGGGGCTAGATAAGGGTGGGAGGCTGAGGTCTCGAACCGTGTCTGAATAGAAAGGGCGGGCCAATGTTGTCGGAGGGCTATCCTTTGGAGGGAGACGACGAGAGATGTCGATCCAGATCAGGATCTTAGGCCTGGACTCTCCCTTGCAGCCGCAGTCGGGTGATAGCAACAGAGTGAGCTGAAGGGTGCTCGGGGGTCTTTTAATAGGAGGGGGTAGCAGGGGGGCTCCAGAAAGGGGTATCTTCTCGCAGGACCCGAGCTGGATCTGCTAAGTCCGCGACGATCAGAAGGAAGACCTCTTGGGAAGGGGGACCCTTCAAGTTCGGCCACTTGATCTGAGAAGGAAAAATCGAAGGGCGTGTGGAAGTCTGGTCCAAAATCTATTGGGGCGAAATGGGGAAAAGCAAGGCTTTTCTTAAGAAGGAAAAAAGAAAGAAAAAAGAAAGACGTGCCGAAATAAAGGGAGGATTAAAGAGGAATCTTGGAGACATTTCTCTCGGAAAGATGGCAAAAAGGGGCAATTAGTTAGTATTGAATCGGGAAATAAGATGGTCGATCAGACGGGGGAGGGGAAGATCTTTAATATGGGGAGTGAAGTTCGCAGAATGGTCTTAGTTAATCTGAGGTTTCCAGACTCAGAGAGAATCGTTACTCAGGAACGAGGGATGGCTCAAAACGTGGCTTTACAGCTTGCAAGGCCGAATAATGAGGTTTGGACTGGCGAACAGGGAGATCAGTCTGGATAGCGACTCACCACAACAACTTATGAGGAAGAAAGGGAAGAACGAAAACAGCACAGATCTTGGGGATGTACTATCCATGTTCAATTAAAAAATTCAAGAAGGGAGGGGAAACCGGCGTTGAAAGAAGGGAAAAACACGGTGTCTTAAACGCGGTCCATCAGAAGGAAAAAGATACTGGGCTTCAGGCGTTGTACCAAGAGATAATAACACTCCGAAGAAAAGAGAAGAGATACTAAAGAAAGCACACCGACGGAGAAAGGATTGTAAGAAAAAGTCTCAGCAGTTGGCTGAAGTACTAATGGGAGAACTCCCAGACTCTCAATCTAAAGGGAAACTGGGTCAGAGGCGCAACGTGTAAGGAGAGGTTGTAAAAAACCACCTCCTTGAAGAATCTCTTTACCCTAACAGCAGGGGGGATATGGCAATCTTAAGATGAATGGAGGGGGAAAACCTCCCAGGTTTTCTTCTAGAAAAGGGGTCAAAGGGACCGTGATTCCGAAGAAACACAGCTGGGGCTAGGGCCGTAACTAAGAGAGGAAGGAACGAGACCGGTGATAGGGTTGGTGGCTTAAGATACCACCGTAGAGAGAGGGAAAATAATGAGAAAGCAGTTCAACGCCTGTTGCAGGCAGGGGGGCGGACTCATGAGGATCCAGCTTTTACAAGTCTTGAGGGGACCATGGCAAAGATTCAAGACGGGATCGAAAGTGTTCTAACTGGAAAAATGAAGAGAAAGTTGAAGTCCCGAGTCAAAAGGAGCGGTTGGGCCCCGACTGGAACGCAATAAGGAGGAAAGAAGAAAAAATTTGAGGGTTATGCCGGCTCTACAAACGAATGTGGGGGCGATAGGTCGAAGTATAATATGATATCTCATAAGGGAAGAATGGATTAGGATTTAAAAAGTAAAAACAATCTTCTCAACGACTGAGGGGGTCTAAGGACCGGGGAACTCATCCTAATAGAGGAGGAGACTGAGTGGGGAATCATCGATTGTAAACAGAAGCTAGGTGGGCAGCCCTAGGAAAGGGGCTGCCAGAAGATCAATTACGAAGTTGCAAACGATAGGATTGATCGAAAAAAGGGAAAAAAGGCTCCAGGGTGGATCTAGCTTTTGCACAACACCAATTTCACAGTCAACCGAAAAGCGGAGGGGAGGGGCGACTGCGAGCCAACAGTGCAAAAAAAAGGAAATAGCGCACTTGAGGACAAAGGAAGATGAAAACCTCGGGTAGAGAAGGAGAGGGAAGGGAGTCTTAAGGTCGAAGACAAAAGACAGCTCTCCCGAGGAGGAGGGGTGCAGGCTCGGCGGGAGATAAAAGATTAAGAGTCTACTTGTAAAAAGATACTTCGGAAACTCAGATATTCCCGATCCTTAGGAAAGGAAAGGCGTCTTTCTAACCGAAGGGAGATTCTCACCCCCCATCAAGGGAGAAAAAAAAGGAGGGATAAGTTTTGGCGAACCTTCAAAATCAAGCAAGTTAATGTAGTGAAATAGGACCAGGGATAGAGGGAAGAGAGAATTATTAGGAGAACCTAAAATGAAAAGAAGAGGGGCCTAACCTCAGAGTACGTTGGGTGGGGTGGCGAGAGAGGCTTCGTCTACGTGGGGAAATGTTCCACAGACATGGAGGGGAGGTAACTAAAAAATAACTGGGGGATCAAAGGGAGGGTAAGAATCAGTATCTCCCGACAACAAACAAAGACTGTACACATTCGTGATTTCCGCGATCAAAGCCAGGGGAGATAAACTTCAAAATGCACAACTTGGGTCTACTGATTTTACAACTGAAACAAAGGAAGGAACGCTTTCGCAGTCACCAACAAGGAAATGATCTTTGGAAAAAAAGCCGGGAGGTGAGGAAAAACCCGAAGATGGGAAGCCACGACTACAGAAAGGAAAGATGATTCAATTGGGGGACGTTCAAAGGGGGGAAAAATTGTACAGGTTACAACCAAGGGGGAACCAAACACAAGGGAAAGGTTGTCAATGGACAGTTCATCCTTTTTAAATAAAGGAGGAACCCCGGGGGAATGCATTCGGAAAAGGTCTCTTCGGGGCAAAAAGGAAAAAAAAGTAGTTTTGGCCTCTGCCGAAGGGAGAAAAAAAACCAACTCTGAATTAATGAGAGAAGAGGGAAGGGGGTTGGGCCTGAAGAGGATGTCGCCTTCAGAGGGGAGAGGGATATGAATTCAGTAAGTAGAATATAGAAGTGGGCGGTCGCCTGGATTGATGTGAAAAAATGAGACATCTGAAAAAGGAGATGTACATTTGGGTCGAAATGGGATTGGGAAAGCGCAGGTCAGAGGGACCTCAATGAAGGAAAGGCCTTGAACCACAGTGGATGAAAAGAGGGAGGGAGGCCGAAGAGGGCTCCTGAAAAGAAAAAAACTTACAGCATGTGCCTAAAGCCTAAAGGAAAAAGAGAAGCTTATGGAACAACCAAAAAAAATGTCCAAGGGGAGCCTATAGTTTTCATCTGGAGCTGTGGGGGACATGGGAGGAAGGGGAAACAGTGAGGTAGGCAAAACGGCTACACTATCCAAAGACGCCGAAGAAGCCGAACTATCCGGAGGAGGGGGAAAAAAAGGGGGGGGAGGTATATCTTCATGGGAAGTGGAGGGAAGGGAGTCTATTGGGAAGAAAAAAAAAATGAAGGATTCCCATCGTGGAAAGGATAAAAATGCAAAAACCGATAGGGGTGCGGAAGAAGAGGGTACGATCTGTGTCATACGCGTAAGTGGCAACTTCCCTCTTAAATAGGACAGATGAAAAGAAGAAGAGGGCCGGGAGGAGAGAACAGGAAGAAGTGCTTATGAAAGGAAATACTACTTGAAAAATGAGGGAGGGGACCCTACTTATGATTACACGCAATAGGGAAAGTTAATGACAGTGTTCCCTGCATACGATCGGGTCGGATCGGGGGGGAAAAAAAATGAACATTCGCTACGAGCTAAGATTAAAGAAAAACTGACGTGAGTTTAAAGGATAGACTTTCGTCCTGGGAAAGGGAGGAGGGGAAAGGGTCCACCTAAGGGTATAACGACTATTTAGAAAAGTAAAGAAACAAGAGGGTTAGGGGGTTGGAAGGCGGAGGAAGAAAAGAGAAAAAGCTAGGGGGGGTCAGTCACAAAGGAAGAAGGTTGAACAAGGCAGGGCGGCCTTGGGGGGGGCGAAGTCACCAAAGAAATTTGGAAGGGGAAAAAGAAATCGAAAACAGAAACCTACGGGGGATTTTCCTCGGGCTTGGGTGGTGGGGGAAACATGCTTGGGGCCAATGGTTACAAGGAAAATTTACTCCATCTCACTCTCCCTTGGCGTTTCACCTGAGGATCCAAGTTAGGAGAGAAAGGAAAAAGAAGGGTCTTAAAGGGAGGGGGGAAATTGACCTTACCTTTCGCAACCGGCAAGTTGGGGGGGACCAAAATGGTGACTCATGAAGGGGGTTTTGTGAGGGGTGGAAAAGCGTAGGGATCGCGGGTCGGGGGTTAAAGAAATCTGAATGTGTGGGGGGATTAATGAAGAGAGGGTCGAAAAGAGGGGCTTGGTCGTCACTGGGAAGAGAGAGGCCATGAGACTTTCGTGGTTTGGCTTTAACAGATTCGCTGAAAGTTGAATGAGCAGCATGCGGAGGTGCTAAGGAGGTGTACAATTCCAAAACACTTTTCTCCCAGGCACTGGTCGGAAGCTCGACCCGAAAAACAAAAAAAAAAGGCCCCCTTGAAAACGGTGCCAGAGCGTCTTTCCGTCCAAAGGAACAGGAGATAGCGCGACGAACGGAAGATTTGCCCTCGAAATTCCGAAGGGAGGGTTGGAAAGAAAAAACTCCTCAAGCGAGCACTAGAAAGGACACGTGAGGGGTCTCATGTAGCAACGCCGGGAAGTTACGAGAGCCTGAACTACTGAGAAGAAGAGCTGAACCGGGGGGAAAGAACCGTAGAGGTCCCGTCTACTTCTGACAAGCAGAAAGAGGGTCAGAGAAGAGCCCGGGGAAGGGGGGGGAAGGGGCTGTAGGGGCTTCTAACTCCAATTCCGCAAAGCCCCTCTTCTATCTGCATGAAAAGAGAAGGACAGAAGAAGTATACAGGAAAGGTCTGAAGTGGGAACTGAGGCCGCCCAGACATCTGCGGGGGACCGTGTTTTGGGGTGTTTCCCCTAAAAGGATAACAGAGGGAGACGTGAGTGGGCCGAACAGTAAACATGATCGTCAAAGGCAGGGCAGTCGGGAAGGAAAAAAAAGAAAAGAGGTCGGCTGACGAAAAACCTATGGACGAAGAGAGATAAGCACAGCTCGCGAGGGAAGCGGGCCGGTTTTAGAAAAGGAAAAAAAAGCCGTAATAGGAAAAGGGAGTTCCCCGTCCCATCCTTGTTCCCCTTCTCGAAAAGGAGCCTCGCCCGGAATCACGGCCTCCATGGGATTTGCGGCCTTATAAGGCGTGACCTCAAGAACCGGGGGGGGTTTAGCGACTTCTTTGCAGGTAGGCTCAAACATAAGTATTCTTGATTGTAATAATGCCCTCTTCGTCCCAAAGAGGTACCGAGATCTTCTGAGGTTCCAGTCTAGGCACGACATAAGGAGATTAAAATGCTTTGGGGGAGGAAGGCTGTGTTGCACAAAGCATGCGCAAGAATGAGAAGGAAGCCAACTTCCGTGTGAGGTGAAAACAACTAAAACCTCTTATGATCTCCAGATAGGGGTACGAGAGGAAAGCCTGCAAAATTACTTATGGAGGGGGGTTCGGTGGGAGTCAGTATCTCCAGCTTTGTATGAAGCAATCACGTTCTTCACGGATCGATAGAGAACGGCGGAGAGGAGGGGAAAGGCCACTATAAATTGGCATACCAGAAAAAAAATCTGTGTTAAAAGAGAGGAGGAAGAGGGGTCTCTCCTTTACAAGGGAGCGCTGACGACTAAATGCACCTGGGAGGGGGAAATCATAGTAAACTACGGGCTCTATCCATGGAGGAATAAGATGAATGATGGGGAAAAAAAGTTTCAATTTCAGGTAGTCGGGGGGAGGAAGGCACTACCATTTGTACAATGCTTTCGGGGGCGCTCGGAGCTTTGTCACTTCTGGTAGGTGCTGGGAAATCCTATGAGAGAGGTTTACGGGGGAAAGAAAGAACCGCTCCTAAGCAGCGGGAGGTCCACGGCTGAAGAAATCATCCTAGAAATGGTATTTTGAAAGGAAGGGCGGGGCGAGGAAAGCGATACGAGAAGGGGGTGGGTTATTGAAGCGCAGAAAAAACAAAGGAGATGAGAAAGCCTAACCAGAAAAGGGAGCCGATATGTGTCCTAAAAGGGGAACTCATAGGAGAGTATGCAGCCGTAAAAAAAGGAGTGCTGCTGAAAAAAAAGACCCTGCAAGCAAACAACATGCGAAGGGATCAAGAGCGTACTAAAGAAGGGAAATCCTGCCAGAGCGCCCGCAAAAGCGAACGAAAAGGGAGAAAGAGAGGAAAAGAAAGCCAACTTGACTCTTAAAAACCAATCAGTCAGTGTGGGGGACTAAGGAATATGGAGATGAGCAAAAGAGCTGCATCTAGACGCGCGAGGAGAGGAAGAGGCGTGCGGGGGGGGGGGAAACGGCCAGTAGCATTCATTACGGGAAGAACCTCGATTTAAAAAAAAGGTCAGCTGGCTGAGATGGAACAGGGAGGGCAATGGCGCCGCTCAAAACAAAAGGACGCGACTGGGAGAAAGAAAGTTGCTGCTTCAGGCCAAAGGAAAAGACGACCGCGGGGGAATGGGAAAAGAAGACGAAACCTCTAGAAATCAACGGAAGGGGAGTTGGAGGGAAATAAAACACCGGGGGCGCGTACAAATAAAATATGTCACCTAACTCCTTAGGGGAGAGCAACTGGTGAAAAATATTGAGGGCGGGCATCCATGGAGAATTTAAAAGCGTGAGAAACTTTACAGCCACGGGCGAAATGAAGATGGTCAAGCTCCGAGTCAAAAAGAGAAAGAAATCTTGCCGAGATTGAAAAACGCCTAGATCAAAAAAAAAACCGTGTGCTGATTAAAAATAAGAGCAATGGGACCGGGAATCTACGGGGGGAGACTCTAGCGAAAGCCGGAAAAAAAGAGGTACCGGGTGAGACCATCGTCTCCCGGAGGGAAGCTCGAAACCGACAGCGAAGAAGGCTATGGGGAGGGAGGGGGGCTCTATAAAGACGGTTCTGTCGGTGAAAGGATAAATATCGAGGCCCAAGGGAAGTAAAATGACTGACAATTTCCTATCAGAGAGTAAGAAGGGAGAAAACACGGAAGAAGAGGAAAGGACATTTCTTATAAAACCACCGACTGAAAGGAAAACCCTCGGTCAGAGACGCTGATGGCGAGAAGGGAATTTGAAGGGGAAAAAAAATATAAGGACATCTCTGGGAAAAAAACGAAAAAGACTAGATACTATTACCAGCAGACTATCGGCCGGAGGGAGACGGGGGAACGCGG
>Ga0179593_1278450_pt1 | contig 16707 bp, 9 predicted proteins | sample CZODoug2_1_08_16_FD_185931 | JGI IMG/M metagenome (GOLD analysis project Ga0179593, IMG submission 185931) | Vadose zone soil fungal communities from Angelo Coast Range Reserve, California, USA - CZODoug2_1_08_16fungal (PacBio error correction) | ecosystem: Environmental > Terrestrial > Soil >...
GAAGAAGAAGACAAAACTCCTTTCTCAACGGGAGGTGCCCATAGCCGAAGCGGTTTCTAACAGGACAACCCATAGGGAAAGGGTCGATTGGGCGGGTCTGCTCACTCTGAAGGACGCGACCCAAGAGATTAACCCTCCCATCAGGGCCGCAAAGGAAAAAGGAAGGGGGGGGGAAAAGCTACCCGAAGGGGGAAGGCAAAGAGAGTAACTTCATCCTTGCTCGTTGAAAAACCAGCTAATATGATGTAGTACAGAGGAGGAAGAGGTGGAGGGGAGAACGAAAAACGGGACATGTTTCTCCATACAGGCTCGGAGAGGGAAGTTTATGCAAACAAAAGTGCGGAAACTAAACAAAGCTGGGGAAAGCTGATCAATCGGCAATAAAGGTTACTCTTGGTCACCACGCAAGGGACGGCAGTGAATTTTAACGGGGAAATCTGATAAGAGAAAGACAAACGCGCTGGAAGGTGGTAAGAAGACAAAATGGACTTTCTCCTTTGATAAGAGAGGGGAGTGGAGCCAGAAAAGTAGGGGGGGGAAAGAGAATGGGGGAGAAGATGCTCTATTAATATGGGAAAGGAAGGGTGGAACATCATAAAAGCGAGAGCCATATCCCTCGATAAAGGGGGTGCGAAGGTGAAAAGGAAGTAAACACCACTAATACTTTTCCAAGAGGGAAAATGTGCAACTAGAAAGGAACGAGGAAGAATCTCGCGGAACCGGAAAAGGGGTGCCATGAGTGAGAATCAGTCGAATCTTCACGCATAAAAAAAACGGCGGGGCGGCCCAAAAAGAATTTTTGTCAGGGGGGGGGAGGGGGAGGCATCAAGAGTACAGAGCACGCGGAGAAAAAGAACTCAGGAGTTTCCCGAGAATGGAAGCGCTATGCTGGTGACGATTGGCAAACGAAAAAAAACGTCTTAGGTACATACATGGCTAAAAGACAAGGAGGATCTCTCAGTCCCTTCTGAGCAAGCGGGGAAATACAACACTTCCGTGAGGGCCTATAAGGGGCGGGCGAGGAAGTCTAACAGCCATAAAAGTGCATTTCCAAGCACGAGAGAAAAAAGGCTACCCAAGAATCGCGTATACCAGGGGAACCCTCTCTAGGGCCGCGCGCATGGCCGGGTAGATCCGGAGAAAGAATACTATGCCCTGTGGAGAACCTGGGGGAAGGGGAACGTCCCAAAGAAGGGACTTCAAGAGAAGGGGGAAAACATCCGCAGACTGACGAAATTCAAGAGGAGGGCTTTCCAGGAGGGGGGGGAAAAATCAGGAAGAAGAAGACTTCCGAAAGAGACTCATCCCGGCAGGGACTATGCAAAGTCGAGGGCGGCGGCAACGCAGATTGCATTTAAAGGGAATCCTTGGAAGGCGTACTGGTGCGCAATGAAGAGGAGGAGAAGAAGGGCTCCGCTGAAGGGGGATCCGGTGAACGCTCATACCTGAGTCTGGAAGGACGAAAAGTTTCCCTTCAACTGAGAGCCCATCGGGGGGCATAAACAGGCTGGGGTGGGAACAGAGAAATTCCGATGAGAGCGCTCTGGGGGGGCGAGGGGAGCCTTTTGGTCTAACCTGGAGTCAGTAAGCTAGGACCAAGGCGACGTGTTACGCATCGGAAGGGGGTTGGGAAACAGAAGATCAAAAGAGGAAAAGGCTCCTGGAGGAGAAGTATGACACGGACTGGGCTCCAAGAGCAAGAAAAACTCAACGGCGCCGCATGTTGAGAGGGGAGGGGGGGGGGTTTGTATAGGCGGACGGTGAGCATTCTTGGTTCTTGGCAGACGAAATCTATGGGGCCGGCAGGGGGGGGGGAAGCGGGGAACTGGAACGTGGTCTAAGGGAGGAAGAAAGGGGGATATATACGGCACGAGGGAAGTCTTGGTCATGGGGGAAAAGCCACGGAAAGAAAAACATCATCATCGGGAAAATTTAAGTGGGACAGTATTCTTAGCAAACAAGAGGGAACCAACGAATCGGGGAAAGAAATTCTGAGGTATATAAGAACCATATTGTAATCAAGAAGTAAAACATTGACAACCTGCACGCAATTTAAGGGGAGGGATGAACAAGTAGTTGTAGATTACCATCGAGGCGAGTCGAAAATTACTATCTTGGAGGGGGCGAGCAAGGGCACATGATTCAAGCGGGGGAGGCGGCCTGAGGGTCTCCAGGGGAGGGTGTCGAAAACGCATCAGAAGGCAAGGGAGGCTTCAATCCCGTCCCAAATGTGTGTAGCAGCGACCTGAGCGTTCTGGCTCGAGTCAATCATCGCAGGAAGGGAGGAGCGGGCTAATGGTTCTGGGGACGGACACCTGCCGGGGCCACCACCCCTACAGTCCTACTCAAGCAAAACTCAGATTAAGAGGCGGGGGGGGCGCGCATCGCGCCGAATAACAAAATTTTCAGGGGATGTATTCCTCTAATTGCATGAAGAAGTAAAAGCAACCTAAACGGGCCGGGCCCCAAACGGGGGCGACTGGGGCATGGCAGGGATGTTCCTTAAGAAACGCGGGGCTGGCAATTACCGACAGGGAAAAAAAAAAAGCAATGGCGTTGTAGGAGGGCTGAATCGTCGATCATTCGCAAACCACGCGGAATGGGGGGGGAAGCGAGTCAGCACATGCTGCTCGGCCGACCAGAGGAAAGTGGGTTAAACGAGTCCGGCAACTTAAGACCAAAAGAAGTGCGTCTCGGAATTCGAAAAAAAAACCGGCATCTGATCATACCTTGACGCGACCGAGAAAAAGGATAACCGGGAAAGGGGAAAGCGCCCTGAGTTCACAATGACCAGGGGGAAAGGAGGTGCAACGACGGGCCGGAATCTTTCGAGAAGGTAATCGGGGGGGTGCAAAAGGGGGGGGCGGACTTCTACCGGAACTGAATCAAATTAGGAGTTCGGCGAGAAGCGGGTCGGGAACGGAGACTTGAGCGTGAATCTCGAAAAACAAAGGACATCATTTCCGAGTTTGTCGGAAAGTCAAGACCAGGGGCAGATTGTCGGGGAGTGTCGACGACGCCGACTCTCTAAGAAGGGGGGGACGGCGCTAACTGTTCAAGAGAAGCATCTTCGGAAGAGAAAGACGCTTGGACAGGGCTGAAAAACTCAAAGACATCTCGGGGGGAACAAGTTCAAGGGGGGAAAAAAGAGGTTGCATCCTCAAAACGAAGGAAAAGGAGATAGACTTAAATGTTAACAAAAAGACCTGCCGGAGGGGAGCAATCAGAATCTCCTCTCATATAGAAAAAACCTCGAGGTCCCTGGCCACTGCTGTCAAGGAAGGGATGGAACGGAAACGCCTTCAGAGGGGGTGAAGTAAGCGGGCCGCAACCGGAGGGAGTTATATCCTTCGCCACATCAAAAGAAGGGGTGGGGAAATCTCCCATTTCAAAGAGGAAAAAAGAAGAAAGGGAGGGGTGGGCTGCAAGACTCTCACAACAACAAAGGAGGGGGGAGGGAAGAGGGGGAAGAAAATCACCCTCAATTGCAGGCTGGCGCTACCTGGTCGATCAAACCAGGAGCGCGATTTATCACCAACGGGCGGAAAAAAATAATGGTTTCGGGGGGGAGCAAACCCGCTAAGAGGCGGGGCGCGTACATCCATTCAGGGACAAAGGGGAAAGGAAGAGCGGTGTGGCATAATTCGTGTCGAAGGAGATGGGCCTGCCGGCCGGGCAGGGAGTTAAGTGGTAAGGAGAAGACACTTTTGATCGGCCATTCTCGGGGAAAAAGGAAATAGGGGTCAAAAGTTATCTAGTGAAATCGTAGCAGAGAGATGGGGGAAAAGCACAGAAGATCTCTTCAAGAGAGGGAGGAATCTCTTCTTGACACTAATCCAGCAAGGAAACAAGGCCCGTGGAATGGCGTAAGGAAAGAAACAGAAACTACTAGAAGGAACCGAGCGAGCAAGGACGGGAGAAGGGAGATTACTGTAGGAGCACAAACCGCCTATGAACAGCCGTCTGAAAGCCTTCATGTGGGGCCATCAAGGGAGGGGCGGCGAAAAGGTCGATGGACCGCCAGGGAGAAACATGAAAAGCATACTGCGAGTCGAAAGAATCGTTCAAGTTTCAGTGAACCCTTCACGATCAAAGGGGGGGAGAGGACAACTCCTCTTCTTGAGGTAGAGAAAGGTGGGGATCCTCATGCCGTGTTTTTTGTCCGCCAAGAGAATGAACTCGTGACTTCTCGGAAGGTGCCGGCATGAAAGGGCACCATCGAGGGTGCGCCTCCGGTATTTCCTAAATAAGGGATGGGTATCCTAGAAAGAAAGAGAAATTGGGGAGCAAGGGAAACCGCCTCAAAACGAGGAGGACGTGGAAAGCGGGGGAGTAATTTGCGCGAGGGGGAGGGGGGGAGAACGGAACATATCACCAGCGAAACCCGGTGGACCCTGAGACCAAGAGAGTCTGTTACTTGCGGAAGAAGGAGAAAGATGGGAAAGGGGTATAGGGAGGCTAATTCTCGCCGGACGAGGAAAGAGAGGCGGGGGCTGGGGGGGAATCTGGGGTAGGGGGGGGGAAGGTGGCCGAGGGCGGCAGAACTCAGTAAAATTATACGGGCAGGCCTCCTCTGATATAGACAGAACGAAAGGCGGCATTCCCTAAAAAACAGTTGGTGGAGGCGGGAAATCCTTCCGATGGAGAGGAGGTGTCGAAAAGAACACTAATAAACACAGTGGAATGGGATGGCGGCACAGGCCACTCTCGTAAGAGAGGATCAAGGAACTCTAGTCAGAGCAAGAATAGACTGCCGAAGGAGACTCTGCTTTTCGTATTCAAAGTGGTTGACGGCTTATCCCCGCCGTGAGGGTAGAAGCAGAAGTTTCCCTACAGGGAGGTGGGTCAGGTATGTTTAACGCGGAAAGGGTAAGATCAAAAGGAAATGGCTATCGGGGAGGCGGGCGCCGTATACCAGACCAGGATAAATAGCGTTGACGAAGGAATAATAAGATCTGCCTCGGGACAAGGGAACAACGCCGGGCGTCTGCCGAAAGAGAGCTTCGACGCAAAAACAGATCCAGACGGGAGGAAAAGGGAAAGAAAAAGGTCCGGGCAAGCGCCTGAAAAAAGTACTTTGCAGGAGCGGTCCTACGTTAGCGAACGGCGCGGAGAGACGGGGCCAAACGGAGAGCAAACCAGGACCTGGGATGGTGACGGCAAGCCATGGGTCGAAAACCGATCCCGGGGGGCACCAGGGGTATCTGAGCAGGGGAGAATCGAATAGCGCGGGTAAGGATACCTTGGAAGAACTATTCGCGAGGAAAAAAGCTTGGCGATACGGCTCACTAAATCGGGGGAAAGATGGAAAACGGCCGCAACCAGGGACAGGTTGGCCTATAGACGTACTGGCTGACAGGGGGAGAAAGACACAGGGTATGCATTGGCGAAAAAGAGGATGGGGCAGAATGAAGAGTCGCAGATCCAGAAGATGGGGCGTGCGTCTAGCCGAAACCATTAGACAAAGCCTTGAAGCCACCTCGGATATTGGGGGGCTAATCAAGGGGATGGGGAGAGAGGCTGGAGTATAATAAAAAACCGGGTCTCCCACGTCTTCAGGACTCGAGAATAATCGGCGTTTATCTACAAGACTTTCAAACGAGGCATAGATCTGTACCAGGTTAGAAGGAGGATGTCTGCATTTCTCATCAGGGACGTGGAGGCAGCCCAGATGTAAGGGAGGTTCGCGTGCTAAGCCAAAATCGGACAGCGTGGTAGAGGGAAACATCAAACGAACGGCTTCGATCCCTGAATGAGGGAGAATTCAATCAAGTCGGGATGTTCTGGTGAGGGAGTTTCGACATCGTGAGGGATTCCAGGCTGATGCGGTGTGGGAAAAGGGGCCGGATGTATTGGTATCGCATCACACGCTCAGCGGAATCTATTCCTCCCGAGGGTAAAAGGCGATAGGTGAGCGGTGGCCCTGACGTGCAGATGGGCAGTGTGACGGATTAGCGACATGGGAGGAACCCGGTTCGGCGCAGAGGCCTTTAAACGTAGGGCGGGGCAGGTTCTAAAGTGACCTGGCCGCGCGAGAAGGAAGAAAGGGGTTCTGCACAGGGTCCGTGCGCCCCTGCGGCGAGTCTTAGGAAGAGAGGGTGACGAGGTAAAGATTGACCACGGAAGACGCGCATCTCCTTAACAAGGGCAGAGGCAGGACGGGTCGGGAACAGGGCCTATGCCTTCTCTACGAGAAGGGAATGCTCGCAACGAGCGTTGGCTTAGACCTGTCTGAAAGGTACTGGGGTGGGGGGGGCTCAAAAGAAAAGAACTACCGCGAGGGGAAAGAATGTGATCCCTTGGCAGGCACGATTTGATCAAGGGGGAAAGCTTTGTGCGTTTCGGCAAAGGGTGGGGTGCTCAGAAGAATTAAAGAACCACTCTCTTCGGGTGGAGGAAAAGTACCCAGGGGGGCCGTAAGGGCGATTTCGCTGCAGCGACGGGATTCACCAGGTGCTGGGGGGAAAAACCTACAGGTGAACATAGGACCACCAGATCTTTCTAAAATGGGAGCAAAAGAGGAAGGGGGTAAGGACCAGACACCTCTTTTCTTGGAAAGAAGGGGTCTCAGGGAGATGGGAGGCAAGGGGGAAAAGGAAAAATCGTCGAATCATCTCTAGAGCTTTGACAGGGTAGGAGGTCTACACACTGGAGGTCAATCTTTAAGGGGAAACGGTGCCTCTTCAATCTTAGGCCGGTTCCAGCTCAAGAGCGAGAAAACACAAAAGGTATTAGAAAACGAAAAAATGCGCGGCACGAAGTCCTGACCAAATAAAAAGGTTCGTGAATAGAGAAGAGGGGTGGAGAAATATGGAAATAACAGCAAATCGGGAAGGGGGAATCGCGGAAAAATGATTGGAGACCACTCTGTTGTGGCCCAGGGTTCAGTAAAAATGGACTGAACCCACACAGCATAGCGAAACTGACTGGAAAGGGGCGCCCCGAAACGTGGGTTATTGCAGAGAGTAACTGGGGAAGGGGGATTACACTAGATGGCAGCACATGGATGGAAGGGGGGGAGCCGGAGGCATAGCCTCAAGGGGAGGTGAACCGACGAAATATGAGTGGCTAAGTTATTTTTAGGAGACAAAAAAGTCAAAGGGGAAAGAAAACCAAAAAATCGAAAGAAGACGTGACGGGAAGGGGGGTAGCACAATCGGGGAAAAAAAACACGGACTTAACTAAAAAAAAAGGAAATTAGAGAAGGAAGACCTTATAATCCCAAAAAGGGAGTTAAGGGGGGGGATCAAGTACATGAGAGGACGAGCAGGTTCTTCCTGGAGAGAAATAAGGGGAAGCAATAACCCTGTTATAAAATGCTCGTTCATAGGGGGAAGGTAAGGTAGTTACCAACTGAGGGGGGATCGGACATACTGGAAAAAAGAGCGCCGGATGCGCCTATGACGGATAACAAAGTATACTTGGCCATGAGCGGCCGGGGGTGAAAAAAAAAAAAAAAAAAAAAAATGGCAGATCAACGAACGAACAGCAAGGGAGGGAAAGAGGAGAAGTGAAAGGATGATGGGTCACGAGAGGAGAAGCAAAAAGTCAAAATTAAGGAGCGATCAGGGGGCCGTACAAAAGCGAATTGTCGAAAAAATCGGGCAAAGCTCCCAAGTTCGCTTTTGTTCAGCGGGAGGGGAGGAAGAAGAGTAAAGCGGCGTGGAGAAAAAAGAACGCTCGAGTCATGGGGGGGGGGGGGGAAATTTCCAACATAAAAGGCACTAAAATGCAGGGGGACAGAAAAGGGGGGGACACTGCACATGGGCAAGGACTGGGAGGGGTTGGAAAGGGCTTAATCACCAAAGTAAGGAACTACACAGGGAAATGCACACCATAATAAAAAAAGAGATTGCGCTCACAAACCAAAAAGCCAAAAAAGGATGAGGAACGGAGTCAAAAACAGGGCGACAGGAGAACCCAATAGAAACGAGGCGGACATGTCCTAGGACGAGGCGCTAAAGACAATGCAAGCGTCCTTGAAGGGGTCCAAAAGTATGCCGAGTGGCGGCGAAACAAAACGAGGGCGAAAAAAAAAGGCAAAAAGCATGACATTTTCTTTTCGGAATAGAAGCAGAGGAGGAGTCGACTAAATCGACACATGTCGTAAGCACAGACAAGTGTGTTGATACAAAGAGACCCTAAGCAACCAAAACATACCGGCTTTGCCGGGGAAGGGGGACAAACGCACTCCCGCTCTCATCACTGAAGAAGGCAGAAGCGAAAAGCGGTCAAAAAAAAGATGGAAGGGAGCTGCGGGGCTCGAACTAGCGCATGGTTGCATCCGGGAAGGTAGTAGAACAAATCTCCGGAGGGGAGAGAAAGAGCAGAAAAACGGTGAGACAATAATCCGCGGCTTCTGTCAAAGGGCGTGAGCAGAAGCAAGAGACCTGCTCGAAGAGAGGAAAAAGCCCTTCGTCATCGGGAGAAGATGGAAAATAGACGGAAAGGCAACGACGATGCGGATAATCTTTCAAGGCCTACAAAGGTGAACCAAAAGAATGCCGGGGAAATATAGATAAGTTCCATAGGAGTTTCTTGACGGTAAAGAGCAGCCATTTACTAGAGTATGGAGACGTAGCATAACAGGGTACGGACCTACAGAGTAATCAGGTATCGAACGAGAGGGGAAAGACGAGACAAGGAGCGATATCGTTTGGCGAACTTGGGGAGCCTGGTGTGAACAAAGGGGCTGCCCGTCAAGAGACCGGAAGAAGGTTTCGCCGCGACGTGGTTAAAGATAGGAGGGGGAACTCAAACGTAATACGCTGAGGATAAAGCATAGGGGGGGGATTCCTTCGCGGGGCTGCTACAGTTGGGGGGGAAAAGCGTGTGTCCCCGGAAGATTTCTCTGCTGGCTGGGTGGCCGAGATATTGCTCTCCGCCTGAGGCGTACCAGGAGAATCGAAAGAGATAGGAGCAGGTCAGACTAACTATCGATCTGGTAAAGGGGAAGAGAGGGAGGCCAGAAAACGAATCAGAAGATTGAGGGGGACCGAGTACTTTCGCGCAACAGAAAAAAAATCATTCGGACGTGAATTCTTTAATAGAAATGAAAAAAGGTGATAGTGGAGAAAGGCACCATGGGACCTTCACCGCAGGAAGAAAGAGGAGCTGGAAGTAATTTCGAGTACATCTAGGGCGGTGGTAAACGAGTTGGCCTGTCAGAACAGCCATCTTCGAAACACCGGCAGAGGCGATGCCGGGAGAGCGGGGAAAGGGGGTAGCAGTCCCGGCTACGGTCGTCGTCCCTAACCAACCCCACATTGATGGCCGGGAACCGGTAGTTCAGGATATGAGAGGAGCGCTCAGGGTTGCTTTCCTAGGCGGCATAAGAGGCCACAACTAAATAGGGAGGGGCTGCATCAACGAACTCGATGGGATTACAAATCGACTGAAGCCACAGGGTTTCCAGATGTCTAACGAGAAGGACGCCGCAAAACTTAAACCCAGACGAAGAACGTCGGCCAGCGCAAAGGTGGGGGATCGCTGGGGGTCTGGAAAAGGGACGAGGTGCATAAAGAGCGATCTGGAAGAAAAGAGCAAACCGTACCGCAATGGTTGGGTGTATCGTGTGAAGAAATGAAGCGTAGGAGGAGATAGAAGTTACCCAGAAAGAGGGGGATACGATATGTCCGCCTGCCGGTCTGCGCAGGAACTCGGCAAGGTTCAAGGGCATGCAAAGGAAACGACTATCAAGTTCGATGTAATCAAGAAGACTTACCAAACCAAACACATAAACTAAAGGTAACTACCACGATAAAGGAGAGGTTAAAACAACCCCGGAAGAGTAAGGAGAGGAACCGCAGTTGCTGGGAAAGACCTAGAAAGGCCTTCGGTACTTGAACTGGGGACAAAAGGGTCTTCTTTCAAATAGAAAGGACAGACCTAAAGGGATTCCGAACCTATAGTCTCTGATGTCGGCCGACCTTATTAGTGATTCTCGAACAAAGGCATACTCGGCAGAGGAGAAGAACATGGGGAGCGGCGGAGAGGGAAATTAAGAGGTATTTTCTTAAAGAGTGCCGCGGAAAAAACGAACGCGCGGGGTTGAAGGCGATTCCCGGGGTCAAGAGGAGAGGACCTCTTCGGAACGAATCGAAGCGGGGTCAGTGGAGTGCTGAGCGAGCCTCGATCAACTTCAGAAATTTCCTGTTACTCGGCTGATGGGAACTAAAAACAGAGAACAGTGTACCGGGGAACCTCCTCCCTGCCGTGTCAAACATCAGAAGCAAGAACAAATTCGAGCATGACCGCAACAAACAAACGTTGAACTAGGGTTAAAGGACGTGTATGTCGATTAACCATTCGCGCGGGTGGGGGGGGGGGGTTGGGGGAACAGGAAACGGGTCGCATGAGGGCCACACCCGGGTTATAGACCCCGTCCCCACCATAATGTGGATCGAACGTTCTCTGGAAAAAAGCAGAAAGGGAGGGGGTAGGACCAGCTCCCAACAACCAAGGACTTGTGAATGCACACACGCAATGCGGCTGGGGCAAAGGAAAACGGGGGATCCACAACGCTCATGGGGAGGAAAAGGTCTATCACCCTCCTTGCTGAGCGGATAAGCAAAAAAGCTCGGACGAGGAGGAGAGGGAACAAACAATGAACGTTACCCATCGGGACAAGTCCGGTGAATTTCGAGACAGTTCGGCTTAGTTTACTGCCTCCGGAAGGAGGAGGGGCAGGAGTCTATATCCGGTAGAGGGGGGGAGGGCCGAAAAATCGGTCCCAGGAATAGGTCCGAGCTGATCGGAGGCTCTCTTCCTAGCTTGTCCCATACAGAAAGACTCTGACGAAGATGTAGAAGAGAGGTGGAATGGAAAACCGGTAAGACCCTAAGGAAAAGCGCATAAGACGCGGCCGGCCGAATCAAACTCCGCGAAACGATAAGGGGAGCGGGTCGTAGGCGCCTCGCGTTAATGACCACAAAAAAGTAAGAGGTAGAAATAACGCGCCTTGAGTAGAAGGAAAGGCCTAATGCGGACCCGCGCCTTGGGAGGAGAAAGACCCAGTGGTAAAAAAAAAAATATGACCCAGTCGCAGCTATCTCGTGAAAAACCAGAATCAAATGGGGCAAAATTAAACGAGAGGGTGAGAAGGGACAGGAGAAGATACGGGAGGGGAGGCTCCAGGTAGGTCGCCCGCGCCGTTGTTGGGAACCCTGCGGCAGACACGGGATAAGCCTTGCCGGATGAGTCAAACAGGTCCGAGGGTCTTAGAGAAAAGGGCTTAAACCTAAGAGAAAAAGGAAAGGGATGGGTCCAGCGCCTCAATTTCGAATGGTCCGCTGGACAAAAAACTCCACACAAGAAGTGGGCGGGAAGTTTGCAAAGCCGGTGAGGAGGGGAGGGCTCAAAGGGGGTTGAAACTTTGGGATGCCCGGCAAATAGACGGGACTCACCAAGGCCCAAACAGTCGCGGTAAAAGGAAACCAGCGCAGTCGAGGGGAAAAGGAGGAGGAATTGGCGCGAATACATCTTAAACAAGGTGGGAGGAGGAGAGGCGAATTCAAGCGAAGGAGGGGAGTAAGCATGACATAAATTTATTTGATGGTGGCCTCGCCGGTCCTCGAAAAAAAAATCGCGCAGCGACGAGGGAGAAAAAAAGGAAGAGAACGTAAGGATAGACAACTAAATTTGGGGAAAGGGGAGGGGAAAGACGGAAACGACTGCTCGAGGTCGAAACATCAACAAGCGGACAAGCATCCGATGAAGGTGGATTGCTTCGTGACAAACAGTAAACGCGCGAAGAGACGCGCCCTCTATGACCGAATGACTCGTAACAGAAAGCTTCTCAAAACATTAGGTCAGGTATTCATGTTGACGGCTTGGAAAACGGGAAGAAATCGGACGGTAGAGGATAAAAAGGGGAACCGAAGATGCTGTGGGGGTCATCCAAAACAAAACCAGACGAGCAACCGGGGGGGGGAGCGCCAAAAAAAAAAATTACCAAAGGAAAGTCTGCACGTCTGAGAGAGTGCGGAAGAAGTCAAACCAGATAACGAGAGAGGGGGGAAAGAAAAACGGTCCTTTTACCCGGAGCAAGAAGGAGGCGGCGAAAAAATAGAGAGTCAAAAAAGAAAAAGAAAGAGGCGGAACAACAAGAGAAAGTAGACCGCAAGGAAAAAAAGAGGCGAGGGCAGCGGGTCATAAGTGAAAAGGGGGCAGAGGGATCAAATTCACAAGTAGAGAGACCCGGAAATGGTCGAGCGACTGCAAAATGTAACGACACATATCCGCACCCGTATCGTGCGGAGAAAGAAGAAGCGGACGCATGCTCATTGGACAGAAGGCCTCGGAAACCTCGGGAATTAGCACCAGATCGAGCCAGGGTCTGAGCAAGTTTTACGACAGACAGTGAAAAAATAGAACGACCTCGGCAGCGAAAAAGAAGGGGAGGAAAGGACCAAAGGGGCTCCAGCAGAGGGATAAGACCAAGAAGTATAACAGCCAGCCTGGATGGGTCATCGACGTAGGCTATCGGAGTCGTAATTGAGGAACATGTAACGCACCGCGTATTGGGGGAGGGGAAGCAGGGGATATGTTGTTCTCTAGCGAGTAGAAGTACCTGCTTAATAATCACCATTAGGAAAACAGCAACGAATCGAGTCCGCGCCTTAGGAGGAGGTGATCGCAAGGCGGGAGAACGCGGATAGGAAAAATCTTTAAAGGGGGAAACGGGAACAGGGGACGGAGAAAACAGTGCTAAAAGAGACGGAGGGGCGGCGACGAGGGATGTACGGATGGGAGATGGGAAAGCCGCAGGAAGGAATCGCAGCGTGGGAGCAAAAGAAGAAGACGGGAGGACTCTCACCGAATGCTGGGGGGGTTGTGGGAAAGATAATGGTGACCGGAAAGCGGGTCTTGGGGAAAAAAATGGTCGAGGGAGAGACTCGAACAGTCTCATCAAATACGGATCTTGTGAAACGAACCGCGGTATTGGGACTCACATGCCCGGAGCGGCTCGCCGAACAAGATCAAAGGATTAGGGGGGGAGAAGAAGGCCCACGTGCAGAGAGGTCGGGGAAGGAAGGGGATCTAGACAACAAAAAAATTTAAAACTTGGGCGGAAGCAGCAGCGGACAAACGAAACAGGAGAGGGCGTATTTACGAGAGGAAGGAAAAGATCTGTGGGTCGACGGGCAAGGAAGGGGGGGAAAACGCGCCGCCGAACAGTCTGGCATCGGGGGGGGACGAGTAAGGGAAAGTAAAGTCCACTATTCTTCCAAAAAAAAAACAAGCAAGCAAAATACCACGTCATTGACGATAAAAAAGGACAGGAGAGACGGGAAATTCCAGTTGCCTCGTCCACCGTCCAAACGGGTCACCGGATACTGACCGCTGGAAAGGGGGGAACGAAATTAAAGAAGGGAAGGGAGGGAGGGGGACACTATTTCTCCATGTAAGGAACTATGGGATAAGCTTGGGAATCGTGGTTCGTTAGGGGGGGAAAGGGGGGGGGGGGGAATCTAAATGAAAGGGAAAACGATCGACTGCGGGAAAACAAATACAAATGTGCGGCGTAAAGTACGTAAAATTTCAGTCATATGGCTGCACAGATATTGTGGGGGGAAAAAGCCATGGTAGGGAACGTAATCGATGGAATACAAAAGCGCGGTGCACCGTTCTCTAGGGGGGAGGAAGGGCCGCTGTTAAGAAGAGGGGGGTCTAGGCAACGGGCAGGCAGAACATAAAAGAAGGAGCCGAGAGCAGTGGGTCTAGGGGGAAAGTGGTTCGAAAAACGGGGCGAGGAAGAGGGCACCGAACTTTGCTAAGGACAAGCGAATATCGCCGGCTGCCAGAGAAATATCAAAAACAACGTAGGGAAGGAAAAAAAAAGAAAGATTCTCTACGAAGGGAGAGTCGAAATTTGCAGATACCTGTTTACACAGTATTAAAAAGCGTGCGAAACAGAATTGAAAACATATAAGCGCCGGGTGAGAATGAGCGATATGGGGGAACTCAGATGTACCACATCCCGTGGTCCCGAAAACAGCGTCTGAAACAACAAGCCACAAAAACGAAAGCTAAACTGAATTTAGCAAGTTCTCCAAGGGCTTGTGGGAGTACCATAGTAAATGAGACCTGTCGGGGGACACAACTAAGGCACCAAAGGATTAAAAGCGAGTAGACGTAGCCGGTCACCTGGGAGTGTGCAATACAGTACTGTCCTCGGAGGGGCGAGTCCTGGGAGAAAAAAAAAAACGTCAAAGAAAAACCAGAGTGGACCAGCGTATCAAGAACCGACGTTAAGTGCAACCAAAAAATAACGGCCAGGGGGGAAGGGAGTGCAACCGGCAAGCGCAAGCAAAAGGGAAGACCACGAAGCGCTGGAGTGTAAGAATGGAATCGAGTGCGCGCAGATAGGCATTTATCAAGAAAAGAGAACAGGAGGGGATAGAGAGGTCTCTGAGAAAGAAAGGGGAATGACATAAAGGGAGGGTAGTAAACGTCGGAGACTCATATTAAGCGTCGCAGCAGCATAACTGAAAAACTCTAAAAAAAACACAGGAAGAAGGGGCACCTTAGAGAGAAAAGTTAACTAGGGGGAAAAACGCGAAATGGACGGCTCAACGGTCCGCCTGAAAGGGAAGAAAAATGATATCCAGGCCGTAAAACAGCTTAATCTGCCCACTATCAAAAAGTTCCAAAGGAGCTAAAAAATCTTGGTGATTTCGAACTGGGGGGCTTCCGAGAGGACGAGCGCGGTATGATACCCAAGTAAGAGGATTTGACAACACACAGCTAGGGAACTCGCTAATCTGGTCGATGTCTCACACGAGACATAAAACGATGGTGAAACATTCTCGATGGCGGGATAGACGGGACAAGACCGGCGCCGGAAGGGAGGGTTTCCGATACCAAGATGAGCCGGACAGTGCGCTATGTCAAGAGCGGGGACCAACTAACTCAAGAATCATTTCCGGAACAAAGAATCACGATACCTGCGCAAAAGAAGAGAAAGGCAGTAAACAAAACATGAGAATGAGCGCGCAGAGGGCCGAGATAAATCACGATCGGCTAAGTAGAGAAGAAGTTCCGGAGGTGAGACAATGGGGCTGTAACGGGGGTCGACACGAAGGAAGTCGAAGATAAGAACAAACCGCAACGGGAAACGGGGAGGACCAAAGCCAGGGCAGGGGGAAGGGAGGTGAAACTTAGCCCAGGCTTATACTGCTAGAAAAGAATTACCCTAAAAACCTGGGGAAAAGTAAGGGTAAGCGCTTGAGGTTCTGCCAATCCTATCTGACAATGGAATAACCTTCGGGATGGAAGCGAATGCCAGGAGACGGAATAAAGTTAAACGATGTCCCCAACCCACCCCCCCCCCCAAAAAGTTGGAGGGGGAAGTGCAAAAAGATACCAAAAAAAGATCGGATACGTCCGTCAGTGTTAACCAAAAACCGGTGAAGAGACCAAATATCTGGGATCATGACCCGATCGATGTAGGCTGAACGCGCAATAGAGAGCGGTCACGGGATCAGGGGGGACGGAAAAAGGTCTGAAGAAACGACCAGGCACAGGTTGAATCGAGGGAAGACTAGGGGGGCAAGAGGAGGGCTAGACCGTTTACGATGGATGCGAACGCAATGACTGCCGCAGGCGCGACATTTTTGGAAGGGGTGGTGCGAAAGCCGAGATAGGATGGTGCGCCGAAGAGAGAATCTAGGGCTAACCGGCCGCTGCAGGAAAACCGGCATAATGAGAAGAGATATCTCGTCCAACGATATAGCGATATGGGGGGTGTTTTGCAGTGGAAAATAAATAAAAGGGGGCCAGAACCTAGATAAGATAGTGACCCTTGGAAGGTTGGCAATCAGCAGCAACCTCTTACCACCTCATTCGTAGCAAAAGGAGAGCGATAAGCAAACGGAGGAAGAGTTTAATCAAAAAAAATCCGAAAAATTGAAGACCTGAAAATGGCGAATGTAGTCTGACAGAAGGATCAGGGTGGGAGTTACAAACAGGGGGCGCTTCAGATTGGAAAAGTTGCCTGGCTAGCGGCCAGAGTACAAAACACTAAAGAAGATGGCAGGACGAGTGATCAGTTAATGTGGGGAAAAGGAGAGAAGAGCAAGTCGAGCAGCGGGAGTTAAAAGACGGAAGAGGATGAGAGGAGGAGCGAGTACTGTCGGCTAGCTGTCATTGGGGGGGCAAGAACCCTTTGAACCACCACGGGATGAACGACAGGGACGGAGGACTAATAAGAGAGGGAGCGCGGGGAAATTGCTGGACCGACTGAGCCGAGGCAAAACATCAAAACATCATGTCCGGAGGGCGAAAAAGGAATCGATGGCGACAGCAGCGCGCCGAGAACAAATGTTCAGATACAAGAATCAGTCCCAGCAAAGCCAAAACTGGCGGCCTTTCAACGCAAAAGGGTGTGGGGGATCGTTGAGCCATTCGAGGTTGACTTTGCCAAGAAGACACACAGCGCGATCATACATTAACCCCGCAAAGGCGTAGGAAACAAAAAAGGCCCAATGGCGGTGTGGTTGGGGAAGTGTAAAGGACGGCAAGCAGAAAGAGGAGAGGGAACATCCAGAGGGGTCTACGACTATTCAAAAAGGGGAGGGGAGGCGACGACACATCGACAATTTGGTGGACGCATGCCGGCACAGGATCGAAAGCAGGTCAAAGAAGATTCGGGAGGAAAAAAAAAACCGGAAGCGGCGCACCTGCGCGAAGCGAACGGAAAAAATG